>Ga0160423_10000178_pt1 | contig 47429 bp, 46 predicted proteins | sample CRUFie14St8metaG_FD_108191 | JGI IMG/M metagenome (GOLD analysis project Ga0160423, IMG submission 108191) | Marine microbial communities from the Costa Rica Dome - CRUD Field 142mm St8 metaG | ecosystem: Environmental > Aquatic > Marine > Oceanic > Photic zone | place: Costa Rica: the Eastern...
TGCAGCAAAACCGCTATACGGTAATGAGCAACCAGTATAAGTAATTAAAAGATTATCGCCAGAAAGAAGTGTGTTAATTCCACTTAAACCACTGTAGGTAAATACTCTACAGGGATTCTCGTTTTCATATGGATTTTCTGATTCTGAGCCTGTAACAAAATTTGCAGTAAAACCAGAATAAGGCAGCCCACAAGCTCCTGATCCAGTATATGCAATATGTAAAGAATCTCCACATAAAACTGTATTAATACCACTAACTCCAGAAAATGTAAAAGTTTTACAACCATAAGGATAAGGACTGCATTCTTCACCCGAATTAATTGTATTACCCTCAAAGCCAGTATATCCTTCGTATTCAATATTTAGAGCAAAACCTGAAAAACCTTGGCCTGTTACTTCAATCCAATTTCCCGCATCTGAATCAAAGTAAACGTGACTTTCATCTGTACCTCCTTCTTTAAATTGATCTATTGCAACCTGCTCTATTTTAGTTTTTATCCCGCAAGATCCAGTAAATAAAAAATGATCGCAACCCGACCCTCTTTGTGGTGGTCCAATAACCTTACCTTCTCTTTTTGGAGCAGAAAGGCCATAAGTAGAATCTCCTTCTTCGTCAATAAAACTATTATATACAGGAGTGCAGCCTCCGCCGCCGCCTCCTCCAGCGCCAATATCTATATGTTCCCAGCTGGTTAAATAAGCATGCTCGCTATGCTCAAAATTGGCATTACGATTATTAAATACAACATCTTCGGAAGAATAATCTTCAGGCTCAGCAGGGCCAGTAATTGTTTGTTCTACAGGTAGAGAACAGGCAAAATATGCACAAAAAGTTCTTTCTGTATCGTCTGTGACGTTTCCTCGATTTGATTCAACACTTTTTCCCCTAAAGTAAATTTTTCTAAATTCAATTGGTGCTCCTCTGGGTGGACAAGGAGCTTCATATACCCCTTCCTCAAGACTTTCTGCACCAGTCCAGTAGGGAATATCATCTTTTTCATCCGCGACTTGAACTTCTTTACCAAAGCCCCTAGGAAGTTTATTATGATGACCAAGAGTTCCAATTTGAATTGTATCTAAGTTTAGTAAAGCATTATTTTCTGCGCGATTAGGATATAATTCAGTGCCTTCTGGATGCTTTAAATTTGATACATATAATGCAAATCTTCTTAAAGTAATAACATCTTCTTGAGATACGCTGACAGGTCCACCATATATGCTATGCGGGCCACCCATTAAAATATTAGGTACTAGGTTGGCTTCTCCATGTTCGTTCCTCTCTTCTTTACTATAAAATAAAGAAGCCTTGTCCTCTATCTTAAATTGAGATGAAACATTTATTGATTCGTTAGCCATGACCTTATAAAAACCTTATACCTGATTTTATATACACTAAGATCAATTATTCATCGTAGATTATTTCAAGATGAATATCATTGCTTCCAAAAGTCACGTCTGTAAAATTTTCGTTAGCATCATCAAGAACAGAAGTCGAGGTTGTATGATCTACAAAGGTTCCTAGCGCTGCATGTATTTTTGATCGATCTTGATGACCTAACAATGCGCTGGTCAACTTATAGATATTACGTATAGTCTCGCTATTTTCAAAATAATCTAGCCGCAGGTTTTTTACTTTTGGATTAATTAATTCACCTTTTTTTCTAATTTGAGATTCAGAAATCAAATCAGATTCTTCAGAAAATTCAAATGGAAGATACGCATTATCTTTTACTAATGCAGAATAAAATCTATTACCTTCCAGACTACGGTTCCTGTGATCACGTGCACTATAAAGCTTCGTATTTTTTGCGAATAAAGAGCTGTTGGCGCGAGAAAATACATTAGATGTATTGTGTACCTCATCTGCCAGTTCAATTTTAGAAAAAATTTCTGCACTTTCAAAAAGCTTGTATTCAGAAAAATCTTCATCACTTTTGCTGTGCATTAATTCAGTTAGCGCAAGTGTGTTGTGATTTTCAAAATTAGTTGTAGCAATATTAGCATCTGAAAATTTTGAAGTGTCCCATTCAAGAGCCATGTTTCCTACATTATCAACAAAATAACTTTTGCCTATAAATTTTTGTTCGTTATTCTGCATGACACGAGCAATATTAAAAAACTTTCTACTAGTATCGCGAACAAATAAAAATGTAGCGTCTTCTATATCTTCTGAGTCTGTTGATGTCCAGTTGGGTACTGCTGCTGTATAAGGAGCGCTGTAAGAAAGTGAATCAAAAGCGTTTTCTTTGATATTATTTTGCAAAAGCTTGCATGAAAAACTTTCAATTTTAATAAGATTTTCTTCTCGATATTCATAACCAGTTTCCGTAATACGAATATAACTTTCTGGAAAATCGTAAAGAGTAAGTCCCTGAGTAGACCAATATTCCTGCATTTGATTGTATTCATTTCTTTTTCTAAGATACATCTTTCTTTTGATGGGGCGTCCCTCAATCTGTAATGGATGAATTACAGGCAATTTACCAGTTTTTTTTACAGATTCAACAGTAAAATCATTAAAAGAGCTTTGTCTAGAAAATTTATAAAAATCCGATTTTATTGTTGAATTAAGAAGATAACCTCTGTGACCATGAACGAAGGCTAAAATTTCGTGATTGAAATCTAATTTTGTTAAATGTGACATCCATTTTGTACCAAATTGATTTTGAAATTCTTGACTGCCAAGCTTCAAGATTTCCCTACTTTGTAAAGTTGAATTTGATCCATCGATCACAAATTCAGTATCAGATGAAATAAAATCATCTAGAGTAATAGTTTGATCTGTAAATTCAAAAAACCCGATATTAGATCTAAATCCTTTACCTATAGCTCTATACCTTGAGAAGGCATGGCCATTAGGAGAGTCTATTCCTAATTTTGTTGTTTGTCCTTGAGAAAAATATGGAGGGTATACAATTTCTGTTTGATGCTTACCATATATAAAAACTCTTAATTGTTTATTAGTTGGTGCGTCTTTATTGTATTCTTTTGGTCGTTCTCCACAAAACCAATACAAGTCATTTTTCAAAGGGAAATAATGCATGAGAGGAATTTTATCCAATTTTATGACATCTCTTTTGTTTGGATAAGATCCAGTTGATAATTTTTTATGAACACATTGAATCTCTAAATTATTGTTTAATTTAAAATTATTAAGACTTTTTGATATTAAATTTTGCCCTTTTTTAAGAATTTTTAAATTTAAATTAGTGTTTTGATTTGCTGGTCCGAAAAATACATTTTTAATTCCAAAATCCATATCTGTTTTAGTAAAGGAAGGTGGAGCTATCGGAAGTTGTTTTTGATTCCATGGAGAAGTATGATGTGTCCCTTCAATAGTATGCTCCTTGTCGCTAATTTGAAAGGAGATCATATCTTTAATTTTCCAATCAACAGAAAAGGCCGAAAAAACACCTTGAATTGCGTTATGATTAAGATCTTCTAGTAGTTTCACTCCTGCAGATTGATCTGGAGTCGAAATATGAGCGGAAATCTTATATTCTATATTTCCATTTTCATTACTATCAGTAATTTTTTCAAAATCAAAATTCAATTTAAAGCCGTATGATTCGCAATCCTTTTTGCCAACAAAAATTTTATGATTGAGACAGTCAAAGAAAGCACCATCAAAGTCTTTATTATCGATTAATTTTAAATATTCTTGCCAATCTAATCTGCCGAGAAAACAAGAGTGGTAATTTTTTGGAGGATTTTCTGGAGACCCAAGTTTACTGTAATTACGAAATAAGTTATATGAAAGATTATAATTCCTAGGGGATCGTTGATACAGGCTAAGATCTTTTATATATTTATCACTTATGCCTCTATACCAATCAAAAGGCCTGGCAGCATGACTTACTGAATCTATAACTTTATGTTTTGAAACCAAAGGGGCTATATTTAATAAAAAATATAAATTAGGATGCGTATCTTTTTTGTATTCAATTATGGTTGAAAATAATAAATTTTTATAAATATTCTCGTTAGAAAAATACTCTTCGCTACCACCTAGAGGTACACCACCTGGATGATAGGGCAGATTATAATCAAATACATATTTTTTATAGTCTGCTTTTCTCCAGACATAAGGAGGATAAGGCCCCATGTCCCTAACCTCAGGAACTGCATCTATAAAAGAACCCAGTTTTTTTCTGTTATGACGGTCCAAATTTACAGGACTTACGTTAAAAGGCAAATAGCCCACGCCAAAAAAATTCGCTTTTGAATTTGCTGCTTGTAGAGACACAACTTCTTGCAGGAATGGATTAGTTGACATACTTGGTTTTATCAAATAATTCTTGAAAGAATCAGATTGAATATCATAAATTCCATTATAAGATAAATTTTTATGAATATCGTATTGAGGTCCATAAAATGCCGAAAGGCCATTTATTCTATGTTTAAAAACAGTTAAGTCTGTTGCGTTATATATTTTAAAAGCATTTCGATTTTGTTTCGGAAAGAAATGCGCAGGAGTTATATAGACTGATGGAGATACACTAAAGCTACTCGTATTATATCTCCTACTCCCAACTCTTCTTTTTACAAAAAAATCATTTTCTAAAAAATACCTACTATCTGCTAAGCCAAATTTTTCAGGATATTTTATATTTAAATTATAGTGAGATTCATCAATGCTGGGAACATTTAAATTGTCTACGCTAAGACGAGAAGGAAATGAAATAAGAGTGTAATTTTCTTCTCCAGAATTAATCACTAGATTTGTTGCACTAGGAATAGTCGATGTGCCAAGTCGATAGCCCCACCAAGGTTGCTCAATACCTTTTAAATATATATTTGAAGTTCGAGTATATATCTCTTTCTGCATGTCATTGAATGCTTGATCTAAATATACGCCCGTGCCGTCGTAGAATGCAAGTCCTGGTAAAAGTCCTCCAAAAATAATTTGCTGGGATAGAGATAGCCTAAAACTATTGTGGCCATCCATCGAATCTCGAGCGTAAGGAGCATAAAAAATATTACCACTTTCTGACCCCAAATAAGAAATGTCTTTTTTACAATATAGATCAAAATCACTTCTAGGCATAAAGTATTGATTATTGTCTCCATTGAACCATCCAATCCATTCCCTATGAACAACTTCACCATCATATGCAAATCCGTTGGATAAAATATTATAACATAATCCAAAATCTGTACCCCCAGAAGCATAATGCAGGCTTGGGTCTTGAACTGTATTATACAACATCGTATCAATATTCTCTCCGCTAAAGTCGTAAGAAACAATTGTTCCTGGAGCAAAAGATCCCGTAGGGGATCCTGAATAATTTATGGGATAATTTGATTGCAAGCCCGTATGTCCAGGATATAAAATTTCATAAGAAAAGTTTTTTTCTTTATAAAAAGTATGTTTAACATACAAGTTTCCATCTCCTACTTGAACCCTAACGCTATCTCCTGTATGATAAGACTTGCTCATAATCCAGGGAGTAAGCTCTTCATATGATGGATCTGTATTACCAGTAACATAGTTATCTTGGCCGCTACTCCAATATCCATGCGTATAACCTTCCTCAACAAGAATACCAGTAAGGTCAACAATTTCAGTGCCTGTAAAATTTCTCGAAGTTACGTCAAAAAGACTTCCATCTTGATTAATTCCGCTAATTTTATTATTTTGTAAAGGAGATTGATCAACGAAAAGCCTTCTTGGCGTTATTGCGTAATTAGCAGTTATTTCAAGATCTCCTGTTATTTTAAAAGTAGTAGGATTTTGGCTTGGACCGTAATTATATCTGATTATGCGCGCGCCTTTTGTTTCTATTTTTTCATAATTTAAACTGTGAGATCCGCTTGTAACCTCCCAGTAATCAAAATGTTTATAAAGAGGTCGATGTCCTGTAATTGAGATCTCTGTATCTTCATAAAATGAACCTGCTCCACTCTGTTGACCTTCTCCTCGTAAAATAACATTATAATATTGTTTGGCTCGATACTTAGCGTTTAATGTAGTGTCTCCAGTTAACGTAATATTAGTGTTTACATTATATGAATCATCAACAGTTCCACTTTCCCATTCGACAAATTTTCGTTCATGTTGTTCATGTGATGTTGAGGTAGAAATAGAAATTATTTCTCCAGAAAAATACGTTCCAGAGCCTTCCTGTACTCCCGATCCTGAAATATTTAAATCATATTCAGGTAAGTTTTGATAACTTAAATCAAAAAATGTATCACCTGTAACTAAAAAATTAAATTCGCGCTCAGTAGAATCGAAAGTGAAATTATCTTGAGCTGTTCTTTTTTCGGTAATAGGTCCATTAATTAAGCCTTCTCCAGATAAATCTAAAAACTGTATCCCTCTTTTAGGAGAAATCTTAATTGTTGCTAATTCTCCCGACCTGATGCGACTATAAATTAAATGACTAGGTTCTCGTGTTATGTTAAAATTTTCTTCGCCAGAAATTAATAAAGCAAAAGATTTTGGCTCATAATAAGGGCTACCAGTTGGTAGTTTGTTTGTAATTCCCCATCTTTGTGCTAATACTCCGTTGATTTCTGCGGAACTAGAATCTTTAAAATCAGGAATCCCTACTATTTGATAAATTTTTCCTTCAAAACCAGAGCCCAATCGATAATATCCTTCATAAGGTATTGTCCCAGAACCTCCTGTAATATATTGACCATTAATAGAAAAAGAAAATCTTTCACGTGAGTTACTAATAGACAAAGAATATATTGATGGACCTGGTTCAACATTATCATATGAAAAATTATAAGATTGATTAGTGCCACTGCCAGAAAAATTAATCTGCCCCGCATGAGAAGTTCCAGAAACAGCTTGCAAGGAGAACCCACTGCCAGCCGACGCAGAATCACTAAAAAAACTAATTAAATTATTATTTGCATTGCCAGATGACGGCTCTGCCACAATAAATAAATCTAAAGTGCCACTGCCTAAAAAATCTGCGCTGTTTCCAATATTGTTACTTGTTTGACTACTCGCTAGATAGTCATCAGAATCAAATTGCACAGCGCTTTCTATAGCTACGCCTTGATCATAACGTATAAATTGTTGCAAATTCTCTGGCTTGTAGCTTGCTGAGCCTTGATAAAACTCGACTGTATGAGTATATGTGTTTATTGATGTTTGGCTAGTCCATAAACTGGGAGCGGTATTTGATACACCAGCGTTAGCGCTATTCCAATCAAACATTAAAACTGGAGGAGCATAATTAGGTGCAACCTCCTGCCTATTTTCACCCAGAAGATAATCTATACCAGATAGAATAACAGGCCCACGAGCAGGCTGTGATTCTTTTGGTAGAAAGCTTTCAACAAGCTCAGATCCAGGAATGCAGCATATATGAAGATACTCGCTGTTTTCTTCATAAAAATTAAAAAAGGCCTTAAGATCATCTCCATAAAATTTCTTTTTTGTTACAAAAAGAATTTCAAATTTATATTTTCCTGGCCCACTCCAATGCCTTTCTGGTAGCTGAACTGGTTTATATGAAAAAGTTTCTTCCCAAGTTGTTCTAAAACATGCGTTATCGTTCCATATGAAATTAGTATTAGGAGGTATATAAGATACATCATGAATTACGCCGCAATCACAACTTTTACTGCGCAGTGGGGTGATATTATATTTACCTCCTTCTGTGCCCTTGTAAGGGCCTTGATGTGAGTATTGTATAGGCATAGTTCAGCATCTTATAATAGCGCTGAACTAGTTTATTATCAACTAAATTTCTTTAATTAATTTTATTAGAATCCTAGCTTCTTTGATTGGGATGTCATTAAAACCTTCCCAATCTTTTATATTATTATTTTTATATAAATTTTTTGCCCATAATTTTCTTAAATCTGCCTTGAAGTTTTCAAAGTCAGACTCGTAAGATGTGCTCAACATTGATTGTGGGGAATGAGCTGGCATACTTGTTGTTTTTTTTGCCGATGAAGGGCTGTTTGTTTTTCCTATTTCATCTGCACCAACGATATGTATATTAAGAAAATTCCTAACTGCTCTTACAAAAGAGCGATTACACGCCATAGTCTCTAAGAAGTTTTGACCAAAATCATGCGTATTATCAAGGGTAGCATTAGCCATGTCTTCAAAAGTAATTGGCTCATTGTTAGTTTCATAATTTGGTATGAATGTTACCCTGCAAATTACAGCAACATGATTAAGCTCACATTTTACGACTTCATAAGAAATATCTGAAAAGCCTCTGAGCCTAGCGAGTTCTTTAATTCCAGCTAATTTTATTAGCAACTTATTGTCTGGAATGCCTTCTATACTATCTGGTGGACTACCATTAAACGCTTGAGCATTTGGAAATAAATATTCATCATCAACCATTTTTCTCCAGTCGATAGAGCCATCTTCTTGAAAGACATATTGTACGTTTTTTAATAAACCATTTTCGTCTCTTTGAAAATGTTCGGGACCAAATGTGTTATCTATTTTTTTCTTTGCCATACTATTTTAGATTATAAAGTTTAAAATATTCAGCTTCATTCCAAAATTCTTGCTCGTCAATAATCATTTGATCTTGATGGTTAGTGATTTTTTTATCATAAGCAAGCTTAGAAGGAAACTGACCTTCTTTTGAGATTATAGTTTTTGAACTTTTATACCTTGTAGTATCGCATATTTTATCATGATTGTCAAGACTTTTTTTGTCTTTGTTTCGTTCCTCATGAATCGCCCAATCAAAAAATGTAAATCTAGTTTCTGCAAGATCTGCATCTTTTTTGAATATTAAATGAAGATTAAACCCTTTCTGTTTTAAATCTAAAAAATAATCTGGATTTGAAAATTCGTCTACCTTAAAATATAAACTTTCAATATTTGGCTTAATTTCCTTTAGAGTATTTTCATGAATTTCGCGGTCTGAAACAATAGCAAGTTTTCTATTACTTGCAAATGCTTTTAAAGACTCAGTATTAAAATGATAGTCAAGCCTAATATTTATAAGACTTCTTGGTAAGAAATCATGCGTTGGAGAAAAATTAGGAATGATCTCAACTAATTTATTATAATACATATTACCTGTATATAATACATTATACTTATGGTAATCATGTTTTATATTTAATAGATCCAAGCTTTTGGATATTACTGATTCAGTATCAATTTTATTTATAGATTTATCTTGCTCTTCTCCAGAGAATGATGGTTTAAAATTTTTAATATTCGGAGTCAATGATACTTGGGGTGCATCAGATGGTATCCAACTTGAAGATGCATATTCAGGGCTAGTATTAGAAAATAAAGTAATTGATGGAGTATTATGATAAGCCGCTAAAGAGCTTATGAAATTTTCAGGACCAACATGCAATAAAGAGTTTTTAATTATAAATGACCAATGATTTTCATTAGTAGCTTTTTTTAATATAGTAACATTATTAAATGAAACATCGCTTTGCCCAATTTCTACAATTGAAATTTCATTGTTTTTAAGAATAGGGTTAATTAAATTAATATATTCTTGAAAGGAATCCCACTGCTTGCTTTGATGGTTTTCTGTACATATAGTGATATATTTTTTAGCAGAAACAGGAAAAAAAGATTCTTCTATAAAAGGTCTTTTTGATTTTAGACCAGAGAATAAAGACATTGATTCAACAAAGTGCATAAGAATTTTTTGAGCTTATATTTTTTAATATAGAATTATTTAAATTAATGTAGTAATCTACATATCCTTTTTGATTAGAGCGTCCCACCATTGCTAGCTCATCATTTAATCTATTGTCAAAGGGTATAATTTTTTTAATATGATCGTTACCTTTTAATAAGTTTATAAATTGATGATTACATGAAAAATATAAATCTGTGTTAGGATATGTTTCGTGAAAAGATTCGAATAAAGAAGTTGCAGCGAAAACAATATTATGATCTCCTCCGCAAACCATTAACGCTTTTTTTCTGTCAGACTCTTCAAATAATGACGAGAACTCTATTTTTTCATTTTCTTGATTTTCTTTTTGAGCAACTGACTTAAAGTAATCTAAAACTTGTTGATGGTTAAGATCTTTTCCGAGCCTTGACATCCAGTGCTGAAATCCATCATCGTTTTCATCCACTTCTCTATTTAAAATATTTTTATAAAGCTCTATAATAAAATCTTTTTTATTTTCTATTTTTGTTGGAGAGTAATTAGGGTTTCTTGGCTTGAATGATATATCAAAATCCCAATCAACTTCAGGCATGTTATCTATAATTTTCTCTAGCTTTTTGCCAATAGCTTCTGCGCTATATTCTCTTATTACATAATCTCTAGATTTTTTTCCCTGAGCTAGTCTTTTTTCTAGCTTCATATTATAAACTTTTTTTAAATTTTTAGCTATAGAAAAAGAGGAGGTAGTAGCTTTTATAAATTGAGTTCCTGGTTCTCTATACTCAGACCAATCTAATGGAATACCTCCGCTCTCTTCACTGCAACTATCTTCTCCGCAGCTATAATTAGTCACTAACGTAATTAATTCAGTTAGCTTGGCTTCTTGAATAGGTATTTCTTGCCCTCCAGAGGTAAATGGGTGGCAATATACATCCATCAAATTATAAACTTCATTTAACTGTCTTTCGCTAACTCCGTTTGATACATTTGTTGTATTTAAAGTTTTTTGACCGCAAGCTTTGCAAACCTGCTCTTGCCCAGTAAAATTCCTTACTTCATATGATTTGCAATTACTGCAAAAATAAGTCGTAAGTATTAAAGATGGATCAATTTTCTTTTCTTGTAATAGTCTGGGAATGTCCCATCCTTCTGCCCAGTGGGTATGTAGTAGTAGTTTCGCTTGAACCCCTCTATTATCATCAAGAAATTTTTTAAATCCATCTAATATATTTGGAACGCTTTTTCTTAATTGATTGCGAAAAACAAAACCTATTATGAACTCATTAGTGTTTATTCCATGTTTAGGCCTTAAAGCATTTCGCTGTTCTTCTTCAAATCTAAAAAATGTAGAACAATCGATAGATCCATGCAATGTCTTTACATGGTCATGCCCTAATTCATGCAGGGCTTTTTCAGCAAAGGAAGACCATACAAAATAGTTTTTAATATTTTTTGCCTCATTAACTGCTAGAGGTAAAATTGGCAGACTATCTAAAGTAGTCCATATCATACAATTTGTTTTATTCCACCAGTCCCTTTGCATGTATCCATTGAATGCCCATATATCCTCTGAGCCTATATATAAGTCTGGTTTTTCTTGCGAAATAAGTTGATCAACCATATTCGATCCATATCCAGCTGCCCTGGCTAATTGCGGGTCTTTATTTAATTGCTGTATTAGCCCTTGATCTTCAGGCAGAGATCCTATAGTTTTCCATGGCGAATTTTGCAACTTAGGATGATTCCAAGGTATTCCATTTGCAAATTCAACAATATCATATTTTTTAGTTTTATATAAATACTTTAAAACATTTTTTGCATTCTTCCCAAAACCAGTAAATGCTTTACTATGATTACTATGAAAAACTATTTTCTTTTTACGCATTTTTTTGTTTAGCTTTTTTAATATCTAATAACTGTTTATCAAATCTGTAAGAAAATAAATTTTTTAAGAAAAAGCGCAAAAACTCCATAACAGTTTCTGTCTCTCCAGGCTCTAATCCAATAACGAAATTTTGATTACCGTTACGCACAAAAGAAACACTAAATGCGTCAACTGGAACCCATTCGTCTTTCCATTGCCCGTCTTTTCCTTTTACGGATTTTTTAGCTTTCTTATCCCATGGCATAAATTTAATATTTGTGCGATCACTTTCATATGAATGATATGTAGTATAGGTAGAGCGCGTTCTCATTGCGTGAATAATATGCCCAACTTCATATTCGGAAAACTTAACAGTGATATTCTTGTCTGGGTTATCGATATTATCTTTGAAGGATCCCTGTTTGGCTTTATCGTCCCAGTGAGCCTGAAGAATTGACTTGATGAATAAGGCTGGTTCTTGGTTTTTACCCACACCAATCTGAAAAGAAAATCCAGAACCTGTGTTTTTAGAATTAGGTTTATATATTGAAATACTCATTTGCGGATAATAAAATATATTTAAGTTAAATTCAATTAAAAAGTGTATATATTTTGAAGGTTATAGGAAATGGGTATTAAGTTTAAACAAATAGATAATTTACAACAGACATTCGATAATGTATCTGGAGGTCTGAGAGGCGATATAACAGCTAATACAAGTGATGTATATAACCTTTACAATAGCAACCAAACATTAAATGGGTGGAAATATTTTTCAAATAATATAGATGTATCAGGAGCTCAAGGATTATTAGTTGCAAGCGATAATATCTACAGCCCAAATAATTTAATGGTCGGAGCTGCTAAAATTGGATTCCCTATATCAGTTCCAAGAAATTCTACAACAGCTCCCCTAGGAGCGCTTCAAGTTACTGGAGGTCAAATATACCTCGAAGATCAGTTAAATGTTAGAAATAATTCTGATATAGTTATTAGCAATGGCGGCATAACTGCGAATCAGGGGACATTCAATACTGATTTAACAATCAGTGGGCAAGTTGTTACTACTGGAGAGATTAAAGAATATTTTGCTGGCAGTGGGATTAATTTAGTGGGCAATGTTTTTGAAACTAAAAGTACAGGATCTTTTGACGCTATAGGAATTGGAACTGGCAACCCAAGATCTGTGCTAGATATTAATTCTACTGACAGCGCCCCTATTATGCCAAGAATGACTACAGCTCAAATGAATGCTATAACTTCACCAGTAGAAGGCATGTTAATATACAATACTGACTCTGGAAAATTTGCAGGATATACAGGAGCTTGGTCCTTACTTCACTAATTATCTAAATGATGCTTCGCTCCTTTGCGGGTTTTTGAATAGTTCTTAAAATATTGCTTCCTTAAAGGGTCAACTCCATCATTTTTCTCAGCTCTCTTATGGCTCATCTCTGCACTTCGATCCCATAAGTCCCCCATAGTTCCAGCGTTTTTTGTTTTATCGAGAAAAGCTTGTTGACTAAATGGGTCAACATCTGAGTCAATTGCAGCATTAGGAGCTAGAAAAACACGATTCCACTCAACACCGAACTCATCGGTATATTCATGCTTTTCATTCATTCCCTGAAATACTTCTATATACTCTTCGTGTTCAGGATGTTTGTAAACATATATAGGCATTATTGTTTTTCCAGTTTTTTATCCATTAATAATTCTGCTGTTTGTAAATATGAAACAAGCGAGTCAAAAAGCCAAGAGAATCCAGAAGACATGAAAGGTAATAAATAGTATAAATTATTCCATTCAGTATAATAAAAAAATATTGAATGAGCTAAGCCAACCCAAAAACCTAAACATAATGAACATTTGAATAATTCATCAAAGAACTTAAACTTACATAAAAAAGTACGAAACCATGATAATATAGTTCCGTACTTTAATATGAAGACAAATCCTAAGCAGGAGAAGCAGACTAGCAAAGTAGTCACTTCAATTTATTAACTTCTTTTAATGCTGGTTGGATTAAAGCTGCTTGCTCTTCCTTGATGGTAATCTTACCACCGAAATCATCGGTAATTTCAATCATACCCTCTTGATTTTTAGAGAGCTTTGGGCATTTCTTTCCTCCACAGCAGAGAATCACTTTATCTTGTTCAACTTTTAACATTGTCATAATAAAAAATAATTAATTAATACATTCTAATATTTTATCAACAGTTTTTCCATAAGAAAATTCTTTTTGTAACTTTAAGCCTTCTTTGTTTTCGGTCTTGCATTTTTCTTCTGCCTCTTCCATTTTTGAGATAGCTTCGTCTTCATTGAAGTTATATATATTACCTTGATTAAATGGATGACCTTGATGGAAAAATTGTCCGTCATAACATGGTATTTTACCACTAGGCTCAAGAAGTATAGAGTTTTTACTATTTGCCCAATCTTTATGAGAAGTGGCATTTAATACAATGCTCCATTTGCCGAGCGCGGTAGCATTAAAGGAAGGGAGGTTCCAGCCTTCAGCTCCACTTAAACCGCCCAGATCAATATCTATAGCATTTAAAAATTCGTTAACTTCAGAATTAGTTTTTAAAAATGGTAAGAAATTAATATTACCATATTGCTTGCCTTCTAAAGCTTGATTGACAAATTGGTTTAATACCTCAGGTTTCATAAAGTTATTTTGAATACAACAAGAAAGCTGATAGTTATAATTGTTGCCATACTTTTTAGCCCACATCCTTAAAATTTTGCCCGTGTGTTTTCTTTTTTCCCATTTACCCATTAAACCAAAATGGATTTTATCACTTAAATATTTTTTATTAGTCTTAAAGAAGTCAGGGTCAAAGCCTATTGGGATACTTGTTACATTCTCGCAGCCTATAGATTTGAAAGCTTTTTCTGCGTAAGAGCTACTAAAGATTACTTTGTCGTGTAAGTTTACAATATTTTTTTCTGTTTCGGTAGGTTCATCAACTTCATAAAAAGTATATAAAAAACTATTCTTTGTGATAGTATTTTCGCTTCCATTGATATGCCATAACTGAAGGGTTGGCAAGTCTTTGTCGAGCAACTTAAATCTTTTATTAACAGATGACTGAAGCCACTCTTTAAAGTCTGACCCTAGCTTATCATAAACCCCAGCATCTGGATTGCCTATAGGGAAGTGAGCGACATTGATATCTCGCTTAAAAAGCTCTCGCATTAAATTTAGAGAAACGTTTCCAAAAGAAACGCTATTGATTGGGCATTTAAATATTAATTTACTCATTAAAAAGGTACTTGCTCAAGATCTTCTTCAGAGATATCTTCTACAGCTACAGGTTTTTCCTGCTCAATAGCGGGCTCTGATTCTTTAGCATCCGAGTTTGGCTTTTGCACAAATTCAATTTCATTAGCTAAAATATAAAATTCTTTTCTAGTGTTGCCTTCTTTGTCTTTCCATACATTCTCTTTTAAAGCTCCGTTTACATTTATCAAACTTCCCTTAGAGCAGTACTTAGAGCAATTTTTAGCACGGCTATCCCAAGCTTTAGCTTTAATAAATAAAGTATCATTTTTCTTGTATCCATTAACAGCAAGGACAAAATCGCAAACTGTTTTGCCATTATCTAAGTCTTTGCATTCTGGATCTTTAGTAAGTCTACCTGATATAGTTATAACATTCATAATTTATTTTCTTAATAATTTTTTTTTAATTTCTTTTATTACTCCATCATGCACATTTATGCATCCTTGAATACTTAAATTAACATGTGGTGCAATTTTTTTCCAAGGTAATAATTTATAGTTATGTCCATCATTATACCTCATTCTGAATATCTTCGACACTCTTCCATCAGGATGCTTGTCTATGATAAACATTATTTCATTTAGTAAATGCATATCTATTTTATCGTCATCTCTTAAGTTGTTTATTAGGTTTATTTCTTCAACAGTTTTAAAATCTATCTTTCTTCTTTTTTCTTTATTGTAAGAATTAAGGCAAAGCCATTTAGTTTCATTACCTAAAAAAGTAGAAAATTTAGTCCCTTTATTCGGGTTGAATTTTAATGCGCTATTATATATATGGTAATCTCTTTCATTAAATAAATCATTTTTGTTACAGACTGTTGATTGAGTTGGGACAAGTTTATTTACCATGTCATAAAAAATACCGCTATGCCTGTTTATTAACTCCTGTAAGCAAGCGTTTGTATTTTTATTATTTTGTATCTGGAAGACCAGATGGTTGTCATCTTCTCTCATTTTGGTTTTATTTTTGTTTTGAAAATTTTATTCATTACTCTGCGAACAAAACGATCAGCTTGGTCAATTTCGTCTTCCCCAAATGTCGGCCACATAATTCTGTAGTCAGAATGAGTTTTTAAGAAAGCATTGTTTTTTCGCTCTTCTTCGTTTGCTGGCTTGATACCTTTTCTTGTGATATGAACTATAACTCCATTATGTTTTTTCTGTATCCATTCTAGTTCATTTGGGTATCTCACATCAGTAATAATAGGAAGTATACCCATTTGCTGGTGAACACCTAAAGATTTTTCCAACTTATTGATCCACCAAGTTTCGTCCATCTTTCTAATAACTTCTGTTCCGTAAGTTACAAGAAGTGGACGTATGATTTCTTTTTCTTTTGTGTCTTGAGTAAAAGCGCTTATTCCAATTTTATGACGACATAGATCATCCAAGTCTTTTTTTAATTCATCAGCGAACGCTGCTCTAGCAGCGGACACTTTCTTTTTTGAAAGAAATAATTTTGCGTAATGGCAAAATGTATCTTTTCCGCTTCTTGCGTTTCCGCATATTCCTATTAAAAAATTAGTGTTCATAAGATAATTCCTCTAATATATTTTTAATTAAAAATCCCTCAGTAGAATCGTTTTTTCTATTTAGCTCTTCATCGCAATCACAAGATATTATCACATCTGTCAATTTTATTTCCTTCCCAAATTTATCTATAGCTTGAGAAAGAATATTTTTGCAAGCATCTTTATGAGTTTTGGCGACAGTTGTCCCGTCCCAGTCTCCGCATTGTACGTAAAAGAATTTGTTTTCAGAATCATTTTTTCTAACCATGCTGAGGATTATATCAGAAGACCAATCGAATGTCAATACAATTTCGATTTTTGAAAAAAATATTTGGTGAGAGGGTATTACTTTGTAATATAATTAATATTATATTTATATTCTAAATAATATATAAAGCATAATATATAATTATAATATATATAGCATAATAATAAATATCAAAATAAATTCTCGCGCGATTTTTTTTGACTTTTGTTCTGAGCTGTGTTATTATTGTTCGCATGCTTTCATTTGTTGTACTAACTATTGGCGATAAACCGCAAGAACTTCAGTCTTGCATACGTTCTATACAGCAAAATTTCACGGACCAAGAAGATTACGAGTTGGTCATAGTCGGTAATAATATTCCAGACATAGACTTAGGGAATGCTAAAATTATCGAAGATAATGATAAAATAGAATTTCTCGGGGCCAGAAAAAACATCGGGACGAAAAATACTCATGGAGATATAATCATTCATTGCGATGACGATATTATTTTTAGCAAGGATTGGTATAAAAATTTCTTAAATTATTCCGAGCGAAACACTGAATGGGAGATCATGGGCAATAAAGTGTTACTGCCAGGCGGAACTAGGTACTGGGACAGAGCTACCTTCTTGCCCGCTCATCGTATGGTTGACTATGATTTCTATTCAAATGATGTAACCTTTTACCAGAGCGGCGCTTTTTCAATAGGCAAACGCTCATTGTTTGATAGGTTAACATGGGATAATAACATCCCCTTTTACGGTATGTTTAAGGGTTTTCCTCATAACGAAGATGTAGAATATTCTCTAAGATTGAAAGAGCATCAAGTCAAGATACATTTTGATAAAAATAATACTGTGTGGCATAATGATTTTAATTACTTATCGGACAACGTGACATGTAATAAATCTAAAAAAAATCTGTCATTAAAAGAAAAATGCCTTGATTTCATATTAGCTACTAATTAATTAATTAATGATTATTTTTAAAATTACCGACGGTCTTGGCAATCAATTATTCCAATGGGCTTATGGTTACAGTCTTGCTCGAAAATTTAATACTAAAGTTTATTATGACATCAGTCATTATCATTCGGAGCAATTCTTAAATACTCAGTCTGCTAATAGAAATTTTTCTTTGCCTAATTTAATCAATGAAAATATACCTTTATTAACACAAGAAGCTTTAAATGAATTTCAATCAAAACCACAATACATAATCCAAGATAATTTTAATTTTAATCATTTCGATTACTCTGATAATTATTCTTATTATTTTTCAGGCTACTGGCAAAGCGAGAATTATTTCAAGGATTACAGAGATGACATTCTATCATTAATAGATTTTAATATAGTTACCCCTGATAATTTCGATAAATCAACATCTATACACATAAGAAGAGGCGATTATTTACAGCAACAAGAGATACATCCAGTTTGTTCAATTGATTATTACAAAAAAGCAATTAATTTTTTAGGTAAAGAAGGCGTTTTCAATGTGTTTTCTGATGATATTGAATGGTGTAAAGATAATTTACTTTTTGAAAATTTAAATTTCATTGATGGTAATTCTGATATTTATGATTTAAAATTAATGAGCTTAAGCTCAAACAATATCATTGCAAATAGCACTTTCAGCTGGTGGAGCGCTTGGCTAAATCAAAATAAAGATAAAAAAATAGTAGCTCCTGAAAATTGGTTTGGATTTAGTGTAAATCATCCTATAGATGACTTAGTTCCAAAATCTTGGATTTTATTTTAATTTTTGTTTAAAACTTATATCATAATATATGAAGATTTCTTGCATTTTAACAGCCTATAACGAAATAGAGTACCTTCCTTACAAAAAAAAATTCTGTGACTATCATAATTTAGAATTATATGTTATAGATAATTATTCTAATGATGGAACATGGGAATGGCTGCAGGATAATAAAATTCCATCTCACAGATTTGATACTCAAGGAATGTTCGTATTGCAATGGCTACAGAAAGAAATATTAAAAACTTTAAAAGAATTTAAAGATAAGCCTGACTGGGTAATTTATAATGGCGTTGATTTATTCCCTATTGCTCTTCCGAATTTGCATGATAGACTGGTAGAGATAGATTCACAGGGATTTAATATAGCTAGTGTTCCTTGTATTGGAACCTTTAATACTGGCGAAGATAGATCGAAAAATCCTTTTGAAACCTTTTTTTACTATTCAGCGAATGCTGGCGCCCCAAGGCCTCTTCAAATGATTTATAAATATCAACCAAATGTTGCTTATGTCGCTGATCATATTAGGCTATTAAATACCCCTAAAAAAGTTACTCCCTTGGATGGAATAATGATTAACTACGGTCAAACTAAATCATTTGAAGAGAGGGAAGAAACTTATTTGAGGCGTAAAAAAGCGTGGGATGCAGGAATCGTCAATCGAACATATGGCGGACACTATAGAGCTGGTCATGATGCTCAGTGGATATGGCCCAAAGAATCGCTTAAAGATCTTAGAAAAAGTTCGCTTTATAAATATATTGAACATCTTCAAGATGTTTGTGTATAAATTAATTATGAAAATATCAATTATAGGTCTGGGTTTTGTAGGCTCAGCAATGTCAAAAAGCTTTAAGAAAAAAGGAGTCGATTTAATTTTATATGATAAATTTAAAGATAGCTCTCACAGCCTGAAAAATACTCTTTCTGCAGATATAATATTTTTATGCCTTCCAACTCTGTATAATTCCACTTTAAACGAGTATGATAAAACTCCAATAAACGAAACTTGCTCATTTTTAAATGATAGCAATTTTACAGGAGCTGTCGTAATCAAAAGCACAGTTGAGCCAGGTACATGCCGTGCTCTTTCTGAAAAATTTAAAAATTTAAATATCATTCATAACCCTGAATTTTTAACAGCTCGCACCGCAGAGCAAGACTATCACAATCAAAAACATATTGTCTTAGGAAAAACAAAAGCATGTAGCGATGAAGCCTATAACAATACCGTGGATTTCCACTCAAAAAATTACCCTTGGGCTAGAATTTCAAAATGCAAAAGTATTGAATCGGAATCTGCTAAATTATTTGCTAATAGTTTTTATGCAGTAAAAGTTCAATTTTTTACGGAGTTATATTTACTATGTAAAAAAACTGGGTGTGACTACAATACAGCAAAACAGATATTAATTAGAAATGATTGGGTGAATCCAATGCATACAGATATTCCTGGCCCAGATGGACAAATTAGTTACGGAGGTCTTTGTTTTCCCAAAGACACTAATGCGCTGAATGAATATATGAAAAATTTAAAATCACCAAATGGCATTATGGAAGCGTGTATTCTAGAAAGAAATACAATGAGAAGTGATCATGATAACTGTGATTAAACTGTCGCTTTACCTGTGCAATGAAATTTAACGAATACTACCATCATTACTTAAACCTACATCAAAACAGAATATGTAGATTACTTCACTTTATTGGCCAGTGGTTTACTTTGGCGGTAATTTTTCTAATCATAAAATATCAATTTTGGTATGCAATACCAATAATTCCATTTGTTATTTACCCATTTGCATGGAGTGGACACTTCTTTTTCGAAAAAAATAAACCAGCTGCATTCAAAAATCCTTGGATGGCAAAATTATCAGATTGGAGAATGTTTTTTGATATTATACGAGGCAAGATTAAACTATGATTAGCGGTTCAACGTAAATATAAATGTTAAGCGACAAAATTAAAATTGCGGTTTGTGGTTGTGGTCATATAGGTCAACGACATATTGAGATGATTCATCGTCATAACGAACTAGAGTTAAGCGCGATAATCGATACAGAAGCTAAGACTTCACTATCAAAAAAATATAATTCTAACTATTTTTCTGATTTATTTGTCTTCATGCAAAACGAAAAATCCTTAAAACAATACTCAGATGTTATTGCAATAGCTACGCCAAATGGATTGCATTATGAACAAACCTTAATGTGCCTGGAGAATGGTTATCATGTGATAGTAGAAAAACCAATGTGTTTCACAAAACAGCAAGCAGAACACATTATACAAGAATCCATCAAACATCAAAAACAGGTTTTTTGCGTTATGCAAAATAGATATTCCCCTCCCTCTGTTTGGTTTAAGAATTTGATTGAATCTAAAGTTTTGGGTGAAATTTATCTTGTTCAACTTAACTGCATGTGGAATCGTGATGAAAGATATTACCATGAAAATACTTGGCATGGAGATAAGCAACTTGATGGCGGAAGTTTATATACTCAGTTTTCTCATTTTATAGATTTGATGTATTGGTATTTTGGTGATATCCAAAATATCAAAGGCTCAACTTATGATTTCAATCATCAAAAACTAACAGACTTCGAAGACACTGGCAGTTTCGTTTTTGATTTCATAAATGGCGGCCTGGGAACATTTACATTTACAACTTCAGTACACGAAACCAATCTACAAAGCAATATAACAGTTGTCGCAGAAAATGGCACAGTAAAAATTGGTGGACAATATATGAATGAAATAGAATATTGCAACATCAAAAATTATAATATGCCAGAACTAGAACCCACAAATGAAGCGAATGATTATGGGCCATATAAAGGCTCAGCAGCAAATCACTGCTATGTTTATGATAATGTTTACGATGTACTAACCAACAATAAATTAATAACATGCAACATGTTTGAAGGCATGAAAGTAATAGAAATTATAGAAAAATTTTACAAATGATGAATACAATATCAAATACATTTAATCGAGCCTTAGTTACTGGTGGAGCAGGCTTTATAGGTAGCCATATAATAGAAGAGCTATTGTCTCAAAATATTAAAGTAGTGTCAGTTGATGATTACTCTTCGGGTAAAGACTTTAATTTATCGACTTTTAAATCCAATCCCAATCTATCAATAGAAGAATGTGATGTCACAGATTTTAATAAACTTAATTCTATTTTTGAGAAGTATAAATTTGATATAGTTTTTCATAATGCGGCATCTAAAAAAAATATATGCCTAAAAGATCCAGCTAGAGACCTAGAAGTTAACGGTACAGGAGCCTACAATATTTGCGAATTATCACTAAGACATAAGATTAAAAAGTTAGTTCATGCTTCTACTGGTTCAGTATATGGAGAGGCACAAATTTTACCTCAAGACGAATTACATCCACTTACCCCGACATCCAATTATGGGGTAAGCAAACTGGCTGGAGAAAGATATGTCAAAATGTACAGTGATCAGCTAGGATTAAATTCTACCATATTAAGATATTTTCATGTTTTTGGCTCAAGGCAAGAGCACGATCCAGAGCTTGGTGGTGTAGTTTCTATTTTTATAGATAGAGCTAAAAATGGACTACCTTTAATTATTCACGGAGATGGCACTCAACAAAGATCTTTTACTAATGTCAAAGACATAGTTGGAATTAACTTACTGGTAGCCACTCATGAAAAAAGTAACGGAGAAGCTTACAACTGTGCGTCAGGGGTAAATGTTACTATTAAAGAACTAGCTGATTTTGTAAAAGAAAAAACAAATTTAGAAAAAGATCATATATACGATGACTGGCTTATTGGTGATATCAAAACGTTCGATATTGAAAATTCAAAAATTCGATGCTTAGGATTTAATTTTTCTACTTCATTTGAAAACGGGCTTAATGAGCTTCTTATTAAAAGCTAAAACTAAAAACATTACATAATATGAAAAAAGATATTGATGTATTAGGTATATGCCATATTGATTACGCTAACACCGCTGCAAGATTTACAAAATGTTTACGCCATTTGGGTTATAACACTCAATCATATTGCGGCCAACGACTACGTTTAGGTAAACAAGACCCAGGTTATCCATATTTAGTTGGTATGTCTGATAGTCTCTCTAACTTAACAAATCATTTTCCTTATATTGTAACTGTAAATTCTAAGAATAAATCATCATTACAAAATTTAATTTATAGAGCAAAGGTAGTTTGGTTTTTTCACACTACGTTTATTGAGGGGCTAGATTTTCCAAAAGATATTAAATATATAGTACAGCACAGCGGTATCACATACAGAAATAACCCCACTGCTAGCAATTCTGTTTTTAATGCATTAGTGGATGCTACTATCATTCAATGTCCAGACCTACTTAACTTGGGTGCGAAAAACGAACATTTAATATATTATCCAATAGATACACAATGCATAAAACCATCTATTAACTTTATCAATAATAAAACACTTTATATAGGTCACTTTCCCAGTAGTCAAATTAACAAAGGTAGTGCGAGTATTTATAATGTCATCCAACGTTTATCAAAGATCGGAAATAAATTTAAGAATAAATTTGTTTACAATGGCATTATACCAGATCCTAAAAATAAACTTTCCCACATAACCACATGGCAAGGTAATTTAAACAGGCAATCTAAATCTGATATCATCATTGAAACATGCAGTCCTATGTGTAAAGGTAAAAAATTTGGAGAGTGGGGTAATACCGCATTAGAATGTGCAGCGGCTGGCAAAGCTGTTGTTACTAACTCATCTACTCAGAGCCTATATGAAAAAGAGTACACAACAAACTACCCTTTATTTTTGAATGACGGTACAGAAAAAGGGCTAGAGGCTAATTTAGTTGAAATACTTAATATGGATCGAGACGAGCTCCTTGAGCGTAAAAAACAAACCATTCAATGGGCACATGAACACCACAGTATTTCGGCTACAGCAAAAAGGATAGAGCAAAAACTAAAAAACATATTACCAAAACGATTAGAATCACAAAGCGGAAATTAAACAAGCTTCTTATTAACAACTAGTATGAACATAGTATTGAAAAAAGATTGGCCTTTCTATTATTAAAGATTATAATAATAGCTCAAATAGTATGCTTCAAGTTTTAACTCACCCATCTAACTGCTGGTCTTAAATTATCATGTGCTCTTTCATTGGAATAATTAGTAAAAATCAATCATTAGTCAATGAGATTGAATCAAATGTAGATCATAAATTTCAAAAACTAAAATACAGAGGTCCAGATATTTCAAACTGCCTTAAATATAACGAAAATACATTATTATGTGGGTTTGTTTTAGCAATTAATGATTTTATAGAACAGCCTAGATACAACAATGATTCTTGGATGCTGTGGAATGGTGAAATATATAATTATGATAGATCATATACCAACGACAGCAAATACCTCTTCGACTTCCTTAATAACGAAGGAACTAAAAAAATTAATCATTTAGATGGTGAATATGCCATTTGTTATTTCAAAAATTCAAAACTACATTTAATAACAGATTCATTTTATACAAAACCTCTATGTTTTTCAATCGAAGATGGTTTGATTATTTTTTCTAGTTACGAAAGCTCTATCAGAGAAGTGAAGCCAGATGCTCAAGTTGTGCATGCACTCCCTAATACTCATTATATTATTAATACAGATACATATGTTTTAGAAAAACAAGAGGAAATTTATATTTGGGATTTTGAACCAAAGTATGATACATACGATCATTGGCTGGAATCTTATCAAAAGTCAATAATCAAAAGATGTGATACGGACAAGAAATTATTCTTGCCAATGAGCTCAGGTTATGATTCTGGGGGCATATGTAGCGAGCTAATAGCAAATAAAATACCCATCACGGTTTATACATACAAAGGCATTGAACATAAAAATACTCTAACCGATAGGGTTAAATTAATAAACAATACAAACAATTCATCGCACCATTATGTAGATGTTTTCTCTGATTTTGATTCTGATTTTTTAGAGTTTTATAATAAAGTCGAAAATCATATAGCCTACCATTATGACGGTAAACCTTATTTAGATATATATCATGCTTATTCATGTTTTGCTCATTACTACATTTGTAGAGAAGCAAAAAAGACAGGGCATACCATATGTCTCTCTGGGCATGGGGCTGATGAGATATACTCAGATTACTATACACCGAGGACTATGGCACTTTCGGTTGTGCGAGGTAATTATTCTGGCTGGAGAAAAAAATGGCCAAACTTCGATATGGGTTATGGTAGAAACATACTAGGTATGTTTGACAGGACTGCTGCCTGCGTAGGTATAGAAACTCGATACCCATTTTTAGATAGGGACACTGTTCAACATTTTTTATGGTTATCAGATGAACTTAAAAACAAAAATTACAAACAATGCCTCCACGAAGCGATGTCTTTAAGAAAATTCCCTTTTGACATAAATAATAAACCGCCAATTAGACTTTCTGAAGGTGACATAAAAAATAACATATTCAACTCAAAACTAATTAATTTTTATAAAAAACACAAAATTAAAAAACCAGACTACATACAATGATTAAATGTGAAGAAAATTATAATATATCAGACGAAGAAATAGAGTCTCTTTTTATATGTCAAGATGACTGGGCGAATACTGGATTTAGGTTCACAAGATGTCTAAACATGATAGGCATTAAAGCTAAAATGCTAAAAAGAAACCTTCATAAATTCAATTATCCAATTCAAGCCGAAGCCACACAAGAAATTTCAGCAGCAAGGGGGACACCTATAGTTAATGGTGTTCATAATTTTGATGATTCTAGAATCAAAAAAATCGTCAAAAACTGTAAAGTAATTCATTTTCACGCGAGCAACTATAATCAACAACTCGCAAACTTTATTACTAGCAATCCAGGCTTGAAAAATGTCGTGGTTCAGCATGGAGGAACAACATACAGAGCAAATCCTTCTGGCTCCAACCAACTCTTCAATCCAATAGTAGATGCTACAATTATTCAATGTCCAGATTTATTGAATTTAGGTGCAAAAAATGAACATTTAATATACTACCCAGTAGACACTGATTTAATTCAACCAACCTTTCGCTCAATTGAATCAAAAGAAAAATTTAAAATAGGACATTTTCCAAGCAGTCCTTCAATAAAAGGCACTCCTTTAATATTAAAAGAAATAAATACAGCTCTTAATTTGGAAAGTTCAAAAAATAAGTTTGAATATATAGGTATTGGGAGTAAAGTTGGCGGTCCAGCTCATAACGATGGAACAAGACTACCATGGACCGAACACTTAGAGCGAGTTAGAAATACTGACATCATGATAGAAACGGTCAACCTGTATAATTCTGGCAAAACGTTTGGAGAGTGGGGAAACACAGCCATAGAGTGTGCTGCTTTAGGAAAAATAGTAATAACCAACACGCTCACTGCAGAGATATATAAAGAGCAGTACGGGGACTGCGCCCTACATATTGCGAACAACTCACAAGAACTCCAATCTCAAATACAAAAAATTGTAAACTACTCACCCGAAGAACTATTAGAAAAACAAATTCAGAGTCGCGAATGGGCTGTTAAAAATCACAGTATGGCAGCTACAGCTAAAAGAATTTGGGAAAAAGTTTACAAACCGTTTTTTCCCGAAAAAGAAACTGAGGTAGAATCATTAATAAATCAATTAAACATATGAGCTATATACACAAGTCAGCAAACATATACAATTCAGCAACAATCGGAAAAGACTGCTCAATTGGAGCCTTTGTGGAGATTGGTCACAATGTAAAAATTGGAGATCGATGCAAGATTGGCTGTGGCTCATTTATACCTGAAAATGTTGTTGTGGGTAATGATGTTTTTATCGGACCGCATGTTGTGTTTACCAATGACAAGCGAGCTCCTTCCAATGGAGAATGGAGAAAATATCCTCCCACTACAGTAGAAGACTTTGTTTCAATTGGAGCTAATAGCACAATACTTCCTAATATTATTTTAAAAAATAATTGCATCATAGGGGCAGGAAGCGTTGTGACTAAATCTGTTAGCCCTAATACAACTGTTTATGGAAACCCAGCAAAATGAATATAGCAAGTATAGTGGGCACAAGGCCTCAATTTTTAAAATTAGCAGCCTTAGATAGCTACGTTCAGAAAAATAATTCTTTTAATCACTTTATTGTTCATAGTGGACAACATTTTGATAAGAATATGTCTGAAGTTTTCTTTGACCAATTAGATATTACTCCGCCGCATTTATTAATCGAAAGAAATCAGTCATCTAACATTCAAAATCTCTCTCATATTATGATAGAGTTTGAAAAATTTATTTTGCTTCACGATATTAACACTGTTTTAGTATATGGTGACTGTGATACAACTTTAGCTGGAGCCTTGGTTGCTAATAAACTTAATATTGGCTTGGTGCATATTGAATCAGGTATGCGTAGTTATAATAAAAATATGCCTGAAGAAAACAATCGGGTATTAACAGATCATCTTTCTGATTTTTTATTTTGTCCAGATGCTACTGCTGTTCAAAACCTTAAAAAAGAACTTATTAAAAAAAATGTTTTTATATCTGGCAACTTACAGATCGAGCTTAGTAAAAATATACTTGAAAAAAATCCTTTGCCCCAAAAGTTTTATAATTACGCTCTCTTGACTATACACAGGCATTATAATACTAATGTAGATTTTTTACAAAAAACGTTTGATTCACTTGCTAAACTTAATCAGGTTTTTATGTTTCCTGTTCATCCTAGAACTAAGCATATTATCCAAGAAAATTCTATTAAAGTACCTAGTAATATTTACATGAATGATCCTTTTGATTATCTAGAAATGTTACAAATGTTATTGCACTGTGATTATGTTATAACTGATTCAGGTGGACTTCAGTTAGAGTCTTGGTATCATAAAAAAAGATGTATAGTAATGAGATCTGAAACTGAATGGATCGCTCCTATAGAATCAAATAACAGTATTTTATATAATTACAAAGAAGATTTAAGTAATTTTATTTTAAATTTTTTAGATAAAAAGGTTACTGATGAATATAATTTACCATTAAATACTAGTGAATTAATTATTGATGCCTTACTAAATCAGTGAAAAAAATTATCGTTACAGGAGTTACAGGTCAAGATGGCAGCCATATGGTTGACTATCTATTAAAGCTTTTTAAAGAGGATTTTGGTAAAACAGATTTTATGATTTACGGGTCGGTGCGCCGACTAAGCGTAAAGAATCATGAGAACATTTTGCATTTAGAAAATGAGCCGCGATTCCAATTGATTAATATGGATTTGAATGACGCTCATAGCATGCGTGATATTATTATTGATATTCAGCCAGATTATTTTATTAACTTCGCCGCTCAATCCTTTGTAGCTGGAAGCTGGGATTACCCGATACAAACATGGGATACAGATGCTGATGCGATTCTCCATATTCTAGAATCGATTCGCAGGTTTGCGCCTCATTGTCGTTTTTATAATGCTGGTTCTTCAGAAGAATTTGGCGATGTTGTATATTCCCCGCAAAATGAAGAGCACCCTTTGAGACCTCAATCTCCTTATGGAGCCGCCAAGTGTGCTGCGAGGCATATAGTTAGGGTTTATCGTGAATCTTACGGATTGTATGCAGTGCAGGGTTGGTTATTTAATCATGAAGGAACTCGAAGGGGATTAGATTTTGTTACTAGAAAGATTAGCCATAGCGTCGCAAAAATAAAACATGCACTTGAATCCAATAAAGATATTCCAGTTTTAGAATTAGGGAATCTTGATGCTAAGCGTGATTGGACAGATGCTGAAGATTTTATGGCGGGCGTGTGGATGATGCTAAACCAGGATGGTCCTAAAAATTATGTACTTGCTAGTGGTGAAATGCACACTGTGAGAGAGTTTTTAAATGAAAGTTTAAAATGCGCAGGTATAGAATTTGTATCAAAAGGCACACAAGAAGAGGAGAAGTATTATACAAAAGATGGTAAATTACTTTTCCAGGTTAATCCTAAATTTTACCGTCCTGCCGAAGTTCATGAGTTGTGCGGTGATTGTTCTCTTGCTGAAAAAGAAATGGGCTGGACAAAAAAAACCGACTTTCATGGGTTAGTTAAAAAAATGTATGAAAATGATTATCAATTACTTTCAAAATGAAAGATTCAAAAATTTTTGTAGCTGGTCATCGCGGAATGGTAGGTTCTTCAATTGTTGAAAGCTTAAAGAAAAAAGGTTACTGCAACTTAATAACAAAAACAAGGCGAGAGCTCGACTTACTAAATCAAAAAGCTGTTAGTACATTTTTTGAAAATGAAAAAATTGATTATGTAATTTTATGCGCGGCAAAAGTTGGAGGCATTCTAGCGAATAATACATATCGCGCTGATTTTATATATGAAAATTTGCAGATCGCTTCTAATATTATTAAGGCCTCTTATGATACATGCGTTGACAAGTTAATTAATTTAGGTTCGTCTTGTATATATCCTAGAGATTCAAAAATACCAATTAAAGAAGAATATTTATTAACTGGAGAATTAGAGCGAACCAACGAGCCGTATGCTATCGCAAAAATAGCGGCGCTTAAAATGTGTGAAAGTTTCTACGAACAATATGGAAGTAATTTTTACTCTTTAATGCCTTGCAACTTATATGGCCCAAGAGACAATTTTGATCCGCAAACTTCCCATGTACTACCAGCTTTAATTAATAAAATACATGCTGCCCGTGAAAATAATTCAAGCACCATAGAGGTTTGGGGCAGCGGAAAACCATTGAGAGAATTTCTTTATGTAGATGATTTAGCTAATGCAGCAATATATTGTCTTGAGAATGTATCGGCTGAAGATATTTATTCTAATAATATATCTCATTTAAATTGCGGCTCAAATGATGAAGTTTCAATATTAGAATTGACTAATTTAATACAACAAGCTCTTAGCTACCAAGGTGATATTGTTTTTGACTCTTCTAAACCAGACGGTACTTTTAGAAAAAAAATGGATAATACTAGAATATCATCTTTAGGATTTAGACAGCAAGTTAATATTAAAGAAGGTATACAAAAAACTTGCGAATGGTACATTCGAAGTGTAACATAATTTATGTCAAAGAAAAAATGTTTAGTCACTGGGGGTGCTGGCTTTATAGGCAGTCACTTGGTTGAAAGATTATTAAGCGCTGGTTATGAAGTAGTTGTCGTTGATGATGAATCATCTACTGCTAATTCCCAATTCAATTGGAGAGATGATACTAAAAATCATAAAGTTGATATCTGTGATTTTAATAATTTAGAGCCTTTGTTTAAAGGCGTAGATTTAGTCTTTCATTTAGCTGCTCGTTCTCGTATACAGATTTGTGTTAAAGATCCGTCTGATGCAGTCAAAAATAACTCTCTTGGTACGGTTAATGTACTTCAAGCAGCCAGGTTAAACAATTGCAAAAGGGTAATGTTCGCAGGTACTTCGTCTTGTTATGGATTAGCTAACTCGATCCCGTTAAGAGAAGATATGCCTAATGATTGCTTGAATCCGTATTCAGTAAGTAAAGCTAATTGCGAAGAATTATGCAAGATGTACACTAAGCTTTTCGGCTTAGAAACTGTATTGTTTAGATTTTTTAATGTTTATGGCGAGCGTCAGCCTTTATCTGGAGATTACGCCCCTGTTGTCGGTTTATTTTTTAGGCAAAAAGAATCGCGTGAACCAATGACTGTTGTAGGTGATGGACTTCAAACCAGAGACTATACATATGTAAAAGATATCGTTGAAGCTATGTATTTAGCGGGAGAATCAAAAAATAAAGAAATCATAGGCGAAATGTTCAATCTTGGTACTGGCAGAAATCATTCCGTACTTGACATTGTTAAGCTAGTCGATGGCGAGTATAAATTTATTGATTCGAGACCAGGAGAAGCTCGTGAAACTTTGGCTGACAATACGAAAGCAAAAACTTTATTAGGTTGGAATCCATCTCAAAAATTTGAAGATTGGGTAGAAGCAAATAAACCTATTTTAGATCGTAGATACGAATGAAAATTGGCATAGTTGGAAACGGTTTTGTTGGCTCTGCTGTGGCGAATGGATTCGCTAAATTCGATATAAAAATATTTGACAAGAATCCAGAGATTTCTCAAAACTCTTTAGAAGATACTTTAGCTCAAGATTTTGTTTTTATTAGTGTGCCTACTCCCATGAAGGACGCAATGGGCGCCGATTGCAATTTATCAATTATAGAGTCTTGTTTTGATGAAATTAATACTATTGGGTCAAAAGCTATTTTTATTATAAAATCTACAGTACCAATTGGAACAACTAAATCTTTACAAGCAAAACACCCTAATTTAAATATCGTTCATTCACCCGAATTTCTTACTGCAAAATTTGCAAAAGAAGATTTCCTTAATGCGGACAGGCATATCGTCGGTTATACAAAAAAGAAGAGTGTCGGTGATAAAGTAATTAAATTATTTAATAAAACCTTTCCTAATATTCAAACTGTATTAATGAAAAGTGATGAATCTGAGTCAGTAAAGTATATTGCTAATTGTTTCTTTGCTGCTAAAGTAAGTTTCTTTAATGAAATTTATTCTTTGATTGACAAGTTAGGTCTTGATTGGCATGCTATTATTAATGGCGTAATTACTGACAGAAGAATAGGCCAGTCTCATTTTCAAGTTCCAGGTCATGATGGAGACAAAGGATTCGGAGGGACATGCTTTCCTAAAGATATCAATGCTCTAATTAAAACTTTTGAAAAAAACGGTTTAGATCCTAAGCTTTTAAAGTCTGCATGGGAAGTAAATCTTGATGTCAGAAGCGATTTAGATTGGGCTCGTTCCAGCTCTGCGGTCAAAGAATAGAATTGTTAATAACTTATTCCTAAAATAAGCTTGTATTAATAACTCGTTTGTGTTATTATATTGCATACTCTATAAATGAATATAAAAGTAAAGAAAAGAAATGGTCGCTTAGAAGACTTTGAAGTTGATAAAATTAATGCTAGCGCGCAAAGAGCATGTAAAGGAATAAATGAAGTTTCTGCAAGTGAAGTTGTGCTAGACGCTCAATTACAACTATATGATAAAATTACTACTTCTGAAATTGACAAAGCTCTTGTGCTATCAGCGCGAGAGAAGATAGAAAAAGAACCTAATTATTCATATGCAGCTGCAAAACTTTTATTAAATTGCTTGTATAAAGAAGTATTTAAAGAAGGTGTAGATTCAGATACTTTTAAACTTCAGTATAGAAAAGCTTTTATACAAAATATTAAAAAGTTAGTTAAAGAAAAAAGACTTTCAGAATCTTTACTAGACTTTGATCTTAAAAAATTATCAGAGGCAATTAAAATAAGACGAGATGATCAATTTAAGTATCTTGGTATACAAATTTTATATGATCGTTACTTTATCAGGCAAGACGGAAAAGTTATGGAATCTCCACAAGCTTTCTGGATGCGTGTATCTATGGGTTTAGCGATCAATGAAGAAGATAAAAATGAAAAAGCTATAGAATTTTATAATTTATTTAGTCAATTTTTATATACCCCCTCGACCCCAACACTTTTTAACAGTGGAACTACTCACTCACAGCTTAGCTCTTGCTACCTTAATACTTTTGATGATAGTATTGACGGCATTTTTGACGGTGCTTGGCAAGAAGCTCGTAAATCAAAGTACGCTGGTGGCCTTGGCCTTGATGTCACCCCTTTTCGTTCTACAGGTTCTCATATTCAGGGAACTAGCGGTATCTCTAGCGGCCTTGTTCCTTGGCTTAAAATATACAATGATCTTTTGGTAGCTGTTAACCAAGGCGGGAAACGCCCAGGTGCTGGTTGCGCATATCTTGAGCCTTGGCATTTAGACTTCGAAGATTTTTTAAATTTAAGAAGAAATACTGGTGATGATCGACTTCGTTGTCATGACATGAATACCGCTTCTTGGCTTCCCGATGAATTTATGCGTCGAGTGGAGCAAGAAGATGCTTGGTACTTCTTTGATCCTAAAGATACTGAAGATGAGAATGGAAAAACCCTTCACGATCTCTTTGGAGAGAAGTTTGATAATCGATACGATGAGTTATGCAAAGCAGCAGACGCAGGTTCAATTAAAAATTATCGAATAATTCCTGCAAAAGAATTATGGAAAAAAATGCTCAAAGTTTTATTTGAGACATCCCACCCATGGAATACATTCAAAGACCCATGCAATATTCGTTATACAAATCAGCATGAAGGTGCAGTTCGTAGTTCTAATCTTTGTACGGAAATCACATTACATACAAAGCCTTCAGAATATGAAGACGGACAAAAAGTAGGTATTGGTGAAACTGCGGTTTGTAATTTAGGTTCTGTTAATTTAAAAAATCATATAATTGAAAAAACGACTCATGGTCCATCTAGTTATGCAATTGATTATAAAAAATTAGAGTCGACAATTCATACTGCAATTAGAATTTTAGATAATGTAATTGATTTAAACTTTTATCCAACGAAAGAGGCTGAAAAGTCTAATCTTCAGCATCGCCCAATTGGCTTAGGAATGATGGGTTTACATGATATTCTTCATATGCTTAATATTCAAATTGACGGTAATGAAGCTGTTGAGTTTAATGATAAATTATTCGAGTTTTATTCTTGCCACGCTATTTATGCTAGTTCAAAACTAGCTAAAGAAAAAGGTGCGTACAAAACTTATGAAGGTTCATTATGGAGTAAAAATATTTTACCCGTTGATTCTTTTAATAACTTAATGTCGTACAGAAAAAATAAAACTAAAGGATCTGAGTCTTTAAAAGAATGGGAGCGAGTTAGAAAACATATAGCTGAATTTGGCATGCGTAATTCTAATGTTATGGCTATTGCTCCAACTGCTACTATTGGTTATATCAATGGAATAGAGCAAAGTATTGAACCTAATTTTTCTGTACTTTTTGTTTATGAAAATAAAAGTGGTAATTTTTTTATTACTAATGAGCATTTTGTAAGAGATATGAAAGACAGGGACCTTTGGTCTACTGAAATATCTGCTATGGTAAAAAGTGTTGACGGCGATTTATCTCTTCTTAATGGCGAAATACCCGAAGACCTTAAAGAAAAATATAAAACTGCTTTCGACAGAGATATGTTAAAACTAATTGAATGTAATTCTGTACGTCAAAAATGGATTGATCAAGCAGTAAGTTTTAATTTATATAATAAAAGTACATCATTAAAATATTTAAATGATATATATATGGCTAGTTGGAAAGCTGGATTAAAAACCACATATTATTTAAGAAATCGAGCTGCAAGTAAAGTTGAAAAAGCTAATGAAACTCAATCAACTAGCGCTTCTGAACCAAGTGCTTGCAGCATTGAAGCCATGAAGAATGGTGAGATTTGTGAGAGTTGTCAATAGTATTTAAAAAACAACTTTAAAAAAATTCTTTTTCATTACATTATACATGTGTTATGCATGTATATTTTATTAGTTTTTCATGAAAGAGAATAAAGAAAAAATTGAATTCTGGCTGCATTCAAATTATAAGAATGCATTAAAAGAAATTTCAGAACGTACAGGATACTCTGTGTCTGAATTAATGCGTCGTAGCGTCGAGCAGATAATTAGAGAGCTGCATCCAAATTATTTTGCGCAAATCAACTCTGATCAATCTTTAAACAACCCAAAAGAAAATAATAATGTCTAATAATCTTTCATTTTATCGTGGCGACGCTTTTTCATTTGACGTCGATTTAATTTTAAATGATGTTGCTGTTAATCTTAATGAGTATACAGTTTTTTTTACAATAAAAAGAAGAAAGACCGACCCCGACTCAAAAGCTGTTGCGCGAAAGAATAGCGGATCACCTTCTTCCTCTAATAGTGGAGGCATAGATACTATTGATGCAGCGACGGGAAAAGCCAGAATTGTTTTGCTTCATCAAGATACAAAAGATTTGCTTGAAGGTGTCTATCATTATGGAGTTAATGTTGTGAACAAGGTTGATTCAGCATTAGTTTATACTTTGTTACAAGGAACGATGACTGTTAATCTTGATATTGGAGCTAGAATTATTGGAGACCCAACCTAATGAGTGAAAGTAAAATTTCTAGCGTTGTTAGCCAAAAGGCTATTATTAGAAAAGCAGGGAGTCAATCTGCTTTAATTACAGACACATCAGATCAAGATTTTTACTTTAGAGAGCTTGTGTATCTTGGCGATGAGACACTAGCCTACATCACAGATCATGACGGTGCTTTTTTTGTTCTAAATGATGGTCTTAGCGCGACTATTGCTGGTGAAGGAGATGTCACGAGAGTAGACGGCAACAGCAAATCTTCAATTAATTAATTATGGCAATAAAAAGACCAGATGAATTGTCAGGGGTCGAGTCAATTAGTGCTGATGATATTCTAATTGCTGAAATTAATCCTGATAGCCCTACTGACAGAAGGGTTGTGAAAATAAAAAGCAGTGACCTTATATCAGGTAACTCTTCTGATTTAACAACTGTTTCTAATATCGGCAGTGGTTTTGATTTAGTAAGTGGTATTGCGGATTACGATGTAAAAGTAAAAACTATTAGTGGAGGATCAAATATTTCACTGCGAGAATCTAATAATACTGTTTACATTGATTTTGATGGCGAAACCCCTGAGCCTGGACCCAGCCCTACTCCTGGAGGCGGCGGAGGAGCTGGAGGTTCTTTTGCATTTTTCTCTAACGCTGAAAATAATGTTGGGTTATTAGTAAAAACATATTATAACACTCCAACTTCAAATATTTATTTGTCTGGTGCTACTGTTGATACCGCTGAAGATATGAAATTGTATTTAAGATGGGATGGTCCAGGCGATTCTTATATGGGTTCAGGATCAATTAACGGAATAAACATTCCTACTGGCAATATTACTGAACTAGGTACTAGTACTCGTCGATTCGAGGGTTACTTAGATAATCTTGATTTAAGCTCTTTAACTGAAGTTACAGGAATCGCAAATGGTTCGACTGGAATTTTATATTTAGAAGAGCTTGGTGGTGGGCCAGAAGCTATTTCTGTAACAATTCCTCCTGTTGCAAGTGGAACGGCTAAAGTTGGCACAGAATTAGGTCTTTCAAGCTTAAAGGGTGGAGATAGCATTAACGTTTATGCTGTTTTTAATACCAATGATGTTTCTTCAATAAAAGTTTTTGACTCTGGTATATCAAATGGAATAGCTCATACTAATTATCCATTAGTTGATACTGGAGATGGCAATTATACCGCCGAAATACCTATTAGTATTACAAGCCTACGTTCCTCTGATCAACGAGTCGCAATCTCTGCAATTAATAGTTTTGGATCAGAAGGTTCGAGTGTAATTTCTGTTAATTCGATCCATTTAGATCAAACGTATCCTGTTATTTCTGCTACGGATCCAACTAATTTTAATGGCCGCTCTGATGGATTGAGACCAGGAGAATTTGTTAATTTTACTAATTCTATTAGCGACTGGAATGTTGCAAATTCTGATACGGTTTCGTATACAGCTTTAACATCTGATATTTCCGTAGCAAACCCAAGTACTTTTGAAGGTTCTAAGCGAGTAGATTATGTTCAAGGTATTTATAATGACTCCGATAACATTACAATTCGTGCCGTACGAGTTAGTAACGGAGCAGTTGACAATGAAGGAGTAAAGATCAAAATTGCATATCCGCCTGAAATTAGCGGTATTACTTTTGCGGCATCAGCTTCTTCTGCCGTTTCTCCTCATGTTGTAGGCACAACTGAAGTCAAGGGCGGGGATGTTATTGACGCGTATGTTGTCGTATCTGGAAATGGAACTGATGCTAGTGATATTAGATTATCTCTCGGAAATTTTGGTTTAAGTGATGGAAAAAGCGCCTCTGCTTATGCCAGTAGTAATTTAGGTGGTGGGGTTTATAGATTTACTGTTCCAGTTACGGTAACAAGCAACGCTTCTCGTGATGGAGATCCAGTTGGAATAAAGGCGACGCCTAGCCATGCAACTTTTCCAATTGCTGGCGCAGAGTTTACTTCTCTTAATGGAGTTGCACTAAATAATTCAGTACGACCATCTGTGACTATTGGTTCTATCACTTATCCCCCTGGACAGCAAGCTCTGAAAAATACTGAAAGCGCAACTGTATCTAACACAGTCACGAATCAAGATACGATTCAATATACTTCCCCAGGAAGTCAATTAAATATTACTAGCTCAACTACTTATGAAACTAATAAATCTGTAGCTCGATCTGCTGGAAATTATAATATATCCAGTAATAATTTTAAAATTACTGCTACAAAAACAAGCAATGGTGCAGTAGATACTGCTTCAACAATTGTTCAAATTGCTCATACAGATTTACAATTGACTATCAGCAATCTCGGCTCTCCACTTTCTAGTTCTCCAGCTGGGGTTTCGGACAATTTTAACATGACTTCTACTCAAAAGTTTTTAGAAGTTCCTGATTTATTTACTTCTTTATCTCAAACTAGTCCTTCTGAGTTAACTACTGGTAGTCAAGGAACTAATACAAACTCAAATGCTTATACTATTAAAGTTAAAGATGTTGACACTAAAGGCACTTTTTCATGGAGGGTTACTGCTAAAAATCTAGCAGGAAAAATACAAAACTCAATCTCAACTAATCCTAATTATGTTTTGGCTGGATTTAGCGCTAGAATTGTAGACTCAAATCCTAGTACCGCATTAGGCAGGGGTTTATTTCCAATTGGTACAACTGTCAGTAATCCTAATAATGTTACTTTTGAAAATATGGCTGAGGGTGGTACTGCGCCAAATGGAGGTACAATATACACCTATCAATCTTATCCTAATTCAACACAATTAACTGATTTATTAGATTTAAACAATAAATTCACTGTCTGCAATTCTGCTGGCGTCACTTCTACAAATGGAGATTTTATTTTTAATCTCGATAAATTAATTCGAGATGCAAACTCTTCCACAACAACTCCTGCAAAAGGAGCAATAGAGGAATCATAATATGGGTGCTTTTGAAGATTACGTAAATGCAAACTTAGGTATTCGTCGTACAGTTATCACTGATGATGGACACCCAGGATCAAGCGCAAAAGCTGCGGGTATTATTGGTACAAATTATATTGACCGTACTACCTATCAGTTATATGAAAAAACTGGTGAAAATAATGCTACTGACTGGATGCCAATCGGTAAATTAGGTCACTCAAGATTTAGTGGAGAAAGTGGCATTTATTTAATTGTTACAGGTAACAGTGGGTTTTTTGAAAATCAAAACGTTATTGGCACAGGTGCTCAAATAAATTTTATTGTAGATGAATCAGGTTATGTAGGAATTAATACACCAAACCCAGTTACTCAGCTGCATATAAGCGGTAATATGATTATAAGCGGTGGAAGAATGACTTTAGACTATGACTCTATGTATAGCTCAGATCCAAATATTAAAGGAGCTATCTGGAGAGACGGTAGTGATTTTTTAAAAGTTAGCGCTGGATAATTATATTCAATGTGTTTTTGCCGTGATTATAGCAAGCGATGGCTCTTCTAATAAAAAAAGGCGCAAAATTATTAGTGAAGAAGCTTGCTTTATTGATACATAAAGATTCGTCACCTGCCCCACCTACATGATTTTTTTTAAAAAAAGTAAAAAATATTTGTGTAAAATAAAGCGTACTTATCAAACAAAGCTTGATAAGATACATAAGTATTTAGATAATGAGCTCGATTACCTAGATTCGCAACTATATTATACAGAACAAAAAAAAATTAACGACTTAACAATGGATTATAAAGCTTATAAATTCAACACTGAAATTCATAGCTTGAGCTCTATGCCAGAGCCAGCTATAGAAGAAATTATAAGAATTAATAAACGCATAACTGAACACACATGGGGAGTTATATTAGAATCAGATAAAGTAACAGATCTGAATGTATATATAGCACAAATGAATAAAGTTCAAATCAATGCGAGACACGCTAATTTTTTTGTAGTGACTGATTCAAAAGATATTTTATTAAGATTGCACAATGTATTTAATTGGATGAATAAAGTTTTTTATATAGTTCCAAATACATATAATGCAAATATAGAAGATGAATACAGGTCAAGTATTAATTTTCATTGTTTAAAGCATTTAGATAAACATGTCTCTACTCCACATTCAAAATATATGCATATGCTAAAAAGCATGGGTGGAAAACAAGTTACAGTTCCAAATCCAAGTAGGGTTTTTTGTTTTAATGCGAAAAGATTGGTGCCAGGAACATGAGCGAAAAAAGAATATCATATATAGTTTGTTCTCGCAATGATAGTTATAATGGCGATTCTGTAGGTAGGTGCATTAATACAGTTAATCATGCTTGTGAAATTATCCGCAAAAATAAAGTAGAAGATCAGTCAGAGGTTGTGCTTGTTGATTGGTGCTCAAGAGGGAAACCGATGAAGGATGATATCCTTAATAGATTAGTTCCTGAAACAAAAGGGCTCCTCAATATTGTTACAGTTCCGCCTGATATTGCCGATAAACATCAGGGCGATTCTCCATTTTCAGAAGTTCATGCAATGAATGTTGGTTTTCGCCAAATGAAAGGTAAACATTTTGCGCGCATTGATCAAGACACCTTAATTGGTCAGCGTTTTATGGATTGGTTTTATCATGAATTTGAAGTTAAAGACTATGGATGGAAATGGCCACGTGCATCTTTTTGCAGTCGTCGAAACTTAGATGAAGGCCAATCTCATCACTCGGTATTTCGTGATTTTATATATGATCAAAAGTTATCGTATCAGGTTGAAATCTGCCACGAGCATAATCATTACAGTAGATTAATGCCTAACCAGCAAATCTTTCCTTTTTATGGCGGTGCAGTTGGTGTTATGATGGTTGAAAGGGAATGTTATTTAGAAAATAAAGGATTTAACGAACAACTTGTGTATATGAATAGCATGGATACAGAATTTATGAATCGTATAGCGGCAAAAGAAGAAGTTTATAATCTTTGTTTAGCTATTGATGCTGATTTTTACCATCAATTTCATGGTAGAGACGATGGAGCTTCGAATGATACAACTCAACCTCATGCACAACAAGAAGGGGCTAGAAAGACAAACTCATTAGACGTCAGGAATAAACTTTTAGAAAATCCCAATCCTGACAGCTGGGGGTTAATTGATGAAGATTTAGAGGTGACAAATATATGAGTAACGTCATTTATGTAATCAACGATTTACCCAAAGATACTGATTTTGCTAATCCTGGGTATAAAGATATGGCGTGGGTTCCGCACTGTCTTGGCTCTATTGAAAAGTATGCAGAGAAAATTGGATGCGATTTAAAAATAATATCTATGTCAGATTTTCCTGGCTATCAAGATATACATCAATATAATTTTAGTCATTATCAAAAAAGTACTTTTGTTAAGGTTTTATTTTTACATGAGTTCTTAAAGACTGAGTATGATAAATTCGCCTTGCTTGATCTTGATATGGTTGCCAGCAAAGATGCGCCAGATATTTTTGAGTTTCATAAAGATGAAGATTTTATGATGCAATACGGGTTTAACGAGGCGGTAGTAAAAAAGAATGAAATATTTTTAAAAGAGTATTTAAAGGCTATCCCTGAAGATGAAGATGTTTACTGGTTTAATGAAAAGACGCAGAGAAATATACCAAAATATAATTTAAATTTAGGCTGTTACATTATGAGTAGAAAGGTTGTTTCTGAAATGGTAAAAGTATTGCCAGATCAATATACAATAGTCGACTTTTTAAAAGAGCATGGATTAATTGATAATCCAGTTTTAGAGGTTTTAGGAGAGAGAAAAGATTTCATCGATCAAGATTTGTATGGTTATGCATATGCAAAAACTAATGCAACTGATTATCACAAACCTCTTCAATGGGTATGGAACGCAAACTACCAAGCCTGCTTCCAAAAAGGAGACGCAAATAAAGATTTTTATTTTTGTCACCTATGCGGGGAAGACGGAAAGCAGTTTTTGTTAGATAATCTAAATAATCCAGATGTAATGGATAAGATCGATGTACAGTCACGAACATAAATTTATTTACGTACATATTCCAAAGTCGGCAGGTACTTTTATAAAGCACTATCTTCTTTCGAATATTGAGTCAGGATACGCGACTAATCAAAACCAGCAAGATTATCACGATAAATACGCTACTACTTGCGAAAGATCTTTAGATGCTATTATTAGTGAAGTTCCAGAGTATAAAAATTATTTTAAATTCACCATAGTTCGAAATCCATTTGATAGAGTTGTTTCAATGTTTTCGTATCTTGGTGGCTGGAAGTATGATTATTTTATTAAAAATAATATTAATTCACCAAAAATGGAATATGTAGAAAAATTCCGCGAGTTTTATTTAAATGATGATTTTGATGAATTTATTAATTATGCATATGAGCAAAAAAATATTTATAAATTTCACCCAGGATATTTTGAAACTAATTTAAAAAGGGTATCGTTTTATGGTCGCGTTGAAATTGATAAGTTTTTTAAAATTGAAAAAATTGAAGACTGCTTAACCTTTTTAAAGATACGGTTTGGTTTTGAAACTGCAAAAGGCTTTAATGATTGGCGCCAAAATAGCAGCGCAGAGTATAAAAAGAAAAATGATTATAAAGATTACTATTCGACATATAGTAAAGATTATATTGAAAAACATTTTTCAGAAGATATAGATTATTTTGGATATGAATTCTAAGTTTGTAGTTTTTGGTCAAGAAAGAGCGGGTACTACAAGTTTAATCGCTGCATTAAATAAAAATGATCGGATTGTTCATGAGCCGTTATCGTCTTTAACTGGTGATCTTGAGCATAATCAACGATACGCAAAAATTATTGAAAAGCATAATATGAATCCTGATAATCTACCAAAGTCAGATCATATACCATATTTTAATAAGTTTAATAATATTTCTGAAAACAAGAACAAGCTTTGGAATTTTTTAGATGATTTATTTACAACATTCGATGGAGTAAAACATGTTTGGTGTACAGTTTCAGAAGTAGGTAATGAAAACTTTATATATTACTGTGCGGCACATGGTATAAAAATTATATACCAATATAGAGAAAGCGCATTTCACCCTGCAATTTCTTGGCAGTTAGCGAATCAAGTTGGAGTTTGGCAGTTGGGCGAACAAAAAGAGCATAAAGAAAAAGTTGACTTATTCGATTATCAGGAGCTAGAAGAGCCGCCAATACAAAGAAGAATTAAATGGTATAAAAAATATTTGCCATATTACTATAATTTGTTACCTTCTGATGCGTATATTTCTAAATATGAAGATTTATATGGACTAGAAACTTATGAACAAAGGCTCGCTCAGTTTGACAATATGATTGCGTATCTCGATATAGAGATTGATTATAATAATGTTAAAAACTTTTTGGGTACAGATAGAAGAGTATTTGGTAAAAAAACATATGACAAAATACCCAACTATCAAGAAATGTTTGATAAGTATGGAGAAGAAAAGATTGTATTATGAATGACTATTATTATTTTTCTCGTGACACTGGATGGGGTGACACCTTGTGGCACCTTACGAATGCATTGATGTATTGCGAGCAGAACAAAAAAGGACTGCTTATTGACATGCGTGGGCACTGGGCTAGTAAAGGTGATAGCAATTTATTTGCTGAATATTTTCATCACATTGATACAGATATAGAAGTCATTGTAAATGAGGAATATATAGATCAACTAAAAAAAGACGCGCAATGTCACACAAAATCAATTAAAAAAGTTTTAATTAATCCGCTATCTTCTAAAGAGAAATCGAAAGAATTTTACGATACATTTAATCGCATAAATGTTCATAGAAGTATTGCTGCTCAAATTGATGGCATGCGCGAAAAATACTTCGCTGGAAATTATGTAGTTGGCGTACATGCCAGGACTTCAAATGGAGAGATTTTGCCACCAAAAAAAGGAAACTCGAATCGTTTTCGAGGAGATAAAAGTCCAATAGAAAATATTTTTGAAGTTTATAAAGAAAGAATTAATAATATATTATTTGATAGTCCGAGAGCTTTTTTAAAAAGTTTTGAAAAATATAATTTTTTTGTCGCCACTGATTCGAAACAGTTTATAGATTTATTTGCAAAAGAATATAATCATACGATTACTACAGAAAGATATTTTGCACCTCCAGGTTGCGGGACGGGCCATGAAAAAGGAGAGCGATCTACTGATATACAAATCGAGATGGAGGAAAGATATGGGCGGATAAATATAGCTAAAGAGGCGTTGGTCGATTTTTATCTATTGCAGCATACAAATTTTCTTTTCAAAAACTTTAGTAGGTTTAATGAGTTTTGCTTGTACAAAGGCATACCTAACATACATATTGATTTTCAGAAGAAATGTTATTAATATATAGTGTATATATAAAATATGAGACAAAAAAAAATTGGTAATCCAAAAAAATTTGACATTCCTGAAGAATGTCCTGACACTAGTTGGGGAAAAAAATTTCGCGACACTAGGCTTGTCTTTCGTAAAAAAAACGGCGAGTTTGAATTTCATACTTACGGGGGAGATTCGCGCCCAGCAATGTACATTCAACAACTTGAACATGCTAATGAATTTATTGAGTTCGATGATTTTGATTATGTGAGATTGTATACAACTGACAATAATCCGCATGCTGATATTGTTGATGCTAGCAAAGAACGGGTGTTCTCTGCAAGCTTTTTAGATGACCAAGTAGATTGTTATGATTCAAAAATGCATGTAAAAAAACAAACGCATAAAGATTTAATTGTTTGTCCTGATTTTGGTTTTGTAGAATGGTTGGATTTTGATTATATAAAAATGTATAAAAAAATTATAAATTTAAAATTAGATAAGAATCCAATTCAAAAAGTTTGCTGGAGAGGAACTGCTGACCTTGCTAGTAGAAAAAAACTTTGCAGTTTAACTTCGAAACATTCATCCTTGATTGATGCTCGTGACGCCTCTAGTAAAAAAAGCAATAATTACATTGGTTTACTCGATACATTTAAAAAATATAAATACTTAATTGACACCCAAGCTCATGGATTTAGCGGGAGATTAAAATATCTTTTACTGAGTGGTAGGTTATTATTTATGCAATGTCGATATCATAAAGCCTTCTACGAAAAAGATTTGGAGCCCTGGGTGCATTATATACCAGTAGCTGCTGACTATTCTGATCTAGTTGATAAAGTAGAATGGGCTTTAGATAACGAAAAAGACTGCAATGAAATCATTGAAAATGCCACTGATTTTGCACGTAAAACTTTTGACCCTGAAAACATATATAAAATTTGGCATAAATTATTGAATAAAAAATCTTCTAATTCTAAAAAGGGAGCTGATAAAGCTGATATGCCTCTAGATGAGCTATTCGAATTGTGCGAAAAAATCTTAGCTTGGAAAGGCAAAGTATAACCAATATAGGTGAAAGTTAATATTGTAGGATGCGGTCTTGCTGGAGTTACTTCTGCAATTTTACTTAAGGAACAGGGGCATGATGTAGAAGTTTTTGAAATGCGCGATCATATCGCAGGTAACTGTTTTGACAAAAAGCAAGACGGAGTTACCGTTCATGTGTATGGTGCTCATATTTTTCATACTCCAGATAAAGAAGTCTGGGATTTCGTAAATAGATATTCTAAATTTAATAATTACGAACATAAGGTTCGCGCAAATACAAAACATGGATTGATATCAATTCCTTATAATAAAAAAACCGCCGAACAAATAGGCAGGGATTTGAGTCCTAAAGAAATTCAAGACCTTATTTTTAAAGAGTATTCTGAAAGACACTGGGGAATACCATGGGAAGAACTTCCAAAATCTATATCAGGAAGAGTTCCCAACAAAAGAGACAATTATGACGAGCGCTATTTTGCCGAAGACTATCAAGGAATACCAGTAAATGGTTATACCGAAATGTTTAAGAGCATGCTTGATGGTATTAAAGTAAACCTTGGAGTATCCAAAGAAGAGTATAAAAACTTAAAATGCGACAAAATGATTTATACTGGTAAGCCAGATGAGTTTTTCGATTTTTCTTTTGGTAAATTACCATATAGATCTTTACGATTCGAGCACTTTCGGGGCGAAAGAAATGATGATTTTTCTTTTGAAAAGGGTAGCGTTATAAATGAATGCAATGATAAGAAATTTAATCGCACGGGAGATAATGCAGTTTTCTTGAACGAAACTGACTTAGATCATACAATATATACGCGTGATTACCCAGAAGAACATGATGAAACCAATGACCCAATATATCCCAAGAATTTTGGACAAGGGCAGGTTACATATGATAAGTACAAACAAGCAATTCGATCAGAAAATAATATTATTTTCCTTGGTAGGCTTGCAAGTTATAAATATTTAGACATGTGGATGGCAATAAAACAAGTAATGAGAAAGTTAAAATAATTAATTATGTCTAAAAAGATTGCGTTAATATATCATGGCGTACTGCGATGGCCTGAAGGTATATATACTCAATTAGAGCAACTGCAAGAGCATGAGGTAGATGCATTTTTTTGTCTACAAAAGGATGAGGATTCTGCAAAAATTATTAGTCAGTTTGATTATAAACATGCTGAATTATATGAGCGCCCATCTTTCGATTGGTTTTGCGAAACTTTTGAAATAGAAAAGTTAAAAAGAGTCAAGAATATAAATTGGCTATCATACGCTCCTTTTCTTGCAAGGTCTTTTTCTTTATTAAATTATCATAATTTTTTGATGATACAAGAAAAGCTTGAAAAATTTTACTCAACATACGATATAGTTATTATTTCTCATTCAGCTTTAAGGGCTCTTTTCCCTTTTGATTTTTCAGATTTTGATGATAATTTTCTTTATGTTTCTGATGCTTTTGCATGCGATGGATATCAAATGATCGGCCATTGGTGTTATGGCTCTCCTGAAGTCATCTCTAAAGCTTTAAAAGCGGTATATAATACTTTATTTGAAACTAATTTATTATTAAACTGGAAGCATAGACAATACAATGCCGAAGGCTATTGTAAATTAGCTGTTGATAATACTGGTATACCAGTTAAAAATTTCCCCCTCAATGCTTTTACAAGTGCCGATTCATTAGAAGTCGAGCAATCAGGTTATGGAAAACTAAAGTGGCATCAAAAATACAAAGTTTATTTTAAATGGATCGGTCAATTACGTGGGGCTTTTGATAACTTAGAAAGATTTAATAGAAATTCGTTATACTAAAAGGTATTATACATGATACCACTTTAGTTATGCCTGTAAAAATTGGAAATCCAGAGCAATTTGATTTAGAACAAGAGCATGCTCATACTGATTGGGGTAAAAAATTTCGCGAGACCAGATTGGTTTTTCGAAAAAAAGATGGCGATTTTGAGTTTCATAGCTATTCTGGTGATACTCGCGCGCAAATGTTTATCAAACAAGTTCAGAGGGCTCATGTTAACAATCCATTAAATGATTTTGATTATGTGAGATTGTATACAACTGATAATAATCCTATGTATGATATAGTAGAGGCCAGTGATCAACCTGTCTTCTCTCAGACTCAGATTAATGAAAATATTTATTGCTGTCCTCCATTTGCTAGAAAACAATATCATCCAAAACTTATTATTTGTCCAGATTTTCAGTTCGCACAGTGGTTACATTTTGATTATGAAATTTATGTTGACGAAGTTAGGCGCGCAAGTTTATCAACGCCTACGATTGATAAAGCTTGCTGGCGAGGTCTAGCTAGGCCTAAGCATAGTAATCGTTCTCTATTATGTAAAATCAGCGAACAAAATCCTGACTGCATAGATGCAAAACATACAGGCATGAATATCAATCAAGATAACTATTTATCAATGATAGAAATGGTAAAGAATTATAAATACTTAATTGATACGCAGGCTCATGGATTCAGCGGTAGATTAAAATATTTAATGAATTCTCATCGTTTGATTTTTATGCAAGACAGGCATTATCAAGGATTTATAGAGGAGCAGTTAATTCCTTGGAAACACTTTATTCCCATAAGATATGATTTTGCTGATTTAGTGGAGAAAATTCAATGGGCGAGAGATTTTCCTATCAAATCGCAGCAAATTAATGACAATATGTTTGATCTAGCTTCTGAGCAATTACCTATCCCTGCAATTAATAATAAATGGAAGAGCTTGCTAGATGGTCAGTCACAAGTATAAATGTATTTTTTTACATATTCCTAAAGCAGCTGGAACGTCTATCGAAAGGCTCTTACGGAATATCGATTCAGATATACCAGCAAAAGTTTTAAGGAAGCGAGGCTTCTCTCATTTTCTAAATGACCATTTAGATTATTATGTATTTTCATTTGTTCGTAATCCATATGATCGCTTAGTTTCTGCCTGGAAATGGGGGCAACTTAAATTCGAAAAAGAAGGCGACTTGCCTTTTTACCATAAAGAGCGCGTGGTATCATTTGAAGAATATGTATTACTGACTACTGATCTCGATTATCGTAAGGATCATCAAGGTTTATGGAGTGAATATGACGAATACCATACGTTACCGCAATTTCAATTCTTTCCTCAATTAAACGGCGGCCATTACTTTACAGATAAAATTAATTCTGATTTTACTTGTGATTTTATTGGTCGCTTTGAAAATTTACATGAAGATTCTAAAAAGGTATGTCTTAATATAGGTGTAAAAGAATTTGAATTACCGCATGCATATGATTCTAAGACATTTAATAAAACTTTTAGCTGGAGTGATAAATTAAAAGACAGAGTTTTTAATTATTACAAAAAAGACTTTAACTTATTTAGTTATGAATCTTAAAATCATATCATTTTGTAATTATCCCTATAGAGAAATAGCTCTAAACTGGGTCAAGCATTTAGAAGTTTTATCTATTGACAATTACGAAGTATTATGTTTAGATCCTGAGTCTGATGAATATTTAAAATCTCACGGATGCCATTCAAGAATCCTTGAAGAATTTAATGATGACTGGATTTCTGGATGCAAGCATACAATGCGCAGAACCTTTATTTTTAAAAAATATCTCGAAGAAGGCTACAACATTATTCATTCTGATACTGATGCTCTATGGCTCAAAAATCCTATATCTGATTTAATTGCAGCAAACGATAATGATATTATTGTATCAA
>Ga0160423_10000179_pt1 | contig 47380 bp, 36 predicted proteins | sample CRUFie14St8metaG_FD_108191 | JGI IMG/M metagenome (GOLD analysis project Ga0160423, IMG submission 108191) | Marine microbial communities from the Costa Rica Dome - CRUD Field 142mm St8 metaG | ecosystem: Environmental > Aquatic > Marine > Oceanic > Photic zone | place: Costa Rica: the Eastern...
TTCGAGGACAAAATTTAAACTTTGTCTATGCGAATGAAACCCTCAGATTTAACCCTATCAAGAAATTATTTACAGCGATACCAGTTTTTGATAGCTGACTATGAATTAGTCAAAAAAAAGCAGTGATGGTCAAAAAACAAAATTCCCCTCCTTAACAAGGAGGGGGCAGGGGGTGGTTGTTTTAAGTTTACCGAAGGCTAGGGTATTCAAAACAATTATTCCCCTCCTAATTTAAGGACTGGGCTCGCATTCGAGGGGTGTTGAAGACAATGAAATTGTCAAGATGGGGTGGTCAGTTAACTCAAAACAAATTCCCCTCCTTATCAAGGAGGGGTGTCACGAAGTGACGGGGTGGTTATTATAAACGCCTGCTTTATCGCATCTAAAACCCTTTCAACATCAGTAAAAACTTCAGCATTTTCAAAACGCAACACCCTAACCTCAGCACTTTCTAAAAACAAATCCCGTTCATTGTCATTAAGCTGTTGTGCTGTTTCATTATGGTAACCACCATCAAGTTCAATAGCTAGTTTTTCCGATGGGCAATAAAAATCCACTATATAATTACCGATACTATGTTGCCGCCTAAACTTTTTACCATCTAACTGACTTTTACGTAAAAACTGCCAAAGCGTATTTTCTGCAGCGGTAGGATTGTTCCTCAACTCCTTTCTAATCTCTTTTAAATGCTTATGGTTGTTTAGTTTTTCCATAAAATTATTTGTCAACCACTCCGTCAACTTTGTTGACACCTCTCCTTTTAAAGGAGAGGAATTTATACCATACAAGTTTAACATAATTTTTTCACAAACTTTTCCCCTCCTAATTTAAGGACTGGGCTCGCATCCGAGAGGTTAGGGCGGTCCGACGGTTCGGTGGTTTTAATGACAGGGTGGTCTATCAATCCTAAACAATTCCCCTCGCTTTCAATGGATTTCCATTATTCCCCTCCTTACCAAGGAGGGGTGTCAACGTAGTTGACGGGGTGGTTTATTTTACAGGGTGGTAATTACTATCGAATTAGCTTCAAACTATATCTCCCTTTCAATAAAAGCCATCGCTGCCTCTTCGGTTTGCTCAATAGCTATTTCTACAGCTTGTTTGACTACTTGTAATAGGTGCTGGCTTTGCTTTTTTAAGGCGAAACTTTCTTGTACTAATGCTGCTATTTGCGTATGTATTGCTTGCGGAAGAATGGGGGATAGTAACATCTACAATTTCCCTTCGCTTTCAATGGGTTTCCATTATTCCCCTCCTTTTTAAGGAGGGGTGTCGAAGACGGGGTGGTAAACTAACATGCATAAGGCTAGGGCTGGGCTCGCACACGGGGTGTCACGAAGTGACGGGGTAATAACTACTGAATTAACTCAAAACTAATTCCCCTCCTATTTTAGGAGGGGCGAGGGGTGGTTGTATTCGACATCACATATTCGTTTCTCTTTCAATAAACGCCATTGCTGCCGCTTCACTTTGCTCTATGGCTATTTCTACGGCTTGTTTGGCTACCTGTAGTAGCTGCTGGCTTTGCTTTTTAAGTCTAATTGATTCTACTACCAATGCACTTAGTTTTTCACGAATTCCTGCACTAGCTATAGGAATTAGGATTTTCATAACATCTGGCTTCCTAATTGAGATAATACCAGTTGAGCCTATTACATGCTTGTATATTATTTCTTGCCCAATATGGCTAGTTAGAAATAACATAGTTGGAATTTCATGGTTTAAGCCTTTGTGTTGCTCTTTAGTTCTCAAAATCTTAATTGTACCATCTGTTGTTAGTTCTTGTTCTATATCTAATAAAATAGAAACTCTACCCAGCGAACCAACTCCCATTGAGGCAAAGAGTAAATCATTGGCTTGTAATGGATTTTCGGTAATTTCAGTAAAATCTCTAATACTATCAATAACTGGTGTTGGTATTCTTACATTCTTTGTTTTGATTACTTTAATACCAGAATCGATGTATTTTTTAGGCGAACTGTTGCTTAATACTTTGAACAAATCATCAATTCGCATTTGTTCAAACACTGTCAACCGTTCCTCTATCTGTTCATATTTAGGTTGGTAGTATTCTGCATCTAACCTACCCGAACTGCCAAACGATTGGCTAAAGCTAAGGGTGTTTATATTTTGGGTTGTTGGTTTAAAATTATCTAAACCCAGTTCTTGTAACAACAACTGTTCGGCATTGGCGTATTTTTGTTTGGAGAGGGTTAATAAATTAAAAGCATCATAAGTATTTCCCTCAATTTTTGAGTTAAAATCGGAACTAAATCTAGGTATTCTTAGCTGTCTAAACTTTGCAGGACTAAAGTTAACCTGATTGCTAGCCATTGAATATTTTTCAATCTCAATTCTTCCATATTTAGAGTTTAAGTATGTTACTAATGTGCTAGAATTTATTAAACTCCTTTTAGGTCTTATCTTGAATAGATATGATGCATATGCAAATTCATAGTTTTTGGGGACAATAGCACTTTTACCTACGTACTTGGCGTTGCCATTTGTACGGCATACTAAAACATCATTTTTTAACAATTTAAGTGAATTGAAAGTAGCATTATCAATTATTGAGCAATACTTTCTAGGCTCAGAAATAAAACTACTTTCAAATTCATTTAGTCGCAATATTGGGTAACCAATGTTATTTTCATTTAGTTCTTTTGAAGTTCCGTATTGAACAAAATCTATTATTTCAGAACCAGTTAATGGATTTTTTAGATTAAATGACTTAGCATTATAAAATTCTGCTTCTAATCTTAGCAAACTAAATTTCATAATCTCCAACAACCTCACCTCACTAACTTCCAGCCCTTCTAACAGTTCCTTATATCGGTTTTCGTTAAAAGGGCTTACTCCTTTCCCTGCCAAAAGCTTAATTTTTCCTTTTTAGCAAATTCAATAAATGCTTCGGCTATACCATCTTGGGTTAGTCCGTCATGGTTAAACAAATCATGGTCAACATATTTATGTCCATGGCTATCTAATGCACTCTCGCCTTCAGTATTTTTTACATAAATTTTGGTGCCACTATTGTCTTTGCTGGTTTTTTGCATAGTAGCAAAAAATATATTGTAGTCTTCTCGTTTCGGGCACTTTTCATCATCCCACTTTTGCACAAGCAGCACGCTGGTTTTTGTGCCGGTATGCGGTTTAAAAAAGTTGCCATGGTAACCTACTACTGCCAATATTCGGCAGCGTTCGGCAATAAATTCACGTATCCGTTTGTCACTGCTATTATTAAACCTACCTTGTGGTAGCACTACGGCCATACGCCCGCCAGGTTTTAAAAAATCTAAGTTGCGCTCAATAAAAAGCAGGTCTCGCCCTATCTTATTTTGCTCTTTGCCGTTTGGTTTAAAGCCTAACTCGTACTTGGCAATTATTCTTCCTTCTTTTATTTCTCCAGCAAAAGGCGGGTTGGCCATTAGTATATCAAAATTAAAATCTCGGTTTACATATTCTCGGTTCTCAATAGTCTCATTTTTTATCTTTCTAAACTTTTTAATCCTTTTCCAGCCATTTCCGTAAACATCTCGCCAGTCTTCATCTTCCTTTGTCTTTTCATACCATCTGCCATAATCCAAAGTGTTAAGGTGTAACACATTGGTTTCGCCATCACCTGCAATAAGGTTGCTACAACGTCCAACACGTACAGCTTTTTCGTCAAAGTCAATGGCAAAAACATTTTTACGTACATAAGCTGTTACTTCAGGATGCGGCGGTTTTGTCGTCATTAACTCACTTTCTTCTATTCCTAACCTTTTATGTATTTGTTTTTTAACATAAAAAAAAGTGTGCAACGGAAATCCGCTACTACCAGCAGCAGTATCAATCATGCTTTCGTCTTCTTTGGGGTTTAGCATTTTAACACACATATCAATACCATAGCGTGGGGTAAAATATTGCCCTTTTTCGCCTTTGCTGCTTTTGTTTATCAAGTATTCAAAGGCTTCATCAATCACATCAAGGTTCGAATTAAACAACTTAACTTTTTCTAACGAGCCTACACAAATGGCTAAATGCGAAGCAGATAAATTTATCTTGGCATCAGGACTAAAAACGCCCTCCCATTTTTCGTTAGCCTTTTCAAAAAGCTTTTGGATTTTTTCTTTTTGTTCAGCTAATGAGTCGTTGTCTCTAAATTGTAATTACCTATTGGGATTTCCCCCGCTTTCCTTTTCATCGTAAAGTTTTGTAAAAATCAGCTTAAAGGTTTCTTCAAATACATCAACCCCTGCATTAGCTAAAACTTCATCCTCCATTTCAAGGATAATATCTTTTAATGACTTGCGCTCATTAACTAGCCTGTCCTTTTTTACTAAATCTTGTATCGTCCAAGGCTCGTTAAGTATATCAGATAATTTTTGGTCGGCATTAGGTATGTTTGGAATGTCTTTAAAATAGTTGGGGTCTCTTCTATGATAATATGAAATAGATTCTCCGTTCGTCCATACACCCATTGTTGCCCCAGTACCATGGCAGTAAGATTTCAGTTGTTCTTTACCATCTTTTAGTTTTGGTTTTTTAACCTCAACAACTAAATAAACTGCACGCAAATCAAGTTTGTCAAAAATTACTATATCCGCTCTCTTTTTTTGCCTGCCAAAACTAATTGCATATTCAAGCCCCATTCTTTCGTAAGGGTAGCCATATTCTTTATGAAGCTTTATCAAATATAACTGCCTTATGGCTTCTTCAGCACTCAGTTTAACTTCCTTCCGCCTTACTAAGCAGTTTGTGTATGCTACTTTTTGTTCATTCTTGTTAAGCTTAAAAATAACTGACTTTTCAAGTTCATCAATCTGAGATTGAGTAAACTGGCTAAGTTTATATTTGCTATCCTTCAGTATTTCCGAAAGGGTAAAATTGTTTTCCATAATTAGTGTATCAACTAATGGTTAAAAATACCCTTATCCATCTATATAAACTAAAATAGTTTTACCCTTTTTTTAAGGCCAAATACGCTATTTCTACTTTAAATTTTAGCACGCCCAAGGTTTGGCTGCACGGCAAAAGGTATCAATGTGTTAAAAACACTTTCAATAGGCTTTTTCCCCTTTAAACAGTAGGCTAATTTGTATAAAATCCAGTATATCCTAATATATTTCAATATATCGGCAAATACTATAAAACCTTTGGCGGGTAGGCTTATTTGGGGCATAAAAAAAGCCCTGCATTACTGCAAGGCTTCAATTAGTCGGGGTGGCAGGATTCGAACCTGCGACCCCCTGGTCCCAAACCAGGTGCGCTAACCGGACTGCGCTACACCCCGAACTGTTTAGTTAAATGAGACGCTCGAAAAACCCTCATTCACCATGCGGTGAGAGCGGGATTCGAACCCGCGGTACCCCGTTTAGGGTACGTCAGTTTAGCAAACTGGTGGTTTCAGCCACTCACCCATCTCACCAAAGCGGGGTGCAAATATAAAGCAGTTTTTTATTTGGTTAAAATATTTTTTCTAAAACATTTAAGGAATTTATTTTACCAAGGTTTTCAATTTGCCAATTATAGAAGTTTAATAAGCTTTTTAAAGCCATTTTTCTTTGAAGCCTGTTTTTTATAAAGTGTTGCCAGCCAGCATATTGATGTTGTAGCATTTGGTGTAAAATAAAGCTTTCTTCCTTGCCTTCAATGCGATGTTTTGCAGGAATTAAATCGGTGAAATTACCTTCTTTTAAATCGAAAAAAGGGGTTGAGGAGCTATAGTTGTTAGTGGGGTAAAAACCTAAAAGCTGCGTTAACTCAAGTAAATAAAAGCAATGCAAATTGGTTAAACTTTCTTCATCGCAGTTTTCTAATTGTAAAACTAACTGGTGCAGAAAATTGAAAAGGTTATTGTTGGCACTTTCTTCTTTAATAACCATATGAAAAACCTCAGTTAAAAACAATGCGATAGATGCCCTTTTTACATCGAAAGTTATGTTTTGGTAAATGGTAGCAAACTTCATTTCTTTAATGCGGTTAATGCTTTTGTTTTCGCGTTCGTAAACCACAAGGTCAAGATGATTTAATGGTTGAAGCATAGCGGCTTTTGCACGCCCTTTTGTGTTTCTAACTCCATTAATTATGTAAGCACGTAAACCAAAATGCTGTGTATATATTTTGGCAATAACGCTAGTTTCGCTATATTTTATAGTGTTTAAAACAAAACCCTGCGTTGCCTGCAACATGTATTATTGTATTTGAAGGATGTAAATAGATTTTGGCGAAAGTGCCATGTTTTGCGGGAGTGTTATTTGTTTATCTTCAATTACATTATAAGCTTTTTGGTAAGGTGTTACATTTTTTTTAAAGCGTTTAAATTGTAAATTTTGAGTTGTATTATTGGTATTCATTATTACCATAACTTGCTGGTTATCATACATTCTGAAATAAACATAAACTCCATTTTCTGGGATGTAGTGTTTTAGTTTTCCTTTTGTAATTGCTTGATTGGTGGCACGCCATTTGGCTAATTTTTGAATATAATCAAAAGCCAATTTTTTATTTCCAATTCTATTTGAAGGATTAAATAAATTTAGGCTGTCATTTGCCCAGCCTCCAGGAAAATCTTCACGCACTTTGCCATCAGGGTCAGAAAAATTTTGCATTAAAATTTCTGTACCATAGTACATACAAGGAATACCCCTCATTGTCATCAACCATCCAATTCCCATTTTAAATAAATCTAAATCGTTATTTACCATACTGTAAAATCGGCTAAGATCATGGTTATCTAAAAACAAAATATTATTGTATGGGTTTTCAATTTGATAATCTTTAGCTAGTGTATAATACAATCGTGCTGTGCCACTCGTCCAGCCTTGTGGTTGGGTTAAAGCTTCGTTTATTGCATAGTAGAGTTGAAAATCAGTTAAAGCAGGAAGTCCTGAATTGAAATCTGTTTTAATTTTGTTTTGACCGTGGTAATAGTTTTGAGTGGCATTGCCATGAACCCAAGTTTCTCCAAAGGCAAAAAAGTTAGGGTATTCATCAGTAACTCTTTTCCACCAAAGTGGTAAAAAATCGGGGTCGCTATAAGCATAGGTATCTAACCTAAAGGCATCAATACCTTGCTCAATCCACCATATATTGTTTTGGGTTAAATAATTTGCTACATGGGGGTTGTCTTGGTTTAAATCGGGCATGTGTGTATCAAACCAGCCCTCAACCATTTGTTGTTTATCAGCTTGGGCAACATAGGGGTCAAATAGTGTGGTGGCCCTGTAATTAGGTCGGGTGTATTCAGGCCAATTATGTAACCAATTTTTTGCTGGTAAATCTTTGTACAACCAGTGGTGGTCGCCAATGTGATTGTGTACTACGTCTTGCACCATTTTAATACCTCTTTTATGGCACTCATCTATTAATTTAAAGTAGAGTGTATTAGTGCCTAAACGTGGGTCAATTATATAATGATCTGTGGCAGCATAGCCATGATAACTTTCGTAGGGTTGGTTGTTTTCAATTACAGGATTTAGCCATAATGCCGTAATTCCTAAATCTTTTAAATAATCAAGATGGTTGATAATGCCTTGCAAATCGCCTCCATGCCGATAATACATTGAGTCTCTATTTAGTGTTGTTTCGGCTGTGTTTTCAATCACATCATTTAAAGAATCTCCATTGCTAAATCTGTCGGGCATTATTAGGTAAATAAAATCAGCGGGAGATAATGCTTGTGGAGGGTTGTTTTTGCCTCTTTCTCTCTTTTTTAATTGATAGTTAATTTGTTGAGTAAGGCCATTTTTTGAAAACAAAAAATTTAGGTTGCCAGCTGTTGCTGTTTTATAAATTTCAAGGTTTAAAAATAGGTAATTGGGGTTTTCAACGGTTTCAACACTTTTTAGTATTGCTTTATCTGATACTAATGTTAGTTGACATTGCGCTATATCCTTACCATATACCAATAGTTGCAATTGTGTGTTATTCATATTAACCCACCAATAGGGTGGGTTAAGCCTTTCAACTAGGTTTTGGGCAAAGCAGTTAATGCTAAATAGAAACAACAAAAATTTCCACATACTATTGGTTTTTCATGCCTTGGGTAAAACATGCCCTACATCTTGGTTCGTAACTTTCAGTTTCACCTAATAAAACCCTTTCGGCATCGGCTACTTTTCTAAAACTATAGCTTGCTAATTTGCCGCAGCCTAGGCATATAGCATGTAGTTTAGTTACATAATCAGCCTTTGCTAATAACAGGGGCATAGGGCCAAATGGTTTACCAAGATAATCCATATCAAGGCCAGCAATAATTACTCTTATACCTCGGTTGGCTAAATCTTCGCATACAAATGGCAATTCTGCATCAAAAAATTGGGCTTCGTCAATACCAACAACTTGGGTTTCGTCGTGTATATATAGCAGTATTTGCATTGAGCTATCTACTGGGGTTGAAATTATAGCATTTTGGTTATGCGAAACAATTTCTTCCTCATCGTAACGTACATCAATGGCAGGTTTAAAAACCTCCATTTTTTGGTTGGCAAAACGTACCCGTTTTAACCGCCGAATTAGTTCTTCGGTTTTACCAGAAAACATGGAACCGCAGATTATTTCAATCCAACCAGTATGTCCACTTTTTGTAGAAGGCTCAATAAACATTTTGTATCTTTAAATCTGCCAATAGTTAACTCAAATATCAAGCTAAATTAGTATGCAATTAAACGTTCAAAAAATAGAAACCTTAATACAGAAGATTAATTTCCTTTTTAAGTCGATAAAAAAAAGTGATGAGGTGTCTCAACACCTTGAAGTAGCATTGTTAAAACAATATGCTATTAACTTGTATGATGCTATTTTGGAATCGGAACAAAATTTACCAACCCTTAGTAGTATGCCTAAAGCTGGTGGTTTAGGTGATGATTTGTCGCAAACAAGTATGTTGGCGGTTGAGAAATTAAAACTTGCAGAAGAAAAGCGTGAGTTAAAAGCAGTTGAATTTGAAAAAGAAGTGGTACAGAAACCTATTAAGCTTAAAAAAGTTGAACCAGCAGTAGTTGAAAAACCAGTTGAGAAAGTTGTTGCACCTATAGTTGAACCCGAGCCAGAGCCCGTAGTTGAGGATTTAAACCCAACAGATGATTTAGCCAATGTTGCTGAAAACATAACTGATGAAGTTGAGGGGATTAAAATAGTGGGTGATGTTGAGGAGGAACTAAGGTCTGAAGTTGAAGCTGAGGTGGAAGAAAATTGGATTGAGGAAATGAAAAACGATGATGAAGAAACTTATGATAGCAGCCAAACTGAGGTGCTGACCAAATTTTCATCGATGGGTGATGGGGTAGAAGAGCAGGTGGTTGAAGAGTTTGGTGAAAAGCCTAAATTGGAGTTGAACGATATTTTAGCACAGCAAAACGAAGAGCCTAATTTAGCGGATAAATTGAGTCAAGAAATTTCGGGCAATAGTTTTAATATAAGTGTTAACCAACGTTTTGCTTTTGTACAACAATTGTTTGCTGGCGATGCCGAAGCTTACGAAACTACTTTGTTTGAGCTAGAAAAATGCAGTAACGTGATAGAGGCTTTTACCTACATTAACCTAAATGTAAAAATGACTTATAAATGGGATGACGAAAGCCCAATTACCCGCGAGTTTCAAGAAGTAGTAAAAGCTAAGTTTTTGGAAAGCTAGTTTTTAAATAACTCTTTAAGCCAGTCAAAACTTTTGTTAGTATCCATAATTGACCATGAGTGTGGGTGTTTACTACCATCGAGCCTAAAACCTTTACCTTGACTTATAATAACATTTGCATTGTTATTACCCAATAATTTGAGTTGGTTGATGAATGCTACTATGTCAATTCCGTTCCAATCATAAATATCTCTATGACGTTCATTAATTAACCAATCGGTATCTAAATCGCTAAACATTAATATGGGCATGTTTTTAAAATATAGCGCATTCCCTCCATTTTTAACACCAAAGGAATATATAGAGGATTCAATGTATTTTTCAGGTACTTGGGTTGGTGTCCCACCATATAAATTTTGGTAATAATCAAGCATCCACTTGGCTTCTGCCATTCCTGCTTCGGAGAAATTACGATTGATTTCGCGTTCGCAATATTGGTAAAGCCTTATTTTATCTAAAGGTGTATCAATAGCTAAAATACCTGCAGGTTTTAAGTATGTTTGTTCAGGATTTTGAATTGATTTTTGTACATAGGTTAAGGCAATAATTCCCCCATTTGAGAGGCCGCCTAATACAAAATTATTTTTAGGAAATTGTTTCTGCTCAACAAGATTTTTGAAGATGGTATTTAAAACATCTATTTCTGGAACTCGGTCATCAGTTCCCCAATTAATTGATGGGATTATTATTGCTATGTTATTACCATAAGTTTTTTCATTTAAACTAATTTGTTGAATAACTGCTTCAGTGGTTTCGCCACTTGCAGGCATTAAAATAACTGCCCCTTTAACTTTCTCTTTTGGATATTGAATGTAATAATGTAAAGAATTGGCATCCTCATCATTTACATATAAGTTGTGTTCGTCAATTTTTTTAAGGGTGATTTTTTCAAAATTCTGAGCATAAGTGGCAAAATCCATTAACAGCAATAGTAATAACAGAATGCAGGTTTTCATGATTTTGCACATTTTGAGATTTAAGTTAATTTTTTTGGTGAAAGTAAAGTAGGGTTTTAAGATTGTTTAACAAATGCTAGGAAGATAATTATTTAGGTGTTTTCCCTTGTTTTTATAAATAGGGTATTATTACTCATTTATTTAACTCATGGAAAATATAGGTTTGTATTAACCAAATTTTAAACTATGAATCAGTATGTTATCTTAATATCGAGCGATCAAGGGATTGTTAACGCTGCAGAGGCAGTTTATGCCCCAAAAGCAAGGAATCCTGCCTTTGTTTATGCGTATCAAACATCAAAAAATCCCGCTGGGTGGGCTGTTTATAATGGAGCAAATTGGGCAAATAGCCTAGGACCTACTTTAGGAGCAGGTTGTAAAGTTTCATTATCTGGTCATGGTAATCAGGGTGAAATTGGAAGTAGTGGAAAGCCTGGAGACACTGGTCCGGATTTAGATCCTCAGGATACTTCTGCTTTATTGAAAGGTGCGGGTTTTACAACTGGAAGTGTTGTGTTATCGGTTTGCGAGACACATGCACTTTATAACACTTTTGCTGAAAATTTATTGAATGCATTGGATAATCCACCATTACCCGCAGGTACATTAACTGTTTTTTCGCCAACTAAAAGTTTGCCTTATGATAGAAATCCTTTATCAACGGTTGATATGACTTCAGTTACTAACTAATTGATACTCTAGGATTTGTTTCTTTAAAAATTAATCAAGGATAAACAAGTAGTTTTTTATGTTTGTTGGGTTTTTTGTTATCCAGTTATTACCACTTCGGCAGGCTCAGTGTCCATAATTTTATTTTGTAAATCTAACTGGTTATTGGTTTAAGGTGAAAAATAAGACCCCGAAATAAATTCGGGGTGACGGTTGGGTGTGGTTGTTGAAGTTAATTAAAGAGAAGGCTGATTTTTTGAATTAAAGCTACCTTTGCAGCCTTAAATTAAGGTTATGCAAGCGGTACAATCGTACATTAAAAATAATAAAGATAGATTTTTAGAAGAGTTGCTGGATTTGTTAAGAATCCCATCGGTAAGTGCCGACCCTGCTTTTGCAGGCGATGTAGCTAAAGCAGCCGAGTTTATTAAAGATAAAATGATGGCTGCTGGAGCGGATAATGTTGAAATTATTCCAACAGGGGGGCATCCTATTGTTTATGGCGATAAAATGATTGATGATAGTTTACCAACGGTTTTGGTTTATGGTCATTACGATGTGCAGCCCGCTGACCCTTACGAGCTTTGGAACTCGCCGCCTTTTGAACCAGTAATTAAAGATGAAAAGATTTATGCCCGTGGCGCATGCGACGATAAGGGGCAAATGTATATGCACTTAAAGGCGTTTGAGGCAATGCAAGCCAATGGTGGTGTGCCTTGTAATGTTAAGTTTTTAATTGAGGGCGAAGAGGAAGTGGGTTCGGATAATTTAGAGCCCTTTTTAGCGAATAATGCCGAAAAATTGGCTTGTGATGTAGTATTGGTTTCTGATACCTCGATGATTGCCAACGATGTACCATCAATAACGGTTGGTTTGCGGGGCATTGCTTGTGTTGAGGTGGAATTGACAGGCCCTAACCGCGATTTGCATTCGGGGGTTTATGGAGGCGCAGTGGCTAACCCAATTAACACGCTTAGTCAAATGATTGCGAGTTTGCAGGATGGCGATGGTAGAATCACAATCCCTGGTTTTTACGACGATGTTGAGGTCGTAAGCGCAGAAGAAAGGCAAGAAATGGCGAAAGCTCCTTTTGATTTAGAAGATTATAAAATAGATTTAGCAATTGGTGATGTGGCTGGTGAAACAGGTTATTCAACGAACGAACGTTCAAGCATCCGCCCAACATTAGATGTTAATGGCATGTGGGGAGGTTATACTGGCGAGGGTTTTAAAACAGTTTTGCCTAGCAAGGCTTATGCGAAAATTAGCATGCGCTTAGTACCAAATCAAGATAGTGAAACGATTACGCAATTATTTAAAAAACACTTTGAAAGTATTGCGCCTGATTCTGTTAAAGTATTGGTGAAGCCTCATCATGGGGGGCAACCAGCGGTTACGTCAATTGAAAGCCAGGCCTATAAGGCGGCAAGTATGGCTTATGAAACTTCTTTCGGTAAAAAACCAATTCCTACTCGTGATGGGGGGAGTATTCCGATTGTAGCGATGTTTAAAGAGATTTTGAAAGCCGATACTATTTTAATGGGCTTTGGCTTAAACTCGGATTTGATACACTCGCCAAATGAGCATTTCGGTTTGTTTAACTTTTATAAGGGCATTGAAACTATTCCGTATTTCTACCAAAATTATGCAGAGCTAAAAAAGTAGCGGATGCCTTTGCATGCCGACATAAAAAACTATTTGGATGATTTAAAATCATCGGTAGAGGAAATTGATGAGGGGAGAAAGGAATTGCTCAAGCCAATCTCTGATTATATTAAAAGTAAGTTGCAGGCAGATGAGCGTGTACAGTTGAATTTTATTTGCACTCACAACTCAAGGCGTAGCCATTTATGCCAAATTTGGGCAAAAACTGTGGCTTATTATTATGGCTGTTTTCAAATAGATACATTTTCTGGTGGTACTGAGGCAACGGCTTTTTACCCATCGGGCATTGCAGCATTAAGAAAAGTTGGTTTTGAGATTTTAATAGAAAAAGAAGGTGATAATCCATTATATCGGATTGATTATGGAGCTGGTTTGGAAGATACTTTCGCTTTTTCAAAAAAGTATGACGATGTAGCTAATCCTAAAACTGATTTTGCAGCAGTAATGACGTGCGACCATGCCAGCGAAAATTGTCCTGTTGTTTTTGGGGTAGAGCAGCGGTTTAATCTTTGGTACGATGACCCTAAAACCTATGATGGTACTGAGAAAGAAGTATGGGGCTATGAGAATAGAAGTCGCCAAATTGCAACGGAAATGTTGTGGTTGTTGGGGGAGGTATTAGTTTAAAAGGCACTTAAATCCAATAATCATTGCGCCTGTTCGAGGGATGAAGTTGGTGTTGCCTTTACTGATTTTTTGGATGCCAACACCTGGTCTAAAATTTAAACCCATCGTCATTTTGTTAGTTAATTGATAGTGCAATTCAACAGGAATGTGGGGTCTTAAATAGTAAACGGGTTTGGCTTCATAACGCACTTCCTCAGTGTCCATAGTGCGTTGTGTTGAAGGGTGTAAGCCTGGTTCAAAGTAATGCCCTTGAATGATAATCATTTCGTTAGAGAAGGTTAAGCCAGCGTTTAAGCCTAAGCCAACTGACCAATGGAAACGTTTGCGTTTGCCTGCTTGCCCCATAAAGCGGTATGAGCCATCAATGCCCAACTCGCCGTGTCGGTTGCAGTAAACAATTGAAGTGTCTTTGCTTTCATCTTTATAACTTACCATTGCTTCTTTAGGCGAGTACATTCCTGCGCCAATTCTTAATTCTTGATTGGTTTTGTAAGTGCCTGTTTTTTTGTTAAGTGGGTTAAAGCTAAAGCTTGTATAAATGGCTAGTCCTGCGGTTTGGGTGTTTACTTCTTCGCTTAAACCACTTAAATCGCGGCTTAACTCTTCGGGGTTTTTGGCAAATGCTAAAACATCGTTTAAGCTCATTGAGTTGTACTGTGCATGATCAATACCTAAGCCGAAATTTATATGAGCCATTTTCCATTTTGGGAGGGTTTTAGTTGTTGGTAATACCGCTGTTTGAGCGTGCAGTTGGCTACCCAAAAACATTATTAAAAGGAAATTTATTGTCAAATTCTTCATGGTAATATGGTTAAAGGCTTGATTAAAGATAAAGGAAATGTGGCTTATATCACTGTTTAAAAAGCTTAACAATACTTGTTCCATTAAGAGTTACGATTTTTGAAAGGTAAATGCCAGGTGCAAAGTTTGTGGCGTTTATTGTTGTTTTACTGGAATTAGGATTGACTGTGTAAAGCAATTTGCCCTGAATATCGAATATTTCAATTGATGCTATGTTTGAAGTGGTTGAATTAATGTTCCAAAAACTGTTGGATGGATTAGGGAAGACATTGATAGTTGCTATTTGTAAATTATAGGTGTTTAACGGTATTTCGCCAAAATTTACATCATCAAAATAATAGGTTTTTTCGCCAGCAATTATCCCTTCCGTTCCAAAATTAAAAAAGATGGATGCCATATTATAAGTCCAGCCCATTTGGAGACCATCGCTTAAAGCTGCTGTGCCTGGGGCTTGGTTGTTAAAGTCGAAGGTTAGGTATTCCCAATCTTCGCTAACGGTTGTGATGGTTTCCGTTTCGCAAGTACGGGTGGGGTCGTTTGAGTCTTCAACTTTTAAACGGATGGGTATGCCACTATCGGGTGACCATATTTTAACCGTCATTTTTGAATCTTCTAATGTTAAAGGGATGTTGGTTGCAAAGCCTGCATTTGTACCAATAGTAGTGCCTGCCCATAATGCTGCGCCATCGGTTTTTATGGCTTGAACTACGGTGTTATTGGGGTTGGTGGGGTCGGGTACAAGCGATGAAACGTTGCCACCAAAATCGGTAGTGGTGTAATTTACGTTAGTGCTTTCAAAGTCAACAGGTAAATCAATTTGTAAGCCGCCAAATAATTGTTCAACATCATCAAAAAGGAAAGTTGAGGTTGATGAGCCATCGCCTAAATTGCCAAAATCAAACATAAAGACAAGGGAATTAAAGTTGGATGGAGCACCAGTAAAATCCCAAGTTAGGGTTTCCCATTCGTTGGTAACGGTGGTTGGTGTATCTCTTTCGGTTTCGCCATTGCCTTCTAATTTAAACTTTACGATTGTGCCAATTGGAGCCGTTGTGAACACTTTCATTGAAAGGGTGTTAAGCTCGGTAAAATTTAAATTTTGTGGTAAATCAATTTTGCTGCCTGCCCAAATTTGGCCTCCATTTCTTACGATTTGAGCTACTTTGCTGCTTGTATTTATTCCATTAGGTTGCGGGTTGTCAATAACACTTGCTGTGCCTCCATCAAAATCTACAAAGTTTTCAGTTGTTACTTCAGTTTCAAAATCAATTGGTAAAGTTTGTGCATTTGTTGTGCCACAAAAAAATATTAATAGAAAGATGCTTATTACCCAAATTTTCATAATACACAGAATTGGTATTGCTTAAAGATAGGCATGAAAGCTAACTTAAGTTAGTCGGTTAATTGCTTGGTTTATCATCGCCCATTGGCTTTATTCCTTTTAAAGGTCTAATTTCTGAACTTGGGAAGGCATCCCATTCAAATTTTTCAATTACTAATTGATGAATGAAATCGTTAATATCTTCTTTAGGGTCCATCATTTGGGCGGTTTGCTTAAAAGGGATTAAAATACCATCCACATTTCTATAATCATCAAAACGCAATGCGGCATATATAAAGGCTGGGGCGGGTAAGGGGGTATCTCGTGTAGTAAAACTACTTGCCTCAATTAAACCAGATTTTTCGCCAATCCATACTAAATATTGGTCGTATTCATTTGTGCATTCATTTCCCCAGCTTACAAATACTTTTTCTATGTTTTGTCCATTAAATTGGGCTTTGCCAGCATAACGAATGAATGGGGCATTAGCTAAACGGTTGCCAAACTCAAAAAAGTAATGAAATGCCGCCATTGCAAACATTTTACCACTATCATCTTCCATATCAGTTTGATATTCGCCATTAATTTTTTCATAATAATCCCATGATTGCATGCCAGCCACAAAGCCTTTTTTTGTACCTTCTAAGGCTTCAACTTGACTATCAAAATCGCCTACGGTAAAGCGCATAGCCATTTTATCGTTATTCCAACCCCAAGGGTTGCCGATGTTGCCCATTATGCCTTTCCATTCATCAGTTCCTGTAACTTGATAAGTTGAAAATTGGCTGATTTTATCTAGACCTTGCTTTTTAATGGCAATATCAAGTAATTTTTTAGCATAGGCTATTTCCTCATTGTTTTGTGTGTTGTTTTTAATATCTGCAGTACGTAAATCTGCTTTCCAAAAAATGCTTGTTAAAATAAAAAGGGTTAGTAAAACCACTAACCCTTGTATAAATTTTATTATTTTTTTCATAATCCGCCTTACTTGTAAAATGAAAGTAAGATTTTTTATGGAATAATTTCAAGCTTCCCTTATGGATTTTTAAACTTATGTGTTAAAAAAACTTCTCTAGCTAAATCTTCGTTTTTTAAATCGAAACCATAAATCCAATTTTGACCTACATTTTTTTTTGTTACGAAGAGGCTATATCTTACTTTGCTGCCATGTGTTTCCTTTATTATTTTGGCACTTGCACCATCAATTATTAGTGCTTCAAAACTTATAGTGCCCTCATCTTCAGAAAGATCGGTTATGTTTTCAAAATTATAGCCCCATCCATAGTCAAAAAATAACTCGTCATCGCATGCTTTAATTTTGCCAAAAAAGGTATCATCGCCTTCTAATTCTTCATAATTCCAATTTTGGGGTACAGTTAACTCGAAACTTCCAAAATTTAAGGTTTTGTTTAGTTTTTCTTTACAACAGCTTGTGCAGTAAACAAGTATTAATAGTAGCAATGCAAATACTCTCATAATCTATTTTATGTAGATTTTTTTAGAAACAACTTTGTTATTAGTTGCGATGTTGACGATATACAAACCGCAGCCTAAATTGTTTAACTGTAATTGGTATGAATCACTTTCTGTACAGCGTTCTTTTTTAACTAATTTACCATGTGCATCAATAATGCTAATTTCAGCATCTGCAATTTTATTAAAGTTAATATTTACGATATCCATTGCTGGATTGGGGAATAATGTAATTGTGCTTTCAGCTTTTAATGGTTCACTTATTGGCCAATTATCTGTTTTGTAATTTTGGTTAAGAGTTGGGCGGAATAATGCGACTCTAAAATTATCTCCTCCATTGAATTTTTGTATGCCCATTAGTTGTGTTTCGTAATCTAAAGTTGGGCGAACCATTTTATACGAATTTGTTAAACTTAAATCCCAATTTTCATAAAAGCCTGTATTGCTATTTGTTAGGTACCCTGTACCACCATTATTCCAATTTTGAGTAAAATCGGTTCCATTATAATCGGCAGTAGCACACCATGTATGATTTAGATTAAAAACTTCATCTTGTGGGTCGTTATCTAAATTTCCTACTCTTATTTTTTGTTGGCTATTTAACGGTAAAATATACATGGATGCGAAATGGTTGTCTCCGTATTGGCTCCATATCCATTCCCATTGCCAGTTGTTTGGGTTGTATCGTAATACAGTTACCCATGAATTTACAAAAGTTAGTAATTCGTCTTTTGAAGTTGCAAGAGTAAAATTACCGGGTTTGTAAACATTAGCTGCATTTGCTTCGACTGCACCAATTGTGCTGTCGCCATTATTGTGCCAAATAACATTCATGTTAGTTCCGTCATAATCGAGCAATGCCGACCATCCATCATCGCTAAAGCAAAGGATTTCATCGGCACCATCACCGTCAAAGTCGCCAAATTTATAGCGGTCATTTGCTCTTATGTTCCAACCGGTTATCCATCCGCTACCATTATTGTTCCACATCCAGTCCCATGTATTATTGCCTTGGTTGTAGGTTCTGATTGATACCCACTCTTTATTTGCTGATAAGGACAGTAAATCATCTTTTCCATCACCATTGAAGTCAGCGGCCCAATGCTTGTCGCCATCATTCATATTCCAAGAAGTAATATGGCCGTTACCCATATTGCTCCATTCATGTCGCCAATCGCTACCCAATCCACATTCAAACTCTAACATTGTGCACCAGCTATCTTCGTGTGTCCATAAAAATTCATCGTCTCCATCGCCATTAAAATCGCCCACAACTTTTACATCACCATTCTGAATGTACCAAGTTCCCATCCATTTGCCATTTCTGTCATTTGTATAGGTTTTAATCCAATTGGATGTTACGCTAGTTGCTACGCTTTGACCTAAGCAACCACTATTGTTAATCATATGATCTAAAATAACACTTCTGCCATCTTCTCCAAAATACAATGATTTGGGGCCTGGGCATATTATAGATCTATCATCACTACCATTCGGGCCATCTTCGGAACAGTGTGCATGCCTTGCATTAAATAAGTGTGCAAATTCATGTGCCAAAGTTAGGTAAAGTCCAGTTCTATCTCTTGAAATTTCATATGCGAAACTAGGGTATTGGCAAACCGATGCAAACCCATCATCACCATTTGCGAAATCACTATCATTTACTGCAGCATAAATTTTGCCATTTATGTCAGTGTTACCCGATTTTAGTGTGCTTTTACCTGAAAATAAGGCTGTAATATCTCTATTGATGCCTGCATGGTTACTCATCCAGAAGTTTCTTAACTCATCGAGCAGGAGTTGAGCATCGTCAGTTGATGAAAAAATGTCATTTGGTGTTGCATATACGTGTTGAAAGGTAACGCTGAATATTGTGTTAAAAGTTGCAGCATAAACTCCTTCAACTAAGTTTAGTTGAGTTAGAATTTCGTTATTTGCATTGTTTACACTATTACCATGATTCTGGAAATATTCAAAATCTGCTTCAGTTGCAATTTCAATTACAAATGGAGTGCATCCAGTAGCAGTTGTAGTCTCACCTGGGTCTGTACCAGAACCACCTTCATCATTTTCGCCATCGTTGCAATCATGGTCGGTTGTTATAATATCATCGGGATGGTAGAAAACCACGGTATTACATTTTTTCAATCCATTAAATCCATCAGTTGGCTTTACTATTTGTGGTTTGTCGAATGATTTAAGATTTAAAATTTCTCCTTTACTTGGTTTAATAACTCCATTGCCGCTTGGCATACCTCGTAAAATGGAACATACCGTTTCAAATGCTGTCCATTCCTTAACATCATTATCATAAAAATAACCAGTTAAGATACCATCGTCAATACTTGCTCTTAGATAGTTTTTAGGGTTGTCATTTACAAAACCTTTAAAAGTGATAACATCTTTATAACTTTCTTTAGCAATATCTCGGTGCTTGGTTTTTTTTCCTTTTAGGTAGGTTGTGGTACTTTTATAAGTAGGGCTTCGTAAATCGTTACGTTGCAAGTTTATTTTGTATTTTTTACCATTGATAACCCAGTTAAAAGCTAATGAATAAGGAGTTGAATCGATAAATTTGTCAAATTCGGTAATTGGGAATTCATATACGGAGTAATTATTAAATACAGTGCTTAAATATTTGCTTTCTTTCCCCGCAAGCTCTGTAGGTTTGAAATTAAACTCTTGAAGATTAACGTGATAATTGTGCTTTGAATCTCCTTGGATTTTGCTTTCGACTGAAATTTGTGCTACTAAAGGGAGAGAGACAAAGCATAAAAGATAGATAAATGTTTTCATGATATTGTTTTACAGTATTTATTTAAAAAACGTAAAGATGCAATTTTTGCTACTTGTTGCCATGAAAACTATTGTTAAATAATGTCTATAAACTTATAATTGATGCTACGTTTGTTTGTAAACAATACGGAAAATACCTGTTTATGTAAAATGGGTGTTTAACACGTAGTATGGGTTCGGTAGTGTTTTTAGGTTTATTGTGCAATCAATTGTAAATATTTAATTAAGTAGCTGCTATGGTTTTTGGTTGCAAATGGCGGAACCGAAAAGCCTTTATTAAATAGAGTAGGGTTAAATAAAATTACAATGTATTTAAGTTTAGAAGAAGCTAATAGAATAATAACGCAGGAGGAATTTATGTTTATTAGGGATTATGTAGAGTACCATAAAGCTATTAGATGTAATAAAGGAACTGTTTTTACAGGCGGTGCAGGTTACAATATTTCAACACAAAGGTATTTACCAAATGAGTATTCAAACAATATTGAATATGCAACTGCGCTTTATGCTTCAATTTGTTTTTCGCAAGATACGATACACGATGGGCTACATAATTATTATCTGTTATTAATGAGTAATTGTAATACTGCTGGTGGAGAAAAGTATAAATATACTCAGGGCAGTGATTGGTATTATACTTTTCCGAAAGCGGGATCATTGGGTGTGCAGAGTACGGTTTTACATGCTTTAAGAATGGATGATAGTGCAATAAACTTGGGTAGAAAAGTTGTGAACTTGATAATAGCCGAGGCAAAAAGAGAATATGTAAGATTGGGCTAAAGTATGTAAAGTGAATAATGCTTAGAATAAGCTATGTTAATAGTTAGCGGCTTATAGTAGTTATTTACAGTAACTAAGTAAAGTAAACGGAATGGGTGAATTTAAACACTTGTTCCGTTTTTTTTATTGGGATTAAAGTAATGGTTGCGGTATATACGTGTTTTTTAAAAACAGGTGTTTTCTACATAATATAGATTAATTTAATTAATGAAGTTTGTGATGTAGTTGAGAAACAAATTTAATTAAGTAGCTGCTATTGATTTTTAACTGCAAAAGGCGGAATCTGAAAAGCCTATTTTAAATAGAGTAAGAATTTAAAAAAACGAAATTATGGCAAATTATCAATTAGACGTTGCTTTTACTCAAGCACAGTTAGACACTTTTCTTGCTACAGGAACAAATGTTATTGTTGCAAAACCAAGCGGAAGTGGCCAGCCTAATGTGGCTTGGCAAGTGTTTACTCCTTTTCCAGCTAATACTTTAAATTGGACTGAGGAATATGGCATATACGCATCAACATCTGAAATTAAGGCTGGTGCTACATTAAGCCAATTATCAAACGTGCCAGTTGGTGCTGCAATGAATAAATTGTACACTTTAGAAGCTAGTGCTAATATAACAGGACCTGCATCTGGTGGACAACCTAATGCTTTTTCATTGAGAAATACTTATCCTAATAAAACTTACATGACAGTTGGTTTGTATCAGGATGCGAATGTAAATGGAACTGATATTGCTGGTAATGCTATATCGGCTGCATCGGTACTATTACAAAGTACTGCTGTTATGGAACCTTTTACAACTGTTTATATTTGGTTACAATCTCAAGTAAAAAGTAATTCAGTTGTTACAACTGTTACTTCGCCAATGACTGAATTAAAGTTTGGTGGTGGTGTAAATGATATATCAGTAGCATATGACTCAAGTTCGGGTACGTTTTTACCTGCTACCGATGGCTTGGATGAGTTTGTTGTTAGTCATTTACCTTGTTTATAATTAAATGGTATAAAGTAATATGAATGGGCTGCCTTTGGTGGCCTATTCTTTTAAATAAAAAATATGGAAAATTTATTAGAGAATAATGGAGTTGGCGTTGAGGAATATTTATATGCTTTGCAGCAACGGAACTTGGTTTACAATTTTGATTTTAAATACTTTAGCAACCAAGTAGCTAATGGTGATGTTATTAACTACGGCATACCAGATGGGTGGATGTATGAGGATAACGGATCAAACGGAACGATAAATTTTGATGATACGACTAAACAGTGTGTTATTAAAAAAAGTGGTGGAAATGAGTATATGACATTTTCGCAGGCATTGCACGAGTTTCCTAGATGGAAGCAAATGTTATTAGGACAAAGGGTTACGTGTAAAGTTGTTATGGACACGGTTATTGATGGGAATGTAAGTGTAACGCTTAATGATGGCGTAAACTCAACAAGTATAACTAAATTTAATAAGGGACAGCTGGAGTTTGATTTGAAATTGAATATTGATGATGATGCAAATTGTTTGAAGCTTTTAATTGAAACAAAAGTGCCCTTTTTTACAATGAACATTAGCTGTTGTTATGTAAATGTTGGCAATGTAGCAATAAAATATTTACCATGTATTGTAGAGGGTGTTATTGGGGAACGGAAACAATATATTGCTACGGAAACTGCACCTGCTGAAGAGCTATCGCTTTGTAATGGTATGGCTGAGTTAACGGATGATTATACGCGTTTAAGGTCGGTAATAAATAATAAATTTGGCGTAAACCCGAAAACAAACAATCCTTATTTAATTAATATGGGTGGCTATTTTAGTAGGGCTTGGGATAATGGCTCTGGTGTTGACCCTGATGCTAATAACAGGCTTGCTCTTGAAAATGGAACTATAACGGGTGATAATGTAAGCACCATGGAAGAGGATGTGTTTTTAAAGCATAACCACGGGCTTGATTTTAGTGTGAGTACTACTTTGAAAACTGGTGGAGATACAACTGTTTCTGCCGTAGTATCAACAACTCCATCAAAAACAAATGATGAAAGTTTAGGAAAGGAAACAAGACCTATTAATATAGCAGAGCTATATACCATAAAGTGGGCTTAGTTTAAGGTTACTTGTTTTGCGCTTTTTTGCTTAGTTGGGTTTAAAGCTATTTTTATGGTGCTTGACGTAAATTTTTAAAAAATCATTTAAAATGGCTAATTACCAATTAGATGTAGCTTTTACGAATGAACAATTGGAAACTTTGTTTGCAACAGGATCAAATGTTATAATTGGTAAAAAAAGTGTGGCTGGATTGCCTAATGTGGCATGGCAAGTATTTAGGCCTTTTCAAAACAATGTTATAAGTTGGGAAGATGAATATGGGATTTATGTTTCGCCAGTTGAAATAAAAAATGGGGAAAAACTATTTCAAGCTTCAACAGTTAATATAGGTGCAGTAACTGGTCAATTATATACTCTTGAGCCGAGTGCTGTAATATCGGGCCCTATTTCTAGTGGGCAACAAGGTGCTTATGCGTTGTTAAATAAGTATTCCTATAAATCTTATATGACTGTTGGCTTGTTTCAAAATGCTGTTGTTAATTTTACTGATGGTGGAAAAAATTGTATATCGGCAAACTCAGTTTTACTTAATAGTACAGCAATTATGGAGCCCTTTACAACGGTATATATATGGATTCAAGCCAATTTGGTTAGTAATTCCATTGTAACTACAATTACTTCAGTAGTAACCGAGTTGAAATTTGATAATTCGGTTACTACATTATCGGTTAAGTACGAATCAAGCACGGGTAAGTTTATTAATGCTTCAAGTAATGCACTGGATGATGATAGGATTTCGTATATAGCCCCATCATTGTAGAAAACATAATTTGGCTTTGCAGCTGATGTATTGTATGTAGTTAAATACTAAATTGGGTGTTTACATCGTTATCTAGTACTATAAATGGTGAAAAATGAAACCTAAAATTGCTGCCTTTTTATTAGCTATATTTTTAATAGGCTCAGCTACCCAAAGCTGTGGTGTGTTTAAAGAGAAATGTGACGAGTGCCCCAAATTTGACAGCAACAAAAAAAAGAAGCGAAAAAATCTTTAATAGGGCTTAGTTTAAAAGCTTAATTTTGCCGCTTGTTTTGTTGATTTCATAAATTTTTACAATGTACAGAACGCATACTTGCGGCGAATTACGTTTATCTGATAATGGGAAAAACGTATCATTAAGTGGCTGGGTGCAACGCAGCCGCGAATTAGGAGGAATGGTATTTGTTGATTTGCGAGACCGTTATGGTATTACGCAAATTGTGTTTAATAATGATGCGGATGCGGATTTATGTGAGCAAGCCAAAAAGTTGGGTCGTGAGTTTGTAATACAAGTAAAAGGTGCGGTTGCTGAGCGTAGCAGCAAAAACGATAAAATGGATACGGGCGATATTGAAATTATCGTATCGGAATTAAATGTGTTGAATGCGAGCAAAACGCCGCCATTTACTATTGAAACGGAAACTGACGGAGGGGAGGATTTGAGAATGAAATACCGATATTTGGATTTACGTCGCCCTGCCGTTCAAGATAATATTATACTGCGCCATAAAATTGCGCAAGAGGTGCGTCGTTATTTAAATAGCCAAAACTTTTTGGAGGTTGAAACGCCTGTTTTAATTAAAAGTACACCCGAAGGGGCGCGGGATTTTGTTGTGCCTAGCCGTATGAATCCTGGGCAGTTTTATGCTTTACCACAATCGCCACAAACCTTTAAGCAATTGCTTATGGTAGCAGGTTACGACCGTTATTATCAAATAGTACGATGCTTTAGAGATGAGGATTTACGTGCTGACCGACAACCAGAGTTTACGCAGATTGATTGCGAAATGACTTTTATTGAGCAAGAGGATATTTTGAATCTTTTTGAAGATATGATGAAGCATATTTTAAAATATGTTCATGGTATTGAGATTGCGACTGATTTTCCTAGAATGACATGGGATGAGGCGATGAAAATGTATGGTTCTGACAAACCAGATATCCGCTTTGGGATGCCTTTTGTTGAGTTAAACGATGTTGCGCAAAACAAAGGCTTTAAGGTTTTTGACGACGCTGAATTGGTAGTGGGTATTTGCGCTAAAGGCGCGGCTACTTATTCTCGTAAACAAATTGATGCTTTAACTGATTTTGTTAAGCGACCACAAGTTGGGGCTAAGGGCTTAGTTTATGTTAAATGTAATGAAGATGGTAGTTTTAAATCATCGGTAGATAAGTTTTTTGACCAAGATGCGCTTAAAGCTTGGGCTGATAAAATGGATGCTGAGGCTGGCGATTTGATGTTAATAATATCTGGCGAAACAGATAAGGCACGTACGCAATTAAACGTTTTGCGTTTACACATGGGCGACCAGTTAGGCTTACGAAAAAAAGATGATTTCAAATTCCTTTGGGTGGTTGATTTTCCACTTTTAGAGTGGGCTGAGGAAGATGAGCGTTGGGTAGCGCGCCACCATCCATTTACGTCTCCAAAATTTGAAGATTTAGATAAGGTTAAGAGCGATCCGGGCGGAATTCGTGCTAATGCTTATGATTTAGTTTTGAATGGAACTGAATTAGGTGGTGGATCAATTAGGATTCACGATAGAGATTTGCAAATGCAAATGTTTGAATTGCTGGGTATGGATGATGAAGAGGCGAATGAAAAGTTTGGCTTTTTAATGGGTGCATTTGAGTATGGAGCCCCTCCGCATGGTGGTTTGGCCTTTGGTTTTGATAGGATGTGTTCATTATTAGGCGGTGCAGATGCTATTAGAGACTTTATTGCATTTCCGAAAAACAACTCGGGACGAGACGTAATGATAGATGCGCCGTCAAAAATTGACCAAATTCAGTACGATGAATTGTGTATTGCAGCTGTTGAAACTGAATAAGTTGCATTAGTATTTGAAGGCTAATTGATAGGAAGCCAACATTTACTTTGAATTTGTTAATTAAATTAGGGTTTGCTTTTTTGGTTTAGCCAAATAATCAGCCTTATATTTGTAAATGGAACTGTCTGCTTTTTTATGTAAGTTTACAAGTCCATTCCTTTTGGAAAAACTAATTACGAAACTGATTTTTTTTAACTATAAAATTGTATCTCCTATGCTCAAAAAAAGCACATGGTTATTCTGTTTAGCAATGTTAATTTGCGGCACTACTGTTTTTGCGCAGGACGAAGCGGCATCTGACGGCGAAAAGGAAAAAGCCAAGAAAGAGAAAAAGGAGAAAGGCACCAAAGAGAAAATGCGGGATGCCTATCCTTACCCTTCGGTAGTGACAACCGAGTACAAAGATTATGTACGCAAGCGTCGTCATGACCAACAAGACAAGTATTTGGATAACAAATACGAATTTCCTTCGTACCCAAAAAACCAATGGGAGTTAGGTATTGATTTTGGTATGATGAACATTTCGGGAGATATTCAATCGGGACGTTTATCATCAAATATACCTTTTGCTGGTTTTGGTATTGGTGGTCATGTACGTAAATCTTTTGGTTACATCTTTTCAATGCGAATGAGCGTTTGGGGAGGTAATACACAAGGATTTAACTGGCGTGGTAACCAAGGTTGGAACCATGATGGTGACGCAGGTACTACCTTTTTACACAACAAAACCCTTGGTGGTGGCGGTGGCGGCGAAATTGGTGATTTAATTCAGCAGTTTAACGACACTTACAATGATTTTGGTAAAACGCCTGATTACAGAGGACAGGCTAATGGTGATTTAGTATTTTACAATTACTCAACTAAAATTAGAAGCTTATCATTAGAAGGTATCATTAACTTGAACAATCTTCGTTTTCACAGACGACGTAATGTAGTAAGTGCATATGGTATATTTGGTTTTGGTGGTTACATTTTTAATGTACGCCAAGATATGTTGGATGCTGATGGCAATGAGTACATTGATGAGTTTGCAGCTTTATTACCTAGTGCTAATCAAGGAGGAGAGTTAGATTATACTTTTGATGAAAACCGTAAGGATATCAAAAAGCACCTTCGTGATAATGTATTTGATGGCACTTTTGAGTCGCAAGCAGATATGGCTTTTGACAATTATTGGGTATTTGGTGCTTTAGATAAAAAAGACCGCCCTTGGGGATTCCGTCCTGAATTTCATTTTGGTTTAGGTTTGGCTTTCAAAGTTCATAAGCGTATTAACATTGGGTTAGAATCTAAGGTTTATTATTCTGATGAAGACTTATTGGATGGTCAGAAGTGGACTGATTTAGGCGAATCTAAAGATTGGGATCGTTTTGTTTACACTAATGCTAGCATCAACTTTAATATTGGAGGTAAAAATTCATTTGAGCCATTATGGTGGATGAACCCACTTGATTATGCTTATAGCGAATTAAATGAGCCACCTTGTTGCGATACTTGGGAATTTGGTGATGAGGATGGAGATGGTGTTCCTGATATGTTTGATGAGGAGGCTAACTCACGTAAAGATTGCCCAGTTGATACTCGTGGTCGTGAATTAGATAGCGATGGTGATGGCATTAAAGATTGTGATGATTGCCAGCCATTTACTCCACGCCACTTAATTGAGCAAATTGATGATTGTGGTGCAGCTTTTGAAAAGTGCTGCGTTGACACTGTAATTATTGAGCGTGTTGTTGAGTTGCCTAAATTTGATTGCCAGGATGCTATGTTACCAAACATTTTGTTTGATTTGAATCGCTTTGGTGTTAAGCCTGAGTTTGACCCTCAAATGCGTACTGTAGCTAATTACTTAATCTCAAATCCTGATGCACGTTTATGTGTTGTAGGTAATACTGATAGCCGCTCAAGCGATAAGTACAATAATGTTTTATCATGGAAGCGTGCTAACCAAGTTGTTTCTGAGTTAGTAACTAAGTATGGTGTTAACCGTGCTCAATTGGTTATTCAATACTATGGCGAAAGCAACCCAGTAGTGGGTGGTTTATCTGATTCGGGTTCTAAAAAAGGTATTGATGCTCAATATGCGATTAATCGTCGTGTTGACTTTAAATGCTGCATGGATGGACAGTACGACATGATGCGCCCTGAAGGGCCAGATGCAGGTCGTAAGTAATCACGTTTAATATTATACTACATATAAAAGCCTTCGAGCATGTTTGTACACATCTTGAAGGCTTTTTCTATTTTATACATCAATACTATAAACATTACAAAAGTGTAACAATTACAATACAGTTAGATGAAAAAGCAAATAGTACTTTGGGGTAAAAGCGAAGACGAAAAAGATATTTTAATAACATTACGATTAAGAGTTGCCGATAAAAAAATTGATTTATGGGCTTTTAATAAGGAAGATCTTGATGAGGAATTTGTTGAGCAAATGTTTCAAGATTGGCAGGAAATAGATACATCAAAATTTCCAGAAAACCATTTTTACTTAGAAAGAGAGGTAAGTAGTTCAGAACTTTTGCCAGAAAATTTTAAAACTACTCAAACAGATTTAGTGATAAGAGCTGAAAAGGAGTGGTATTTTCAAGTGTTGGCTTATCAAATGTATGAACAGTTAAAAGCTGATATTGCCGCTTTTGGACAGCAGGTTGTTGGCTTATCTGATTTTAGCCAAGATGTTTGGGATGAAGCTAAAGCTTATAGTGAAAAAATTAAGCAGCACGCTATTGAGCGTACATTGCTTAGAAGCCAAGTAACTGAATTAAGAAAAACATTGGATACTAGCTTTACGAAGCTAAAATCATTGTTATCAACTGGTAGTGTTGAATTTGAAAAAGAAGCACAGGAAAATTTTGAGGCTGTAAAGGCTAAACTTAATGAGTTTAAGCAGAAATTAGAGGGCAACCCTAATATGAAAGAGTTGTTTGAACAGTTGAAAGCTTACCAAACAAAGGTTAAAGATGTTAAGCTTAAAACTGCACAGCGTAAGGATGTATGGAAGTTGATGAATGATACTTTTAATCTTTTAAAGGCTAAGCGAAAACATTCGGCGGCTAATAGAATAGAGTCAAGAATGGCAGGGCTTAAAAAGGCGATTGACCGTATGAGTGGATCAATTAAGCGTGATGAAAAAGATTTGGCTTTTCAGAAAAAGCGTATGGAAAATACGGGCTCAAAACTTGAAGTGCAATTGCGTGAAGCTAAAGTTCAAATGTTGAAGACTACTATTGACTCGAAGAGTGTGAAGTTGGATGATATGAATAAAACTTATGAAGGTTTAGAAAAAGATTTAGCAGATTTAAAAAAGCGTTTAAAGGCAGAGGAGGAAAAGGCTAAAGCTAGTGCAGAGCTTAATAATGAAAATACTGATAAGAAGGCTAGCGATGAAAAACCTGAAACGGAGACTAGTAAGCCTGAAGTTTTAGTGGAAGATAAGCAGGTGGTAGAAGCTGAGAAGAAGGAAAAAGCCAAGGAAAATGAATCTGAGGAAAGGCTTGCTAAACCTGCACAAGATAAAGGCAAAGGGGAAGATGTTAAACCCGAAGAAGTTAAAGCTGCGCCTGAAAAGGAGGAAAAAGAAGTGTTGGCTAATAAAGTGGATGAACCCAAAAAAGAAGTTGTAGATGAGGTTAGAAAAGTTGATGTAGAAGGTGGTGAAAGTGAAGTTGATGCAATTTTAGAAAAAGAGTAAAATAGCAGTTTGCAATTATTAAAGGGGCTTTAATGCCTCTTTTTTTTATAGGTTGATGTTGTTAGCTACTATTTGATAAATGAAGTAAGCATAGCCCATTAAAAAAATTGCGCCTATAAAGCGATTTGTTTTTTTTAGCAATACAATTAAAATAAGTAAGCCAGTAGCTGAAAGCATTAACGGTAAAGCAAATTGCTGAAAATAACTGGGTACATTAAGTGTTGACACTGTGCCAGTTATACCAACTACGGCTAATATGTTAAATATGTTTGAGCCAATTACATTGCCTATTGCCATGCCTAGGTTGTTTTTTCTGGCTGCAGCTAGGCTTACAAAAAACTCTGGTAGGCTGGTGCCTAGTGCTACAGCACCTAGTGCAATATAACCAGCACCAATGTTTAAAATTTCGCCGATATTTATAATTGAGCTTATGTTGAAACGGGCACTTAAACCAACGCCTATACCCCCTAATAATAACAATACCAAATCGTGTGGGTTAAATGGGGTAGTTTCTTCATTTTCATCGCGCACTTGCAAAACTACTGATACTACATAGGCAATTAGGCAGACAATAAAAATTGCTGCTTCAATTTTTGAAATTTCTCCATCAATGCAAAAAATATATAGCAGTGTTGCTGAGATTATAAATGTTGCTAAATCGTAAATACTGGCTTTAAAATTAAAAGTTTTACTGCCAATTAATAGGCTTACACCACCCACAACTAAAAATATATTGGTAATGTTTGAGCCTATTACATTGCCACAAACTACTGCTGTTTCGCCTTGAAAAACTGCTGCTAATGATGCAGCCAGTTCGGGTAATGAGGTGCCTAAAGCTACAATAGTAGCCCCAATTATAAATGAAGGTATGCCAAATGAATGACCTATCCTTTCGGCGGCCTCAATAAAAAAATCGGACGATTTAAGGAGTACATAAAGGCTAGCACAAAAAATGAGTAATTGTAATAAAAGCACCCCCATAACTATGCGTAAATTATGCTACGAATGTATGAAAATACATTTATAAATTATATGCCTAGTATTTGGTAATAGGCATCCATATCGCTAAAAAGTTTAATTGATTCATTTATTTGCGAATCGCTATTTAATGTTGATTCGATTTTGCCTTTATCATAGTAATAACGTGCAATTATCTCAGTTTGTAAAATGTTTTTTATTTGTGCTTTGTTTTCTTTTAACAAAGCTTGTTTCTCAAATTGAATGTCTTTTTCAAGTTGCGTTATCATATTTAGTAGGCTTTCATCGGCTTTTTCAAATTGCAGTGTTTCGTTCAAACTATTTAGGCTTTTTTCGGTTGATGATTCAAAGTTGAAGTTGGTTTTTTCAGCAAAAGCTTCAAAATCGTCGAAATCGTTATCTGTAAACTTAAATTGCTTAGCCGGTGCAATTGAATCAAAGCGCGATTGGAACAAATTGGTGTAATCAAAAATGATATTTTGTTTGATTAATGCTTCAACAAATGCCGTTATTTCAGTTGGTTTAACTTCAACATCTGGGCTAATACCGCTATTGTCGTAAACGGTTCTTCCATTAGGTGTTGTAAAGGCATTTTTTAAGCTGTCAGCAATTTGCGATGCGCCTTTGTCGGTATAATCGCCGTAATAATCAACGGCTTGAATACATCGGCCAGTAGGCAAAAAGTATTTAGCAATTGTTAGCTTTAAAATTGCACCATAACCAATTGGTTTGGTTTGTTGTACCAAACCTTTGCCATAACTCATTTCGCCAACTACTACGGCACGGTCTAAATCCTGTAAAGTACCAGATACAATTTCGGAGGCTGAAGCAGAAATACCATTAATTAACACAACAGTTGGCATTTCGGGTGCAAGGGGTTCGGCAGTTGTAACATAGCTTTTATTGTATTGCTCAAACCGGCCTTTTGAGCTTACTACTTCAATACCTTTATCAACAAAAAGGTTGCAAATATTCACAGATTCGTTTAGCAAGCCACCTCTGTTATCGCGTAAATCGAAAATAAGGTATTTGGCTCCATCGGCCTTTAACTCCTTAATAGCGGTTGCTACAAAGTTGGAACAGCCCCTTGCATTAAAGGTGGATAATTTTACGTAGCCAACGGTGTCATTTAGCATTTGATGCAATGTTACATCTTGTGGTTTTATTTCTTCTCGGTACAAAATTTTAACCTCTTCGCTTTGCTTGCCAAATGGTAGAAACGTTATTTGTAAGGGCGAATCCGCTTCTCCTTTTAATGCTAGTTGAATATCTGCTAGGCTTTTACCTTCAATAGATTTACGGTCGATTTTTAAAATTTTATCACCTGGTTTTACCCCTACTTTATCGGCGGGTAAACCTTGTAAAACCGATTTTACAACAATATCATTGTTAATTGCAACCAACTCGGCACCAATGTTAGCACCACTTGCAAAGCGTTCTAGTTTGGCGGTTTCAACTGTGCCTTCGGTAATGTAGTTGGTGTAGGGGTCTAAATCTTTTAACATGGCGGTTAAACCCTCTTTCATTAACTGGGCTGGTTCAACCTCATCAACATATGATTTGTTGAGCGTTATATACAAATCTTTATAAAGATTTAGGTTTTTGGATAGGTCGAAAAGTTTATCGCTATAACTAAAGGCCGTTAGTACAACCGTGGCTATAAGCAATATATATATTGTTGATTTTTTCATTTTGCTTTAGTTGGAGACGATTAATTTAAAATGGCCTTGTACTCAGTTAAATCGGTTAACAATTGTTTTGATTGTTTGATATAAGGATCGTTGTGGATAGCAGATTGTATTGCACCGGATTGGTAGTAATATCTTGAAATGATTTCTTCTTGCAAATAGTATTTTATTTGTGCTTTAAAATCTTCAAGATCATCTAATTTTTCAGCTATAATGCCTTTTTCAAGGGCATCAATTTGAGTTAGTATTTTTTCGGAGAAACCATCTTTTTCTGCTTTAAGCTTAATTTGCTTTATTACATGCTCGCTTTGCGAATCGTAAGTAAAATCTCTTTTAGCAATAAAGGATTTGAAATTTTCATAGGCTTCATCGCTTATTGTAAACTTGCTTGGCGAGGCTATGGTAGGGTGCTTGTGTGCATATTCAGTAGCAAAGTCGAATATGTGGTTTTGGGTAACTAAGCCATACAAAATGCTGCTAAATTCTCTTGATTTAGAAGTTACATCTGGGTCGATACCACCAGCATCGTAAACTAACCGCCCTTTTTTGGTTTTAAATTCCGTTCTTAACGAGTCGGGAACTGATTCAACCCCATCTTTATACCTGCCTGAATAATCAATGGCTTGAATGCACCTGCCTGATGGCAAATAGTATTTAGAGGTGGTTAATTTTAAGCGGGAGTTATACTCCATCATGCGAGTGGTTTGCACCAAACCTTTACCAAATGTTGATGCACCTACAACAATGCCTCTGTCGTAATCTTGAATTGCGCCCGAAACAATTTCGGATGCTGAGGCTGAGTTTTCATTAACCATTACCACTAAAGGTATTTCGGTATCTAGTGGATGGTAGCGTGTATTTTCCGTTCTTTTATGGTTGTCATTTTTTCCTTTTGTTGATACAATTTCGCTGCCTTTGGGTAAAAATAGGCCAGCAATATTTATAGCTTCATTTAACAATCCGCCAGGGTTATCTCTTAAATCTAAAATAATTGAGCTAGCCTTTTGCTCTTCAATAAGGTTTTTTAAGGCTGTTTTAACTTCTTTACTGCAATCGGTTCTAAAATTAGCTAGGTATATGTAGCCAACGCCTTCATCCATTAAACTATAATGCGGAACGCTTTTAATTTTAATGGTTTCGCGTTCAATTGTGAATGTTTGGGTATCGCCCGTTACGGGGTTTATTACCTCAACTTCAACTGTAGTTTTAGGTTTACCACGCAAGGCATTACTTACATCGTCGGTTTTTTTGCCTTTAAATGAAACACCGTTTATTTTACTGATTTTATCGCCAGCTTTTAGGCCTATTTTTTGAGAAGGCGAGCCTTCGTAAGGTTCCATTATTATTACATAATCATCAATAGTTCGTATTGATGCGCCAATGCCACCATACTCGCCAGAAATTTGCATGGTGTAGCTTTCTTCATCCTTTTCAGGATAAAAAGCGTTGTAAGGGTCAAGTGATGAAAGCATGCCTTTCATACCTGCTTCAATCATTTTTTCATTATCCAATTCATCAACATAGTTGTTGCTAAGTAGGTTATAGGCATTGGTGAAAATTTCGAGGTTTTTTGAAATCTCAAAATAATTTTCGGCTACAAAGCTTGATGAGCCTATAAAACCAAGCATTAAAAATGCTAGTAAAAGGTATTTGCGTAAAAATTTCATAATTTAAATTGCCTTGCAATGTTAAGCTAAATGTTAGACGGCTTTTGGGATTTTAGTTTATTTAACGCCTCAAAAAACTATTCATTTTCTATAAGCTCTAAATCAATGTTTTTTTGCCCGAAATAAAAACCTAGTCCAACCTCCATATTTCGGTATCGGTTTTTAAAATCTTTTTTTACTAAATCATACGAATAGCTAAATTGGTATTTTTTGTTGATTTTAAAGCCGACCATAAAACTGGCATTATAATGATTGTTAGTTGGTTTATAACTAAAACCAAGTTGCACCAAATCTTTAAAATCAAATAGTGTTGTTAGTTCTAAATCAAAATTGTTGTTACTAAATGAGTTAAAGTTTACCCCATAAGTTTGCCTAAACAAAATTGAAGGAGTAATGGTATAATCATCTTTTATTTTAATGTTGTAAAGTGCGTTTAAAAAGCTGGCTCGCTTAAAGGTATTATTGGCATTTACAAGGCTTGCGTTAATTAAATCATCGCCTTGTACAAAACTGTCGAATATAAAAGTGGGTTCATTATTATGCAGTATTGAAAAGCCGACAACTAGCTCTTTGTACTGTAAATAAATACCTGCATCAAGGTTTATTTTAAAATAGGGGTCGTTAGCAGTTGAGCCGCCGCCGCCGCTATTACGTAGTAAGTTGGAATAATGCAGCATGCCTAAATTTAGACCAACAACTCCTACAACATCATCGCTAAAATCGAAGCCTGCGGCAAAAATACCGTTAATGCCATATTGAATTTCCTTACCATCGTGTGTTGGTCGTTGGCATGAAAATGTTAAGCCTGCACCCCCCGTAAAACGCTCAAATTGACCTTGTATTAAGCCATTATAATTGCGCATATTGAAGTTTTGCGATTTGCCAATTCCTGAACGGAAGTCTTGCCTAAACTCGCGTGCTAGCCAAACATTTGGTTGGTTGGCATAGGCTACATAAGCAGGGTTGTACAAACTTAGCTGGTTGTAATACTGCGAAAAGTATTGAAATGAGCGGTATTGGGTAACAAGTTGTGCGTTTAAAAACCCTTGCGATATTATAAAAACAAGAAGGCTAAGGCTTAGTAGGCTTGTCCAATTTTTTTTCAATGTAGTTGGCATATTGCAGCAAATATGTGTTTTCAATAATTACATAGATAACGAATAAAATGCCAAAAGGCAAGGCAAAAAACCAACCTTCGGGTTTAATTGACAATTTGTAGGTAACAAAAAAGGAGGCGGATAGCAGGAAACGTATCATTAAAAGGGCAAAAACTACCATGGTTATATTAACAATGGGCAAAAATTTTACTGCTGCACCCATTAAAGCCAAAATGGCAAAGGCTTGTAAGGCATAAAAAATAGCATTAGCTATAATTGAATGGTTTAATGTAGCATCAGCAAAAAATTGGGTGCTTAAAAAACAAAAGGCGGTAATTAATACCACCCAAAAAACCAGATTAATGGCTATTTGTTTTAAACTCATTTTTTATTGCTTGTAATAAAATCTTTTAAGGCTAAATAAATGCCTGCACAAACACCTAACAAGGAAAAACCTGCTGTTGCTAAAGGTTGTTTTGTTTGTAAATAGGTATCAATTTGCCAACCAATAAGGGTAAACAGTAAAATGGCTCCTAGCATAACAAAGCCCATTTGACTGTACTTTAAAAATTTATTATACGGCGGCTTTGGCTTGTTCACTTACTTTTTTTGGTGTTGGAACCATTTTTTTGGTAGTGCTTCTATGCCCAGCTTTACCAATAAATACGGCACCTGGCTCAATTACTAGTTTGCTGTAGCTTACGTTACCTTCAAAATGAGCTGTACTTTTAAGTGTTAAGGTATCTTTAACATCGATATTGCCAACAACTTTGCCTTGAATTTCCATGTTTTCGCAATATAAATCGCCATCAACCAAACCAGTATTACCTACTATAACGCGCGATTTACAATCAACACTACCACGAATAGTACCTTCGATACGAATTGCGCCTGAAGCGGAAATTTCGCCTTCAATAGTAGTGCCTTTACCAATACGGTTTGAGTTTGAGGCCTCGCCAGTGGTTTTTGTTGAAGCGGAAGAGTTGATGTCGTTGTTGGTGTAGTTATTTTTTTTTGATGATCCGAATACAAAATTCAGCAGTGCCAGCAACGATAACATAATTAGTTTGTTTAAAAGTTAATATAATCAATTGGGTTAACAGGCGACTGGTTATGCCATAATTCAAAATGTAAGTGTGGACCTGTAGTGAGTTCCCCACTATTACCCATTATAGCTATTGCATCCCCCGCAGCCACTAAATTACCAACTTTTTTTAATAATACAGAGTTATGCTTGTAAAAAGAAATTAAATTATCGCTATGTTGTACAGCAATAACATATCCTGTTTCGTATGTCCATTCGCTTAAAATTACAATACCATCTAAAACGGTTTTAACGGGTGCTTGTTCAACGGTGCTTCCTAAATCCAAGCCAAAGTGCTCAATTGCGGGGTCAAAACCTCTGTTTATAAAGCCATCAACTGGTTTTATAAAATGTTTTTGCTTTAGTTTTTTGTCTTGATGATCGTTGTTTAATGAAAAGGAGCTTTGGTTTTCAACTTCTAATCGTAAAAGCGAATCTTCTTCTGATGTTTTATCTAAATCAATACCCGAAAAATCGGCTGTATCGGTAATGGCCGCTTGGTTTTGGTCGGATTGGCGCATGGCTACCAAATCCAAATCGCCATTTAATAAATGTTGGATGTTTTGTATGAATAAAGCTTGAGTGTTAACTACTTTTTCAAGCGAATCGGCTTTATAGCTTAAATCTGTTACATCGCGGCGAATGTTTACATCTTGATAACCAGGTATATATTCCTTTAATGGGGTGTTAACTATTACTACAATTATTAATGCAGCGTAAATAACTGAAATGGTACTGATAAAGGCATAAACATTCATGCGTGAAAGGCGGAACGATAGACGTTCTTCCAATGTCATGTCGTTTAAAACAACTAATCGGTATTTATTATTAAGGTAGGTTTTAAAATTTTCCCAACGGCTCATAGCTCGGTTTCAACATGCTGTATTACAAGCAGCAAAAATAAATCAATTAAAGTTTAGTTTACGGCACTAATGCTTGTTGGTCGGTTTTTGGTTGTACCGCTGCCGAAATAAAAATACTTAACTCGTATAAAAAGTAAACGGGTATGCTTACTAAAACCTGTGTCCAAACATCGGCAGGTGTAATTATTGCGGCAATAATTATAATTACAACAAGGGCATGTTTGCGGTAAGTACGCATCATATTGGGGGTAACCAAGCCAATTTTTGATAGTAGATAAACAACCATAGGCAGCTCAAACATAATGCCGCTTGCCAGTACAATAGTGCTTAATAGGCTTATGTATGATGCTAATGCAATGGTGTTGTTTACTTGTTCACTTACCTCGTAACTAACAAAAAAGTTGATGGAAAAGGGCGTAAGCACAAAGTATCCAAAAAGGATACCTGTTATAAAAAGGGCTGAGGCATAAAATACTAATCCGCGTGTTGCGCTGCGTTCATCTTCATAAAGTCCAGGGGCGATAAACCGCCAAATTTCCCAAAAAATGTAAGGGAAGGAGATGATGAAACCGAGGATAACCGAAATTTTTAAATCAGTTAAAAACTGCCCTGCCATTTCAAAGTTGATAATTTCGAAGGCTGAGGGGGTCATGCACATGATTTTGCCTAAACCTAGCCAATTAGATAAGCCACAAAAAGCTTGGTAAGTAAAAAACTGTTCAGACTTTGGAGCAAGTATTATATAATCGAAAATAAAGCGGCTGAACAAAAAAGTTAAAATTGCAAAAACCACCATTGATGCTAAAGAGCGGATGATATGCCAGCGCAACTCTTCAAGATGGTCGATAAACGACATATCTTTTTCATTTTCGCCATTTTTTTCCTTTAAACGTTCATTCATTGGCGCAAAATTACTGGCAAATTGCCATTGTTTTCAATCTTTGTATTTTTGATGTTAGATAACAATGGAACAGACCCTCTATTCGTTAGCTACTATAAATTAAAAAACACTTTAATAAGGCACTATGCATCTACATTTACGTATTACACTCTTGTTTTTTTGCTTGGCTATTTTTGTTTCATTTAATGCTTATAGTCAACAAGCTAATTGTTTGGATCCTGGCGATTACTCAATTAATGCAGAAACTTTAGGTGGCGATGGCACATCGGCTAACCCTTATATTGTTTGTGGCAATAACGATGCTTTGATGGTTACGTCGCAAGGCGTGGCAGATGGAACAGGTGGATTTGAGGCACCTGCTTTGGTTTTTGCCATTTATACCCAACAGCCAAGTACAACTGACCCTTCAGGAGCAGGTGCTACTGGTGTTATCCTTTCAGGCGATGATGGGGTTGTTTTTGACAGTGGAACAGCCTTTTTTTCTAACACATCATTAGATTATGGCACTTATGTTATTGTGCCCGTAATTGTTCCTGATTCAACTTCAAATGTATTAATACCAGATGCGGATTGTAGTTCAATTAACTTATCTGAAAATTACGATGTATTTACATTTATAAATCCGGGCGAAAACCCTGAAGCTTGTTGTGCAGGCGATGGTCCATCAAACGATTTATGCGAAAATGCCATGCCTTTACAAGTAGGAGAACAAGGACCTTTTAATAACACTTGTGCCAGTGCAAGCGGCGAAGCTTGCGATGATTGGTTTGGGCAAAGTGGCGAACCATCTGTTGAAAATTCTCTTTGGTATAGCATTGCTGGTAATGGTTTTGATATTACGATTGCCTCATTAGAATGTAATGACTTTGGCATTGGCGATACCCAGTTTGCATTGTATGAAGATGGTTGCGATGGTACTTTAATAGCTTGTGAAGAGGATAACGGACCTGGCGATTTATATACAACCGTAACTTTTGCTAGCCAAGTTGGTGTAACCTATTATTTATTAGTTGATGGTTGGGATGGAGCTACTGGCGATTATTGTTTAAATGTAATCTCGGATGCGCCTGATTGCACAGATTCTGATTTGGCAGTTGAGGCTAATATGGAATGTATGGTTGATGTTACTGGCGAAAACACAGGTTTTGCCATGTTGCAAGTTAATCCTTCTGGTGGTGATGGTAACTATACAGTTAATGTAAATCCTGAAATTATTGATTTGTTTGATGGTGAGTTTTACGATTATACAATTACTATTGTTGATGGCGATGGTTGTACCGTTAGCTTGGATGTTGAAGGGCAGGTTTTTTGCCCTTACTGCCCTGAGCCGTCAACTCCTGAGTTTAATGGCTTTGTATGCGAAGGCGAAACGATTACTTTAGCCCCTCCTCCTGGTTTAACAGGCGAAACAATTGAAGCTGGTGTAGGTTTTTATATCCTTGAATTTTTTGATGAAAATGGATGTTTAGCGGAAATTTTAGAAGCTACAATTAGTGCTGCTGCACAACCGTTTTTACAACCAATAATTACACCTTCATTTTGCGAGGATAATCCACCTGCATTGGTTGATTTTACCCCTTTTGAAATGACGGGTACACCAGGTACGGGTACATGGTATATCGGTACTGATAATACAGGTATTCAGGTTCCTGATGTTGCGCTTCTTAATAGCGGCGAAAGCTATTATTACGAATATGTTAGTACTGTGGCGGGTAATTGTAGTGATGGAGTTGGCTTTACGCCTGAAGTACTGTTTTCTCCTGTTGTTTCGGTGTTAGAACAATGTGTTGTAGATGAAAATGGCGAAAATACAGGCGAATACACCATTTGCCTTGAAATCCTTTCTCCAAATGAAGTGATTGTTGATGGCTTTCCTGAAACTTTATGTGTAAGCCTTTTTGATGGAGAAGTATATAATTTTGAAATTACTATAACGGATGCTGTTACATTGTGCACAAGTACTTTGTTACTACAAGATGAAGTTGATTGCCCGCCTGCCAACCCATGTATCGGTTCTGATTTAGATGCAGAAGTGTTAATGGTTTGCCAAACAGATGAAAATGGGCAAAATACAGGTTTTGCTATGTTAGAGGTAACACCAATGGGCGGTGCTGGAGATTATAATGTTGAAATTTTTCCTGAACCAGAGCTTTTAGCTAATGGCGACTTTTATGGTTATACCGTTTTAATTACGGATGCTGATGGCTGCGAATTAGCTGTTAATATTGAAGGCTTGGTTTTCTGCCCTGAATGCGATGATGATGTGCCAATTTTAGCGGTTGATGCTGTGGTGTGTACGGGTGAATTACTTGAGTTTGCACCCCCTGTTGGTTGTATTGGTGAAACAGTGTTTTTACCACCTGGTGGTTATGAATTAGAATACTTTGATGAAAATGGATGTTTGTGCATGATTGTTTCATTGGGCATTGCAGAGTTAGTAGCCGAAATTGAGTTAATTGAGCAGGTTTGTTTGAAAGATAGCTTAGGTTTTAATACTGGCTTTGGTACAGTAGTTTTAACAATTGTTGATTTGTTTGGGGAAGAAATAACTGATATTGAAGGCTTACCTGATGCAATTCCGCATGGCGAGGCTTATGATATTGATTTTGTAGCAACAAGTAGTAGTTGTACTTATGAGTTAAATGTATCTGGTTTTATGGATTGCCCACCTGATGCTTGTGAAAATTCAGACTTAGAAATTAATGCCTTTTTTGGTTGCGATATTGATGCACAAGGTAATTTGTTAGGGACTGCTACATTGTTTGTTGAAGCAACAGGAGGCTTTGGCGAAGTTGAATTGATAGGGGCAACTTCAGGTGATCAATTAGATAATGGCATCCAATATGGTTATGAAATTGTAGCAATTGATGAGTTGGGTTGTACCGCTGAACTTTTGTTTGAAGGTATTATTGAATGCGAGCCAACTGTAAATTGCGATTTTACGGTTACTATTGAAACAACACCATCTTGCGTTGAAGAGGTTGGGTACACAGGCTCAGCCGAAGTAAATATTGTACCTGAAGGTGATTATATAATTACATGGAGCGATGGCATTAATAGTGGTAACTCCGCTAATGGCTTAGCCCCAGGCGAGTATGAAGTAACAGTTTCATCCGTTTCAGGAGTAACTGAAGAAATTATATATAATGCCGATTTTGATGCTAATGGTGGAGATTGGGAGTTGAATATCCCTACTGGTGCAAATGATGATGGTTCAAATATTTGGACGATTAACGATGCTGAAAATGGTGAAAATGTTGGTGATTGTGGTGATGCTTTTGGTGGCGATAATACGCTTCATGTAACTTGTACTTCGGGTATTTTATGTGGAAGCGGTGCATTGTATAATGCAGCCGTAACATCAAATATTCAAGCTAATTCTCCAAGTTTTGATATTAGCGGTTATAGCAATGTAACAATGACATTTGATTATATCGGTTATGGTGAATCGGGAGAGGATTTTCCAACCTTATTATATAGTACTGATGATGGTGCATCGTGGCAACCATTCGCAGATAATAATCCACCAACACAAAGCCTTTGCTGCGACTTTTTAACGGGTGGTATTGTTGATTGTTCGGAAGGGTTGATTGTACAAGGTGTTTGGACTGAATCAGTTGAATATGCTGTGCCTGATGGTACAACCAATATTGCGATTAATTGGACAAATAATGCGGATAATGAGGGAGTTGATCCATCATTTGCAATTGATAATATTTTAATTACTGGCGAACAAGCTGGTGAGGATTGCACGGAAACTTTAACTTTTACTATTGAAAATGATCAGCCAGTTTTGAGCGAATTATTTATCCCTGTTGTATGTATTGATAATCCTTTTGTTGACCTTGATGCTTTTGCGCCCGAAACTTTAAATGGCGTTAGTGGCTCAGGAACTTGGTATGAAGGAACAGATAACACAGGCGAAGTGATAAGCGGCATTTTTGAAGTAAAAGACGGTGATTTACTTTATTATGAGTTTACTAGTAATGCCGCAAGCTGTACGGACGGTGCGGGTATTGAAATTAAAGTAAATCAGTTACCAGAGCTTGACCTTGAGTTAGTTTGTGCTGAAGATGAATTAGGAAACAATACAGGCGTTGCTATTTTGTTTTATGAAGTAACGGTTGATTCGGATGCTTTTACACTTGAAGGTTTGCCACCATTGGGAACAACATTTAACGATGGTGATGAGTATAATTTTGAAGTGTTTATTCAAGATGCCGACGGATGCAGCGAAACCTTTAATATTTCAGGCGTAATTGAATGCCCAGTTGGCGAATGCGAAATTGAGTTAGGCGATATGCCTCAAGATGAAATAATACTTTGTAGTATAGGGGAGGCTAGTGCCCAAATTTCAAGTGTTAGCTTGCCCGACAATGCCGAAGGTTTTTATGCCATCCACACTTTAGGTGGCGAGGATGCTCCTGGCGAAATTTTAGATACAAGTGATGATGGCGTATTTAATTTTAGTGGCTTAGAAAATGGTAACTATTATCAAAACTATTATTTATCGTATGTTGCTATTAGCCCTGAGTGTGGTACGGTTGTAAGCCAGGGGCCAAGTGTAATTTGGCTTGCACCAGTTGAAGTTTTGGTAACACAAGACTGCGAAGAATCTGCTAACTTCTACTCATTTGACATGATATTTAATTTTACAGGTGGTTTGCCTGAGCTTGACCCCGAAAATTATTTTTATACCGTTGCTGGTAATATTAATGGTAGCGAATATGCTTTTGGCGAAACTTACTCTACAACTACAGCTGATTTAGAGCCTTATTTTGTTGAAATTGAAGATGATTTGGGCTGTAGTTCTGAAGCTTCAGGTGTTTTTGACCCATGCTCGAAAACAGCTATTGAGTTAGGCTATTTTAGGGCTGAATCAAATAACAATAACAATAACAACCATATTGAATGGATGACTTACTCAGAAAATGAGAACGATTATTTTGAATTAAAAAGGTCGTTTAATGGTTATGATTTTGAGCCTATAGCACGCATAAATGGTGCAGGTACAACTAGTACAACAAACACTTATTCATATATTGATGCGGATGTTAGGGAAACAGCCTTTTATCAGCTTTATTCAGTTGATTTTTATGGTAATATTACCATATCTGAAGTTGTACTTGTTGAACGAGCTGAAAATGCTTTTGAAATTATAAGTATTGAGGCTTCAACAAAGCTAAATATCCAATTAATTAGTGCTTACAATGGTCAGGTTTTATACGAAATTTATAATGTAAATGGGCAGCTTGCTAAAGCTGGAAATTTTGGAGTTCATTCTGGCCAAAATCAAATAACAATTGAAGAATTTGAACCACATAGTGGGGTGTATTTTGTTAAGTTAATGATGGGGAACCAAGCAGCTAGCAGAACAATTTTTATAGCTAGGTAAGAATTATAGGCAAAAAATGGTAAAACTCAATAGTTACTTGCCCAAAGTTTTTTAACTTGGCGGGCTGTATAACTATGTGAATTATTTACTAATCATAAATTATTAACTAAAATAAAAACTATGAAAAAACTACTTACTTTATTTACGGTCTGTTTGGGCTGTTTATTTTTTACTTTAAACTCGCATGCGCAGTGTGCTGCTGATGTGGTTTGGGTTGATGTTGCGGGGCCTTCTATTTCTACAACACCAATTGTTTACTGTGGCGATGAGTTAGGTTTAACAACTGCTGATACCATATTGGTGCCATTTGCAGTAATTAACTCAGATGTTGAAGTTGCGTACGATATTAGTTCTGATTTAGGTGTTTCGTTGGTATCGCCGCTTGATGATGGCTTTTTTACTTATTTGGCTATTGCTCAAGCTGATTTAGATGCTGCCGGAGAAACATTTACAATTACTTATACGGGTACTACAATTGCTGATTGTGAATTGACATTAACAGGTAATGTGGCTGATTTAGGCGTTACTGATATTGCAGCACTTTGTTCACCTCCGCCAACTGATTGTGTTGATGGTGAAGTGTTATATACATTTGAAATTAATGGTGCAGATAGTGGTTTCCCTAATGAAATGAGTTGGGAAGTTGTTGATGCTGATGGTAATGTTTTAGCAGGTGCAGAATGTGATGGTATTACAGGTACTGAAGTTATTGAATTATGCTTACAAGATGGACAAACTTATACCTTTAATGCTTATGATGACTGGGGCGATGGTTGGAACGGTGGTTCATACTCTATTTCAACTGGTGGTACGGTTATATTTTCTGACAGTGCTGTTTCAAATGGCGAAGCTGGAGATAATACAGATGATTGTGTAGGAGATGACTTAGAATCGTCATACACCTTTACAGTTGGTGGTGCTATTGCTGGTTGTATGGATCCTGACGCATTTAACTATAACCCTGCTGCAACTGAAGATGATGGAAGTTGCGTTTATGAGTGTGCTGTTGATATGCCGTGGATTGATGCTGCTGGCCCTTCAATAGCTGATGCACCAGTTGTTTTATGTGGTGAAGATTCGGGTATTACTGGTGCTGATACAATTTTAGTTGCTTATGCTTTAATTAACTCTGATTTTGGTACATCTTACAATATTACAAGTACTGCAGGTGCATCATTAGTATCTCCATTAGATAATGGATTTTTTACTTATTTAGCATTAACTGCTGATGATATTGCTGCAGGTGGTGATGTTACAATTACAGCTACTGATGTAAACTTTGAAGATTGTACAGTAAGTACATTATTTAATATTGCTGATTTAGATGCTGCTGCTGTTGAAGCATGTTTAGGAGTAATTGAGCCAACTGATTGTGTTGATGGTGAAGTATTATATACGTTTACTATTAATGGAGAAGATAGTGGTTTCCCTAATGAAATGAGTTGGGAAGTTGTTGATGCTGACGGTAATGTTATTGCAAGCGAAGTTTGTGGTGGTGTTGTTGGTACTGCTGTAATTGAGGTTTGTTTAGTTGAAGGTGAAGAATATACTTTTAATGCTTATGATGATTGGGGCGATGGTTGGAACGGTGGTTCTTACTCAATTGCTTTTGATGGTACAACAATATTTACTGATAATGCTGTAACTAATGGTGAAGCTGGTGATGACTCGGATGCTTGTGATGGTGATGATTTAGAATCAGCTTATAGCTTTATTGCGGGTAGTACTGCAATTCCTGGTTGTATGGATCCTGACGCATTTAACTATAACCCTGCTGCAACTGAAGATGACGGAAGTTGCGTTTATGAGTGTGCTGTTGATATGCCGTGGATTGATGCTGCTGGCCCTTCAATTGCTGATGCACCAGTTGTTTTATGTGGTGAAGATTCGGGTATTACGGGTGCTGATACAATTTTAATTGCTTATGCTTTAATTAACTCTGATTTTGGTACATCTTACAATATTACAAGTACTGCAGGCGCATCATTAGTATCTCCATTAGATGATGGATTTTTTACTTATTTAGCATTAACCGCTGATGATATTGCTGCAGGTGGTGATGTTACAATTACAGCTACTGATGTAAACTTTGAAGGTTGTACAGTAAGTACATCATTTAATATTGCTGATTTAGATGCTGCTGCTGTTGAGGCTTGCTTAGGAGAAGTTGAACCATTGGCAAACGATGAGTGCGATGGTGCTATTGAATTGGTTGAAGGCTTAAATGGCCCATTAACCAACCTAGGTGCTAATGCAGGTAATGATAATGCTTTTGATGGTACATGTTTCTTTGATAATGATGCTTTTCAAGGTACTGTATATTACATGGTTACAGGTACAGGTGCAAATGTAACTTTAACAACTGCTGATTTCGATGATACTGAAAATCCTTTAAGTGATACTCAAATGGCTGTTTACGATGCTTGTGATGGTGCTTTAATTACTTGTAATGAAGATATTGATGAAGCAGGAGGTAATTTCCATTCAGTGGTATCTTTTGATACTGAAGAAGGAGTTAACTACATTGTTTTGGTTGATGGTTATGCTGGTGCTGAAGGTGATTTCTTAATGAATGTAGCTTTTGAACAAGTAATTGATTGCGAAGATTCTGATTTAGCAATTACAGCTTCTTTAGTTTGTGATATTGATGGTAATGGTAACAACTTAGGGTTTGCTACTTTATTTGTTGATGAGCCAACTGGTGGCGAAGGTCCTTATGATACATTTATTAGCCCTCCTGGTTTTGTTTACAATGATGGTGAAGAGTATGATATTACAGTTACAGTAATTGATGCCTTAGGTTGCGAAGCTTCAGTTAACTTAGCTGGCGTTGTAGATTGCCCATTACCTGATCCGTGTTTAGATTCTGATTTACTTGTTGATGTTGATGTAATTTGCGAAACGGATGAAGATGGAAATACAACTGGTAACGGTATTTTAGTAATTGATGTAACTGGTGGATCAGGAGATATAACGGTTGAAGGTGCTGAAGATGGAACTATTATAGAAAATGGTGCTGAATTTTTCTTCGAAATTGTTGTAACTGATGGTTTAGGTTGTACTGATAATGTTTCAATTGAAGGTGTAAACGAGTGCCCTGTATTCGTTCCTTGCGAAATTGAGTTAGGCGATATGTCGCAAGATGAGCAAATTGTTTGTTCAACTGATGGTGTATTTGATGCAATTTCAAGTGCTACTTTAAGCGACGATGCAACTGCTTTTTACGCTATTCACACATCTACTGGCGCAGATGCACCTGGCGATGTTTTAGCTACTAACGAAACTGGTATTTTTGCTTTTGATGATTTAGATGGCGGAGAGTATGGTCAAAGCTATTTCTTATCATTTGTTGCAAGCGATGATGCTTGTGGAACATTGTTTAGCTTTGGTCCATCAGTAACATGGGTTGCACCTATTGAAATCACAGTTTCTCAAGATTGTGATGAAAATACTGGCGGTTCAACTTTTGATGTGATTTTTACAATAACAGGGGGTTTGCCATCAGTTGATGGTTCAACTTACTTTGTTGCAGGTGTATTAAACGATGAAATTGAAATGGGTGTTGGTTATGCCGTTACTTTAAGTGATAACGAGCCTTACTTTTTAAGTGTAAATGATGATTTAGGTTGTATTGCTGAGGCTGCAGGTGCTTTTGATCCTTGCTCTAAGCAAGCAATTGAGTTATCAAACTTTGATGGTCGTGTTGAGGCTGAAGGAAACTACATTTACTGGACAACTGCAACTGAGGTTGATAATGATTACTTTATTTTGGAGCGTTCAACTAATGGTTTTGAGTTTGAGCAAGTAGCATTTGTTAATGGTATTGGTAACTCAACAGTATCTACTAATTACAACTATACGGATATTGATGCACCAGTTGGCGAAAGCTTATATCGTTTAGCTAGTGTTGATGTTTATGGTGTGGTTAGTTATAGCGATATTTTAGCATTGAACCGCGAAGGAATTTTGAGTATTGATATTGCTCCTGTTCCTGCACATGATAATGTTACAATTACAATTGCTTCTGCTGAAGCGGCAACTGCTACAATTGAAATGTTTGATTTAACAGGTAAACTAATCAACAATTTAGATGCTGATTTAGTTGAAGGTGCTAACAATGTAAATGTTGATGTTGCTAACTTGGCAGCAGGCGTTTATTTTGTAAACCTTACAACTGCAAGTAATACTACAACAGTTAAATTGATTAAAGAATAAGCCTTTTTAAAAGGTTATAATTTTACCAAAAGCCCTCGACTTTAAAAGTCGGGGGCTTTTATTTTTGATAGCATTAGTAATGGTTGATTATATTGTTGTATAAACAAGATATAATTGGCTTGCATGCGAGACGAAGTGGGGCTAGGTAAGGCAATGTGTCCTATACCGTAAAAA
>Ga0160423_10000180_pt1 | contig 47192 bp, 25 predicted proteins | sample CRUFie14St8metaG_FD_108191 | JGI IMG/M metagenome (GOLD analysis project Ga0160423, IMG submission 108191) | Marine microbial communities from the Costa Rica Dome - CRUD Field 142mm St8 metaG | ecosystem: Environmental > Aquatic > Marine > Oceanic > Photic zone | place: Costa Rica: the Eastern...
AGTTCCAAGTGCAGAAGATGGTAATCCATTAGTTGTTTCAGATGTAAATCACATAAGAGAATTTTTAGAAAATGCTGATGCTAGTATAGGCACTCAATTAGAATCATTTATTGAGGAACTATCCAATATTGGAATACAGAAAAAAATGCAACTTACATGTGTAAAATGCAGTGAAGAGTTGCCGGAAGGAGAAGAATACAACTTTGAATCAGTTGTAAACTTTAATACTGTAAATTTTTTCACGGCTTCCTAGCTCGTGCAGAGCCTGAGGAGGTAGTGGCATACCTTAGGAAGCTCAATGATGATTCAGATGCCATTAATAAAGAGATAACTGAAATGGTTATCTATGCTCAGGGTAGTCTGAGTTTCGATGACGTCTGGAGTATGAGTTTACCGCAAAGACAATTGGTAGCAAAAACTATTAATAATTATTTCAAAGCAAAAGCAGGAAAACCAGTATCTGAAGATATGTAATGAGTTGGTATTATAAAGACAAAGAAATAACAGAACTCCCAGATGATTGTGAGGCATTTGTATATTTAATCACAAACCTCACAAACGACATGAAATATGTTGGCAAAAAATTAGCAAAATTTAAAACAACCAAACCCCCATTAAAAGGCAGAAAGAACAAAAGACGTGGCACAAAAGAAAGTGACTGGAAAACTTATTGGGGTAGTAGCGATCATTTAAACAACGATGTAATAGAATTAGGAGAAGAAAATTTCCGTAGAGAAATATTATATTTTTGTCCTACTAGAGGAGTTGCAAGTTACTTGGAAGCCAGAGAGCAATTCGAAAGGCGAGTACTTGAAACAGATGATTACTATAACGGAATCATCAACGTGAGGGTTGGTGGTTCGAAAATTCTTAAAGAGACCTTAAAAGACTACTAAGTAGGTGTGCTAGGCAAAAACTAAGGCACACAAGGCAACACATCAAGGCACACATAGGTCCATACACCACCCCATCGAGGCATAATAAAATCGATTACTTTGACAATCCGGCAATGGCAACACCCGGTGCGAGATCTAGTATGTATGGCGGCAAATGAGATACAGAACACGACAAACAGTATTAAAAGATACAGGCTCTGAGAACAAGCAACCTGTTAGCCACAGAACTGAACTCATCTAGGTTATGTGGTTCCCGTAAGAAACCAGTGACGGTAGTGTATGGGGGGACAAGGCTTACCGCCTCCTAGTAGCACCCGAGATTGAGATGATGAAGACATCACATGATGACATCATTGTTCACCTGTATAGGTGAATTATGACTCCAACATACATGATAACGGTCTTAAATAAAAAATTACAAACAAGTGAAAGAACGGAGTTTACGAAGTGATTGAACGTAGTTTGTAAAGACACGAAGTGTCTAGTAACATTTCCAACTATGTAGATATTTGTGCTTTTCCAGTATTTCCACTATATTATCAGGCATATTAATTGCTTCTCCCAACAATAAGTTTCCTATAGTTAATCTTTTATCATCAAAATCGTATGGCATTTTTTCCTGGACTTTCTGATAAAAGTTCATCATTCTACGCATTTGTGCATTGTGTTTACTGTCTGTGTCATAAACACCCTTTCCAAACCACATAAACAAAGTATTACGCATTATTGTTGTACACTCTATCTGGTCTGGAGTAATATCCAGGTCGTTGTCTAAAAACACAGAGTAAAATGATTTACCTACGTGCGGATATGACATATATAATTTTCCATGTTCTCTGGATATTGTGAAATCTTGTAGAGCAGATTCTGGTAGAGGGACACCTGCATCGCCATCGCTCATAAAAAATATAGCAGAACTTTCCAGTTTGTTTTGTAAAAATTCTAAGTGGTGTATTCTGTAGTTAAAGTCTCTGAGTACTTCATATAGTTCAGGATCGTTTTGTTCTGCATAATCATGAAGTTCCACAAACTCACTATGCAAAACATTTAAATCGTCTCCAAGTTTTTTATCTGGTAGCCTGTTAGCAACAAAACTTTTTATTTTTTCCAGTTCAGATAAAATATCCTGTTCTGTTTCCCCAAAACAGTAAAATTCATTTCTGCTGATTAAATCATTAGGCTGAGACTTCATTCTGTTATAGAATAGTCTGCCGTGCTCTGTGTTGTAGATTTTATAGGTTAGTGTATAGGATTTATCTTTTCCAAAATGTACATCAATTAACATAATCTGTGTCGGTATTGTATGCTGTAAAACCGCCTTCTTTTACTACAGTTAATACATTATTTACACGACCAACAAGTTCTTCTTTGTGTGATATCAGCATGATGTTTTTGCCCTGTTCACGATGCATTTTTTTCAGTACTGCCAGTGCATTTTCCACACCCATAGTATCCATTCCGGAATCTACTAATTCATCAATACATAATAAGTTCATAGGTCTGTTTAAACTCTCATACATATCTCTGAATGCCCAACTTAATCCTAATATAAGTCTGTTACGTTCACCTCTACTTAAATTATCAAAGTCTAAGTCTCTACCATACTCAGTTATCTCTACACCCAAATCACTACTAAATTTAACATCATGTGGTAAGCCTAATTTTTCCAGATAATATGCTAGTCTGTGATTTAAATAGGCTATGTTTTGATCAATAATTTTCTTTCTGATAAAACTGTCTTTGCTTGTGAGCAACTTGTATAAAAAGTCCTGATGTTCTTGTAGATGTGTAAGCTCATTCATTGTCTCAAAACTGATTTCCTGAATACCTGTAGTTTGTAATCCTTCAATCTGTTCAATATAAGGATTGTCTTCTTGAGCTTTTTCTTCCAGTTGAGACATCATTGTGTCCACATTATGTTTGTGTTGCAAAGCGTCTTCTATATTACTATATGACGTGTTAGGTTCTGCAGGTAAATCATCATAATCAGTAAGATTTTGCTCTAGTTCCTGAACTCTTTCGTATAGTTCATTATAGTATGTTTGTTCTGCTTCTATTTTGTCTTTTAATTCTTCTGTGTATTCTTCATGTGTGTCTAAATGTGCTGTATCTTGCCCACAGGCAGGGCATACACCTTCTTTTGCACTTTCCAAATTGCTTTTAAGTTCATTAATTTTTTCCATGCTCCTGTTTAAGGAAACATTTGATCTGCCAAGTTCTTGATCTATTGTCTGTTTTGCTTGTTGCTGTTCTTTTAAAGATGCTTTTACTTTGTGATTATCCAGTTCTTCATCAATATTAATAGTTTCCAGTTTCACAATAGCATTACCAAGCTCTTCTATCTTGGTGTTTTTATTGGCTTCCCAAGCCTTACTGCGACTTTCTATCTCTTTTATGTTTTTTTCTATACGTTTATTGCTTTCTTCTACAGCATTTATGCGTATTTCTTCCTCTTTTATTGCGTCTCTGGTGTGTTTTTGCCTTTCTTTTAACACTTCTGCTTTACGAGATAACTCAGTTATACCCAGTAATTGCTCTATCATGTCCCTTTGATCATTGTTTTTCATGCTCAGGAAAGGCTCAGTATAGGTGTTTAATGCTATTAAATGCTTAAACATATTGTGTGGAAAACCAATAGTTTTCTCTATTTCTTTTTGTGTTTCTCTGCTGTCACCTTGTTGCTCATCGCTAAGTGCATCTTCTCCATCAATAGAAAATTTTAGTATATTAGGACGTCTGCCACGTTCTATTCTGTATTGTTTTCCTTTTATTTCAAACTCCACAGTAACAATCATGCCTTTACCGTTTGTTTTGTTTATTAGATTGTCTTTACGAATATTCGTTAAGGCATCTCCATAAAGAGCATAACTGAGAGCATTTATTATAGTAGTTTTACCTGTACCGTTTCTGCTACCGTCACCTCCCATGTCCAGGTTATGACCTAAAACAAGAGTCAGTTGGCAGTTATCAAAGTTTACTGCCTGAGTATTATTTCCAACACTCATAAAATTCTTTGCTGATACGTTTTTAATCTTTAACACTATTCAATCTCTATACTGTTATAAATGTCTATTAATTTTTCTTTTTCAACTGTCTTACTTTCTATAGTTTCCAATTGCTGTATAACTATTTGATCAACACTTTCGAAACTTATTTCTCCGCCTTCAAATTCTTCCTCTTCTTTAACAGGCAGTAATTGAAGCTCACGGACTTTATATTGTTCTGCAAACTTTTCTCTGATAAAATTTGCTTCTTCATAACTGATACTAATGTCTAATTTTACTCTTGCATAAGTGTATTGGTCTAATAAATTTTGATGATTATCCAATAATTGTTTGAGTGTAAACACTCTGTACTTGGGGCATTCTGTCCAATTTACATACTGAGGTTCTTCTCCCCAAGTAAGGAACATAGCACCACGTTCATCGTCATCTACATCTGCGTAATTGTGTGGAAAAGCATTGCCAATATAATGTATATTATTTTTATATTGACGTTTATGAAAATGACCACTAAACACATATTCAGGACCACTTAACATTTTGTCATTTATGCCTCCATGGTCAGGCATCTCTACCATTGCATTCATTTTAAAGTATGGCAATTCAAAATGACCAAACATATACTTGACTTGCATTTTTGCAACTTGTTTGTGTTCATCACCAACTAGCCAAGGTATAATTGCAACATCATCTTGTACAAAATGTTCATCTACCATAACAAAGTTAGATAGGTCTCTTGCATATTCAATACTGTTTAAATCACGTTTTTCTCTGTAATATAAATCATGATTGCCTGTTATAAAGTAAACAGTTTCAAATGCTTCATTTATTTTTTTAAGATCTCTGATGGTTGCATTCATTGTTGCAACATTTACACTTGCTCTGTGATGATGCCAGTCGCCAAGGAATATACAGGTTTCTGCATTTCTGGCTTTTGCTTCAGCAATAAACCAGTCTACGTATCTGTGACAATCTTCTAAATGTAAACGGCTGTTCTGCTTTAATCCGTAGTGAATATCCGTGAAACATGCCGCTGTTTTAAACAGTTGGGACATATTTTAATCTGATAATGAATTTAAATCTGTTTGATCTGCTTGTTCACGCATGATTCTCATTTCGTTCTCATGCTGTATTTGTCTACCATAACTTGGTAAATGACCTTGCTCAATCAGTATATCATCTCTGATAGTTTGATTTCTCTTTTCTAAATTTAAAATTCTTGTAAAACTATTATTAACTGCGGCAGTATAATAAGCAAATGGATTATCTGATTTCATTTCATTAAATTGCAATCCAATATAACTTAATTGTACTAAAGCCTGTCCTCTCATTTCATCAATGTAGGTGTAGCCTCTCCAGTTTGCTCTGTGGCTGTATCTTTCTACAAGTTTTAAAAACATATGACCTAACTTATTAGTAATTTTTCCATGCTTACAATTAAAGTGTCCATTACTAATACCACCTTCCCAATGACTTCTTGCAACTTCTTTAACTTCTTCTCCAACATAAGCATAATGCTTAAATGGAGGAAAATTTACCTTTGCTAAGAACTCTGCTTCTGTTTTAGGATTTTTCTTCCTGCCAGGCTCTTCTGGGATATGTTCCATAGTCATAATTCTAAAAACCAAATCTTCTACAGGAATACTTTTTGGGTCTACTGCAAATTGTTTTTGCTTAGGCTTATTTTTGTAATCCTTAGGGTCATGTAATGCCATTGCGGCCTGATAGGCCTCAGATTGCATTTTTGCGGCTTTGTTTTCTCTTGCGGCTTTTATACTGTTTCTGTTTATTTTTTTAACATCTTCCAGTATAATGTCGAATTCTGAATATTTGTCATCTGCTAACCAGCAAAATGACATTTTACTTTTGTGAATTTCTTTTAAAATATCTTTATTATTAAGATAATTAACTTTCTTAGGCTGTGCCATTAACTCTCCTCAAAATTATCGTTCATTTATATTGTTAGTATTATACACAGTCTTTTGTGTATGTCAATTAGTATTTAGTAAAAGTGGCCTATTATAATATGTTTTAATGAATATGATAAATACCTATACAGGAGATTTGTATGTCTAAATTTTTTAAATCTATAAACAGCAAGATTAATAACAAAATCGGCAAGGAGATGGGTAAACTTGACCCCAGACTTCAATCCATTGTGGGTGCATTTTTCCCAGGTTTAGGCGGCGGCATAGAGAACTATCAGGATAATGCTTTTCTAGATTTAATGGGAAACAGAGCAGTAGATTTAAATACGCAAGTATCAAATGCGGCGAAAGTACAAGTAAAAGAATCCAAAGGTTCCAAACCAGCAAACATAGACTGGAGAGCACGATTAAGACCAAAAAATGGTGGCAAAGACAAAGTATATCAATCAGACACTAATGGACTTTTAAATCCACTCAAAAAAATGGGCGGGCTGGTGTGGCAAGAAACACCACTTATCTTCTTGGCTGGTTTGAATGAGTATAATGAGCATTTAGCACACGGTATGAATTTTCCTGTAGTAACATACAATTACAGTAGGCCTCCCACACTACCTATTACTGCAGACTTTTTTGCAAACGATGTTTACGAGGCACAATACCTTTTAGCAGTGATGCATTTTTGCAGAACAGTAACCAAAGCATATTTTGGTGAGGCGGCACTAGACGGGGAATCACCTAATCTAGGAACTCCTCCACCAGTATTACTTTTTGAATACATGGGAGAACATGGATTTAATAAAGTACCAGTTGTAGTTAGAGACTATAACTTACAGTTACCAAATGATGTAGACTATATACCAGTTAAATCACAAGTTGATGGCAAGGAACAAACAACCTATGTGCCTGTGAGATTTAATTTACAGATTAATTTAACACCAGCATACACACCTAAAAAGGTCAGAAAAGAATTTGATGTTGAAGCATTTAGAAATGGTAAACTTTACAAGGACGGATTTATTTAATGGCCAAGTATAACAGAAATTCATTCATAACAAACCCAAGACTTTTTGATAAAAGATTTTTGGATTTAAACGACATACCTAAAATAACACCAAGAGTTAGCGATGTATTATATATTATAGAATCTGATTACGATGAAAGGCCAGATCTGTTAGCACACAAATTATACGGGTCATCAGAACTTTGGTGGGTGTTTGTTGTGAGAAATCCAGACCTAATTTATGACCCTATCAGAGATTTCAAAGCAGGATTAGAGATTGCATTACCAAGCGAAGATTCCATCACCAGACTAACTGGAGGGTAACACATGTCAGACTATTGGACAGGTAATATAACAGGTGCAGTAAATCAGGTAAATGCACAAATATCAGGCTCGCAAAGAGGTGATGTTATGTTTTCTGATGTTCAAGATGTTAAAGAATTTTACACAAATGCTAGAACAACTGTTTTTGAAGAATTTAAAAATGTAACAGACATGTCCAGTTATGATTCATTTTTGCAATCCCAGGCAGAAAATCTTTCACTCTTATCAAATAGTGACATAGAACAGTTACAGCAAATATTTGACAATGAAAAAAGTCAAAGTTTTGAAGAGGCTCTAATGGAGGAGATAGGTGATCCTCATGTAAACGATGATGAAAAAAGTTATTATGATGCTGTAATAGATGGCAAATACCTACCTAACAGAGTTATAGGAAACAGACTGGACAAATATCATACTCCCAATTATAATATTAAATTGTTTTTGATGGACAAACAACATGTGATTGAAATGCACAATGATAATGGGGACGATGAAAGAAATCCTATTGGTTATGATGTGACATTAGCAGACCCAGATAGACAAGTGGTATTGGCTCAGACAGGTGTAACAGATATTACAATAGATAATTTAAATATAGAACATTTTAGCAATGATGGCTCTGGAGCAGACCCAGATGCTAACAGAAGTGTTCCTGCAACTTTTAGTTTTACATTAACAGAACCTGGTAGTGTTACATTTTTAGACAGATTGGCGGCCGCCCAAGTATATTGTGGTTATACTGAACAACTTAATAGTGGAGAAGCAAGTACACAAACAGTAGTTGCAGGTGGTAGTCAGATTCCATTTTATTTACAAGTATCATTTCATGGCCATCCTGACAATGCTGACGAAAATGATGAATCAGTTAATGACCATCTTATAGGCAGACCTTTTGTGTATGAACTGGGTTATTTAAAATTTGATATGCAGATAACACCGGAAGGTGCTGTATATAATTGTACGTCACATTCACATAATGATATTTCTGCATTTCCTGAATACCATACACTTAGAACTGAAATAATTATTAGTGGTGATAGCATAAGTCTGCTTATGGACAGACTTCAAAATGCATTAAACGATCAACTTAAAAAGAATAAAGATGCAGGGCAGGATTCAGGAAATGACGGACAGGAAACAGACGCTACGGAGAGTATAGCAAAAACTGAATATACCATAAATTATAACCATATTTTTAAATCAGCAGAAGAAGTAAAGGAAGTAATTGATGGCGAATCTGAAGATGGCTCTGTTTATCAGGAAGATGGCAGATTAAGTGATAGGATTTATTTAGATCCTGACAGAGTAACACCAGTAAGTTTAGCCAATACTCCAGAATGGTATCAAACACCTAATCCAGAAGCAACTCAGGCACGTTCGGGTTCAGAAACTAGTTCTTTAGGCACACAATTTGGTACATACGATCTTCCAGGAGCGGCAGAAGGAGATCCCACTATAGTGGCAGGTGCAACAAATCCATCAGGACCTATGGGCGGTGTATCAGTAGATGGATCAGAAATGGATCAGGGAAATCAGGACAAGGTTAGACTCATACTTTCGGACAAGTCCATGGTAACATTAAGGTTTCCTGCAGGTAAAACTGTAAAAGATTGCCTGTTTACAATTTTAAGTTTAAGTTATGATTTTATGAAAGATGCAACCAGGCTTGTGGATTTTGAAGATCCTAGCAAAGGAGTAGACTATAAAAAAACTTTTGTTAATTGGTTTGATATAAATGGTGCAACCAATATTGATTATAGTGTGTATGATAAAAAATTGAACAAATACAAAGCAAGGATAGAATACAGCGTCGATAAGGTAAAAAGTCCCAGAACTGATGTGGGTATTTCAGGTGAAGAATTTGAACCTCTTACAGATGCAGAAATTGTTACTAGCAGAGTCCAGGATTTGAATATTGTTAAAGAATATCTTTACATGTTTACTGGCTTAAATGATCAAATAATACAATTAGAGTTAAATTTTAATGAAGCATTTGCATTAAAAGTACCTTACTATGGAATAGGAAATCCAATAGCTCAATTGGCATACGCATCTGCAGGAGATTTAACACTTGATGAAGCCGAAGTAGCAAATCCTCTTATAAACAGTCCTAGTGACAAACTTTCTGAGGAGCAACGAAAATCTAATATTTTAGATTTTTTTAAGGACTTGCAAAGTAATATTACAGCCGGAATAGACACATTAGAAGGCAGTTTGGGTGCATTACTAGATGAAAGTGCCACAGGAATAAGTAGGGAACTTATAGAAGATGCAATGGTTAAAAACGACGAAGGCGCCCAAGAATTATTATCACAAACCATAGCAAGTGACGATCAACTTAGAATTGCCGTAAATGCCGCAATTACAAAAAACAGAATTTCTGCACAAACAGGCACACCCACTGAAAGTGATGAAAACGGTCAAGACGAAACTGAAGATGAGGAAGCAAAATCACTAATACCTGTTTTTGGTTCTCAAATAGTGCCAGGTCTAGAAGGCCCAGGTGATGACCCAAGAATAGCAGAACGTTTTGGCAGTATATTAGACGATCAAATACAGGCATTTACAGACAAACCAGCACATAACAGACCCGTAATTAATTATGATACATTTTCAAGCACAAAATTTAAACCACGTCCTGTAGAACGTGGATCAATAAGATCCATGGCATTTGCTCATTTAATGAGTCAACATTCTGGAGCAGTTGCTACTCAAAAGTTTGATGTTTTACTAAGAGGTGATCCTTGGTGGTGGGGAAAAGGAAATTTTTACAAACAAGATAAAAGTCCAGACATAAATGAATATGTTAATGATTTAGAAGGTGCATATTATGACAGTGGTGGTCCTTTAGTTTTAATAATGATAGAGGCACCTAGGAAACTGGATTTTAATACTGAGGACGAAGACCAGAATACCGGCTTTTATGATTTTGGTCACATTAACTATACTATGAGTGGAATATACAGAGTTGTAAGAACTGAATCTATTTTATCTAATGGTACATTTGAAACCTCAATGACTGTGGTAAGAGAACAAGGATATGATGTATCTAAAATAGAAAAAGTAAGAGAAATTGTAAGAGCCAGAATAGAAGAAAGGAAAGAACAGATTAAAAATAAAAATGATGGTATGATGGCACAAGTTGACAATGCATTAGCAGGATTATTTAATACTGTAAATAGATTAACTGGAGGAAATTTGTCTATTCCAACAGCCAGTGAATTTTTAGGAAATGAAGCAAAATACTTTGACCGTATTCCACCAGAGTTTTTAACACAAGAAATTTTAGATAGATTTTATTCAACATCAGGAATAGGATTCGAGTAATGACACAAGATGTAACACAATCACCTCTGACACCAGAAGGATTAGTAAACACAATTAAAGATGCAAAATACTCTGGAATACACCAGGGTGTAATTACAGATACCGCTGATTATCACAGACAGGGTAAAATAAAAGTTTTTGTTTCTAAACTAGGTGCAGAAATGAATGCCAAACCCTCAGAGGGAGAGACATTAGCACCTGGCGAAGTATTAGCAAAATGGTCTTCTCCATTTTTAGGAGTCACAGAAAAGGTTGGTGGTGACGATGTAGACCCTAAATCATATGAATACGCACAAAAAAGTTACGGTTTTTGGATGGCACCACCTGATAGAGGCGTACTTGTTTTAGTAACATTCATTAATAATGATCCAGAAGACGCATATATTTTAAGTTGCATAGGTGGTCCAGAATGGAAAGGCCATATGATGCCATCTATACCTGGAAGTTTATTAAATTATGGAAAAGGTGGTGCAGGATTAAATTTACCTGTAGTAGAGAAATCGCTTAAAGACCCAGTAAAAGGCCAAGAAGGCACTGATACACCAAGACCACCACATCACGATTTAGCAGAAGCCATTGTAACACAAGGTTTAATCACAGATAGTGTAAGAGGTACTGCAAGATATGGATTACGTTCCAAAGACGTAAGCATGACTTATGGTATATCAACACCAGGGCCTTTGGTAGCAAATGCAGAAGAAGGCAAAGGCAATCCTAAACACAGAAAAGGCGGACATACATTTGTTATGGACGACACACCTAATGCTAGACACATAAGATTAAGGTCTGCAGGTGGTAATCAAATTTTAATGGACGACAATGAAGGCATTATATATTTGATAAACAAGCCTGGTACTGCCTGGATAGAACTCTCTAAAAATGGCAGTATTAATATTTTTGGTGAAGGAGACATGAATATCAGATCTAAAGGAAACTTTAATATGAGATCTGACAGAAATGTAAACATTGAAGCAGGTAGAAATGTCAGAATAAAAGCCGCAGGTGATATGAAATCAGGCGAATATGTGGGAATGCCCAAAGGCTACAAAACAGGAATACACCAAGGTGCCGCAGGTGCTGGTGGTGATATTAGATTGGAAAGTACAAGTGGTACAACTATTATGGCAGGAACAAATGCTGTTATAGATGCACAGAATGGAGATGCCAGTTTTAAAGGTGCAAACAAAGTTAAAATAGATGCTAGAAAAATTGACATTATGTCTACTGTAAAACCTGCACCAGTAGGAGACCCAGATGTTTTTGGTGGAATCACAATAGAAGCATTGGGTGGTCCACTAGGATTACTAGGAACAACAGGACTTAATTTAGTTGGCACAGCAGGAATAGGACTTACAGGTGTACCTATTTTGTTAAACTCGCCACCAGGTCTTGCAGGTATCCCGCCACTTAAAGGAATACCAGGGCCTTCATTAAAACCTTTAAGTATGCAGGATTTAACAGATTTATCCAGTACACCACCTGAATACGATAGAGATTCTGAAAACATATTACCAGGAGGTGGTATAAGAGAAGATGGGGCAACTATTAGCACAATAGTTGGTGAAATGCTTACTGCTGAACCATATGCAGGACACTATAAATCAGATGCGGCCGCAGATGCTAACCAATACGGTATGACAGAAGATTTAACAGCAGATTCAGATCCTAATGCACAGCCTCCAGCAGACAGCAACGATCCTGCCGCAGGGTATAAAGCACAAGTTAAACAAATAATGAACGAAGTTGTGCAAAAAAGAATACAAGATGATCAGAAAAAACTTGATGACTTGCTGGGCAGTTTGCCATTTCCTATACCAGGACTAGAAGCAATTAAGGCAGGAGCCAATGCGGCAGAATTAATGAGTAATTTTAATATTGCAGGACTTAAAGGAAACCTTACAGATCTATTAAATTATGAGCAATATCTAAAAGGACTAATTATGCCAAGTTTTAGTTTTAATATTCCTACACTTTCAGATCTGTTAGCAGGTAGATTTGGCTATGCACTAACTCTTCCTGATTGGATGTCTGATATGGAAATGATGATGTTAGATGTTCAAAATAGGTTGGCTGAGTTAGAACAATTCAAAGCAGATGCTCTTGGACAAATAACAGGATTGGCAGGCGATGCCATTGGACAAGTGGCAGGCGAGTTAGGCGTAGATAACTTAAAAAGTGTTGGTGACTTTAGCGGAGTTGTAAATAATTTAAAACAAGAGACAGGCTTAACTTCAGAACAATTAAATCAGAAAGTAAGTGATATTTCAAACAGTATTACTAGTGGAGGCGATTAATGGCAGGTCCTACTAAAATAGAAATAGTTGAAAAAGTAATTACTAAAATGCTTGAAAAAGGTATCACTCCTATATTTGATGGTCCAGGTTTGATATTAGTTGACGAGGCTGGAAACAAAGTTGTAGATTTTTCTCAAGGATTAGGACCTATTAGTGCTGATTTAACTATGATGACAAAACTAGAACAAGCAAACAGAACAGTTTCCAGTTTAGTAAGAGTTAGAATCAGTGACAATCAGATGTTGGCGTTGTGTAGTTTTTGTTCTCATATAGGCGATCAAAATTTTGCTAAAAGTGGTGTTTTGAGACAATTAAATAATGAAAACTACCAACTTGTTCCTAGTGCTCTTTTAAGATGGAGAAAAGGTGCTCCAGAACCTGGGACAGAGCCTGAGGTAAGACTGGACTTTCAGCACAGAAGAGAATTTGAGGCAGAATTGTTTACAACACCAGACATTGTAAAAATAGAATTTGATATTGAAGGACAAAACCAAGCAACTTGGAAACAACTTACTGCTATGCTAAAGAAAAGAAAACAAGAAGCAATGGACGAAATTCTTGCTGGTCAGGCCAGAGGTGAATATTTAGATTTTGGAGATTTATCCAGATTAATTAATAATGGCGATCCTGCAGTAGGACGTCCTGTAGACCCAGATGAAAAACCATCTGGACCTGATATGCCTACTGCTTACTAAGTCTTAATTCTTTTTTAAGATCTGCATTTTCAACAAGTAACCTATATTTTTGTTCTTGTTCTTCTGCTACTGCTTTTTCCAATAATTCAATATGAGCTCTTAAAGAAGCACATTCATTATTTTTATCAACCAGCATTACTCTAAGTTCTTCTTCAAGTGTATCATTTAATGTGGATATGTTTGACATATTATTCCTCAAATATAATTTTTTCCAATAAATCTGTTACAGTATTATTTAACAAAACTTCGCTGTGGCCTGCCTCTATTGTTATGTTCTGAGTATTTATGAAACCTGGTGGAGTTGCACCTTGGCTATCGCAAGATATCATTCCATCGTTTGCTTTTCCTCCTAAACCTGCCACAGGATTAGAACCTCTTGTACACACAATATTAGTGTGTTTGCCTTTAAATGTTTTTTCTTGCAATAATGATAAAACTTCAGCACCTGGTTTAGTATTTTGAAATACTTTACCTGCAAAGAACATACCAAATATCCTAGCAACAGGTGTGCCTTCCCAAGGAGTAGCAATAGTAACTAAGTGTTTTACACGTCTTGGATAAACACTAGCATACCAACTAGCAATTAATCCCCCAAAACTATGTCCCACAAGTACTACAGGTTCTTTACCGAACTCCCTTTCTTTACGAATTCTAAGTATTTCTACTATATCAAATGGGTCATCTTCCATATCATATGCTGGAGCCATAAACTTATGCTCAGGCAATTTTAGAGTAAAATAATTAAAATTCACTGGGCTGGCATTAGCACCATGTAGATAAATCACATTTTTCATTACTCCATTATACACGAATTTTATTTTGTGTCAAGCATTATAACTTGTTTTAATTAATATGATAAATAAAGGTATGGCAACAACATTCAGAGGATTTAATACTGTAGACAATATTAGAGCACCTTACTCATTGTATGATGTTGAGTTGGTTAAGAGAGATTTGCTAAACGAATTCTACACCAGGCAAGGGGAAAGGTTAATGAGACCTAATTTTGGATCTATTATTTGGGACCTTCTCATGGAACCAGAAGATGTAACTACTGAACAAGATATCAGAGATGATATTGAACGTATTGTAGGCAAAGACCCAAGAGTAAAATTAAACGAAACAGTATTATATATTTCAGACCATACTATTAGAGCTGAAGTACATTTGAATTATGTTCAAGCAAATACAGACGATATTTTATATTTAGAATTCGTTAATAACAGTGGTGGTGATGAATAATGGCATATTCAGATAGACAAAATAATTTATTTGCCGCAGAAGATTGGAAAATTGCGTACAAGGCTTTTAGTAATATAGATTTTACATCTTATGACTTCAATACATTACGTTTGTCAATGGTGAATTACATAAAACAAAATTTTCCAGAAAACTTTAACGACTATATCGAAAGTTCAGAATTTATATCTATTATAGAATTACTTGCATTTGTATCTCAATCTCTTGCATTTAGAATGGATATGAACAGCAGAGAAAATTTCCTCGAAACAGCAGAAAGAAGAGAATCAGTTTTTAAACTTGCAAGAATGTTAGGCTACTCGCCAAGAAGAAGAGTACCAGCATCAGGACTTGCAAAAATAGTATCTATAACAACATCAGAAAATATTTCAGACAGTTTAGGAAATAACCTAGCAGGTAAACCAATTTTTTGGGCTGATGCCAACAATGCAGATGCATACGAGCAATTTATTACAGTATTAAATAGTGCTTTGGCTACATCAAATAGATTTACGTCTCCTGCTAAAGACGGCAAAGTAGGTGGAATACAAACTGAAATTTATAGAGTTTTAAAAACATTAAACAGTCCATTAGCATTTACGTTTAATTCAAATGTAGCAGGAAGCCTTAGAAAATTTGAAGTTGTTGATGCAGACTTTTTTAATGAACAATATTTTTATGAAAGGCACCCTGACCCAGTAAACAGTTTTGGATTAATTTATAGAAATGATGGTAAAGGCCAAAATAGTCCAAATTCAGGTTTCTTTGTAATGTTAAAACAAGGAGAATTAAAATCTCAAGACTTTAACTTTACAGCACCTTTACCTAACAGGCAACAAGACCTGGGTGTAGTAGGTGTAAACCAAACAGACTTTTGGTTACAAGAAATTAGAGGCTCAGGTTCAGTAATAACAAAATGGACACAGATACCTAATACTATTGGGCAAACTGTAAATTTTAATGCTCAACAAAACAGAACAAGAAACTTATATGCCACAGAATCGTTACCAAATGACGATATCAGAATTAAATTTACAGATGGTAACTTTGGAAGAATACCAACAGGAATTTATAGAGCATGGTACAGAACTAGTGATAACGAAAATTATGCTATAAGACCAGCAGATATGGCAAATAAATCCATAACAATACCGTATGAAAATAGTTTAGGACAAGCACATAGGCTAACTGTAACATTTAGTTTACAAAGCACAATTAACAATGGTCTTCCTACAGAGTCTGTTGGTAACATTAAAAAGAATGCATCACAGGTTTACTACACACAAAACAGAATGGTATCAGCACAAGACTATAACGTGTTTCCATTTAGCAAAAGTAGTAACATACAAAAATTAAAAGCAGTTAATAAAACTCATGCAGGACATAGCAGATACATTGACATAAATGACCCTACAGGAACTGTTCAAAATATAGATTTATACGGTGACGATGGGTATCTTTATAAAGAATATAATACGTCATCTTCAACTACAACAATTAGTCCTAACAATACAGCAAATAATTTTGTAGAAACTGCAATACCTGAATTACTTAAAAATCAAGGACTTAATAATTTCTTATATGAAACAGCCAGAAAGAAATGGGTAGATTATAAAAATAATTCTTTTGATTTAGAAAGTTTAGACATTACATGGCGTCCTTTACCTGTATCAGATGAAGGCGCAACAGGTTATATGACAGAAACTACCAGTGTAACTTCTGGTGGTTCAGAATCTGTATTAACAAATACATACTTAACATTTAAACAAATTCAGGAAAATAATTTTATTAAGTGGGTAAATCCTAATGATGTTGCAGATTATAAATGGGTAAGAATTACTAGAGAAGAAAATGCAGGTTTACTTACTAGTGGATTAAGTACAGCAGTAGGTCCTTGGACATTAAGTGCAAGTATCCCCACAGGTTGGAAAGCACATGAAGTAATTGTTACACTAAGGAAAAAATTACAAGGTACTGAAATATCAGCAGTACAAAGTCAAATAGAAAACAAAAAGACATTTGGTTTAGGATATGCACCAACTTTTATAAACAGTAATTTACTTGCTGATTCCTGGTTTATTATAGAAAACGAAAATTTAGACAAAACATCTCCTTATGGAGTTGTTGATGCTGGTAAAACAACAGGTAATCCGATTGATAGTAGTTGGTTGTTATTGTTTACATTTGTACCAATTAATGAAACCTCATACAAATATGAAATAACTATTAGAGGCGAAAATTATATTATACAGAGTAACAGTGATATTAAATTTTACAATATTAATAATGTCAAAGTAGTAGATACTAATAACAAATCCAATATGGATAAAATCAGTGTTACCACACTAAACAACAAGCCTGGCAGTACAGAAAGATTTAGATGGTACAACAGCAATCCTAGTGTTGACAGTTTAAACGATTCCTGGTACAGTGAAGAAACAGGAGCATTTACAACACCTGCATCAAGCTCATACAGTATAGGACTTCCTTTAAGATCCAGAGATACTAAGTGGTTTGATGTTGGATTTGAATGGGAAAGTAATTTTGGTATATTAAGAACAGTAAGTCCAACGTCTAAGACACCAGCAGATATAATTAATTTAGATACATTTGCAAATGATACAAAGGTAAGTGTAAACACTTATTTTGATGATGGAACAGCGGCCGCACTTACAAGTAATGTTACTATTGCAAACAATGTAGGTAGAGTCAGCAAAATACCAGGAAATATAACTATACCATTTTCAAACACAACATTTGGATACGATATTATTAATAGTGAAGGTAATGTAATGTATAAGCAATATAACACTGGAACAGGTGTTGTGGAAATATACCATGCAAACAGTAGTGGTGTTACACATAGTTTTGGTGTAAATGGTGCTAGCCATAATGCAAGTTCACTAGGTAGACTTATACTTGCAAACGTAGATGTTGCAACACAGTCTGGTAATTTAGTATATACAGATTTAGAAAATCAAAATTATTTAGATGCTACAGACAGTAGTGGAAAAACATTTGTAGATAAAATTGTAATAAGTTATGAAAACTTTAAAGATAGACTGGATAAAAATATTGATTGGCATATTACAGGCACTTACAAAGAACCAGATGGATATACTGATCCTTCAAAAGTTATAGTTGCTCCATTTGATACAGATAACGATTTAGTGCCAGATAGACCATTACAATTTTCAGAATTTGTGGACTCTAACGATCTAGTATTTTTTGAAAAATATGATGATTTCGATGGTTACACTTACGAAAGACCTTCTAAGGGACAAATTTTAGACTTTAGAGGTGAAACAGTTTTAGTAAGAGACGATTCTGCAGATACATTAAGTCCAGATAGTTATTACAATCCTGTAAAATTCCAGGATTCGACAACTGGTGTTGTTAATATATCTTGGATTGTTGTTGATACATATTCTATGGTAACAACATACTTACAGAACGATACAACAAAATTAAAAGGTGTTAAAGTTTATGTTTTAGATGAAGAAAAAGTTTATATTATGACACCAAATAGTACAGCATTAAATCAGATACGACCAGTTGAGACTGACAAATATAGTGTTAAGCAAGGACGTGGAGAATCTCAAAACACGTTACTTCCAGAAAGTTCGCAAATGGTATTTAAGTGGGAGCATGTTGCAGACAAAGATGTAAGAGTAGATCCTAGTATTAGTAATGTGATAGAGATGACAGTTTTAACAAAAACATACAATGCTGACATACAAAAATTTATAAATGTTCCAGGATTAAGTTTTCCAGTACCACCTTCATCACAAGAGCTTGGCATACAATTTTCTGAATTAAATAGTTTCAAAAGTGCTAGTGACAGTTTAATATTTAAAAGTGCAAAATTCAAAAGACTTTTTGGTACAGATGCTAGTCCTGAACTACAAGCAAAATTCAGAGTTGTCAAAATATCAGAAACAGCAAGTGATAACGAAATAAAATCAAAAATCATTAAAGCATTTAATGAATATTTTGCTACAAGTAATTGGGAATTCGGAGAAACTTTTTATTTTACTGAACTAAGCAGTTATGTACATCAACAATTAAATGGCTTAATAGGAAGTATAGTATTAATACCAAAAAGCGGAAATGCCAAATTCGGCGATATGTTTAGTGTAAAACCAGAATCAAATGAATTATTTTTAAGTACAGCAAAAGTTACAGATATAGAATTAGTAAGCAAACTTACAAGAACAACAATTGATATAGACAATGTTTCAAACGTGGTTGTTGCCAATGATGCAGTTGAATCTACAGGACCATATGCAATTAACGGATATTATCCTTTATATGCTGATGAGGATCTTGCAAATGCGGCTGGCGATGGAACAAGCCACATACATAGATTTTACGGACAGGTATTTTACATGCCAAATGGATTGGTAATGAATAAAACAATGTTCCATGGAAATTACACAGGAACAATAGGTGAGGATAGCAGTTCAACAGGTTCAGGTTCTACTGGAAGCTCAGGCTCTAGTGGTGGATCAGGATCAAGTGGAAGTGGTGGTTCAGGATCAAGTGGAAGTGGTTATTAATGGCTGACAAATTATATAAAAAGTTACCAGGAGTATTGCAAACTACTGCGATAAAAAACTTCTTTGATAGTACTGTAGAGCAACTTTTTAGTCCTGCTAATGTTGAAGTTATAAATGGCTTCTTAGGTAAGCAGGACAGCAATCAGTTTAATGTTAAAGGTAGTTTTTTAAGAGAGAGTACTGCAAATAGACATCATTACAGTTTAACACCAGCAGTAAATACACTAAACCTAGAAACAGGCGAAAGTGAAAATTTTATTTTTTATGATGAGCTGGTTGATAAACTAAAAGTTTATGGTGTCGATACAAAAGATCATAATAGACTTTTTAGCACAAATTATACATCATTCTTACCTCCTATAGATATAGACAAATTTGTAAACTATCAGGAATATTTTTGGAGCAACAATGATTTAAGAGCAATCACAGTTGCAGGATCTTTAGAAAATCCTATAGACATAGATACTGACATTATAGGCAAAAAATCTTTTACTTCTGCAAACAATGTTACATTTAAAAATGGAATGGTGGTTTCCTTTTCAGGAGAATTTGTTATACCATCAAACAGATCTGGTATAGATTACTATGTTGAAGGTGTTGGAGAATCCATAAGACTAATACCTAGAAACCAAAACGTAGCAACAGGATATGCTACTGCTGTTTTAACAACATGGGATAATACTATTTTTACAGAGCTGGATAGTAATGTAAAACATACAGCAGGTAATATAACAAGTGTACAAATAGACAATGCAGGTATAGGATACTTAAATCCTACAGTAACATTTACTGGAGCAAATACAACACCTGCAACAGCAACAGCAAATGCTAATGCATCTGGTAGCATCACAGATATTACTGTAACTGCAAATGGTACAGAATATAGTGCGCCTATAGGAATGGTTGTCACTGGTACAGAAGTATTTACAACACTTAATGTTGCAAACACAATGGTATCATTTTATAATGCAGACAAAAGTACTAAAAAATATTCGTACAATAAATTAGCACTAGATGACAGCAGTAATATTTTTGTAGGACAAAATGTATTAATAAGTGGAACAGACAATGCAACAGTAGAAAGTTTAACAAATACTTCTATTGTTTCCATTAACAATATTACAAATAGTTTTGATACAAATAGAACACCTGGAATTTATACATCATCAGGTACTACAAGTGGTAGTGGTATAAATCAAAACTTTAGAGTTACAGTTTTTGATGAAACAGAAATTCAAACAATAGCAAACGTAAATGATAATAAATCTGTATGGGAAGGAAATGCTACTGTAGTTGCAATAAGAACAAACCTTACAAGAACAGGACTTACTGGTAATGGAGGTTCAGGTACTGGAGCAACATTTGATGTTGAGTATGACGGGAGCCAAAATGTTACAGTTAGTGTTAATAATGCTGGTAGTGGATACCGTAGAAATGATTTAATTAGTATTTTTGGTGACGACATAGATGGAATACCTGGAGGTGTTGATTTAACATTTAATGTTTTAGAGATAGAAAAACCTCAAGGCATATTTGAACTAGGAAATATCACACTTAGTAATGTGTCAGTTTCAGATACATCATTTTTAGTAGACATGTTAGACGTCCCCACAGCAGGAAACATAGCAACATCAGGTTCAGGTAATGATGCAATATTTAATGTTGTTATAAGTTCAGGTACTGTTAGTATTGATATTAATGATGGAGGTATTGACTTTTCAGAAGGAGATACTTTTACAATTTATGGTAATCTTTTTGGAAGTGCAAACTCAGATACAATAACATTTACAATAGATAATGTTCTCGAACCAGGCGATAGTTTTATAGAATTACTTAACGGTGGTACAGGACATGCTGTAGGTGATACAATTACAATTACTGACGCACAAATGGGCTCAGGTGGTGGATCAGATTTAACTTTTGGTATTGCTAGAGAAGGCGATATACTAGAAATTTCCGAGCAAGTATTACTAAATCAGGGTTCAAATTTAAGTGTAATATTTAATGGCACAGGATTTGAAGGCACAATAAGAACAGATATGTTCACATTTACTTCAAATGCTAGTGGTACATTTACCACTGGTATTTCAGATATGGCACTTAGTGGAGTTGACCCAAACACTGGAGACTTTTATTTAGGTGGTGCACCTGATAGCTCAACTAATTATGGTTGGGATTTAGATACAGATTTAGACGGTGATGGAGATGCTGTTTGGGGTGGTAAAACATCTCAAGGCAATCCAGACTATAATGTTATTAAAAGAGGTTCTGTAAACAGAAATATCTGGAGTAGGGTAAACTTTTGGCATCATAAACAAAATTATATTGATGCCGGTATGGATGTACCTTCCAAAGAATTTAGAGCAAAAAGACCTATTATTGAATTTGACCATGATATTGAATTATATAATCATGGTACAAAATTTATAGGAGAAGTTTTAGTTGTAGAACCTGTAAAATCAAAATCAGAAATAGAAGGCTCTGCAGTAAGTATTTTGGTAGATGGTTCACCTTTACCAGTTGGTGGTACAATTATATTCCCTAACGAATCACCTAGTACAGCCAAATACATTTACAAAGTAGAACATGCAAACGCAGTAATAAATTTAACAAGAGTAGCAAACTTAAATGAAAATCCTGTTAATTCTGTAGATGGTGATGCAGATTTTGTACCGTTAGAATTTACAGAAGGTTCAGTAGTTAATGTAAAAGCAGGTGAGCAAAACATTGGTTCAGAATGGTATTGGAAAAACAACCAATTAATAAAAGCACAAGAAAAATTAACATTACATCAGGCACCATTGTTTAATGCCTTTAATGATGAGGGAAATAATTTAGGTGATACAACAATATTTGCAAATAATGACTTTGCAGGTAGCAAAATATTTAATTATAAAATTGGATCAGGAACAAAGGATTCTGTATTAAACTTTCCTTTAACATTTAAACAATTTTATAAATCTAGTGAAATACAATTTGAAAATTTCTTAGAAACAGATAAAGTTACATATACAAAAGACAATACAAAAACTACTGTACCTGGTTATTTTTATTACAAAAAAGAAAAAACAATTCCCGAATATCATAATTTATGGAAAGAAGGAACAAATAAATCTAAGCAATCTGTAAAAACATTTTATTATATAGACAGGTTTGATTTAACAGACGAAAACTTGATTTATTTTATTGGCTGTATTCCAGAAGTGAACACAAATGCTCCTAGTGGATACGATATAAAAGTTAAAGTTAATAATGATATAGTTACAAACTATACTTACACAAATAATGGACTAATAAAATTTAACAGTTTTAATTTTAAAAATAATGATGTCATAGAAATTGAAGCTCATTCTAAAACTGGTTTAATATCTGAAAGAAGTATTAGTAAATTTGATGTACCACTTACATGGGATAGAAATACAGGTAAATTAGATATAGAAAATATATCAAAGCCAGAGTACTTAGAGCATTTTTCAAACTTTATTAAAAATACTCCTGGGCTTACAGGTGAAGCATTGGGTAATAACAATGTAAAAGATTTGGTTACAAATCCTTCTAATGCTACAGATATTGTAAAAAGTGATGAAGATTTAATTTTAGGTTCTTTCCTAATAGATGATAGGCCTCATAATTTAGTAGATGCAATAAACTTTTCTCATAAAGAGTTTATAGGCTATAAAAACAGATTTAAATCAGAAATAGAAAGATATTATAATTCTACAGTAACAGAAGGTTACTCTAATGAATATATTTTAGAAAAAGTTTTAAGAAATGTAATCTCATATAGTGTTGGAAAAGATGTGTTCCAAAGAACATATACAATACCTTTTGGTGACAATTATGTTCAAGAAGAAAAAATTATAAACACATTAAATGATACTACTTATACACCAACAAAATATTTAGATCTAAGCAAAATAGAAAATAGTATATTAGTTTACAGAGTCAGAGGCGCACAAGTTGATTTGCTTGAAATAGACAGAGACTATAGTTTAACATCAACCTCAACAACTAATACATTTACGCCATCATCTGCATTAGATTTACAATTAGCAGATAGACTTGTATTTAAAATTTATGATAAAGAACGTGATAGTGCTGAATGTCCTCCTACACCAAGTGTTCTAGGACTGTACCCTCTTACACAACCAGAAATAATTACTGATAACTCGTTTCAAACTCCAATAGAAGTAATTGTTGGACATGACGGCAGTAAAACTCCTACAGTTGGTACTGAATTAGACCAAATTTTATTAGAATTTGAAACTAGAATTTATAATAGTGCAAAAAAAGAGTTCAGAGATGCAAACAGTTTACCAGAGTTAAGTGTATTCAATGTAAGAGCTGGTAAATTTAGAAATACAAACTTCACAAATGATGAATGGTACGATTTAATGCGAAGTAATTTTAATACATGGAGCATTAAGAATAAAACAGATTTTGTTAAAAACGAATTTTATGATAGTAATAATGAATGGACTTGGAACTACCGAGGCAAAACAGGACTACCAGGACACTGGAGAGGCTGGTACGAATATTATTATGATACAGTAAGGCCACATACCCATCCTTGGGAAATGTTAGGATTTACAGAAAAACCAACTTGGTGGGACACCCAATATATTACAACTACATATACAGATTACAGCAGTAGTAATATTCCCATGTGGGACGATTTAGAACTTGGTTTAATAAGACAAGGACCTAGAGAAAACTTGTCTGGTGACGAATATAAAGATTTAGAAAATAATCCATGTGCAAGACCAGGATTAAAAGATGTTATTCCTGTAGACAGCAGTGGAAATTTACTATCACCTTATGATATCGACTCTACAGGCTCAACAACTATTAGTAAAACTTATGTGGAAACGGTTGCTAATACAAGTCAAGGCTATAAAACTACAAGTTATCTATTAACGGATGGTTTGAACATAGAATTTGACAGTTCAAACATTTATGTACATAGTAAAAATATACCAAATTATGATTTAAGTAAAATAAACACTTCTGACAGTGGACAACCTGTAAAAAATATAAATTCTGCTTATGGAATACCCATAGTAGATTTAAATACAATTAGTTTATCTAATACAAGCATGGTATCAGGTGCTATAGGTATTTTAATTAACGGCCAACCATTAAATAACCCTAATAATGGCAATACATTTGAAAATCAGGGTGTTTGGAATTATAATTCAGGATTTTTATACAAAGATGAAAGAGATCAGGGCATTATTGCTCATACTGACAGCAATGGATTAGCAACTGTAACAGTTCCAACTGCAGAAATGAGTAATACTGAAGTTTGGGGCAACAGTACTACACACTCTGGCATAGTTGGTTGGGCATTTGATGGATTACCAATATATGGTCCATATGGATACAGCACATATCATGCTAATGGTTTTGTAAATGACAATGCTATAACAAATATAAAAAGTAGTTTTGAATTAAAACCTGGTGTGAGAAGTAGCCATCCAGGAGGTAACCATACTGGTTTATTTTTAGAAGATTACCAATATAGTGCATCATTAGAAGCATTACCTGGGAGAACAAGCAAATATAACACAAGATACGGTGTTACTCCTGACTCTCCAAGCACACCTATAAGATTTTATGTAGTAACCATCGACGATGAAGGCAAATCTATGTTTCCTTATGCAGTTGGTGGAGGTACACAAACAGACAATACATATAATAGCGAATTTTATGCAACACCATTTGAGATTTCTACAAATAAAAATGGTACATTTAATAATGGTAGCACCACAACATCAGCAATTAGAAGTGTGTTTACCGAAACGCAAACTAACGATGGTACACAAGGTGCAGAATGGAGATTTGGTGACGGTGCTCCAGTAGAAAATGCTTGGAAATACAGTTCATCTTATCCTTATGCAGTTATATCTGCATTACTGTTAAGTAAACCAGGAAAATTTGCAAGAGCATTTGCAGATCCTACAGCATTATTAAAAACAACACTTGGACCTAAGTCATTTAGGGTTGATAAAAATACAAGAAAAACTTGGAACTATAAAAATGCTGATCAATTTAAGATTCATGGTACTCTTGATACAGATAATAACTTTATAACTAATATAGGTTACTCACAATTCATAAGATCATGGTTAAAATTCCAAAATTATGAAATTACAGATTATTTTAAAGATATTTTATATACTTTAAACAGTAAAATTTCTCATAGAATGGCTGGATTTGTTGATAGTGACACAGCAACTATAAAAACAGATCAATTTAGTACCACAGGTAATGCAACAAGCATTATTATCCCTGTAGAAAACAGAACAATTTCTATTCATGACAGTGGCGACAAAACTAGAAACAATTACTCAGGTGTTATTGTAGAAAAAACTGAAAAAGGATATAAATTAAAAGGTTTCGATCCAACTTTATCGTATTTTAATATTTTAGAGAGTAATAAAGACAAAAATTCGCAGTCAATTACTAGAGGTGGTACTCCTGTAGCATATACAAATTGGGCAACAAATAAAGAATGGCCAATAGGGACTATTGTAAACTATTTAGGAGCATACTATCAGGCAAACATACGAGTTCCTGAAAGTGATACATTTACTGCATCACAATGGACTAGATTACCATCACTTCCGCAACAAGGTGGTGCTAAAGGTATTATATATTTAGAGTCAACAGGAATTATCAAACGTGTAGACTACAACAGAGAGTTTGAAACAGTACAAGAAGTATTTGATATACTTGTAAGTTTAGGAAGATATCAAGAATCTTTAGGATTCGATTTTGGAGAATACGATAATACCATAAATGCAGAAAAGAATTGGATTTATGCCGCAGAACAATTTTTATTCTGGGTATCAGGAGGCTGGGAGATAGGAAATACACTAGAATTGTCTCCAGGTGCTGGAAAAATTAGTTTTTATAAAGAAAATGAAGCAATTAGTGAAATTAAAAGGGTATATAGAGACCAATTTAGTATTTTAGATCAAGATGGCTCTGCAATAGACCCTAAAGATTGTGAAATTATCAGAGAAGGTAACAAACTAGAGATATCTCCTCCAATTGGAAAACAAATATTCAGTTTAACAGTATATACTAAACAAGTAGAACATATTTTAAGTGTAGATAGTATATCAGAATTTAATGATACTTACTATAACGATTTGCTTAACCAAAGAATTAGAAGATTAAACTTTAAAGGTAAACGTACATTAGGTTGGGAAGGAAGATTTAGCTCAGAAGGTTTCATAATTGAAGGTGGTGAGCTACAACCTAACTTAGACAATATTACATCAACTATGGCAAATTATCATACTATTGGTTTTGTGCCAGTTGACAAGCAAATTTACAATGCATCAAGACGATTAATTGGATTTGAGACTAAACCTTACTTGACAGAATTAGGAATTACTGATGATGAACAAGTAGAATTTTATAAAGGCGCTATCCAATCTAAAGGTACTTTAAATGCTATTGGCAAAATACTTAATAGTAACGCAATAGTACAAGGAAATGTAAGCATATTTGATGAGTGGGCTCTTAAAGCAGGCTCATTTGGTGATTTAGATAACAATCAAAGTATAGAACTAAAACTCTCTAAGCAAGATATTGTTCAAGATCCTCAATTATTCCAATTAGAGTTCCCTGAAGATACAACTGGCATAGTAAAAGAAATTGTTATAACAGAAAGAAAATCTAGTTACTATGAAACGCCACTTATTGAAATAAATGCTCCTACAAAGTCGCCTAAAAAACAGGCTACAGCAGTTGCTACTTTAAGTTCAGATGGTACAATAAATAGTATTTCAATTACAGAGCCAGGATCTGGATACGAGAAAGATGATACAACACTTACTGTTCTTACATCAAATTTAAATGTAGCAAGTAACACATACACATTTAATTATGTGTCTGCTGTAAGTACATCATTGTTTGCTGATGCAAATGTCACAGGTATTGCAAATATTACAATTATAGACCATTTTGCTAGTAATGTATCTGCACAAAACATTGATTTAAGTTCAGTAACAGAAGTTGCAAATATAGTTACACAAATAAATCAAAATAGTGTAACAAATGCAAATATTACAGCATCGGCTATAGCAACATTTGACTCCAATGCAAATACTACTACACATGTTTTACAAATATCTGGTTCTGATTTTACATTAGGTGGTTCAGGTCTTGCAAATTTAAATTTAACAGCACAAAGATATCAACCAAGACAAAGATTTGGTTTTAATATTGCTAATAATACAACTGTAAGCGATGTGGTTGTTGCTGTAGATGGTACTAATGTTCCAAGAGTAGATGGAAATGTAACTTATTGGGAATACGATCCTGGGGATAGATTCCAATATACAACATCAACACTTACAACAAGTGGTTCATTTGATGTAGATATAGCATCACTAACTGGACTAATAAACTCTAGTAGTGTACTAGCAGATGAAAATACAACTTTAGTAGAAGGTTTATATCCATATGTTGATGTTTATGTAAACGGAACAAAATTAGAAAACACAGTAGACCAAAGTCAATATTCTGTACCAAACAATACTACAGTTAGAATTTTAGATGTAACAAATCTTGAGGAAGGCAATATTGTACCTAACTCAAATATCTATGTTGTTGAAAAAGCAACCATAGACTTTACAGATGACTATCAAGGTGACGTTCCAAGTAGCGAATTAAGTATTAAAGTACAAAGTAATGAAGGATTTAGTGTACAATTAAGCAGTAAAAGAATATTTGATATTACTCCAGATATAAAAAATGATGAAATAATTACAATAGATATAGACGACAAGCACAGGTTCCTTAAAAAGCCTACAGGTATTAGAACAAATGAGCTTTGGCCACTAGTATCAAATGTTGACTATACTGGTGTTAAAGATGCAGAATTTACAAAGTTACCAAATGCAGGTTATGTAGATAGAAATCATGTAAATTATCAAAGTTTCAGAGTTGTAGACATGCCAGATTTATTTGGTGTTGACAGATTACTAAAACCAAGCAAAAATGAACTTATACATATTGCAAGAAGTGAAAACGATGACTGGAATGTTTATAAATTAAGAGAGCCTCAAGATGCAGGTATATCATTTATAGAACAAGACGGTACTGCATCGTCATATCTGTACACTACAAAAGATTTATTTGAATATGTTGATAGTAATCAATTACAACAAACTGACCTATCCAGGTTCCTTGATTACACACTAGTAATAAAACGTGCAAGAACATCAGAAGATGTTGTAATATGGACAAACCAAGAAGTTGTAGACAAAAAATCAGCAGTAATAAGAGACTTTGGTGCTATTACTATGTTACAAGCAAATGTAGAAAGTATAGGTGTATCAAACACATCTCCTTTTTACTTTGAATTCACTAATATTACCCCAGGTGTAAGATCAAAACTAGTGGGAGACATAGTAAAAGCAGATGCAAACGGCACAGTAACATTTGCTTCAGGTGGCGGAACTACTATTACTAATGGTGATCAAATAGAATTATTAGATCCTGATCATCAACCATATACATTTACAGCAAGTTCATTAGCACATACTGATACTGCAAATGCTACAAGTGGTAGTGCAAATGCATTTCATGATAGTAAAATTACAATCACATCTTCTAATGTTGCAGATGTAAGTAATATAGTAAACAATATTACACCAATAGAAATATCATTTACAGGTGGTAATATAGATGTTGATACAACATCAGAATCGGTTACATCATTGAGATATCTACCAAGTAATGTTGATTATGCTAACGGTACATTTGATATTCATACAGATGATTCCGATTTCCAATCTTATTTTGGTAATGTTGCAAATACAACCATAACAGCAGTTACAAGTAATATATCTAGTATATCGTTTACAACCTATACGCATAGTAACGTACATCTACAAACTGTTACAGCAAGTAATGTAAATTTAAATAATGGAACATTTACATTTAACCAAAGTAATGTTACTGCTAATGCAACAAATATTGTAGGCAGATTACTTACAAAATGTGACTTAGAAGTTATTGGTCACGGTTTATACACAGGTGAAATTGTTAAAGTACTTTCTAATAATATCAGAGGATACTATCAGGTTGAATCTGCAACCGAAGATTCTTTTACAATTAATGCACCTTATCATGCAAATTTAGATACTACAGGTTATGTACTTACAAGAGGTTTACATATAAAAACATCTGAAGATCATGAACTGCCAGTTGAATACAATGGCAAAAGAGTGATGATTCACCAAGCAGATAACCCATATTATAATCAAACATATACTGTTGGATATGTAAAAAGTAATACAGAAATTATTGTAGAAGATGTTTTTGCCTGGAATGCCAAAGAAGATGACGTAAGTCCTAGTTATACAGCAACAGTAAGTGGAAATGTTACTAACTCTAACAAAGTAATTTTAAGTAACCCTCCAATACAAATTGGAAGAAAATTTATTGTAACAGGTACTGGAATCACAGATAGAGTAAGAGTTTCAGACATAAGCAAAATGAATGTTACAGGTGAAATTACACTTGATAAAAAAGTTACTGTATCAGATACAACAGTTTTAACATTTGAAAAAGAATGTGTAATGACAACATTAGATCATGACATGGTTAGATTTAATAATAGTGTTTTCAGAATAGATGATACAACTACACCACAAGGTATAGTAGAATCATTTAATAACACCCAAGCAATTAAGGCAGGTTTAATTAATAAAAGAGGTAATGACACATTTGGAATGAGTATTCCAATGCTAAAAAGACCTTACTTACCTGACGGTACCCCATACAGAAGTTATGCAGGTAAAACACCATATGTAAGAAATGAAGAATTATCTGGAGACGTAAGTTCAAATTTAACTAAGTCAGGGCATATTAGATTTAGAAATCCTAATAATGCAAATTACAAACCATTTAACAAAAATTCAGTTCAAAATTATATAGATCCTAACTCTCCAATGGGAGGATCATATGGTTCAGGTTCAAGATCACCATATGACAATTATGTAAGTAATCCTCATTACTTTGGGTCAGGTGGTTCAGTATTTGGTGGACCTGATGTTGATATAGGAAAAACATATGGTAGTTTCAACAACGGGCTTGTTGATGTTCCAGTTTGGACTAAGAATCCAGCACAAGGCGGACAAGACAGTTCACTAAACAATAATGGTCCAGGAGCACCAATATTTACAGGACAAGCATTACAAGGAGCACCTGAAAAAAGATGTGGACCAGATGCATGTGCTTCTACAAACAGAGCAGGTAGAGGTATTCCGCATAGTGTAATAAAAGGCAACGGACCAATTACATGGAGTTCGCAAAACTTTGCAATAGAAAGCACAGGAACTATAACCGTATCTGGAACTGTAACTGGTACTGGTGCAGGTGCTAGAAAATGGACTAGTGATTATAGTGGTTATTACAGTCCTGCAGGTAAAACTGGTGGTAGTAAATTAGACTTTAAAAAGAGAGCCGCCGCAGGTGCTATAACATGGTCAGATAATGGCGGTACATCATCATTTAGCATACCTGTCAAGGTTAAAGAAGCAGGAAAAATATTCATACATGGTTTCCAGTCAGGTAAAAGAAGATATGATACAACAACTGTTAGTGTTTCAGTAGTATCAGGAAATGCCTCAATAGTTGGTACAAGCACAGTAACTTGTAGGTACATGGGCACAGGTTATAACCCACCTAGCGGTGCAGGTGCAGTTATAGAAGTTGAAATGGATGCCGATGCAGAAATTTTAGTAACAGGAACTTGTCTAGGTGGTGGAAACCACTGGCATTGTAATGAAATGCATGTATCAGGTTCAAGATCTGCTCTTAACAGGCAAAGTGAAAGAATTACAAAAGATGCAAATGGTGATCCATCTGGTAACACAGGTTCACAATCAGGTAATGGTGATTTTACAATTTTTGATTACTCAGATAAATTGGGTTGGAACAAAGTAGAAGAGTTTAATTTTGAATCACCTGGTTCAGGTACTGCAACACTATTATTTAATAACTACAGTGGTAACGATGGTATCCAAGTGTTTAGTGGTCCTAGTAAAGGATCAGAAGATAATTTATTAATTGAATCAGTTTGGAGCAATTTAAGAAGACTTACAAATGAAGAAAGACAGGAATTAAGAAATACATTTGTTGTATCATCAACTGGTGCAACCAATCATAATTATGCAAAAATAAATTATGACGATAATGAGATTAGGAATTCTAATCCTAAATCTAAAAGAACAAATCAATTAATAGGTGTAAAATATGCAGGTGCTATGGACTTTGATATACCTGCAGGATCAGACAAATATATTAAGGTGGTTGTACCAAAAGCAAGTATGATATTTGATCATATTTTAAAATTACCAAATGCAACTCCTACACCAGATAATCCTGTTACAGATCCTAATCCAGTTGTAGCATGTGGTCAACAAAACAGTATGCCTGCAGGCCCAGGTGATGGCACAACTCAACCTCCAGGAAGTAATACTTCAGGAACAGGTGGCTCCACAACAGGTGGAGGCTCAACAGGAGGAAATACAGGTAGTGGTAATGCTGGTGGCTCAGGAGGAAGTACTGGTGGGTCAGGTAACCAACAACAAAATACAGCAAGTAGTACAGCATCTGTAAATCCAGGTGGTAGCCCTGGTGGTGCTGGTGGCGGTAGTGCTGGAAAAAATTATAGCACAATGTATGGTAATCCAATCAAACAACAAGTTATAGATTACTATAAACAAATAGGACAATATCCTGGTCCTAATAAGATTCCTCAATTTAATTTCAATACAATAGGACAAACATCAGGATTTTATAGATCTCCAATGACAGGATTGGGCTTTATACCAAGCATTTATAGAAAACCAGTTAAAATGGTTACAAATAATAATTATGGTGTGCCAATTTCATTAGCAAGTGGTAGATATGTAAACAACCAAGTACAAAAAATTAGTGGCGGGTTTGTAGTACCACTAGCACAAAGATTAACAAAAAATATACCATTAAAATCTAGACCTTTAAGAAATTTAGATGCATCAGAATTACCATATTACAATGTTTTAGATACAAACAGAACTGCTTTTGAAAAAGGCGGAATGTTTTACAACTTTGACCCTAAAAAAATAAGTGGTGATTATAAACTAGGTGACGGAACATTCTTAAGCATTACAGGAGCAGAACTAACTGGTGCTGATGTAGGATTTGGTTTAGGTGAAATGCTTTATTATACAGATCCATATAATGGCTCAACAATTGACGATGATGCGCCGGTAGATACAATGCCTGTTACACCACCAGAAGAAATTGATGACATAATAGATTTAGAAGATGAAGATATAGTTTGGAATCCAAATTATCAAATCACACTACAACCTAAAATAGATGGAAGAAGAGCAGGTCCTAGAGTAATTGTACCACTTTACAAACCAGTACCTGGATTTACAATAGACACTGGCAACATAGCAGGACTTAATCCAGAGGATACATTTACAATAAATGGAAGAACAATAGGACCATTTAAAGGTAGCAGTCCTGAAGCAATTTTAAAAGCAATTAATTGTGTAGATGCTACAGGGTTCGAAGCCAAGCCGTTAAGTAACGATCTAATCAGAATTAGTAGTTGTAGTAACGTACCATTAACAGTTAAAGAAGGTTGTTCTGGTGGACTATACAAAGAAGTATTAGACTTCCATATTAACAGAGCATTTGTGGCACAAGAAGTTAGTAATACTGCCACAGTATCTGCAACAATTATTCCAGATGCAAATACTGATTTCTCAGTATCATATGCTCATTTAGATGTTACAGGTGGTGTTAATGGATATTCAAATGTTAGTTCAACACAAGGTTTTGTAACATCTAGTAACGTAGTACAAACAGGTGGTAGTGGTTACTCAGTAGGTGATAGATTAAGAGTAGTTGGTGGTACACCAATTAAAGATCCATTCACTGGAGTCAAAGAAATTTGTATTAAAAACCCTGGAGCAGGTTATAGTTTACCTGAAAATGTTATTGTCACAGTAGGTGATGGTTCAACTCCAGGAAGAAATGCTTTAGTAAAAAATGTTGTGTTTGATAAAAATAATGGTATTAAAAAAGTAAACTTGTATGCTGGTGGTGAGGAATATGATGTAAACAGACCACCAAGAGTTACAATAATAGACACAGGCTCAATTGGCGTACCAACTGAATATTCAAATACACTAAGCAGAGGTGATTTTATAAATTACATGGTCTATTCTATATCACTTATTGATACAGTAGGAACTGTAGCAAACAGCATACCTGTAGGCGAAACAATTATTACAGAAGAAACAAACGGTGTAACTGTTTCAGAAAATGCAAATAAAATTACTGGTGTTGGAGCCAGATTAAAAGTTATTGTAACACAAAGTGATGCAGGTGTCAAGTCTGCAACAGTTGAAGTTATGAAAGGCGGAAAACACTATCAAGTAAATCAGGTATTTACAATAAGACCTGATGTTTTAGGTGGTACATTTAGTGATACTCCTTTAACATTCCAGGTTGGAAATGTTAATCCAAACATATTAAGATACGGACAATTAATTGCTGATAGTACTGATCACGATACATTAGGCGATGCTCTAGAGCATGGTATAATATCCTGGAAAAATGGTTTCTTACAACCACAACAAGCAGAATTAGAAGCAGTATTAGATAATAAACCAGGTGGAAGAGTACCAAGAGTTGCTAAATTTGAAGTTACAAGTGTTGACTACTATGGTACCATTACTAGTGTACGAATTTTAGACAGGGGAATTTATAAAGTGTTCCCAAGTGATTTAACAAACGGTTTACCATTAGAATATGACCATGTATTACTTGGAGATGAGGCAGGCTGGAATAATGAAGGTACAGAGTATGTTGGTGGTTCCGGTCTAGGACAATTTGATCCAATTACATTAGACAGTTTAGGATCACCTGGTGGTTACGATCCAATTAATAACCAATTACTAGGTGGTGCTGGTGCTAAAATATTCTTAACAGCAAGTGAAATACCAGATTGTTCACAACCAGGAAGTGCAAAAAGAGCTCTTGGATTACCAGACTTAATATCAGATGTTGATGCTGTAACTGATTTTGGATCAGCATTACAGGCCGCAATAGGCGATGCAGGTTATGGACCAGATGACTTTAATGTAAGTATAAATCCTGTAAATGATTTAATATCAGAAATAGATATTTCAAGTCCAATATTTGATGGAATAGAGATAGGAGAAACAACTCCAGGTGTACTTGATGCAATAGGTTTACCGCCCGGCGATTATAATGTGGCATCTTTATGTGTACATGCAATACTAGAAACAAAACTAAAAGATGAAAATCCAGTTGTAACAAATAAAATGAACCAACTAGTTGATGATTTAGGATTAGGATTAGATACTTCAGGACCAATAGATGTTGTGAAACTAATCTGTGTGGAACAAATTGGAGATGAAGAAGATAATAGTGCAAACCCTGGAAATGGACAAGATGATGTAAGTATATTTGGAGACGGAACTGTTGAGTTTATTAAAGATTTATTCCAATACGAATTGAGAAGTTTAACTGGTGATCCTGTAAGATTATTATCATCCGGTGCATCACAAGAAGCAGATATACTTTACTTAGAAAGTCAACGATACTCTGGTAATACCCAGATAAGCTCATCTAATACAAACTATCCTGAAATTCCAAGTAGCATAAGTTCATTTGGAAATATTTGGATAGACAATTACAATGATTCAGGTAAATGGGCATATTTAGAAAATGGAACTGTAATTAGAGAACAAGAAGATTTAACAGATACCAGAAATATAAACAAAATTATAACTTATAATGACGAAACAGGATTAAAACAAAATGATATTCATATGTTTGATCCGTTTAAAGGTATATTACCAGGATTTTTAGAAAACGAAATACATTTTATAGGCGAAAATGACCCAGTTGTATATGACGTTGCAAGAAGTAATTTCTGTGATGAGAAAATGATTGGTAAAATTTGGTGGGATACAAGTACATTAGCATATAATTGGTACGAACAAGGTAGCTCAAGGGAAAGATGGCTAAATTGGGGTAGTGTGTTCCCAGGAAGTTCTATAGGAATATACGAATGGGTACGATCTAATGTGCCACCTACATCTTGGGATTTAGAAGGAACACCAAGAAGTGCATATATTGTAAAATCAGAACCTAACCCACAGACTGGTAAAATAACAGATTACTATTATTACTGGGTAAGAAACAACAAATTACTATTACCTTTTGTAAGAGAAAATCAAAACAGACAATTTAGTGCATTTGATATAGCAAAATACCTATCAGATCCTGTAGGCTATGGTTTAAACTTGATAAGTTTTATAGACAAAAAATCTTTTGTAATGAGTAATATTGCAAATATATTAAATGATGATAACGACAACTTACAAATTAACTTTAGTAGAAACCAAAATACTAATAGCATTAAACACGATTCATGGTTACTAGCAAGGAAAAATGATAACAACAGTAAAATACCAGAAGATTTATCACAAAAACTAATTGATTCATTATGTGGTTTTGATGCTACAGGACAACAAGTACCAGACAAAAATTTAAGTAATGTACAAAAATATGGTTCGTCCTTTAGGCCTAGACAAACATTCTTTAAAGATGTAAAAGGTGCAAGAAAAGTAGCATTTGATTATATTAATAATTTATTTAAATTATTAAAAATGAATACAGAATTTAAAGATTGGAACAGTAACCTTGTAAGTAGTAGAAATTATTTTAGTAATACAGACTGGTTTGCAGTAAAATCAATTGATTATACTACTGGTTTACCAGAGTATTATGATGATTCATATAAACCTGTTTATAGAGTAAACAGTACAACAGAATTTAATTCATTAAAAAATATTAGAGACGGTGTAGTTGTACAAGTTAAAGGAAGTGAAACAGACAGAAGTAGACTTTACATGTATGATGGTAACCTTAGAAAATATAATCTTATTAGTATAGAAAATGAAAATATTCAATTACAGGATTCTTTATACACTGATAATTCAAACACACTATTAGATAAAGAATTAAGAAGTATCTTAAACACTATTAAAGATAATAAATTTAATAATACTGTACACTGGAATTCCTTATTCTTCTTAATGTTAGAATATGCATACGGTGAGCATAGTGGTTTAAGTTGGGCATTCAAAACAAGTTATGTTTTTGTAGAGAAAGAAGAAGAAGATTTAATTAAGTTTGCTGGATTTAAGCCAGATAACTTTGAAAAAGTTCTAGAATACATGAACGAATTTAAACCTTATTCAACTAAAGTAAGAGAGTATAAAGATGGTAAACGTCCGCCTTTAGAGTATATTAAAGATCAAATGATAAGTGATTTTGATAAACCTCCTTATGCAGATATTAATCAAGGTGTAATAAGAATACTTGACGAAAGTTCGTCTAGCGATCTTGCACTTATGGCCAATAATGATGCATATAAGAAATATTCAACTATTACCAATAAAGGTGAGCAACCTATTAGACAGGCAAAAACAAGTTTAATATTTGATAGAACAAACTGGCAACCAACACAATTCCAATGGAACCCAAGTACTGAAAGTGCTAATAGCAGTATTGCAACAAACATAGCATGGCTACAATCTGCAAGTAATTCAGATGTAAGTGCTAATGCAAATGTTAGAGCTATAGACAGAATAATTAAGTTTGATTCCGGTGTTTCATCTAAATTTACAAACGAGATGGAAGTATATTTAACAGGTCAAGGATATGTTGCAGGGTCTAGTGCAAATACTACACTTATTAGTAATGCAACAATATTGTTAAATGCCATTGAAGCAGGATCATTAGATGGCACATTAAATAGTGCAAGAAATAAAGTTGGCGGAAACTTTATAGGTGATATTTTAGATGCTAATGTGTTTAGTAAAGTTGTAGATGGATATGATCCTACATTAGATTATCAAGAATTCTTTGGTTATGATTCAGAAGCATTTGATACAGTATCCAACGATATAAGCATTGAAGTAATAAACTATTCAGGTACATTTGATAGTTCATTAATAAACTTTAGAAGAAATGATATTACATATGAAGGATTTGACGGTGTAACATTTAGCAGAATGCTATACGGAGAAGATAGGCCAGAAGAGCTAGTACAAATAGACCCACAAGAAAACTTTGTACTTACTGTTACAACAAGTCCTTATGCAAATGCTGATTCAAGTAGTAATATTGTAGTAGCGAATGCACAACCTGTTACTTACAGAGTACATAGAGCAATGGATGGAGAAAGCCATTTCCTAAGAGTAAGATCAAGCACCACATTAAGTGCTAACCTTTTATTAAGTGATAGGAGCATTAGTGTAGCAAATGCTAGTGTACTTCCAAGACCAACATTGGGTACGCCTGGTGTTTTATGGGTAGAATCAGAAAGAATTACATATAAAGAAAGAGATACCGTTAATAATATTTTAAGTGGTATTACAAGAGGAACAAAAGGAACTACTGCAGAAAACTGGTATGTAACTGATGAAGCAGGAGCAAATGTAACATTAAATGTATATGATGGCTCCAGTGATCAAGAATTTACAGATTTAGTAGGTGCTCCAGAGTCTAATACATTCTTAGACACAGGCGCAGTAAGTTTAGCAGATTACGATAGTGCTAATGCAAGTAGTGTTACAAGTATAATGAAGTTTTTACATGACAAATAATAAAACTAGTTATTTGCAAAAGTGATAAATAGTTACATGAGCAATGATATGAACCAAAATATAGAAAATGAAAACAACTCGTTAGAAAATCAAACAGTTGATAATGCTGGCATTAATGTCAGCGGTCATATTGTAATAAAAGATTTAGACACAAACGAAGTACTAGTAAATAAACGTAATGCAATCCATTATGGAAACATGGCATATATTGTAGCACAGGCTTTAAATGCCTTTAATACAGAGAATGCCTTTATAGATAGAATTGCATTTGGTAATGGTGCTACAAGTGTTGATACAGCAGGAAAAATTTTATATAAAACGCCAAGAGTTTCAGAAAGTTACGAAAACTCAGCAGGCCTGTACAGCAGAACTTTTGATAAAAGATTGAATCCAGCAACAACGGATACATCTATTACAACGGTTGTAGGTTCCTCACACACAGACATTAAGGTTACATGTACTTTAGGATACAATGAACCAAGCGACGCAGACTTATTTGATACAGCAACTAATAACGAAGGTGATTATGTATTTGATGAATTAGGTCTATTTACATACCCAACAGATGGTAGTAGTATAGATACTAGCACAATGCTAACTCACGTGGTATTTCACCCTGTACAAAAAAGTCAAAACAGAAAAATTGAAATAGTTTATACTGTAAGAGTTCAGTTAAGTTAGAGGATAAAAGATGGCATATACAATAACAAATTCAGATAATAGTAGGACAATAACTGTCCAAGATACTACTGTCGATACCACCTATGCCTTAAAGTTAATCGGAAGAAACGTATCAGGATATGGACAGTATTTTGTAGAAAATACAGTAAGACATCTTGAAAACTTCGCTAGTACCACATCACCATCTGGTGAGAAATTAACTGGGCAACTTTGGTATGATAAAAGTGAAAGTATCTTAAAATACTGGAATGGGTCTACATGGAAAAGAGCAACAAATATAATTGTAAACTCTAGTGCTCCAAGTACATCCAATACAGGTGATGCATGGTTTGATACCGGAAATCAAAAGTTATACATTTATAATGGTACAACATATAAACCAGCCGCATACTCAGGTGAGGTTACAAATGAATACTCAAGTGATTCAAGTGTGGGTTCTCCTAGTAATTACGGTACAAAATTAAGAAATATTTATTTAACAGACTCAGGTGGTAATCCTAAGCCTGTTTTAGGTTTAGTTTACGTCAGTGATGGTACAGTTAATGGTGGTGCAACAACTACAACTGACGGTAAAGAAACATTGATGGCGGTGTTCAGTGATCATCCAGAATTTGTTGCTGGAAGTACTGACAGTAAATCAGACGGTCAAAACATAAACTACTTTACAGAATTAGGATCAACAGGTGGTATAGGTACAACTATTAAGCCAGGTATGAACCTTAGAAGTGAATATGCCGCAACAGCCGTTGCATTGGCAGAAAGAGCATATAAGGCCGATACAGCATATAAAATTAATTTAGGTAATATAGGCTCCCCAGGCTCAAACATTGATGCTGGATCTATAATTACAACATTAGGAAGTTATATACCAACAACTGACGATGCATTTACACTAGGTAGTGCAAGTTTTAAATTTGCTGAAATGTACTCAGGTACTATCACAATAGGTGATGGTTCAACAGGTTTAATAAGTGCAAATGGTAGTGTTGATCTAGGTACATCAAGTACAAGATTTGCTAACGGTTATTTTACAAACATTGATGTAAGTGGTAATGTTACATTTGGTGCTGGTACACAAAATTTAGGTACAAGTGGAGCACCAGTTGAAAACTTCTTTACAGCAAATGCAAGTATTACTACTAGCCTTTCATTAGGTTCAGGTGGTACAGCATTTACACTTCCAATTACTGACGGAAGTGCAGACCAGGCCCTTATTACAGACGGTTCAGGAACTGTAAGTTTTGGTAATGTTGCTTTAAGTACAACAACACTTACTGCAGGAGCCGGTCTTACAGGTGGCGGAGACTTATCTACAAATAGAACATTTGACGTTGGAGCAGGTAGTTACATGATTGTAAATGCTGATAGTATAGAAGCAGATGCAACAACGGCCGCAACAGCAAACAAACTGGTTGCTAGAGATGGTGCTGGTAATGTGGCGGCAAATTACTTTGTAGGTACTGCTACACAGGCTCAATATGCTGACTTGGCTGAGATTTATGAAGCAGATGCAGAATATGAAGCCGGAACAGTTGTTAAATTGGGCGGAGAAAAAGAAATTACACAAACATCGAATCACGCAGATCCAGATGTATTTGGTGTTATATCTACAAACCCAGCATACTTAATGAATAGTGATGCAAGTGGTTTACCAGTAGCATTACAGGGAAGAGTTCCTGTTAAAGTAATTGGTAAAATTGCTAAAAGCGAAAGATTAGTTGCTAGTGACGAGCCTGGAATGGCTTGGGCATTAGGCACAGACGAGTATGATGCTAGAGCAATTATTGGTAGAAGTTTACAAGATAAAGAAGACGGTGGCATAGGAATAGTAGAAGCAGTCATCGGTGCGAAATAGATAAATACAGTTATAGATTACTTATTTAGGAGAACATAATGGCATCAGGAAGTTCAGTTACAATAGACGGCGGAACAAATATGACGCAAGTCGTGGCGGGAGATATTATTGATGATGCAGATTTCAATAATGCCAGAACTAATGTAAACACATTATTAACCACAGCCGCAGACATTACTTTTAGTAGTGGAAGTACTATGGCCGCAGTAAATACTATCTTTGGTTATGGACAAGGCGGTGCAGGTGTTAATGCCGCAAGTGCAGGTGGATTGGTTTATGCCGATAATGCCACAGGTGGTTTTAAAAGATTACAAGACGATGTACAGGCCCTTTGTGCATTTTTAGGTCAATCAGTAAGAACAAACGTTGGATCAGATGTAACATCAAGTACAATAATTGATGACACAACTTGGTCTAACCTCATGCTAAATGTTAAAGATTGTTGGGACAACAGATTTAGCCCAGCAAGTAGAACAAGCTCAACAGGCGATAGTGCTCAAAGAACAGCGGCATGGACAACAAGTTTAGAACAAGAAACAACTTATACATGGGCAAACGAAGGTTTATTAAGAGCCTTTTTTAATGGCGGTGGAAGAATTGGCATGAGTGCTAGTAGAAGTGGTGGTACAAGTTCATCACAAAATACAGACTGGACTAACTTACTAAGTGCTATGGGTGATGTTTATATTGATTACCAAACAGCAGGTGGTAGCTCAGGAACAAATGAAGGCAAAGGTGCTTATGAATTAGGTACAAGTTATCAATTACTTTGGACTAAATTAGGTTCAGGTGCTTATGCTTCAAACTATTTTAAAATGTATGGTAAAGTAAATTCAACAACTAACCCTACAGTTATTACACTTAAAGCAGAATTAAGCGACCCTTACACAGCGGCCGCGGCCGCGGCGGCAGATGGTGCCGTTGGTCCTGACGGTGTACCAAGTACTGGTGACGATGCGGCAGGATATACAGACAGCATTGACGGAACATTAACAATATTTGGAAGACGTCATTTACCAGATGCAAGTGGTTCAGGATTTAGTTTTACTAATCCAACTACAAGCTCAGGTTCAATAAGCGGATCATAATAAAAATAAAACTTTTAAAAGCCAGTTCATAGTAACTGGCTTTTTTTTGACTTATAAATATTGACATGAGTACACGTTTGACAAAAGCATTAGAGTTTGCTAATTATCGTACCACTTTAAATAATCAGCAGGCTCAATTAAAAGCAAAAACTCAAAGCCTTTTGAGTTACAGTATTAATGGTGGAACATTTACCATTGATATTCCATTAATAACATTCTGCAAACAACTTTTGGATGAAGGTCAAAAACAGGTTGTACTCTTGGATATATACAATAATCCTATTCAGATTGAAATAGAAAGTTTTTACGAAGAAATACAAAGTAGATATTTTGAAGTAACAAACGATTATTATGCTGAATATGAAAAGTTAAGAAAATCAAGAAAAGTACACAAAGTATTAGACCTCAATGAAGACGGAACTTAATTATCTATTTGACGTAGACGGAACTCTTACACCTAGCAGAGGTGTAATAGATGACGATTTTAAAAAATGGCTTATAAATTTTGCCTTAAAACACAACGTAGTATTAGTTACAGGCAGTGACAGATCCAAAACAATAGAACAATTAGGCACCACATTATACAACAGATGTAGACGTGTTTATAATTGTAGTGGTAATGATGTCTACGAGAAAGATAGCCAGATAAAATTTAATGATTGGGCCTTGCCAATAGAGGCACAGCAGTGGTTACAATTTAAATTAGACCATAGTCCTTTTGAGATTAGAACAGGATTACATTTTGAGCACCGAACTGGTATGTGTAATTTTAGTGTTGTAGGTAGAAATGCAAACACACAGGAACGAAAACAATATTATGACTATGATTGCAACACAAACGAAAGAACTAAAATTGCAACAGCCTTTAATGAAAAATTTGAAGGTATTGTAGCAAAAGTTGGAGGAGAAACTGGTTTAGATATTTTTCCTATTGGTTGTGATAAAAGCCAAGTAGTAAAGGATTTTGATATAAACAGTATAAGATTTTTTGGTGACAGATGTGATGAAGCAGGAAACGATTATCCTGTAGCAAGTCTTTTACAACCACATCAGGTGTATCATATAAAAGATTGGAAACATTGTTGGGAGTTATTAAAATATGTCTAGAGGTATATTAATGTTTGCTCATAACAATGAGGAAATAGATTATATTAAGTTGGCAGTAGTAAATGCATTACTAATACAAAAGAATTTAGGCATAAAAGATATCACAGTAGTTACAGATCCGTTTAGTTTAAAACATGCTGAAAAAACACTGGGTAAAAGATTACTTAAAAAAGCAATTAGTAATATAATTGTAAACAAAAAAGATAAAAAATTTAAAAATACAAATGTTAGATTATACAAAGACACTAGCCATAGTGTAAAAAATTTACCATTTTATAATGTAAACAGGTGCGATGCCTACGATATCTCACCTTATGATGAAACCATATTACTTGATGTTGATTATTTAATATTAAGTGATACACTAAATCAATGTTGGGGTCATAACAATGAACTTATGATGAACTGGAAATTTCAGGACATTATGTACGAACGAAAAGACCCTTCCCTAAACAGGTTAAACCATTTAGGTATAACAATGTACTGGGCAACTGTGGTTTATTTCCGCAAAACAGAATATGCTGAAAGTTTTTTCAACTTCGTCAAACATGTAAAAAACAATCCGCAATATTATCGTGACTTATACAAGTGGCAAGGTACTCTATACAGAAACGATTACAGTTTTAGTATTGCCGCTCATATGATGTCAGGTTTTACTGATAAAGGAATACCGCAGTTGCCTACTACTTTGTATAAAAGTTTTGATACTGACGATATACATAGTGCTGTAGATAAGAACACAATCATTATGTATTTGGAAAAACCTAAAAGTCCTGGAGACTTTATTTTAACAAAATGGCAAGATATAGATTTGCATGTTATGAATAAATGGGCAATAAATAGAATTAGTGATGAATTAATAGGATATGTAAATGGCTAAAAAATATATACATGTAAACATGCACAAGATTCGTGCTAATAAAAAACACGGTACAAACGAGCCTGTGATTACGGTCAAGGAAGGACGTAGTAATACTTATGGACATAGTGTAGAGATACATGGACCAAGTAAAGTTCTATATGGCGGTAATGATAAACCTCTACTGTCATGTGGTGCAAGAGTTGTAATAGAAACTGAAGCAGAGGTAACCATTGAGTAGAGGCTACATAGTTATAGCACAAAACAATGATACTGTGGATTATCTAGAACAGGCGTATGCCCTTGCCTTGAATTTAAAACTAACACAGAGCAAGGTCAACAATCTGACAGTATGTGTAGACCCTAAAACCAAAAAACTTATAAAAGCAAAACACAAAAAAATATTTGATAATATTGTAGATATACCTTGGCAAGACGATGCCGCAGATGCTGATTGGAAGATAAACAACAAATGGAAATATTATTACATGACTCCTTATGATGAGACAGTAATATTAGATACTGATATGATATTTCCTACAGATGTAAGCCATTGGTGGGATATAATGTCACAACGTGATGTGTGGGCAACTACTAAAGTTAGAACATACAGAGGTGATATTGCTAATAGTGACTACTACAGAACATGGTTTACAGCAAACGACTTGCCAAATGTATATACAGCATTTTTTTATTTTAAAAAGTCAGAACTAGCAAGTGAGTTATTTGCAATGACAGAAATAATTTTTCAGCATTGGCAAAGAATGTTTTACAAATACATGCCGGCAGGCAAACCAGATTGGTTAAGTGGAGATGTAGCATTTGCACTTGCTATGAAAATTTTAGGTATAGAACATCAGTGTACTAGAGAAAATATAGATACAGTACCCACTTTTGTACACATGAAAAGTCATGTACAAAATATAGTTGGTGTTGCTGTAAGTGATACATGGACTGAAACTTTGCCTACATACTATAACAAATACAATGATTTTAAAATAGGCAATTTTAAGCAAACTTACCCTTTCCATTATGTGGAAAAAGATTGGCTCAGTGCTGATAAAATAAAACAATTTGAGAACGACTATGGCATTAAGTGAAGCAGAAAAAAGACGTAGACGTTTTTTAAAAGAAAAAAATAAATTTAACAGTTTTAACGAATTAGTTAAACATCATCAAAACAGAGACCAAACTGTTTGGTTCGATTTAGAAGGAAATATTTTACAAATTAGTGCTGAGCAAAAACGAAAAAAATCTGTAAAAGAACGTAGTGTGGTGTTTACTGCTGAACAATTAGAAATATTAAAAGATAAAGATGTAAATTTATACAGAATTGTACAAGATGCAGAAGTAGAAACTGTGTTTAGTATAGAGTTAAAACCACTTGAAAGTCCTTTTGTTGAGCATGAAAAAGATTTTTTACAACTTATACCAGAGAGTAAAAGTAAAATATTTGACATAAGTGTAAAGTATAATAAAGGAAACTTTACAGTAAAACCTCACAATAAAATTTTAAAAAAATATAAAGATGTAGATAGTAATATTGCCACTGCTAATGGTAAAAAAGTATTAAAATTTTATTTCACAAGCAAGAACGACCCACACTTTATGATTAAAAGTGTTAATATATTACTATCTGATTTACTAGAAAACAAATCTGTTACTAAAAAATTAACAAAAAATCTTGATCAATGTAGCATATATACCATTAAATTATTTGATAAATATGTGTGTATTTAAGAATTTAAATTCAGGACACACAAATGGCAAAAATCGATGTTACAGAACTAGACATATTCTATATTTCTTATGATGAACCCAACTGTGAAGAACATTGGGCAGACTTACTAAACAAAGTACCGTGGGCTAAACGAGTACACGGAGTCAAAGGCTTTGATGCCGCTCACAAGGCATGTGCTAATCAATCAGAAACAGATCGTTTTATTACTGTAGACGGTGATAATATTGTTATGGATGACTTTTTTGAGCAAGTACTTGAAGTACCAGAAACAGATCATGACGGTAACGATATATCAGAAAGTATTTTCAGTTGGAATGCTAAAAATATTTTAAACGGATTAGTGTACGGCAACGGCGGACTTAAATGTTGGCCAACACAATATGTATTAGATATGAAAACTCATGAAGCGGCTGATGACGAAGAAGGTATGGAATTTTGTTGGAAGTTAAATTACATTCAACTTAATGATACTTTTAGTGAAGTACATCAAACTGCATCACCATTCCAAGCCTTTAGAGCAGGTTTCAGAGAAGGTGTAAAAATGAGTTTGGATCAAGGCGCTCGTGTTAGAGCAGACGAATTTAAAGATAAAATTTGGTGGCAAAATTATAATAGATTGCAAACATGGTGTAATATAGGAAGTGATGTAGAGAATGGCTTATGGGCAATCTACGGAGCAAGGCTTGGTTGTGAAATGACTGTGTTAAGTGATTGGGACACTAACCAAATATCTGATTACGAGTGGTTTAAAGACTTTTTTGCAAATGATATACTTCCACGTTTTCCTGGAGAAACAGTTTGTAAATATTCTAAAGTTACCTATAGTCCTGAAATGCTTTACATAGGAATACAGGATATTGGATTACGTTTAAATGAAAGCATTAATGAAATGATGTTATTTGATCCTAATGAACAAATGTGTAAATTCTTTAAAAAGACTTATGTAAATCCAAGACGTTGGGGTGTAATGATTAGAGAAAAGCAAATACAAGATTTGCTTGAAAAAGGATTAATACAATAAGTGAGCAATTATGATCAGGCCGCTGACAAGGCTAAGGAACAATTAGATGCCATAAGTGAAACAATGTGCTATGCAAAATGGACACAGGTGTCCATGCATTTAACTAATGGTAAAACACATAGTTGCTATCATCCTCCAACACATGATATAGATGTTGAGGAACTAAAAACAAATCCTTCTGCATTACACAATACAGCAGAAAAGAAAGAACAACGGGCTCAAATGCTAAAAGGTGAAAGACCTGAAGGCTGTAGTTACTGTTGGCGTATAGAAGATGTAGGCGGTAGAAGTGATCGTGTATATCGCAGTGGAGAATATTGGGCTCAAAATGCTAGAGAAGAAATTGCAGAAGCAGGTGCTGATGGTAACATAAATCCCAGATATGTTGAAGTAAATTTCAACCAAGCATGTAATTTAAAATGTAGTTACTGCTCACCGCACCTAAGCAATAGTTGGGAAAGAGAAATAAAACAATTTGGAGCATATCAAATTGTACAAGGAGAACATAACAATTTAGATAGTTTAAGTAAACAAAGATTATTACCAGAAAAAATTGCACAAGACGAAAATCCTTATGTAAATGCTTTTTGGAAATGGTGGCCTGAGTTATATAAAAACTTAGAAGTTTTTCGTATGACAGGAGGTGAACCATTAATGGATAGTAATACATTTAAAGTGTTAGACTATGTGTATAAAAATCCAAATGCTTGGCTTGAGATGTCTATGACATCAAACATGTGTCCACCTAAACCAGTATTAATGGACATGTTTATTAAGTCGCTACAAAGATTAGAAGAGATACAAATATGGGAGGACCCGGAAAAGTTTAATCCAAACTCAGGGAA
>Ga0160423_10000181_pt1 | contig 47176 bp, 30 predicted proteins | sample CRUFie14St8metaG_FD_108191 | JGI IMG/M metagenome (GOLD analysis project Ga0160423, IMG submission 108191) | Marine microbial communities from the Costa Rica Dome - CRUD Field 142mm St8 metaG | ecosystem: Environmental > Aquatic > Marine > Oceanic > Photic zone | place: Costa Rica: the Eastern...
CAACTCAAACTAGTATAAATACACCAGATACTGACGGAGGTATAATACTTGCCAGAGGTGAGATGGGATATTGGGAGTCAACAGAAAGATATCCAGCAACAAGACCAGACATATGGGGTAACTTATGTGGTTTACCAATAAGACACCATAAGATGCCAACTGAAGAACTACACCCTAATTTAAAACTTACAAACAATGATGGTACATCAATTAGAATATTAGGAGTAGAGTTTAGTAATATAGAAAGACCAAAAGACAATGATGGTTTATATATAGAAAATATTGTAGGATATGAAATACTAAGAGGATCAAGAGAAGGAGCTAAATCTATTTTAGCTAAAGGTATGTTTAAGAATATGCGTAAGTATAAAATACCTGATGCAGATGATCTTATTAATGCAAATACTCAAGGTTTATATCCTAACTATCCTTTTAATGATTTAAGAGATGACTGGTTTCATATAGATTCTAATGAACATGCTGAAGGCAATAGTACATATGGGTCAACAAAATCAAGTCATGACTCCCTAAGTGGTTATACAAAAGATGTATTTACATTTCACTCACCAGATTTAAATTTTAGAAAACCATTTCTAAATGCTTATGAAACTAGATTTTATGGTGAGATTCATGGGGCAATGACAGGAAATTTTAGACATTCTGAAAAGCATCCAAGATTTAAATTACTTAAAAATGCAGCTGCTGTAATTGCAGGTATAGTAGGTGTAGGTTATGCTATTGGTGCTGTAAGAGGTGATGAAAAATACGGAATTCGGGGTTCTAGTAATCACATGAGTAGTATTAAAAGTGATAATTTTGGTATTGTAATGCCAGCCCCTGGTGGTGGAACTATACCTGGTACCGGTTATGTGGAAACTGCTTTAGAAACAGCAGCAGGTGCAGGTATAGCAGCTTTAGGTCAACTTGGTGAGACTTTAACAACTACTTTGTTAACAGACTTAACTAGTTTAACATCTCTTTATGGTACTGCTGCTTTTGGTACACAATTACAGTTACAAGCACAGTATCTTGCAAACCTTGGTGAATCTGTAGTACCTGGTGTAAATTCTGGTTTTTATCATACTGGTTTTGATATAACACATCCATCAGGAGCAATACCAAAAACAATACAAACAATAACAGGTGTTGGTATGATAATAGCTAAAAATAATATTGCTATTGGTGCTAATGAAATAATAGAACTTTTATATAATATTGTTAAAGTTCAAGAGTATGCCATGAAGATGAACAGTTATGGCTTTTTGAACAAGTTTAAAACATTACCTAATGGTAGTAGATTTAGAAGTAAAAATGAAGATTCTAATTACTTAGGTTCTTCATTCCAAAATTTTGATTCTTCTAAATATAAAATTAATAATTTATTTAGACCTAAAACTGTAGTTGTATCTACAGAAAACGGATTTGCAGATCCTACTGTAACTGATAAATCAAGATTTGCTATTGGTGGAGATATTGATAACGCTACACCTTCAAGGTATAAAAAACCAGAAACTAAAGTTAAAAGAAATATATCAGCTTTTTATGGTGCTCTTAAATTTAATTTTGAAAATCAATATGGTCAACTTGATGGTATAAAACAAGTTCAAATGAGGGGTTGTGTTAACTACATTGATCCAACATTACCGGCCTCAACTAAATATTCTACAGAACCAATTCTTTCAGGAGATACTTATATTGGAAGATATACAGAAAAATGTATAATGCCAATATTTACAGATTTCTTAAATGGCCAACCTGATGAATTTAATTTTGATTATAGAAACTATACTAACATACCTTATCCAAGATATTGGTTATCATCTGAAAGGTATGACACGGGTCAATTAGCACAAGAAATTATATCTCTTGGACTATCACAAAGTGATCAAGCTTTACCTGATGATTCATACTATTTAGATAGAAGAAGCTTTAGTAGTGCTCTAAGTGATTTATTTGGAGGCAGTGATGGTCCTACATTTGTAATGAAGTATGCATATATCTATACGCATATTAATGGTATATCTGACTTCTTTGTTGAATCAGAAATAAACTTAGCGTATAGAGATTATGGTGCAAAATCAGAGGAAAGAGTATTTGATATATATAATGACAATGATATAAATGGATTATTACATGCAGACATAATTAAAGAAGATAACTTCTATAGGTATGACTACTCTCTGAGTAATAGTAGATTTCAGATGAATCTTATCAGCGCAGGTAATATTCAACCTAGAGATTATGATCCACTTATTGCTGATGCATGTCATGACTATTATCCAAAAAGATTAATATATTCATTAAGAGCTCAACAAGAAGCTAAAAAAGATTTCTGGAGGGTATTCTTACCAAATAATTATAAGGACTTTAAAAGCACTGTAAGCGCTATTAAACCTATGAATAAGACAGGTGCTGTTATATTCTTCCCTTATCAGTCTCCACAAATGTTCCAAGGTGTTGATACATTACAAACAGACCTTGGAAACAAAGTAACAGTTGGTGACGGAGGTTTGTTTAATAGAGAACCACAAAATATAACTAATTCAGATGTATCACATGAATATGGATCTGTAGAAAGTTTGAGAAGTATTGTAAATACACCAACAGGTTTATTCTTTATGTCTCAACAACAAGGTAAAATATTCCAATATACTGGTAGAGGTCTTGTTAATATAGCTGATGCAGGAATGAAATGGTGGTTTAACAAATACTTACCATGTCAATTAATAAAAGATTTACCAGAGTTAGAAGGTCATCCATTAGCAGACAACCCAGTTGCAGGTGTTGGTTGTCAAACTATATATGACGCTAATGATGACATAGTATACTTCTGTAAGAAAGACTACAGAGTTAAAAAGAAGATTGCTGGTGAAATGTCTTTTGACTATGAAAACTCTCAAGTAAAGTTTACTACACCTGCAGGTATAGTTATAAATGTAGAGATAGGAGATCCTACATACTTTGAAGATTGTTCTTGGACAGTATCATATGATCCTAAAATTAAATCATGGATATCATTCCATGACTGGCATCCAGAAATGCATTTACACAGTATAAATCATTTCCTTACAACAAAAACAGCTGAGTCAGATACACCTATATGTCCAGATGGTTATGTTTATAATTCTACAACAGGACTATGTGAAAGAGGACAAAACATTTTTGAACCGGCTCCAGTTAATGTAGATGAGGTAGCTGCAACAATAACAGGTGGACCTGAAAATTGTTTAGTTGATATTGTTATTGCTATGGATGTTTCAGGTAGTACAGATGATCCTCCTGGTCCACCATTTAGAATTGATGCACAAAGAGCTTTTGTACAAGCTTTTTTAAATGATCCTAATATATCATCTCAAATGGCTTCAGGTGATATACAAATAGGATTTACAAGATGGAATGCTACTCAAGTAAGTTCAATGAATCCTAACGGATTTAGTATGAGTAATACTGTAACTCCGGCACAAGTTCAAACATATTATGCAGCAGGTTCTACTGGAGGAACAAACGTATGTGCTGGGTTAAATGGTGGTGCAAATATATTATCTAATAAAGCTACTTCACAGTTAGGTGATAGATCAGCACTACCAAGTTTTAGAAATGTTTTAATTTTAATGACTGATGGTAATAATACTATATGTGGCCCGGCAACTGCTGGACCAGGTGGTAATCCAGTGGGATGTCAATATCAGAATCAAGCGGGATATGAAGTAATAGGAGTATTTTGTGATCCAACAAATCCAACTCCTCCAGCTGGTGGTCAGGGTATTTTAGATGCTGTTACTTGTAATGTTTCAGCTAATCAATTTACAATAGCAGCTAATCAAACAACTGGACCTAATTCTCCAAGTGCTGTTGCTAATGCTGTAACAAGTGCAGCTTGTGGTACAGACTATGAATGTGAATGTCCTCCAGGATATACTTTAGTTTATCCAAATGGTGTTGGTGGAGAGTATGTATTACCAAATGGAACATGTGATAATGAAAACCCACCTATATGTAGAAAGGTAGAATGTGAATGTCCACCTTCTCCATTCCCATCAGGAACAACAACTGAGTCAGGAACTTGTCCTGATACATTCTTAGTTGGTAGTAGTACTTACATAAACCCAACTCCAAAAATGTGTAACTACTTTGGATTAGAAACAACTACTCCAAGTAATGTAGAATCAGGATTATGGAGACATAACTATAGATGTGATTTATATTCTAACTTTTATGGTGTTGATTATCCTTGGGAGATAGAATTGATACAACAAACAGGTCAAGCTGTAAATACTATTAGGAGTGTTGAATATCATTTAGAGTCTTATGTATACAAAGGTAAGGACCATGATGCATGTAATGATGATAGATGGCATGACTTAGATTTTAATTTTGATGAAGCTATATTATACAATAGTGAGCAGGTATCAGGTTTATTAAAACTAAATATTACACCTAAAGAACAACCTATAGATGCTTTACAGTATCCTATTATTAATGCTAATGATATAGATATTCTTTACTCTAAGGAGGAACAGAAGTATAGATTTAATCAGTTTTGGGATATTACAAGAGATAGAGGAGAGTTTAGCAACTTTGAGCAACCAATATTTGTGACAAGGTTAAACGGATATATAAAAGATCTTAATGCAAATAACTTAGATTATAACAAAGCTGAGACGCAAAGAAAAAAACTTAGACATTACTATAACAAAGTATTACTAAGAAGAAACAGATCTGAGAGAAGAAAAATGTTATTAAGATTACACAATACTAAATTACAGTTGTCATACAGATAATGAAGAAGTTTAAAAAGACAATATCAAGAGGATTACCAGGTGGACCTAATGAGGAGATCACAGAGATTACTGGTGCAATTTCTGTTGAGGGATATAAAATTAATAGTCCTGACAAGGATAATACATTTAATGTTATTCCCTCAAGTAATATTAGTATGAAAGATGTTGAGTTTCCTATATTAGGAACTGATAACTTAGGTAATTCTCAAGTAATGATGCCAGGTGCACAATACACATTTCCTGGTGATATGGTTGTAGAACTACCTATGATGGCAGATGGGGGTAGGTGTTGGCCAGGATATAAACCTGTGTCAGGTAAGATGGCGTACAGTAAAGGTAGTTGTGAAAAAGCAGAGGATGGTTTAGAACTACCTATAAAACAAAGAGGTGGAAATGATCTTGATGACAAAATTGCTTTTCCATTACTAAAAAAATTAGCAGCTGCTGCAGATGCAACATCAGATTTTATTACAGAAAAAACTGATGATATATATAATATGGTAAAACCTGAGATAACACAAGAAGACAGACAGTTTATATTTGACAACGTCAGACCTTTAAGTTATCCAACATTTACTACAATGACAACTACAGCTACTAATTTATTACTTAAGAAAGCTGGTTTTGATACTACTACACCACCTGCTTTGGATAGTGATGGAGATTATCAAATAGGTGATGAAGCTTGGGCTAAGTCTTTAGGTGTGTCTACAAAGGATAAATATATTATTCCTCAAGAACAATACAAGCCTTCAAGTGCAGAAGATCCAGATGCTAAATATTACAAGTTGCATGATGATGTTATTGACTACAGTAAGATAATGAAAGAACTTAGTAGTAAAGATGTAGATCATGTACAATATTTTGAATCTCTTGCTCCATTTCTTAAGAAAGGATTTATGGATGAAACAGAGTTTGAACAAATTGATCCTCTACAAAACTTTAAAGTAAGTGTAGGATATGATGAAGATAAAAAACAAAAGTATATATCTATATATGATAAGTATGATTTCAAAGGAGCATTAAATAATGTAATAAAACCTTACGAGTTTTATGATAGATATTATTTACCTAAAGAGCAAGAGGGTGGTGAACAACAAACAAGAACTCAAATAAGAGAACAAATGTTACAGCTCTATAAGCAATTAGAAGAAGAGCAAAATAGAGTTAATGATATAAGATCTAGAGTACCTCAAGTTAGTGAAGAGATAGATATAGCTGATAGTAAAATAGCTGACAGAATAAATAACCCTATAACAAAAGAAGATCAGAAACTTGTAGAACTTTGGGAAAATTATACATATGCAAATAATCCTAAAGAACTTGCAGCAGCAAGAGAAGCTTTGCCACAAGAAGTAAAAGATGTACTACCACAACAAGGTAAATACAATGTAGCATCTTATTCATATAAAGATGATACATGGAAAGGCGGACAAGATCCTAGTAGGGAATTGTATTGTACACCCTTTGGTTGTTTTCCATATCAAAAAGCAGGAGCAACTGATGTAGACATTATAGGTGGTAATTATACTTTTACAGAAGGAGCTTATGGTTCTGGATATAAAACAGCAGGTAATGTACCTTTTGAAAAAGTATCAGTAGAAGATGCAGAGCCAGGTGATATAGCTATACAATATAATAGTGCTCCATTAGAATATACTATGTCTGATGCACCACGAGTGTTTAGACCACATCATACTACTATATTAAATAAAAAAGCAGAGTATGATGATGGTACTCCATACATAGAAGTATATAATGCACAAGGTGGTAGTAGATTATATTTTGGTAAAGATGAATTTGAATTAGGACCTAATATAGAATCAGGAGATGATAGAGATGACTTTTCAGAACAACATGAGTTTTATAGATATGTAGGTCAAACTCCTAAGATACAAAAACAAATAGATGATCTTAAAGAGTTATACATGCAAGCTCCAAAAGAAGAGATTGTACCACTATCTACTCTAAAAGGAGAAACAATAAATCTCAATGTGCCTAATGAGATACAAGCTGAGCCACTTAATACCCGTGTTATTATACCTCAAACAACTAATAAAAAAAGAAGAAGACGTCAATACGGTGCAGAGATAATTGAAAAACAAAATGATATGTTAAGAAGACAAGCTTTTGCAGAATCTTCTTTTAATCCTAGCGCAGAGTCACCAGCTGGTGCACAAGGTCTAACACAATTTACACCTACTACTATAAAGGAACTACAAAGATTAGGTTTTGTAAATGAAGACTTTGATATTTTTAACCCACAACAAGCTGTTGAAGCACAAAAAGCTTATATGAAGTATATACAAAGTAAACCATTTGTTGCAAAAGGTACAGATGAAGTACAACTAGCAAAAGCTTTGTATGCTTACAATAGAGGTCCATCAGGAGCACTTAAAAATCTTACTAAATTAAAAGGAAAATATGATATTTATAATTCTCTTGATTGGTTAAATGGTATAAATCCAGAGTCTAAGGACTATATAGAAAAAATATTAGGTAAGAATCCTGAGTTCAATATTCAATATAAGCAAGCATTAGAATCAAAAGATTATACACCTATAGTAGATTTATATCAAGCAGGAGGTGAATCTAATATGTTTAAGATTTACAAAGATTTTATTATGGGTGAATTTGACACATCAGAAAGTTACCCTGAAGCAGAAAAAGTGTTTGACAGACTTAATAGAGTATATTATAAAGAGGCAAAAGAAGCTGGAATGTCTCCAGCCAATTACATTATGACAAACATAGTAACTAGTTAAACATTAGATATTTTGACTAATTATTTGTATATTATTAATATATTATGAGTAGGAGTAAGTTACATAAAAAAAGTTTAAAAGATTATCAGGATGGCGGCTATAGAGCAAGGCCAAGATATATACCTTTGAACATAGGTTTAGAGGTAGGTAATTTTAATATTGGTGATGTAGCTAACTTTGCTAGTAATGTTGCTGGTTTATTTAGTGGCAAGGACAAAGATGGCGATGGGTTGAAGGATGGTTTCTTTAGAGATGGTAAGAGAAAAAGAGCCATCCAAAAAAGAAAAGCTGGTCAGTACTATAACTATGATGTAAACATAGATGAGAATGATCCAAATGATTACAACTTTGCACAGTCAGATGCTGTAGAGTTATTTAATGCATCAAAGAGTGCTAATAATATGACACCTATTAGAAATGATATTCAGTATTTAGAAGATATAGATAAGTTTACTAAATACAATGTAGATAAAGATGGTAGAAATAGAATGTTTTTAGCATCTAGAGAATCTGATTCTAACATACTGTCAGATGAAGAGATGAAGTTATACAGAGAGGGTATGAATCAAGAAGAAATTGTAGATACAGTTACTAAAGCATTTAGTGGTGTTAAGTTACCATTTAAAAAAGGTGGTGAAAATTACAATGGCTTATTACCTTACGTAAAGGGTTATAAGTGTCCTGAAGATAAAATGAGTTTATTATCTAAGATTACACCTAAAGCACAATTAGGTGGTCCACAAGGCTTTAATCCATTTACAGATGATTTTGGAGACTATATACAACAGTTTGCTCAAACAGATTACATGAGAGATACGCAAAGCATCATACCTCCAGCACAACAAAGATCTGCAAGCAGTGATGAGTCTGAAGCACCAGAAGGGACAGTGATATTAAATGAAGATCCTATGGCACTAGCCCCTGAAGTTAAAAGAACAAACCCTATTTCGGGTGGCATAAATAGACTTATGGATAGTAGAGCTGTAAAAGGATTTTCTAAACTTAGTGGTTTAGCTGTACAAGGAGCTGGTATTATAAATGATTATTTTCTTGACAAGAAAGCTATAGACGCAAAAAAAGAATTAAGAGAACTTACTATGGCTGATAATGCTTTTGGTGTATATGAAGACCCTATGGGTAAAAGAGGTTTGTATGATGCAAACACAGGACTTATGCAACCAGATATGAGCGTTACAACAGCTTATGGAAAAGATGGTGGTGAGGTAGAGGTTGATGATAAAACTTTAACAAGACTATTAGCATCAGGTGCTGATATAGAAATTTTATAGATATGAGTAAAAAGATTAGAATAAAAAAATTACCTGAAGGCTTTGAAATAAAAGACGGTAAGGTTATAGAAAAAATGTCACATGGTGGTTATGTTACTGGTGATCAAGCTGGTTATGGTCTTGCTACAGGTTATACTCATGACTCTGTAAATGATGCTAATGATGTAGATGTTAGATTTAGTTTATCTTCTGTACCAAGAGAAATGGCTAATCTAGAAGCAGAAGGTGGTGAGACAGTTCTCACTGATTTAAATAATAATGGTACCTTTGGTCTTTATGATATAAAAGGTCCTAGACACTCACAAGGCGGTGTGCCTATGTTCTTACCAGAACAATCTTTTATATTCTCAGATACTAATAAAATGAAATTATCTAGTAAAGAACTAGCACAATTTGGTATTGAGTCAAGAAAGAAAATGACACCTGCAGATGTTTCTAAGAGATATCAACTAAATGAATTCTTAGGAGCAAGAGCTGAGGATGATGCTGATCATATTACTGAGAAAAGCGCTGAGCTTATGTTAGAAAAAAATATGATGAAGCTTTCTAAACTTGCATTTGGTCAAGAGTCTAAAAAATTATTTGAAGATGGTGTGCCTTTAGCAGCATATCCTTACTTACAATCTATAGGTCAGAATCCATTTGAGTTTGCAGCTAGTATGGATCAAAGAAATCAATCAATGCAGCAAGCAAAAAAAGGCGGTGAAAAAGCACAAGAAGGAAGAGAAACTAAATCATATTTTATTTTAGGACGAAAGGTTGATAGAGCTGAATATATTGACTATATGATTAGAAATGATATGCACAGAGATTTTGACGGTAATCTAGAAGATGGATTTTTACAAACATTATCTGCTGATGAAATCAAAATGTACGGTAAAGCTTTAGTACCTACAATAGAAAACTATGATGTATTTACTGCAAGATCAAGAGCTAATACTGGTGACTTAAGTATTACAGATGAAGCATTTAGAGAAAACTTTGGAAATTTTGGATCTAATCAAGGTACAGATGATGTTGTTGAAGTAGTAACATCTAATAATACTGAAGTAGCTGAAAAAATATCTAAAGAAAAAGATAAGTTACCTGATGATAGAATACCAGTTTTAAGTGATATAGCTACCAAAATGGATGGTATATTAAGAAATCAAGGTATTGACGTTCAGGATATTATGGATGTTGGTGACGCTGGTATTGCAAACATGCAAAGAAGAAATACAGAGTCAGGCTTCTATGGAGATGTAACACAAGATAATATATCACAGTGGTATGATAATAACAAAATGGTTTTACAAGCTATGGGTTATGAATCATATGATGATCTTGTAAAGAAAGAAGGTGAAGACTGGCAAAAGAATAAAAAGTTTGTTAAGTCATTCCAAGAAAATAAAAACAAAGCATTAGCTAGTACATGGGATAATGACCCTAAAGTAAGAGAATACTTTGAAAAAGAAGGTATTACAAAAGATCAGTTTGTTAATCAATATGGTTTTGATGCTAGTAAGTCAAAAGGCACTAATGCTGTTGATGGTTTATTTGGTGAATATACTTTGAATAGAAGAGACTTTACAGGTATACCTGAACCTGAAGTAACTGAAGATCCAGAACCAGAACCAGAAGTAGAGGTAGAACCAGAAAAGAAACTTGAAGGTTATACACCAAGAGAGCCTGAGTTTTATTTACAAGATAAAGTTAAGATGTCTGCATTGGCAGCAAGAGATAGAGATTTATTTTTACCATTTGAACAACCTGTTGAAAGAGTGGAGCTAGATCCACAACTAATGGATCCTACAAGAGCTATTGCAGCTATCAATGAACAAAAAAATATATCTGATTCTGCTTTGGCACAGTTTGCTGGACCGCAGTCATTCAGTGCAAGAAGCTCTAAGAATGCTGGTACTGCGTTAAAAGCAGTGGCTGATACTACTGCAAGATATGATGCAGCAAACGTAGGTATTCTAAATAAAGCTGATGCTTTCCAAGCACAGGTAGATATGAATACTAATGCAGCTGAGAGAGATAGATCAAAAAGATTATATGACAATACTGTTCTTGCAAGTCAAAGATATATGGATGAGCAGAATCTTGATAGAGAGCAAATGGCTGATATGTTTGCTGATGCTGTAACTAATAAGATGAACACATATAATTTGAATACATTGTTCCCCTACTTTGATATTATGCCAGGGACAGGTGGTAATATTGAGATAACAGATACAAAAGCATTTGACCCAGTACAACCTGAAGATCCTTACAAGAAAATTACAGAGCTTGCAAAGATCAAAACTATGATGGAAAACGCTGGTGTTAAAGACCCTGATGGGAAGATACTAGCTAGTATTTATAACCCACAGGTATCTCCTTCTATGAATAACCTTCAGGCTTCTGTACAAGGTGTAGGAATAAACAACTTAGGTTACCAAAATCAGCCTGCTGGTGAGAAGGGTAAAGAAGTAAAACGTTATGCTGTGCCGTTTTATACAGGCAAGATGGGAACATAAACATTAAAAGTGTATTATTAATATTTTATACACTTAAAAAATTTTATTAATTTAGATTATGGCAACATACGTTCAAGGATATCAAATGTACGACAGAGAGGCTAAGCCTTTTGTACCTGATTATAAGTTTTTATCTACAGTCTTAGAAACAAGACAGAACAGATATGATACAAATTATCAGGCACTTAATGATGCTTATAGCAAAGTTGTATATGCTGATCTAAGTAGAGATGATAATAAGGAAAAGAGAGATCAGTTTGCACAACAGATTGCACCAAAGATGGAGCAAGTATCTGGATTTGATTTATCTCTACGTCAAAATGTAGATATGGCTAAGGGTATATTTAAACCTTTCTATGAAGATGATGCCATAATAAGAGACCTTACAAACACAGCTAACTTTAAATACGGTATCAAGAATGCAGAGTTTTTAAAGAATAGCAATGACAAAGCTAAAAGAGATCTTTATTGGGAAACTGGAGTGCAGGATTTAAATATCCAAATGCAAGATTATATTAATGCAAGTCCAGATGAAGCATTAAATATGGGTATAGGTAACTATGTACCTAATGCTAATTTATATGAAACATCCCTTGCCTTATTAAAAGAACAAGGTTTTAACGTTGAGATAGATAGACTTGACGAAAAAGGTAGATGGATTATAACCCAAAAGAATGGTGCACTTGTAACAGATCAAGCATATGCTTATTTAAATAGAGCTCTTATGGATGATCCTAGAGTTATAGAAGCATATAAAACAAGCGCAAGAGTACAAGCAAGAAACTTTGCTAATGCAAGACTTGAAGCAGGAGAGGTTGCTTCAGTTGCTCAAGGTGAGGAGATGTGGGCTAATACCACTATAGAAGAAATAAGCACTAACACAGCAGCATTACTAAAAGATAAAAAGAAAAAGGCTCAGGTAATGAAAGTATCAGCTGATCTTTGGAAAGAATATAATGAAAAATACAACATTGGTGCTGATACTCCTGATGGTAAAAGAGGTGAAGATTTTATAAGCAGATATTTAGCTATAAGACAAGAGATAGAGCAAGGAGAAGATATTGTAAACAATGCTGTATCAGCTCAAGGTACAAGAGATAAAGACTTAATGAATAAAGCATTCATGATGAATATGCAGTATAATATCAATGATGATATGATGGCTGCAGCTAAGTCATATAGTATGATAGATTATAAAGAGTCTATCAAAGCCAATCCATACGGTGTAGCTTTAGAGAAGCACAAAATGGATATGAATAAAATGTATAAAGAATATGAACTTAAAGCACAACTAGAAGAGTATAAGAAATCATTGGAGAATCCTTTTATTGGCCCATTGATCCCAGGTGTTAGTAGAAAGTCTGCTGGAAATGTTGATATGGAGTTAGACAGAAATAATAATATTGTAAGTCTAACTAGAGATAATATAGGAGAAGATGAGTTAACAAAACAAAAACATTTAAATTTAAATCAAAGATCTAAGGCTGAATTTATAAAAGATGCTCATCAACAAATACAATCTAATATAGAAGGTGGTAAACCATCAGTGATAGAAATACCAGGTCAAGGTGCAATGAGTATTAATGAGGCACAAATATTTTTAAGCAATCCAGCAAATTCTGCAATAGCAAATGAATTATTTGAAACATACTCATCAACTATATTAGAGAAAAATTCAAATCCAAATACATCAAGAAGCAAAGAAGAAAATGATAAAATAAACCAAATAAAAGATGGTTTCAGAGATAGAGCTGATGATATAAGAAGAGAGGATAATAAATCTATTATGCTTACTAATAAAGGGAACGAGATAGCTTATAACAATTTTGAGTTTGCAGCCCAAACAGAATATGGCAAAGACATTTTAAATAATGTAAAGAAATATAATGTTCCTAGAATTTTTTCTAAAGATGCAAATGGTAATGTAGTTAAACTATCTGAAGAAGATTTTATAAATGAGTATGTAAGAAGAGCTCAATCAGGTGAGCTTAGCAAAGATTTCAAAAACTATGTTTACAATAGAACCATGTCTAGAAAAGAAATGGATGAGTTATATGGTGAGGACCGTAATAATGCTTATGCTCAAGAGGTTAGACGAAATAATAGATATGGTTTAATTCTTAAGAAAGATTTTTTCAAAATAGGTAAAGCTAGAGAAGATGCTAAAGTACAGTATGATCAACAAAAAATGTTAATTAATGGTACGCTTAATGGCGCTATTAATACTCATGCTACAGAAAAAGATTCAGATTTTAAATCACCTTTTCAAAGATGGTCTTATGCTGAAGGTTTAGAAAATGTTTCTCCTAGTTTAATGACGGGTGATTCTGCAAGACAATTTAGAGGTTATGATGCAACATTTAACCCTAAAGCACCAACACAACAGGGTGCATTTTTATTAAATGGTGCTATAGAACAATTTAACTCAGGTACTGCAGTTATTCAGTTTGGGGATATAACAGAAAGCCAAGTTGATGCTGATGAAGCAAATGCCCAATTAGGTAAAGACGAACCTGTAGCAGAAAAGTTTTTTGAGCAAGCTGTTCAAGATATACAAGCTTTTATAATAGATAAATCTGGAGAAGGCAAGAACCCAAGAGTTCAAATAGAATATATGCCGGTAGCTGGCCCTCCAAATCAAGGGGATAAAACTCATGCTGCATATGTACTTAAATTTGATGATGATTACATAAAACAATTTGTAAGTAAATATGATGCAGAAACTCAAGGTGTAACAGAAGCTGAACTAAGAGGACTATTAGGTGAGTTAAGTATTATATTCCCTCAAGAGTCTGATAAAAGTCAATACTCTGTAGAAAATGCTTTTGGTAGAGGTTATTCAGATTATGAAATAGATATGACATATAGTGATGATAATAATGTTACCTTTGATGTTGATGCTGGAGGTTCTTTATCTTTCTATAAAGATGGCGCTAATTTTATGATGACTGGTAATTATGTAAGCTGGAGTGATGACAAACAAGATTTTGTGGTAAATGATAAGATATCACCTATGATTGTAACAATAGATGAAGCAGGTAAAGTACCAGCAACATCAGCTGAGATAGATTATATTATTCAAGCATATAGAAGAGAATTAAGAGATAGAATGGTAATCAATACTCAGAAAAAACAAAATTTTCTTAACAACCAACAAAAATAACATAAGATGGCAGAAGAAAGAAACATAACCTCTGTTCCATCACCAAGGGAGACAGAGTCAGTTCTAGCACCTAATCCTATAAATACACAGTTAGGTTTGAACAGTGTAGATAATCTTTCACATTTACCTATTAGTGATGTGTTTAAAATACCCTTGGGTGATATTCCAGTAAATGATTTTTTAGATGAAGCAAGACAAGCAGAGTTTGCTCAAGAAGCAAAGGCTAATGCTTTCTTTATGCCTGAAGGACTTAATGTCTTAGGTAAACAACCTTCTATTACAGATAAGTTAAAGTTTGAAAGCCGTAACCCGGCAGCACTTCTAAAGAAACATAATATAGAATTACCTGGTGAGCCAGGTCCTTTTAAGACTCAGAAGCCATTTAGGTTTAGTGTAGCAGATACAGGATTTGACAGATACTATGAACACCCAAAGTTTGCAGCTATAGGATTTACACCCTATAGAATAGATATGGAAGAAATTTATAATGCAAATAGTTCTTTATCTGATGACAGAAGTAGAATGTGGGGACAGTTTGGAGGTTTGTTTGGCTCAGCATTTTTTAGTGGATATAGAGCAATAGGTGATTATTTTTCTGGTGACCTAGGAGACCCTGATATTGAAGGTGCTATGGCTATGGAACAAGGTATGAGAATAGGCTCTAGTTCTAGAGATGGTTTTGGTGCTAGTGCTAATAATTTTCTTTTAAATAGTGCTTATACATTTGGTATTATAGGATCTATAGCAGCAGAAGAACTAGCTCTTGCTATGGGATCAGCAGCTGTAACAATGACTGGTGTAGGTGCTCCAACTGGTATAGGTGCATTTGTTGCGGGTACTGGTAGAAATCTATATAGAGGAGCTAAAGCCATAGGTAATACTTTTAATATATATAAGACAGCAAAAGCTACTCAAAGAATGCTAAGTGGTCTTAACAGGGTTGATCATGCAAGAAGTTGGTGGAATGCTATAAGAACCGGTGAATCTACAGTTGGTCAATTCTTATTCACTGATACAATGAGAGCTCTTAAAGAACTCAATAGTACTAAAGTAGCTGCTCAAGGTCTTGGTAATATAGGTAAAGCATCATTACTATTTGGAGGATTTTATAGGGATATAAGAGCAATAAATTTAGCTATAGCAGAAGGTAAAATGGAAGCTGGTATGGTATATGGAAACCAACTTGGTAATGCATATGCTATTAAGTCTAATGAATTAGGTAGAGATTTGACTCCTGAAGAATTTCAAGAAGTTCATGAGAATGCATCAAAAGCTGCATATAGCACATTACGATTAAATGCTCCATTTATATGGCTTACAAATAAATTTGTATTACAAAAAGCATTAAGTGGTAGAGGTGGTTCATTAGGTAGAATATTTAATGAGCAACTTACTAACTATGGTAGAAGGATACTAAGAACTAAACCATTAAGAGATGCAGTAGGTAAAGCATCTAGAGATGTTTTTGAAGATGTAGGAGAAGGGTGGCTTGGTCTACCTTCTATGAAAAGAATTAAGTCTTGGACAGTAGGTGGTACTGCTAGAGCAGGTGCTCATGGTGCTATAAGATACTTTGCAGCTAACTTTGCAGAAGGTTTTCAAGAAGTTTATCAAGAAGCAGTTGCTGTTGGTACGAAAGACTTTTATTCTCAAATACTAGAACATCCATCTGCAGGACATCATCAAGCAATGGATCATGCGTTTGCTTCAGCTGTAGATAGTCAAATGTCAGCAAGAGGTTTTGAAACATTTATGCATGGTTTCTTAATGGGTGGATTAGTACAAGGACCTCAAAGAATTTTATTTCAGGGTATGCCTAATATGTATAACCGTTTTGTAAACAAAGCACAGTTTCAGGAATACCAAAAACAAAAGACTGAATACATAGAGAAACTAGTAGAACAGTATAACAAAGGTTATAATGAAATGCTAGATAGTCCTGATGGTCAGTTTAATCCAGACAAATTAAACTTTGCAGTACAGCATGATACTAGCAAAGAAATGGATGTATACAACTATGAAGGAGATCCTCTTGGTTTCTTTGACGCAAAAGATTTTGCACAGTTCCAACACTCTATGACATTATTTGATAATGGTAGAACTCATTTTTACACAGATGCATTAAGAGATCTTGCTCAGTTATCTGATGAGGAACTTATAGAAGCTTTCCCTGAAGGAGCTAAAGAAGAGGCACCGGGTAAACGTAGAGAAAGACTAAATAATCTTATCAATAGAATAGAGAAGCAAGAGAAAAGATATAGAAACCACAAAAATAAATATCAAAATAAATATAATCCAGAAAAGTTTAAGAAAGGTACACGTGAGCACACTCTTGAATTGATTAAGTGGAGAGCATATGAGCACGCTAGATTTTTGAATTTATTTACTGAAGATGGTTTCCAAAGAGCTTTAGAAAGATCTACTAGTATTTATAATGAATTAGCAACAGAACCTATATTTGCTACAGAAGGTGCTGCTAATGATATACAAGTACTTGCTGATGCACCTACAATACAAAAAGAAATAAGTTTACTAGAGCAAGAAATACAAACTCTTAAAGATACAAAAGGTAACTTTAGAACAGATATAGCTAACAAAAAGAAAAAAGTTAAAGCTTTACAGAACTACTATGATGTAATTACAGCACCTGAGAACCAAACAAAAAAAGGTGATAGGTTTAGCAGAAGCAAAAAAAATATAGTTAAAGTAAGAAAAGCATTTTTAGATTATATTAATGTATTAGCAGAAGAAAAAGGTACATTTAAAAATACTGAAGCTGTTGATAGGGCATTAAGATTACTTCTTGATTATGGTACTCTTAAAGAAAGAACAAGAGCTTATGACAAAGCAATTGAGATATTAAGAGATCCAGATAATCTAGATAAACTAGCAGAAAGAATAGAGCCTATAATGGCTAACATATTTAAGAATAGCAGAAAGACATTCAGAAAAATTATTAAAGCATCTGTTAATGATGTAGAAAAGAATACATTATTAAACCAACTGAATAAATTAGGTGTTGTACTTGATCCTCAAACAGCAATGCACTTCTTAACTACAGGTGATGCATCTGTATTAAAATACTTTGAAGATGAAGCTGGTCAAGTTACAGAAGAAACAAATCCAGATAAGTATGCAAAAATCCAGGACGCCATATCAGTATACAAGCAGCAAGCTCAAACAGAAGAAGATGTTCAAGAAGAAAATGCTGAACCTGATGTGGAAGCAGCTGAAATTCAAGACACCCAAACCTTTGAAAATATTGATGCACAAGAATCAAAACTTCCACCAATAAAAAAGGATGAGATACAAGGTAGTCTTGAGTCTTCTTTAACTAAGTTATATGATAAGTATAAAGTTAACACCCTGAATACTGGTGAGCAGCCTATAAGTGAAACTGAGTGGTTAAATCTAGCGTCTACAAGAAAAGCATTCTATGCATTACAAGAGCTTAGAAATATGTGGATGGAAACTTTACCAACGGAAGAAGCTGTAGATGAAAGCAAGTTTGGTGAATGGTTAACACAAAACTCTAGTAAAGTTGGTGTAAGAACTATTTTAGCAAAAGGTGCAGTTAATATTGCAGATGTAGTAGAGCAAGACTTGACTCAAGAAGGTTTAGATACAGTACAAAGTCCAACAAGAAAGTGGGTACAAAAAGGACCCGGTATTAATATACTAGAGGTTACTACAGAAGTAAACGGTAAGAAAGAAAAAACTTATAGAATTACAGATAACTTTGGTAAGTCATTGCCTGGTTATATGTTTACAAAAGCAAATTTAAATAGCATTGGTGTTTATACAAGCCAGACTAAAGCACATGCTGATTGGAAGACATTGATGAAACAAGGCTCTGATACTTCTACATATGTCTTTGATGGTGTAGAACTAAAAGAAGGAGATGTAGTTTATAATTCTGTAGGGCAAGGATTCTATATATTAGGATCACCAACAAGTCTTGTAGATGGTAACAAGATATCATTACTACCTTTTAATGCTAAGAGAGATGATAGCATTTTAGTACAAGAAGTAGGCTTTGCTAAACTCTACACTAAAGACAAAGTAAACTTTAGAGAAAAGATTATTGAAAATAAAGCTAACTATAGCAAAGTAAGACCAGGAGAACTAACTGGTATATATGCTCATAGAAATGACGGTGAGTCAAAAGAAGATGCTGAGAAAAGATTTAGAGATCTTATTGATGTAATAGATATCAATGATCTAGAAATAACTATAGGACAGAATCCTGCAGTTAGTGTCCCAGAGAAAGGCTGGAAGATAGGTGATAAACTAGAGAATCCATTTATAAAGAAAGTAAATGAGAAGTATACTATTACTCTAACGTATGAAGGACAACCAGTTGCGTATATGCCTAATAGACAATATTTGTTTGTAAATCAAGATAACAAGAGACTTAGCATCAATGATAATCCTTTGTCTTCTTTAGAGTATATGTTTGAAGGCTTTGCAGATAGAAACCACATCTTAAGTGAGTTTAACTCTTCTAGAAGTGTTGTAAGAATATTTGATAAATTATTTGCAGATGGTAAATCATCAGTATCTATATCAGAACTAAAAGATCTTGGTCTTAATATAAAGATACAAGGAGAAAGCTTTGATTACAATGGTCCAGCTGTTAGTGTAAATGAAATAGAAAACAATACCTATGATGGTAATAAGTTTGTATTAATTAGAAGAACTGTAAATGGCAAACAAGTTGTAACATTTGAGAGTAGTTTGGAAAAAGGTTCTGACGCAGCACAAGCATTGTATGATAAGGTTGTTAAAGATCTTAAGGATAATAACTTATATAAGATAGCATTAAGAACTGGTTACACTGCAGTGATGAAGAGACCAGATGGTACTATTAAACTAGCACCACTTAATCTAAATCCAAAAGAAGATATACAAGAGTACTTTGTTAAAACAATTATACAAAGAGCATTAGATACAGCTAAATCAAATGTAGATAAAAAAGGTAAAGTAAAATCTAATTCTTATAATACAGATTGGAATAAAGAAATCAAGGCAGATTACTATCTAGCTGGTAAAGCAGGTACACAAATAGCTGTACAGGTTACACCTTATGGGTCTATTACATTAGACATGATGGGTGGTAAAAAGGTTGAGATTAAAGCAAATGCTATACAAAAACTTATAGATGGTGCAATTGGTGAGACAGGTGCAACAGATGTTCTTGCAAGTTTAATTACAGAATATAATAAAGTTAATCCAAATAATACACTTAGTGCTGAAAGCTTTAAGGAGCCTATATCAGAAACAGCTACGGTAGATGAGATATTAGATCAAACTAATACTACTATACAGTTTAGACAACCAAAAAGAAAATTACATTTTTCTGTTGACTCTACACAGGCTGATAAAGACAAGATCATAAGTACAAAGGTTGTTAAAGAAGAAACTACTAAGAAGGAAGAAACTCTTAACATAGGTAAGCTTGATGAAATAGCGGCTAAGTCAGAACAAGTATCTGAAAGACAAGAGCAGATAGAAGAGTTTAATAAACTACAAGCACAGGCCAATGCTCTTAAGAAAGCTATATATGAGCAGGCAAAAGAAGACGGTGTACCTAGAAAGAAAGCACTTGATGAAAATACAGAGTACCAAAGCTTACAAAAAGAAGTGGATAATGCTAGAAAAAAATTAAATAATTCTAGTGCATACAAAATACTACCTGCAGAGTTTGCAGAAGTAGAAACTGAAAAGATAGATTCATTCTTATCATGGGCAGAAAACAATCTACCTAACTTTATTACTATAAAAGATATTAATGAAGTAGGTAATAGACTAAAAGAAAACGGAATGACCGTTGGTAAATTTGTTTTAGCTCTTGATTCTCTTGCAGGAGGTTTAGACATTAACGGAACTATATACGTTGGTGATCATGGGTTTAGATACCATGAAGCTTTCCATGCAGTATTTAGAATGTTACTATCACCAGAAGAGCAGAAACAATACTTAGCTTTAGCAGAAAAAGAGCTTAGAGCAAAACTAAGATCAGAAGGTAAGAACTTTGAAACAGAAATACAGAAGTTTAAAAACTCTGCAGATCTCTATGGTTCTATGTCACGTAAGAGATTAGAGCAAGAATTCTTTGAAGAGTATATGGCAGATCAGTTTGAGTTATTTAAAAAGAATCCAAAAGATACTCAGACAGCATCATTTATTAAATCTTTGTTTAACAGATTTATTGCATGGATAAAATCTGTATTTGGTAAGTATTCTAAAAATGAACTACAAAGCTTGTATGAATCAATTGATGCAGGTAAGTTTAGATCTAGAGGTACTACAGATAACCTTTATACAGATGAGTTGATTAATCAGGGTGTTACTCTAGATGCATATAAACTTTTACCTATAAAAGAGATAGCAGGAGAAAGAACTGTAGATTTTGAATATCTTGATCCTAATATATCTACTTTCCTAGTCAGCAGTATGGCGGCAAGATTCTTACAAATAAAAGAAAAGAATCCTAAAATGACTTTACAGGCTGTTGAAGATCAAATGTATGATGAATACTATGAGCTTTATGATCCAGAACAAACTAGATATAATGAATTATCTGATGAATTGTATGATCAACTTGTAGAAATAAATACAGCATTAATGTTTGAAGAGTCTCCTGGCTCATTCCCTATTATACAAGCTGTGAGAAAACAATTAGAGTTTTATGACTTACAGTATGATAAGAAGGCAGATATAAATGAAGTTATTGAAGAAAACTTAGGGCTACGTGATGTAAGTGAGTGGGATAAAGATGCTAGTTTGATTGGTGGTGCTTCTAATATACCTACACAAATTAAACAATACATAGGTACTATTACTGTAGAAGACACAGATATATTTGGTAATGAGTTTATAGTTGATCAAACTGTTGGTGTAGGAGGTGAAGTAACAAAAGAAGGAGCAAGATTAATTGTTCCAGTAGATGTAGATAGAGTATATAATGGTGCATTAAAAGCAGTGAAGAATCTTAATACACCAGAAGACATATTACTTGCATTATATAATTATGGCCAAGACAATATGCACACAAAAGCATTTGTTGATAGATTATTTAATGATGCTGGTATGAGTCAAGAAGATGTACAAATGCTTGTTGACAATAAACAAATGCCAGTACAAGTTAATAATCCTGCATTCTTGATACAGGTTATTAAGTCTTTCCAAAACTCCAGGTTTAACTACCTATTTGTACAGAAAGACCCGGCTAATAATAAAACTTATTTATATGATGCTGCTTCAAGAGATGCTGCAAGATCACAGATAAATATATGGTCAGCAGCTTATGATGTAAAACTAAATGAGATTAAAAGAAATGCATCTAGCAAGAGTCAAGCAACACAAACGTTTGACTATGCAATAGGTAAACTTTCAAGAAGCAGAAAGTCTATTTCTGAAAAAGCTTTATCTAAAGAAGCGGAGATTATTAGAGAAAAGTTATACAATAGTACAGGTATACTACTTAGCACAGGATATATTAAGTACAGCATGCTTGTGGCAAATGAAGGCAAAGCTATTCTAGAACCTACAAAAGCACAAAAGACATTTATAAAACAATATCAAAATGTAGAACCATTGTCATCTAAAGACTTTGTTACATTTAGAGATATTGTTAGTAGTGCTACATTAAAAGAAGATAAGTCAGGTAACATTTTTGACAAAGGTGTTGAAGGCATGGAGTCTAGACTTATTAGAATGGCTATAGCAAATGAGCAGTTTGATGAGAATGTAGGTGCTAGTACATATATAAATGCTGATGGTAACCAGGTTTACTTACATCAGTTACCAACATTCCACAGTAAGATGGCTGTACAAATGAATGATGGTGATTTTATTGCAGAGCTTAAGGAGAAATATCCTAATAACTACTTGCTAAAATCAGATGCATTTAATTTATTATCTGAGACAGATCAAATATCTATATTAAGAATAGCTGGTTCAAGAGTTGCAAGTATAGAACAAAGTGAAGCAGGTCAGATCATTGGAGACGGTGGTTTGGTTAAACAAGATTCTACTACATATGGAAAACAAACAGCCAAAGAGTTTTTAGTAAATCTTATTAATGCATATACCTATCTATATAATACTAGTAACTCTAAGAACAAAACAGTAGAGGTAAATGGAGAAAAGGTTGCGCTTGCACCATCTTTAATTAGAGTGCTTGAAGCATCTAATACAGGTGATATGATGCTATTACCAGTAACCAAAGCTGTTGAAGGAACAGGTTCTGATATGACTATTGCTGTACCAGTACTAGATGAGTTTGTAGATATACTTAGACAAGAATATAATAGAATTGTAAAAGAAGTTGTTGAACCTACTCAAGATAGAATTGAAGGATATAACTCAGATGAAAACGGTAGAGCATATAAGCTATTTACATCTAGAGGTTATCTATCAGAAGAAGTAGCAACAGAACTAGAAGAGATAGCAAATAAAGGAGAACTATCTTTTGAAGATGCAGTTAAGAAACTTACAACACTAAAAGGTAAGTTGTACAATCATGTACAAACTAATTTAATGAATGAGTTTGATGAATTTTTAGATACAATAGCTCAGCTTAGAGTATTAGGTTCAGATATTCCAGTTGCAGCTACAGGTTTAGTAAACAAGTCAGGAAAATTAGATGCTGACGTAGACTTAGCAATGGAACAATTAAATTTAAAAAGATCAGATGCATCATTTAATTTAGCTCAGATATATTTTAATGATAAATTAAATACTACCGCAATCAATCAATTGTTGCTTGGAGATGAGAGTAGAACTCTTAAAGATGCAGTAGATCAGGTAAAAAGAGGTAAAGGACAAAATGCAGCACATAAGAATATTACTGTGCCTTTTGTTGCACCTGAGTTAGGTATTAATCACAAACTTAGTTCTTTTGGCGTACTGCCATTTAATGATCCTATGTATCAAAGAAAGGCAGATGATAAGTTATCAGAAGAAACAGATGCACAAGTTTATATGACAACCAAAGGATCTAGATATTCTAACTTTGGTATGGGTAGACTCAATAAAGGTTTTGCACAATTACATGATCAAGTACAATCAGGTGAAGAGGTGACAGCAGATCAATTCTTTGGATCAGAAGACACAAGAGGTTATGTATCTGACCAGCATGTTATGAACTCTATGAAGCTGGTATACTTTGATGGTAGTACATACATAAAAATGTCAGCTGTAGCACTAACACCAGAGCTTACTTCACTTAAAGATGAAAATGGAGAATATACTATTCCAAAACCTAATAAGGTAGAGCTTCATAATATGAGGATTAAAATGGAAGAGTATGAAAGAGCAAATGAAACTGTTATATTCAGTGCTCCTACCTCAGCTCTTAAGATGTTAAAGCAGAATGTATTGACTCATGACCAAGCATTTAGTGCATCTGCAATAGATAAAAATAATGTAACTGAGTTATCTACAGACTTTATGGGATTACAGGTAGTAAATCCATCTAATAAAATGCAGATAACATCTCCTACACAGATGAAAACATTAATTACAGGAGAGCAAAAAGATAATACAAAGGTTACTATAAATGGTACTGAGTTTACTGTCAAAGACATTAAAGAACAGTACAATAAAAACAACTCACAAAAGATACTACTTAGTCATATACAAAAAAGAAACTTACTAGTTGACTTTGATAATTTAGATGGTGTTAAGTCAGATGAGTTATTACAACCTGGTGTTGATTTACAGTTAGATCTATATAACTTCTTGCAGTATGCAACAGAATCTTTAAAAGCATCACAAGCTAGTTCTAATATTATAGAACAGTTTATGACAAATGAAGATGGTTCTATGAAGTATGGTCTCAACACACCTAATGTTATTGCAAAAGCAGAGCAATTGTTTATGGCATATTTCAGTAAGAGTGTAATGGCTGATAAATTACCAGGAACATCTCTTGCTTTAATGTCAGGTTATGGTGTTAAAGTGTATAGAAGAGTATTGTCTTTAGATGAGAACGGTAATATAGACAGACAAGAAATTATTAGAGAAGATGTTTACCACAAACAATTTGGTAATGAAAAACCAGTATTGGATATATCAAGAGATATGGACGGACTTGCTGGACTTATAGAAGCATCAGAAGGTCAAGGAGTTATTGTTCTTGATAAACCAAGAATGGGATTGAAAGAATATGATAGTAATGGTAAATATACAGGACAAAGATATTCTGAGTTTTTAATGCCTGCACACCACAGTGAAGTAGTGACAGGAATAAAAAATACAAATGCATCTATGCCAGACGCTGTTGCAAAAGCATATGGTGTACGTATACCTTCTCAAGATAATCACTCAGCTATTAATCTTAAGTTGATAGATTTCTTACCAACTTATCTTGGCTCAACTGCTGTATTTCCTGTAGACTTATTAGAGATATCAGGTGCTGACTTTGATATTGATAAACTATATACACACTTTAAAGAGTTTTATCAAAAAGGTAATGAGTTTGTTGAGTATGGTACAAATGGTTATGCAGACTATGTAGAATACGTTAATAGTAAAATAAAAGCTAGGGGTAAGAATATCTATAAAGAAGCGCTAGATAAAAGAAACAAAGGATCAGAAACTATCAAGCTTGATGATGACAATACTGCAATAGGAAGAACATCAGGTTTAGAACTAGACTCTATTAAAGCACTCAAGATGCTTGGTATGCCTATTACACTAGAACAGTATAATACCTATGTTGAAACTTATGGTGAACCATATGCGGGTGCTTTATCAAACAAAGATCTAGATTATAAGTTTGCTTTACTTGGTAATGACTTTGTAACTACACCTAGAAATATAGATGGTAAAAATAATGTAGCTATATCTTATGAAGGTACAGGACTTACAAGACTTACAGAGATAAGAAAGTCATTAGAAGTAGATGCACCAGAGTTTGCTAAGAGAACAGCAGATGTTAAAACAGATGTAAATAGTTTACTTGGTAAAACTTTATCATTTAAAAACAATAAAGAAGGTGCAGACTCTATTGGTGTTGTTGTAAAACCCAACTTATATTATAGTTTATTTGCTGAGTTTGGTATTAAGCTTGATCCACAATATCACTTTAGTATAAATAATTCTACATTTAAAACATTTGGTGTAGACTACGTACTAGAGAATAATAGACAGAATAAAAAAGGAGATAGAATACAATATATATTATCTGAGTTGATTACAGCAATGACTGATAATGCAAAAGAAAGATTAGCATCTAAGCTAGGTCTTAACAAAACTGCTCTTGGTTATGTTACTACTATGGTAAGTTTAGGTGTACCACTTGAGACTTCAATATATTTTGTAAATAATCCTGAAGTTGTTGCATTAATAGAAGAAGGTGTATCAGATTTTAATATTAATGCTAGAATACGAGAATTAAAAGCTAAGCCAGCTAAAGTTACAGATGGTGTTTTATTAAAAGCCTTAAATGATAAAGATGTTACAAAATCTCAAACAGTTGGTATTCTTAGAGTATTACAAAAAGTAAATACTATAACTAATCACAGTATTAATGCAACTGCACTTATTAACTTAATGCAAGGTCATGGTAAGAACTTAGCTGATATTGTTGGTAAAGAAAGTGCAGCAAGTCAATTAGGATTAGGGCTAACTAACAAAGAGTTCAAGCAACACAGAATAAAAGGTGGTAAGACTGTACCTTTTGATGTCAGAAAGATTTTTGAGGGTGATAGTTTCCATGCAACAAACTATAAAATACACAAAGAATTTAAGGATGTATTATTACCAAACATCCTCATGACACACAGTACAGACTTTAAAGTTATGTTAGCTACTCTTGGTTTTAACACAAAACAACTAAGAGAAAATGATATAAGAAAAATATCTACTGATTTATTATCTTTTTTAACTATTACAGCTTATAGAAATCAATTACTAAATACAGAAGCAAAAATAGGATCAGGATCACTATCTAACACAATGATATATCCTAATAGTATTACAGATGAAAATATAAATGTAGTAGTAGATAGATTAAAGAAGTTATATAAAGATGAAGATAATTACTTCTTAGATTTCTTTGTGTATAACAGATCATTTAAAGATGCAAATAACAATACAGGTTTGAATACAGCTGTGTCAAATACTTTTGCTAGACTAAGTGATAATCAAAAAATAAAACTACAAAATGGTTTTGCTAAAATTTATGGTGAGGTAAACACTAAGGAAGATGCTATACATATATTACATTATGTAATGGTAAAAGATGGTTTACAATTTGCAGAAGGCTCTTTATTAGAAGCACTCACACCTTTTGTTATGGATAGATTTATTCAGAACTCTGAAGTAGTTGCAAAAGAATTCTTATCTCAGAAAAATGATCCAAATAGAGTTATAGATGTATTTGGTAAAAGCATACAAGAACTAACTAAAGAGTTTGTAGAAGGATACCTAAAGTCTTCTTCTTCTCAGTCTTTTGTAAAAACTCTTTATACACCGCCAAGCGGTAGCAATGTTATTAGCATAAATGACAAAGGTCTTACTATAGATTTTGCTGCAGAGGGTGCAAGAGCTTCAGACCTACAAGCATTTGAAATTACTCCTAATGGTTATATAGCACCAATGTATCTTAGAATTAATAAAGTTTTATATGAACTAGAGGATACAGGAGATAGACAAGATATTAATATTGTAAACAAGAAAACAAATTATCTAATTGTAAACTCTACAGGTTCTACAAGTCAAAATGGTATTGGGTTTATGTTTGATACAGTTGAGTTTACTAGACCTACTGGTAAAACAATATTTGAAACAGTAGTAGAGAAGAATAAAGAAAATGATCTAGAAGACTTTGAAAGAGCTGCAGGAATAAATGATCCTAATTATTTTTCTGGTGCAGAGGATATATCATTTGATGGTGTTAACGTACAAGTAAATAATACTAATATATCTAAGTTTGTATCTAAACTTACAAAAGCACAAGCAACAGCACTTGAAAGAGCAGAGCAACAGATAGAGGGAGTAGAAGAGTTTGAGACAGGAACTGCTGTTGAAGATGATGTAGAAACTCCAAGTAAATTAAAAGCTATGCTTAAACCTAAAAGATCTGAAATGGATGTTGAGAAGATGACTAATTATTGGAATGAAAACATAGGTCCTTTCAATGATAGGTTAGCAATACTTGCAGATAAGGAAGATATAAATAGCTTTGATGACTTCCTAAAGAAAAGAAAAAACCTTAAATTTGGTATAAGTGATGATGCTTTCTTAGAAAACATTAAGTGTACCTTAAAAATATAAAAGCATGGCAAAGTGTCCAAATAGAAATACAGCAGAATACAAAGCACTCTATGAAGAGTTTGGGTCTAATATTGTTACAGATAACTTGATAAATGCTTATCAAGATCTTAATAATACAGACACTATACCTTCTATACAGGAAGCAATGGATTTTGTTGATGACAACCAGACTGCTCTATCAGTAAGAAAGAGAGAGTTTGCAGAGTCTGTTATTTCTAATCTTATATCTAAGAAGCTTGTTACAAAAAAATATAAAGGTTACAACTATGTAAATGCAACTGACGGACTAAGTTTTGTAGCAGATAAAAATATTCTAGATAAAAATATAAAAAAGATCAGAAGATATCTTGAGATAAATAATATTCCACAAGACACAGTACAGATCTTAAAGACAACAAGATCAGCAAAGATTATTGTAAGAGATAATTTATTTAGTATACAAGATATCCTACCACAAACAAGAGGTGATTTAAAAACTACAGATATTATAGTGCATCTTGAGAGAATGTTTCCTCAGATAGATGTTCAGGTGATGTCAGTCAGTGCAGCAAAAGAATATTATAACTCTCTACCAGCAGGGCAGAAGTCAAAAGTAAAGTTTGATGATATAAAATCATTTTATGTAAATGGTAAAGCTGTACTTATAGATGGTAGAGTAGATGCTAATACAGCAGTAGAAGAGGTGTTACACCCATTTGTAGATGCAATCAAAGCAGAGAACCCAGAGTTATTTGACTCATTGTTAGCTGAGACAAAAGAAAACTTTCCTGTCTTAGCACAACAGATAGAAGCATCATACAAAGACAAGCTTGGTTTTAATGAAACACACAGAAACTTAGAGCTTGTAACTCAAGCACTTGTAAGACATTTCAGACAAGAGTATGAGAATACACCTACAAAAAGCTACTTAGATAAGATAGCAGATATAATTAAATGGTTCTTTAATATTATCAGTGACTTACATAAGTATGTTACAGATGCAGGTTTACCTGTGTTAAAAGCAAGTCAGATAAAACCTAGCACCACAATGTCAGACATTGCAAGAATGCTTAACACCTCTGATATAACTTTTGAAATACAAAAGGTTGTAGATAGAAAAGTAAGATATGCACTATCTGATAGATTACAAAAGATAGTAAACCATGTCAAAGCTCAGGCTAATACAGCACAGAGAGCTATAATTGATAGGCTTTTTAATATTGCCATGAAGCAGAGTGATACAATAGATTCATTATCTGCAGGCCCACAAGATACAAAGACGGGTGATAGTATAGTTGTACTTAATGAAGAGAATCATACATACTATGATATAACAGACCTTAATGATCAATACACTTCAGCTACTACAGCCATTAATGGTAAGATGTTTAACGAGCAAGAAGTTGCACTAAACATTGCAATAGGTAATGATTTTGACTCTATAGTAGATGGTATTCTCTCAGATAAAACCCTTGACCAAGTATTCCAAGACTTGCAAGCAGACTCTAAAAGTGTATTAAAAGATGATAAAGCATTAGTAGAAAAAGCTTTTGCAGACTTATCTGCATTTATAACTGGATTAAAAGCTGATGGTACAGTATTTATACCACAGGTTGTTGTATATGATAAGAAAACAAAAATTGCTGGTACAGCAGATATTGTTGGTATTACACCAACAGGTGAGATAAAGATTATAGATCTTAAAACCAGTAAGACTGCATATGCAAGCACAGCAAAAGAACAATACAAAAGAGAGTGGGCTTTACAAGATGATAGCTTACTAAAAGATAAAGGTGTAGAGAAGTTATCTACTAGGGGTAAGCATGGTGCTCAAGTAAACATGTATAGAAGAATGTTTGAGAACATGGGTTATACTGTAGATCAATCAGACTATGGTGCACAAACTTTTCATATACATGTAGATATTACAGGTAAAGGTACTAACCAAAAGTTTAATGGTTCTTATAGAATGGATGGTATGGTTACACATAAACCATCTTACAATAATCATATTGTAGATAAGCTAATTCCACTAAACGTAGATACAGTAGCCAAAGAAAAAATTGATCAAGATGTATCTAAAGGAGAAATGTTTAATCCTGTAGATGATCTTAACTTCTTAGAAGACAACGTTGATTATCCAACTAGCCCACAGTTTGATGATAATAGATATGAGTCACTGAAGACTGTTCTTAAAAATCATCACACAGATTTAAAGAAAAGAAGAGAAGCTATAGAAAATTATAAAAAGCAATTGTTTGTTGATAAGACAAATGATGTTGCTTTGACATATACAAATAATGCTATAGCTGCAATTGAACTTGCATTAGATCCGCTAGAAGGTGATGCACAACTTATGGGTAGTGTATATGCAAACCTACTTAGAGATTCTATTAAAGAAATTAATTCTTTTATTGACTATATAAAAGACCCAGCTAACTTTAATAAGAAAGAGTTTATTACATATGCATTGAACTTTGACAAGTTTGCTTCTACATTCCTTGGTTTAAAATCTATCAAAGATAGTGGTATACTAAACAAGACTGAGGCATCTCTATTACTTACATTAGAGCAAAAGCTAAGAGAAGTTCAAGGAGATAACTATGAGACAGGACTTATTAAAGAAGCTGTTATAGACTATGTAAGAGAATATGTTAGAGAAAATTCTAATAGAGATTTTACAGAAGAAGAACTAAATAAAATGTTAGTAGAAGAGCAGGATATAACTTGGTGGGATCTTGAAACAAGAGATCTTGCTACATCTCCTGATACTTTATCAGCATTAATTGCAAAAGAATGGAGTAGAGCCAGACTTAGAGGACAGGAAAGAGCTGAAGCATTAAATGCAGAAATTAGAAGTCTGGGTAATAGACTAGCAAAACTTACAGGTACTCAAGATCCAAGAAAGATTTATGAGTTTATGGCTGAAATGGATGAGGATGGTAGATTTACAGGACTTACAATTAGAAAATTAGGTCAACAATATTACTTGCAAGCGGATAGACTTAGAGATGCTTTAAAGTATGATAATGGTGATCCTATTGAGTATGTAATGATTGATGATCTAGAAACAGCTGACCCAGCTGATATTAAACATAACTTAGATTTATATCAAAAGAAACAAGCATATGCTGATTTTTGGAGAGCAGAGACTATAGAAGACGGTAAACTTGTAGACGGAGAGTTTCATGAATATACACAAGAGTGGAAAGATATAAGAGCAAGATATCAAACATTTGTACCATCAGGTGCTCATGGATATTGGATATTTAAACCCGGTGTTTCTCCAGAAGAGCAAGCAGAGTTTAGATTAAAATATCAGGATCAGAAAGAAGACGCTCTATTCATGGAAAAAAAGAATGGAGAACCAACTGGTAGACTTATTCCAGGTACTTCTTACTACCCAAAAAGAAAATACAGAGTAGCTAAAGAAACCACACGTAGTGGTAAAATTATGACTAGTGAAAAGTATAACAAGATAATGAATCCTACAGATGCACTGGGTAGAGCACAAAGAGATTTCTATATAGCATATACAGAAAGATATGATGCTATGCTTAAAAAACTACCTATGGCTGTTAGAGATCAAATGTTAGGTAGAGCACCATTAGTAAGAGGTAAGATGATATCTCATGCTAAGAATCAAGCAGGAACTAAATTAGGTTTTGAAGCATGGATACGTAATAAAGCAGACTGGCTCAAAAAAGGTTTTTCAACAACTAGTAAATTTAGAAGAGTATCAGTTGATGATAATGGAAACTTAATTGACTCTCTACCTATACTATTTGTAGGTAGACCTGCAGATGAGAAAAAACTAAAAGCTGCTGAAGAAAAAGTTGAAGCTATAAAATTACAATACAAACAAGGTAAGATTAAAAAATATCAGTATGAAAAAGAAATAGGTATAGCAAAAGCTGAGGTTCAAACCCTTCTTGGTAAACCTGGTGCTGATGAGATTAGTATGGACTTTGCTGATAGCTTAATTAAGTTTACAGCAATGGCTGAAAACTATCAGCAGATGGATGATATAAGTGATACTTTGAAAGCTATAAAAACTATTGTTGAAGATAGAACTTATTATGATGCAGATACTAAAACAGGAACTCTAAGAAGAGCTGTATCAAAAGGTGCTGATGCAGTAGGTAATGCTGCTCTTAGAATGGTGGGTAAAAAAGGTTCAGAGACACAAGAAGAATCTAATACTGTAAAAAGAGTCAAGGCTTGGTTTAAAATGGTTTATTACAACTCAGATGAAATTAATAGAACAGTAGCAGATAAAGCAGTTCAACAATTAATATCATATTCTTCTTTATCTTATGTAGCATTCAACGCTATAGGTAACTTAAATAACTTAGCAATTGCATCTGTCAACAATACAATAGAAGCATTAGGTGGTAGATTCTATACTAGATCAAGCTATCTCAGAGCAAATAAAGAATTTTACTTAGGTCAGATTGGACAAAGTATGATTAAAAGAACAGCATACGCTGCATCAAGAGGTGCTGGGCAAAGATATGACCCAAGATTACCCATGACTAAATGGGAAGCATTAGCTATGCAATTTCAAATGATGGATGCAGATGCTGATATCCGTGAGAATATACAAGGTAATGATGCTCTAAACACAAACTTTTTCTCATTAGATAATATAAAAGCATTTGGTTATTCATTACAGGATGCAGCGGAATATAAAGTACAGACTACTGTTGGTATGGCTTTATTAATGGATACTATAATAGAAAACAGTTCTACAGGAGAAAGACTTAATCTTTTTGATGCTTATGAGTTTGATTCTAAAACACAAACTGCAAAGCTAAAAGAAGGTTATGATACTATTGTTGAGACAAAAGGAATAGAGAATCCTAAAGAAACAAAGAAAGAGTTTACAGAAAACTTTAGGTTTGATACAAGAATGAAGATCCGTGAAGTTAATAAGCAAATTCATGGTAACTATGCTAGAGAAGATAGAATGGTTATTCAGAGAAGAAACTTGGGACAACTTCTTGCACAATTCCACAAATGGGTTGCACCTGCTATCAGAGCAAGATTCCAGAGAGAATACTTTGATGAGAATCTAGGATGGATGGAAGGTAGATATAAGTCATGGTGGGAAATGATGGCCTATATAACTAAACAACTTGGAAAGCTTAATTTAAATGTAGCTACATATAAAGAAGGCTTTATGAAGGAGAGAGGTTATGGTGAAGTAAGTGAGCAAGTAGATCAGAAAATAGAAAATAAAATATTTGGTTTCCAAAGAACTATGGCTGATATATCTATGGTGTTAGCAACATTAATGCTTAAGAATATACTCCTTGGATTATTTGATGATGACGATGATGATAACCCAACACTTAAGAGACTAAAGAACTTGGCTATTTATCAAACAGATAGAACCTACAGTGAACTTGTAATGTTTATGCCGGTAGTGCCAGATGGTCTTGTACAAATGGGAGAAATGATTAGTGATCCAATTGCATCAACAAGAACATTAGGAGCTATAGGTGAAGCACTACAAGCAACTACAAGATATACTCTTGCAAACACTGGAGCATTCTTAACAAGAGCAACAGATAATGAAGCTAGGTTTACAATATCTCCAATGGAGAGATATAACATGATGAATAACTCTCAGTTATATTATCAGAATAGACCTAAGAAAGGAATGCTCAAGATGAGAAAAGAATGGTTTGATGCTATACCTGCATTATACACCATACAAAAATGGGAAGGTTTCCTTAAGAGACAAGACTTTTATATAGATTAATGGATTTTAAAATAATAGCATTAGCACACGGACCATTAGTAGGAATACAGTATATGCCAAAAGAACATGAAGATGATTGGAATGAGTTCAATCTCTATATGATAGTATTCTGTCTTTCTTGGAGATGGGGCTAGTCTAGCAAGTACCCATAAGGAGTAGCATCTACATCTAAACCTATTGGCCAATTTTCTAGTCTTAAGTCAACAGTCATATTCCTTTGAACATAAGGATTAAAAAACTCTCCTTGTGCCTGCAAAGAAATACCGTTGCTCACACTTAAAACATCCACGCTATTCCAAACAACATACTCTTGATCACCAGGTATCTCAACACCAGCAAACTTATTATCTGGGTTTTCCCAAGTGTAATTACCTAAGTCTAATAGTTTGTTATCATCATTTGCATCTGAATCCAAACAGTATAAAGCAAAGTGTTGTCTATCTAATCTTGGTTCTCCATCATCTACTTGTAGATAAAGAATAAAGATTTTCTTTACTGTATCAGCTTCATTTTTTTTACCAGCAAATGTTTTGATTTGTGCGTATCTATCATAAGGATCAAATGATTGTCCATCTAAACTCATTTCAATTGAAGGTAATATTTCTTCTTTTTCACAACTTGTAAAAACAAAGAAACACAATAATATTAGTAATAATTTTTTCATTTTTTTAATTTAAAATGCTCCCGCGGTTTTAACCTCTTTAATTGCTTCTTGCAATTCTTCCAAGCTTACAGGACATTCTAAATCTAGACCTGCCTTGAAGCTTTCCTCAGCCACTCCATCTTTAAATATAATTATGGTAGGGGCCATTCTTACTCTATATTTCTTTTTTGCACTAGGTGCTTTACCAATATCTACTCTGTAATAATCTTCATTAATTTTAGACCAGTCACTAAAAGCATTTGCTTCATTAAACTTAGCCCAAAATTCTATAACTATTATCTTAGACTCATCATCACCAAAAGCACTCTTTGAGTTTAATACTTTATCAATTGATTGATCATCAACCCACTCTTGTGAAAAAGAAATAAACGGTAGTAGTAATAGTAATAAAGTTATAATGTTTTTCATATCTACCTTTGTTGTAGTTCATACAAACGTTGATCTATCTTATCTAGTTTATCTTTGATATCATCAACGTCATCTTGTGTGTCCATTATAGTTTGACGCACTAACTCATCTTTAAGGTCATATTCAATTCTATCAATAACAGGAGCTGGTAGTTCTTTAGCTTCTTGAATATCTGATTGCAGAGCAAACCACATACCCACTAGTGACGCTATCCCAGCACCAATCATTCCTAATGTTTTAAGATCAAGTGTAACCTTAGTATCTTCTCCTAATTGCTTTGCCATTATCTAAATGTATAATTTATTCCAAATGATGTTATAAAAAACTCTGAATCCCACATTCTAGTATATTCTGCGTCAGCAAAGATTCCTATTGACTTACCAATTTTGATTCCAATATTAGCACCACCTTGATAATCCCACCATTGCTCTCCTTTTGCTGCATCAGCTAGACCATACTGATCCCAACTGTTTCTGAATAGATAAGACAAAGGTACTCTACCATAGTCATCTTTATCTCCTTTGACATACTTGTGATAAGGTAAGTATGCTGTACCATATAAGTGAATCCAAAACTTGCTATCATAATGATAAAAGTCAAATCCCACTACAGGACTAACCAAACCAAACTGTGAAGTTTCTCCTAATATATCTCTATTATATTTTGATATTAATCTTTTGTATGGACCATCTCTGAATTGTAAATCAGATGATGCAATTCTATTTCCTTGAGGATCCCACCAGAAGTATCCAAATATTTCTTCTTCTTCTCCGGTTTGTGGATTTACAATAGTAGTAGCATAGAAAGCATCCTGATAACCATACTCATAGGCAAGCTCATACCAGTAGTTAGCTTGTGAACCATCATCATTTAAGGCGCTAACCCAGATCTCATAAGGGTTTACACCATATACTCTTTCATGTGTTCTATATGCAGCACCTAAAGATAAAGCAAACTTTTTACCAATAGGCATTCTAGCTCTTACATCAGCAGACTGATAGTTAAAATCATATGCACCTTGATATCTTTGCTCAAGCTTTACAATATGATATTTACCTGTATGTCTAATGAAGAATCTTTCATTGTCCCATTCTTCTCCTCTGCGTCTCTCTTTCTCCCAGTGGAATAGATATTCAAATCCTTTTATAGCAGAGGTAGGTGCAAGCAATCCGTTTTGTCTCTCTCTATTTTGATCTCCAGTCCAAAAGTTTCCTGGCTTTCTTTCATAGTCAAAACGTGCAAGTTTACGGATACCAAAACCATATCTGTAGTCTGCAGGGAAGTATTCCGTTACATCTACTACTTCAGGTACATCATATATACCAGCACCGTCTGGTGTTCTAATTAAATATTTTTTATCTGATGTCTCATATGCTGATCTATAATCACCAGCAGCATAGACGGTTCCATACTTTAAAAAGTCTTTATATAACTCTTTAAAGAATTGAGCATTAGAATCTGTAACAAAGAATAATGCTAGTATAATTGTAAGTAGTTGTTTCATGTTATTTAATTTAATTTTATCTGCCACACTTTCTTTTAGATTTGGGCTTTCTTTTTTTCCTATCAGGTTTAAATTTATAATATTTTCTTTTTTCTTGAAACAGTGGTATTGTAACACTCCATGTTATTCCTCCTAATGTTGTTGCGGCTATATCACCTAGTTCTACGTACCCACCTTTTATCTGTCCGTCATACATTTCTTTTGTTACACCTGCTGCAAATGCTAAACATATTCCTGTTATCATTGCTCTAGTTTTATCTTGATGTTTTTGATAAGACCAGACATAACCTGCTGCACCTATAATACTACCAGCAGCAAAGTGTAATTTTTTATCTTCAGGTATTTGCTGTGCATGCATAATATTGCATAATACAAATACAAGTGTAAAAAGTTTTATTCTATTCTTCATCTTCTTCAAGTGATGAAAAGGCAAAATGCTCTCCTGTAAGAGATAGCTTATCAATAACCTCTGTTTGTAGGTCTCTGAGTAAAAGCTCTAATTTATCTTTTTCTATCACCATCTGACTGACTTTATCTTCTAATGCTTCATTCTTAGCTTTAAGTGACTCAACTTCTTCTGGGTTTTTACCTATAAAAGTATAGATAACAACAGATAGTGAGCCAACAAGCATACCTACAATAACTTTGAATATATCATTGTTTGTATCAGGTATTTCAAAAAATGCTAAGAAGAGTAGAAGACCCATTACTAATAAGAATACAGTGGCTGCACCAAGGTATCCTCTTAGTTCTTTATCTTTAAGAAAACTCATAATTACTATTTTTATGTTAATAATCTTGAGTTGGTTTATACTATAATATACAAATTAAATATGTGTAAACAAAAAAGAACCGGCCATTTCTAACCGGTTCTTATCTGTCAAGTATTAATTTTATTAGCCTTCACAACTTGCACACTCTAAGATATTTCTGGAGAATGCTTGAGCTGAGTTTTGACTAAACTGATAGTATAATGTTTTTACACCTTCTTCATATGCATATATATACAAAGCGTTTATATCTTTTGCTGGAACAGAAGGGTGTATCATTAAGTTTAGTGACTGTGATTGATCAATATACTTTTGTCTTTGTGCCGCTTGAAGAACTAACTCTTTTGGTGTTATCTCTACAAATGACTTAAATACAGCCTTAGTAGGAAAGTCTAAGTGTTGAACAGACCCATCTTTCTTAAGTATACTATCCCAAGTCTTTTTATTATTTAATCCATACTTTTCTAATTCACACTCTAAGAAAGGATTTTTATAAACAGTTTTTGATTTAGCAAGATCTTTAATAAAGTAGTTGGACTTGATTGGTTCAATACCCATAGATACTGCACCGTGTATAAATGAACTAGATTTAGTAGGCGCAATAGCCATTAGTGTTGTATTTGCAAAACCTTCACGCAAGGACCTGTAGCCTCTGTGTTCATACAACCATCTAGATGCATTATCAGATACTTCTTTTAAATGCTTAAATATATGATTATTGAGTTGTTTAGCTGCAAGTGACTCAAACTCAATAAGCTTTGATTGGAATAAACTATGGTATCCAAGAACACCTAAACCTATAGCTCTGTGTTGTTTAGCAAAGTTATATGCTCTTTTTAGTCCAGCTTTTACTTCAGCCTTTTTGATAAACTCATCCATAACAGCATTAAGGAAGAACACATATGTTTCTATTGCATCAGTCTTTAGGATCTCATCCCAGTGTAATAGGTTAATAGAACCAAGACAACAAACAAAAGAGTTATAGGTGTCTGTTGGTAGTTGTATCTCAGAACATAAATTAGATGCGGTGATCTCCATACCAATCTCTTTATAAGGAGAGTTATCATTAGAGTTGTCCTTAAACATTATGTAAGGAAAACCAAATTCACTTCTTCTTTGAATGACTTTAGCCCACACTTTACGTTTGTCTTTATCTCCAGCCCGCATCTGCTCCATCCAGTTATTGGTCACAGTAACACCATACTGTAAGTTTTGTATAGGGTTTCCCTCAGTACCAATATCTAAGAACTCCATGATGTCTGGGTGCTCTAAAGGTAAGTATGCAGCACACGCCCCACGCCTTGCTTCAGATTGTTTACACACATCAACAACTGTATCATATATTCTAGCATAGTGTACAGGACCATCAGCATGGCCTCCTGTACTAATTTCAGATCCTCTTGGTCTAATATTACCTAAGTAACAACTAGTACCACCACCATACTTAGACATCATGCCTATTTCACGTCCAGCATTTAGTATGCTATCTAGATTATCATCTATGTTTGATCCGTAGCAACTAATAGGTAAACCTTTTTGCTTACCAAAGTTTATCCATACTGGTGTAGATAAACTATAGAAACCTTTTGACATATAGTTTTCAAACTTCTGTGCAAAGCCTGGCATATTCAAATACTTTTCTGCAGTATTTGCTATGTCTTTTATTCTTTGTTCTGGTTCCTCTGATATATATCCTCTTGATAAAAATTTACGGCTGTCTTCATTCAGCCAATAGTATTTAGTGTACTCCATTTATTTTGGTTTTAAAATAAGTCATCAACAGTGATGCTCTTACTCTTTTTATTATAATCTATAGACTTTTTATAGAAGAAGTCTCCTTCTTTGGTAGAAGTAATCTCAACCTCAAACCACATAGTATCCATAAGTATAGCATCATCCACATCAAAGATTGGGTTCATACCTATTTTTTTAAGTGAATTATTAAATCTATTCTTTATGAAATTGAAATAGTATTCTTAGGTAAGAAGTTTAACTCACCTTGTTCAAAGATCCAATCAACAATACCACATTCTGCTTTGTATGCTTTTCTACATGCAGAGTATATTAGTTCTTCAAACTCTGCATCAAACCACTCAGGGTTTTCACTTTTAATAATATTAATTAATTCAGCACCAAAGTTACCATGTATATCTTCTTCTTTAGATGTAGCTTCAACAACATTAGAAATACCTTTAAATATATTTTTTTCTTTGTTAAAAGACATCATGATAAGAAACTGGCTAAATAAACTAACATGTTCTATAAATAGAGAGAATAATAAAACAGATTTAGTATACATCTTATTATCTCTAGATCTTGTACCATCTAAGTACTTCTTTAAGTACTTAAGCCTACCTTCAATAGCAGGCTCTTTTATAACGTTCTTAAACTCTTCTTCTAATCCAAGTATTCTGAGAAGTCTAGCATAAGCATCTTTGTGTCTTACCTCTGATTCAGCAAAAGTAAATCCAACATCACCAATTTCTGTGATAGGCATACGTTTATACAAGTCACCCCAAAAAGTTTTGACATTAACTTCTATCTGTGCAATAGCAAGCATAGTCCTTTTAATTGCTTCTCTTTCCATTGAGTTGACTCTAGTCATAAAGTCACTAATGTCTTCAGTAAAATTGTATTCTGTATCTATCCAATAAGAATGCCTTATGGCGTCTTTATACTCTAGTAGTTGTGGGTATTCATAAGGCAGGATATTAGTGCGTGGTTCAAAGATATTTTTATTCATTCTATTAAGTATTTATGAGTTAAGACAAGAAAGCAGTACAGCCCTAGGGTCATACTGCTTGTTATTCACTATATTCAATTTAAGAAAAATTGATGTGCCTTACAAATTATTTCCAGGGAATATATTTAAAAGTTAAAGTGAAAAACAAAAATCCTACTTCAAGACCTTTTAGTGATCTCCATTCTTCATCTTTACAACGTACTTCACAGTTGATGGTTTTAAAACCTAATAAACTCTCTGGGGGTAATAAATTAAAGTGGAATCCAAATCCACTTTCATCTTGTTCTATTGCATTCATATATATAAAATTTAAAGTGTTTAAGTTTATAATATCCAAATAAATTTGTATATTATTTATAGGACTAAGCATAACACCTAGTCACAAATATAGTGTTTATATTTCTGTAATGATTAAAAAAGTAGTAAATATTTTTACCTATTATGATTCTGAACCCCTTGAACTTATTTTGGGGTTTATTTGGGCTATCCTATTCCCAATGATTTCTACTTTATCTTTAGGGTTTAAACTTTATTTAGTTGTACCTAGTATTCTTCTAGGACTTGCCCTTATCAAATCCACATGCATTCATAACTTAAGAGTTAGAAAATCTTTAGCTTATGGCTCCTTCATATTTTCAGTTTTTGTAAACATCTACTTGTGTCTTTCAGGTGTTATGATTAATCCTTTTGCCTGGATATGGTTAACTACTATAATGATGTCAGGTATAATATTATATCAGATTACTAAACATTACTATAGAAAGAAGAACAATGCAGAACTTAGATAATATTACGACAGTAGTAGTAACACTCATAGGTGTTTTGTTTTCAGCTGGCGCTTGGAGATTTTACGAAAGATACATCAGCAACAAAGCAAGGGCAGAAGAAAGAGAAATTAATGATCAAAACATGTACAGAGACGATCTTAGAGAAAGAGTCAAACGACTTGAAAAATTATTACAAGACAGCTCAGAAGAAAAAGATCTTATGAGAGCACAGATACTTAGCTTAACAAAGGAAGTTGGCGAGTTAACTGTAAAAGTTGAGTTCTTAGAAAAAGAGAATGATAGACTTAAAAATGTATAAATTGGATAAAAGATTGAATTTTTGTATATTTAGTATATAACCAAAATAAAACAAAATGTTTAAAAAAGTATTAAACCAAATTAAATCCTCTGTAAAGAGTGCATGGGACTGGGTCTGGTCAAAGACTACAGTTGATGAGAGAGCCACTGCTGTTGTAAAAGCAACTAAGCAAAGAGTGAAGAGGGTTAAAGAAGAAATGAAAGATGTAGCAGATGCTATCTCAGAAGTAGCTGATCAAGCTGGTGATGTAGTAGATGCTGCTAAGGGTAAAAAACGTAGAGGTAGACCAAGAAAGAAAAAGTAATGGCTAGATTAGTACTAAAAGCTTACGTTAAGCCCGCTAAGAAAAAGAGACCAGGAGTTCATGCTAAGACAAAGACATCAGTTAATAAGCTTAGTAAGAACTACAAAAAGAAATATAGAGGTCAAGGAAGATGAATTGGGATTTAGAAATAGCCTTTCATTGGCCTCATGAAAGGTGTGCTCTAGGATGGGAGTTTTTTCTTCCTGATGAGAAGCATGCATTTACAACCGCAAGGTTGTTTTTATTAGTATGTACATTAACATTAAATATTGAATAAAATGGCTGAAAAAAAGAAAGGCGCTCAAGCTTTGTTTAATAAACTAAAAGCAATGGGCTATAAGAAAAACGGTGGTGAGTCTCTTTTAAATAAGATGACTTATGGTGGTGCATCTATGGATATGGCTGACAACATGGAACAAAAAATGAGAAACGGATCTGAGACAAAAAGATATGTTTACGGTGACGGTGGTTCTAAGAAGAGAATGCAGGCATATAAAATGGGTGGATGGACAGCATCTAAAAAGAAATAAAATGAATATTCTTACTGACGTATTAAGTTTATTAAAGAGAGGTAAGCTGATTAAGAAGGCTAAGTCTAATGATGTTATACCTATTGGTATACATGAGAAGCCTGATATGACCGGTGTTGCTTCTCCTATTCCATATAAGTCAGTTAAGCTTATAAAGGTTTCTGATTTAAAAGTACCTGCAGATGTATGCACATTTGTAAATGTACCAACAGGAAACCTTACTAGTACAGCAGGTGTCTATAAAGATACAGTAATTGATCCTGAGACAGAAGACTGTACAGTAAATTTGAGAAAGTTAAAGTCTTTATCTCTGAATCTTAGTGTAGCTGAGAACGGAGACTTCTTAGAGATTAACACTTTAGGTGAGCCTAATACTGGTGAAAACCTATGGGGTCAATCAGTTGGTGATGGCTCAGGAGTGTTTGCTCAAAAGAGTGGAGAGACTTTACAATTTAAATCATTAAAGGGAGATGGCGTAACTGTTTCAAACAATACGCATCAAATTACAATAGGACCTGCAACTGAAGTTAGGTTATCATCACCAAACGGTACAGTATATAAATTGACTGTAGCTAATGATGGAACACTAGGAACAGAAGCAATATAAAATTATAGATATGCCAGCAAAAAAAATAAAAGCAGCAAAGAAAAAAGGAACAATGCCTAAAAGCGTTGTAAATTATAAAAAAGGTGGTTCAACTGGAACTAAAGGGGTAAAAGCTCCAGCAGGATTCCATTGGATGAAAAGTGGATCTGGTTTTAGACTTATGAAGCACTCTGGAAAGTTTGTACCTCACAAGGGAGCATCCTTAGTTGCTAACTTTAAAGTACAGAAGAGACATAGCAAGTAAATGTTATAAAAGAATAATTATGCCAGCAAAAAAGAAAAAAAGTACAGTAAACGCATCAGGTAATTATACAAAGCCTACAATGCGTAAAAGATTGTTTAATAGAATCAAAGCGGGTAGCAAAGGTGGAAGACCAGGTCAGTGGTCAGCACGTAAAGCTCAAATGCTTGCAAAAGCATATAAAGCAGCCGGTGGAGGTTATAGAGGAAAAAAGAAATAATGTCAAAACCTAAGAAAAAATTTAAAGATACCAAGGTTGGTAAGTTTCTAACTGATAAAGTACCTAGTATATTAGGTGTAGTTGGAGATGTTTTACCTGACGCAGGTGTATTAGGTGTAGTAAAAGGTTTAATTGGTAATGAGCCCTCACTAACACCAGAAGATAAAGAAAAAGCAATGAAGCTTTTAGAGCTTGATATGATTGAGATGCAAGAAGTAAGCAAGCGTTGGGACTCAGATATGAAATCTGATTCTTGGTTAAGTAAAAATACTAGACCAATGACACTAATATATCTTACTGTTATTACATCTCTTTATATTGTATTAGACTCACTTGATATTGCTTTTGATATAGATGAGAGTTGGGTAGAATTACTCAAGACACTCCTTGTTACTATTTACGTGGCTTATTTTGGATCACGTGGATTTGAAAAGTTTCAAACTATTAAGAAGTAAAATTATGAATCACTGGTTAAACGAAGGTATACAAATGTACATAGCAATGAATAATGGAATTAATCCCTGCGTATGTGGAAACACACAAGATCCTGAAGGAAATTGTGATGGCTCACATGCTGCAGCACAAAGTGAGTAGTTATGGCTAAAACAGCTAGACAAAAGAGCTTAGATAGATGGACAAAACAGAAGTGGAGAACCGCATCTGGTAAAAAGAGTTCTGAGACAGGAGAAGTATATGCTCCTGCTAAAACTATATCTAGGCTAAAAAGCACTAAGAAAGGTAGAGCTAAGCTAGCTGCAGCAAATAAAAAGAAAAGAGCAGCAACTAAAAAAGGTAAACAACATGCTAAGCATGGTTTACATAAAGGAAAGAAAAGATAATGGGAAATATGTTATTAGATATGATGGGTCTGTTAACCCGTAAAAAGGTTACAAAAACTGGTGAAGATCAGGACTTTCTTGTTTTAGGTAAGACACCTAAGCTAGATGTTGATATGATGTTCACGGCTCCTAAGATGCATAATGAACTCATTAGATTAAAAGATTTAAAAGCCTACTTTGATGTAGGAGAAATATCTGGCTCAGGTTCTGAAAGAACTATCCCTATGTTTACTGCAAGTGGAGATAGTATTGAGAATAGTCAATTATCTCAATCACCACCACTAAGTAACGGTATGTATCAAATGAGATTTAATAACTGTGATAGGTTCTTTATAAACAAACCTAGCTCAGTTACAGGAGGTGATCCTGAATTTTTGATTAAACAAGATAATAACTTCAAAGCAAGTTTTGGTTGGGATGATGATGGAGATGGATTTGCATTTGTATATAATTATTCAGGTGCTGGTATAAGACTTGGTGCTGCTGGTAATAACCCAGTAATTGAAATTAAAACAACAGCAGGTGCAGAAATAGTAGATATTCATAAGAATGTAAAGCTTGTTGACTATGGTCAAGGTAATAAGACAGGTACAGCAACTTATAATTTATCTGTAGATACAGATGGTAATATAATTGAGACAGCAGCTGGTGGTACAACACTAACAGGTGGTAATCTAATTACTGTATCAGGTGGTACTATTGATCATGGCACACCTACTGCTACAGGTACTTCGGCTGGTTCAGCTATAACTTTAAGTTATGGTAATACAATTGATCCTCAATTACTTGTTGGACAGGATCCAAATAATAATAATAATGGTCTTAAGCTTGATCAATTTGGTCACGTAACTGGATTTCAATCACGTGCATTACAAATGCCTAGTTGGTTAGGTATAACTAATGTTGCATTAAACGGATCAAATCTTGAATTTACAAGTACAGCAGGTGCTGAAGGTGGTTTTAGTGGATCAGTTAATTTGTCTAGCCTTTCAGCTTCAAATCAAACACATGATATTGAAGATATAAAAGGGTCATTCTATAATGTAGCTACCCTTGCTGATTTAAATAATATTAGTGATACTCTAATATCAGATGGACAGATTGTATGGGTAGAGGCAGAAAGTGCTACTTATCAAGCAACAATAACCCTTGCAGATTATATAAATACATTTACAGATACTATAACATGGAATGAATTTACAGGCTTTCAAGGTCTAGTAGAAACAAGAGGTAGCTGGACTCCTAGAGTAAGTGCTACAGTTGCAACAGAGTTTAATATATCTAGTTATCAAATACAACAAGGTCACTGGGTTAGACATGGTAATTTGGTTTATTGTGATTTTACTATTCAAGTATTAGCAACAGCTATATCAGGGAATTCTGGAAGCACATCTGCATTATATATACATGGTTGGCCTTTTGATGCCCAAGGTGCAGGAGCAACTCTTCAATCTCCTTTCCTTGATTTTGTTGATGGTTTTGACCATGAAGTTAAATCATGCAGTATAAGTACTACTACTAATGACCCAGCTGTAATAGGTTCATTAAGATTACAGCCAATGAAACAACACCCAGGTATTACAAGTTACTTTGGTTTACAAAACTTGTATGCAGGTGATTTTAATAATGGAAGTTATTTTAGAATATTTGGTTCTATGACATATTATACAACAAACACAACATTAACAACTGGATCAACACAGGTCCCATAAGAAGATGGCAAAGAAGAGAGACCCAAGATTAGCAAGAGCAGGAGTGTCAGGTTATAATAAACCAAAGCGCACACCTAATCATAAAACTAAATCACATGTTGTGGTTGCTAAGGTTGGTGATAAAGTAAAGACTATACGTTTTGGTCAGCAAGGTGTAAGAGGTGCAGGTAAAAACCCTAAGTCAGCTAAAGATAAGGCTAGAAAAAAGTCATACTATGCAAGACATAATGCACAAGATTCTAAACCTTCAAAGCTATCAGCAAGATATTGGTCACATAAAGTAAAATGGTAAAATAAAATAAGATGAGTATATATATTCAGGAGGTATTAAACCTCTTACAAAGAGGGAAAAGAAAGAAGAAGATGGACAAGGTCCGTGACTTCTTTGAGTTTGGTAAGAGATATCAGACTAGTTCACTTAGTAAAGGTCCAACTTATCAGCCAAGGATGGAACCCTTTGTTGTTAATTTTGGAGACTTAGTCTGTGAAATAACAGAAGATCTTACACGTACTCAACCTGGCTCAGGAAATCCTGGATTTATACCTGTGTATACAGATCCTGAAGGATCATGTGCATGGGACACTCTTATGGATTCCATAATGACACAAGCTGGTAATACTATTACAGTCAACAACGGTAACCTTGTTGTAGACTTACAACTTACTGCAGGCTCAGCAAATATCTTAGACCTTACAGAAGACCGCATAGTTATAGTAGGCACTAACGGTGAGCTTGAAGATGATGCTAATTTTACTTTTGACGGAACAGAATTTAATATAGGCCAAGGAAACTTCACTGTACAAGTGAGTTCAGGTGATACTCAGATTGTTGGAACTCTAAATGTTGATGGACAATCAACTCTTGCTAGTGTAAATGTAGAAGACTTAACAGATAATAGAGTAGTAATTGTAGGACCAAATGGTGAATTAGAGGACGATGCTAACTTTACATTTGATGGTTCAGTGCTATTGGTAGATGGACCAAGCTCACATTTACATGGTGATATTGAATTAGGAAAAGCTCCTAGTGATAGTATTTATGTTAATGGAGCTATTGTAGATGCAGCAGGTAATACAGGTCAAGCAAACCAAGTTCTTATTGGGCAAGCTGATGGTACTGTACTATGGGGTAATGATGATATTGTAGAAACACTTACATATGGTGCAATATGGTATGGTGATTCAAATAACTTAAAGGTTGAGTTACCTATATCTCCAGCTAATTCTATATTAGTATCTGATGGTGTTGTTCCTCAGTGGCAAACTCTAGACTCATTAGATATTGTAACAGGTCAAGGAACTGTATACCGTTTACCTTTATGGACACCAAGTGATGATGAACTAGGTGATTCTATTTTAGTGCAAGATGGAGATGTAAATACTCCAGCAACTAAAGTTACTGTTGAAGGCATATTGGAAGTTACTGGTGTGGCAAAATTAGACAGCGTTTCACAAGATGATACTCTTACTGAGATACTTGTAAGAGATACAGGAAATGATAATGAAGTTAAATTTAGAGATGCGTCTACTATTATCCCTGCAGTTGGTTTTGATACAATTGCAATGGGTAATGCAATAGGATGGGCTTTAGGCTCAGGCGCAGAATTTAAAAATGCATATATTGCAGTTGATGATACAACACATGCTAATGCTACAGTATCAGGTATGAATCATATTGTTGATGGTGATAGAGGTGTAGTTGTTGCAGAAAATGTAAAGTCAGGTACCTTCTTAGCTGATGCAGCTGTTATATTCCCTGATTATACATTCATAAATGCCAATCTAGATAGCATAGGAGTTTCACATAGAGTTAGTTGGCAGAATTATGGACCATCTGGTAGCAGAGGTTATCAAACTTCTGATCTTAAATTTGGTGAGTCACTTAAATTTAGTTATGCATACAGACAAGCTTCAGCAAACAGTGCAGTTCTATATTGGGACTCTTGTTGTAAACTATTCTCAGCTAATGTTTGCCCAGTAGTTAATAATGCAACTATTACAACAGATGAAGATACA
>Ga0160423_10000182_pt1 | contig 46956 bp, 38 predicted proteins | sample CRUFie14St8metaG_FD_108191 | JGI IMG/M metagenome (GOLD analysis project Ga0160423, IMG submission 108191) | Marine microbial communities from the Costa Rica Dome - CRUD Field 142mm St8 metaG | ecosystem: Environmental > Aquatic > Marine > Oceanic > Photic zone | place: Costa Rica: the Eastern...
ATTTTTTTCTGCTGTAACATTCCATTTGTACTTTGGGTCGATATATGGTATATTTTTATAAGTTTGTGCAAACTGACTCCAAGTTGATTGTCCAAATTTAAATAAAAATGATGAATTTGCTAAACACATCAAGTCTATAACGTTTTTTCTACAATGTTTATGAAAGTCTTTTCTACCAAAAGCAGGAATCATTTCTGCTTCTCTCCTCATAACAGGAGAATTACTTACAATATTATCTGCATCCATCACATCATATCTTTCATAAAATTCTGATATGTATTCTACAGGAACATCACTACTAATATAAAATTTTTGTTGTGGATTTATTTTTAACATATTATCCATGATATCAAAATAAAAACTATTATTGATTCCAACATAACCCTCTTCATCAGCAAATATTTCTCCATTTGCTTTAGGTGCTTCCCAATCGATTGGTTCACCATTTCGTAAAAGATATTTATCATCAACATCTCTGAACACTCCATTTGCGTTCCTACGTAAATGTATACCAACAACTCCTTTCATTTTTCTTTCAATCAGTTTTTGAAAGTTTTTGTTTTTGAACTCTATCAACTTCAAAGGTCTAAATTCTTCTCTCCAATTCTTAGGATACCACCAATTTTTAGTTGGTGTTTTCTTTGCAAATTTTGTCACCTCATCTATGTGATTGAACCCAAAATCACAATACCAATCATTATCTCTACTCAATTTCCAATCTTGATTTCTAAACATCCAATCAACCATATCCAAAGTAATTGGTTTTGCACCTTTTATGAAAGTCGCGGGGTCATAAACATAATTCTTATCTCTCATATGTTTCTTTTCAATACCCTCTGTTATTGGTATATCTAAGTAAGAAAGTTCTGCCCAAAATGGTTGCTCTACAAGAATTTTGAAAGCAAAATCATTTTCTTGTGAAATATGAAATGCTATTTCCCAATGTAGTAAACGATTACATAAGCCTGTATCTTCAGGTATCAAACAACCACCCCACGGTTCTGCCCACCTTAGATATCTATCCATTAGTAATTTCCTCTCTTCCAGCGCTAGCACCTCTTCTATACTCGATATCTTGTTTTACATACATTAGTAATAAGTTTCTACGATATTTTTTTGAATTATTATTATAAGAACCATGTATTAAATAATTGTGTAAAAATGTTATATCGCCAGGCTTTGCTGTTAGATAAAATCTATCTTCATGAAAAGGTGGTTTATGACTTTTTGGTAAAACATATATACAACCATTATCTATTGTAGCTTCGTCAATATGAACTAAAACATTTATTGTATTTCCAAATCCTGATTGTGTCCAATAATCATCTTGGTGATATGGAAATCCTGTAGTTGATGGTGGTTTGAATCTCAACTGACTTTGTATGGGAACATTATTACCAATAAATTTATGTATCATACCACGTAATACACCATCGAAGATTATCTCTTTGATTATCGGTGATTTTTTGTGTGGGTGCATTTCATCCTCAAAATTCAATCCTATCGAATCAATTTCATTTCTAAGAGTGTTCATATAGCTTTCACTAAAGAATCCTTTTTCAGTATAAAATCCATTTGTATTATATTCATTTAACATTTTTATACCATCTTATAGTTTTTTCTAATCCATCACGAAGACTTGTTTTAGCTTCCCAACCTAATTCATTTTTTATTTTACTCACATCCAATAGACGGATTGGTATCATAGTTGGTGCCCATCTATTGTAACTGATTTCATTGTTATTGTTTTCTAACTCTTGACAAAGTTTGACTATATCTATCACTTGTGTTCCAACACCACTACCAACATTCCATATAGAATATTTATCAACCTTTTTCATAATAGTTTTACAAGCGTCAACAAAATCATCTATATAAATAAAGTCTCTAACATCCTCACCATTTCCCCATACAACCAATGGATTATCACCATTGACAACTTTCATAATTGTAGCAGGTAAGACGTGTGCTCGTTCATCAAACTTGTCGCCTGGTCCGTAGATATTAGATGGTCTAATTACAATACACTCCATACCAAACTTAGAATATGTCTCACATAATTTTTCTGTATATCGTTTCATCCAACCAACCGACTCATATTTCTCATAGATATCACCATAAGTAAACTCTTCTTCGTTGTTGGGTTTTGCACCTGTATAAGGATATACAACACTACTTGACATAAAGATAAACTTCTTTACTCCATTCCTACGACAAGCTTCTATCAGTCTTGCATTCATAACAACGTTTGGTGTGATATGAGATAGTGGTGAGTTTTCCATAACTTTTGCACCTGAAGTTACTGCTGCACAATGAAAGACTACATCTATGTCTTTTGTAATATTATCACAAAACTTTTCATCAGTCAAATCACCATCCTTAGTTGATGTTGATATTGTGTGGTAATCACTTGAGAGTTTTTTATACAAGTTAGAACCAATCAAACCTGTTGCGCCTGTAACAAGTATCCTCACACGTCGTCTCCTATTTGGTCTGCAATACATAATCTGTTTACATCAGTTCCTCTATTCAAGTCTTGATATTCATCCCCACCAAATGCAAATGAAACACAATCTGTAGGTTTCAAGTTATGTAACTTACAATACTCTTCTTGTCTCTTTCTAAACTTGTTGAAAGTGTAATCAGGTTCAAATGCTTCTAACAATCTCTTTCCGATGTAAGTAGAGACATGATTGAATTGTTCCCACTCATTCATAATATCAATATTATCATCGGCAAAATTTTTGGTATATCTAATTCCTGCTCTAAGTCTATTTGCATTATAAAATGTTTTACTCAATGAAAATGTTACTTCTTCAATACAAGGATACTTAGATAAATCAAAATCAATTCCACTTACTATTCCATAGTATGCACAATCAATCAAAACAGGAACATTTAGCATCACACATTCGCTCAATATTTTTTTCATCTGAGGATGTTCTGTACAATAATCTGAAAAAGGTAGACTTATAACTACAGCATCATCATTATTTATCCTATCATCTCCTATATAACACCATCTATGAAATTTTTTCCAATTAGCTTTGTGATAAAAAAACTCACCCCTAAAACAACGAAATCTTTTATCGTGGTGTTTCATCCAAAAAGTATCAAACGCTTGTGATGTTCCTGCGGTAAAAGTTTTATGTTTGAACTCGTCTAAGCCTGAGAGTTGATTCATACTTGATGATTTGATATGATTATCAAATAGAGATACGAAATCGTGTTTATCATCTCTTGTCAATACATGAGAGATATCAAAGACTTCATTGTATAACTCTATAACCTCTAAGTCGGGTATCGCTCTACCCCCTCTAAATTTATCTACGTTCATTTATGTCCTGTTAGTTGTAACGTGTATCTAAAATCTTTTCCTATGTTTGCAGCTGAATGTTCTACATCTCCTACCCACCATGCATAATAACCTGCTTTATAATTCATGAAACATTTACCATCCAATTCAAAATAATGACCTGGTTTCCAATCCTCTAAAAACAACAACACCCTTTCTATTTCGTGTAGTTCACAACCAAACATTTTAGAATATTGTACATACGCATCTCTATGTGGTGGTAGTATAACACCTGTTTCCATTCTGTAATAATTAACACCAACGTCTTTCCAACCAAAATCTTTTTCTAACCACTCTACTATCTTTGATGTCCAAGATGGTTGCCCTTCACCATGTTTACACATTGTACCTGTAAATAACTCTACAGGTTGTGTGTAACCTTGTTCTCTCCACATTTCTAAATCTTTTGGATTATTGAAAGGTTCTTTCCTATATGATAAGTATTTATATTCATCATCCCAAAACGGATTTATTTTTCCTATTTTATTCATCATACAACCTCGTGTGTGTATATTCATCCGTATCATAGATACTTCTATGTGGCGGGTCGTTCTTATCATATTCACTTGAACTTACATAGTAAAATATTCGTAATGCAGTTCTTACTTGATTCTTAGGTGCTGATACTTGTCTGACAGAATGATAAGGCCATTGTGGTTTATTTTCAAACATAACAAATCTATTAAACATTGGCGCTACTTCATCAATAAGTTCACCCTCTCTATTCCAATAGTATTGTTGGTGTCCACCCCAAGAATCTTTCCAATTAGGATTCAAAAATAAAAAACACGTAAGTTTTCTATGTAATCGTAATCTATCATTCCAATTAAAATCATAGTGTATTTTCAAGTCAGAACCTTTTCTAAATCTACTAAAACCTGCTCCGACTAAGTGTGGGTCAGGCATCAAACCTACAATACCTGTAAGTTGTTCTAACTCATAAATAAACTCACCACTGTGGAATAAGTCGTACGTTACACGATGAGCAGTCTTTGTATAGAACAAATCATTATATTCTTCCATTTCCGAACCTGCTCTACTAAATAATGTCCAACCACCTCTTGGTGCATTCAAACACTCATCATGTAATTCTAAACAAGTTTTTTCATCTAAAAAATTATCTACATATATGAATGGAACGGGCGAATCATCCCATTGTCTTTTTTTATAAATCAACTATTGTAACCTCATAACTTTTATTTTTTCTACCCCACCACAATATCTCTTTAGCCCAAGTCGTAACATCGTCAAAATTTTTGTGACTAAACATATACTCATGTCCACCATTTTTTAATTGTTTTCCTGATAATACTTGTTCAAGATTATAATCAAATTTTTTTGTAAATGGATATGTTATATCAGGAGATGAAACTTTATATATTTGAAACTCAATAATATTATTCAACACATTTGTATCAACTTTATAATTGTTAGAGATAAACTCTTTTAGGTTATCATAAAAACTTTTTTTATTTTCTAATAGATTTATTGCTGTTGCTTCTTGAAACTCCCAATGTATATCATAAGTTTTGTCTTCAACCTTTCTACCCCAACACTGCTCTTTCTTCAATATTTTTTGTAAAGACTTTTTTGTAATTTTATATTCATCATTTAGAAAAGAATCATTAGCTTTTATATAGTTGTAATACCTATCATAAAAATCAGATTTTTTTATATCATAAATTTTATTCAATAAATTAGCGACTATATTTGTTGTACCTAAATACTCACAAAATGAAATGTACCATTTGAATAAACTAGCTTCTATATAGTCATCAATCGACATCGTTTCACTTCCGACAACCATCATCTCTTTCTCATCTATCAAATCTTCAGCGTTTTCATGATGAAAGAATGCAGGTGTTGTTTCTACAATTTTTATACCATACTCTTTGATATATGACTCATCAAAAAATGGTGTGTTTGGTAAAGCTGTCATTGCGTTTATATTTACGTAATCTGTAAAACCCATATCTAATATTTTGTAAATACCATCCTTGAAACTTTGAGTTGATTCTTTTGGTAGTCCTAAAATTAGTTCGATATAACTCTTAAGATTTTTATCTTTGTACAAATTTATGAAGTCTTGTAATTTATTATTATCAACATTTTTTCTTTTGATTGCTTTCAAAGCATCAACGTTCATTGATTGTAAGGCTATAGTTATACCTTTCAACAAATTTGCATCAGTTAGTTTTTGTGCTAAATCAACTACCTTATCTGCTTTTGACTTTGCCCAATCAACCATCATATTTGCAGGATAGCCTGTATCCATTTTTAGTTGACTCATATAATCAACTATCTCACCATGATTTTTCAGTAAACCAAAATTAGAATCTGCATTGTAAAAGAAATCTATTTTATTTTTTGATAACCAATCTAATTCACGAAAAACTTTTTCATTAGACTGCATACTCATCTTCTGAAAATATAAGTCTCCAATCTCACAAAATGTACATTGGTAAGGACAACCTCTTGTGCTTTCTATAACACCCTCAAATGTATCTTCACTTTTCATAACCAACTTATCAAACAAACCATCAAGATATGGACTTGGCATCGTATCAATATCTTTTATCCTATCTCTATCTTTTGTTATAAAGTTTTTACTTGACAATCCACTTATTTCTTCGTAACTTCTACCATGTAAATAACTTGAAAGAATATGCTCAAATGTAATCTCACCTTCACCATTCACAATCAAGTCTATATAGTCGTGTTGTTTCAGATATGCTTTTACATTCTTTTTATTAGGATTTCCCAATCCACCAAAAATTATAAGGCAATTTGGATATAATTCTTTAATAGTTTTTGCAACTCTATGATTTATTTTTGTGTTCCAAACAAAATTTGAAAAAGCAACAATATCAGGATTTTTTATTTGTTTTATTATTTTTGAGTCTTCCTCTCTTTTATAAAACCAACCTGATAATCTAAAATTATCTTTTATCTCTTTATTTAGCAAACAGTGTGACCAAATCAAACCTGTAGAGTAAGGTAGTTTGACTTGTCCACCAAAAGTATCACTCAATTCCATTAGATAAAGATTATAGATTACGTTCTCCTATTCTTATCACTTCCACACCTTGTTTGTCACCAATATATCTCCACGGATCTATAATTACCGAACCTTTTGGATAATCAATATCGTTGAAGTCTTCATGTTTGGTTGCTATAAAAAATGTGCAAACTTCATGTCCTATTTCAAAATCACCATCCACATAAGGATCGTAATGTTCAAAAGAAATATTTCGTTCCCTCAATATATTTGCTAATAAATGTGCAGGACTTCCTGTTTCAATATTTGTTTCAGGCTTGAAAGATTTTCCCAATATAACAACTTTACCTTTTTTATTATATTCTAAAATATCAGCTAACCAATCTGTTTGAACTTCTCTTTGTTTCATAATATTATCAAACCAATTAAAACTCATATCAAGTTTATCACTCAACCAACTAAGTGCTATGTTATCTCTTGGATGACAACCACCACCATCTCCCATACCACCACTTAGATACTTGTCTGATATAATACGTTTGTTACACATCTTTAGTGCATTCATTACCTCATCAACATTTGTGTTTGGTAGGTGATGACACATCTCCATAACACTATTGACAAAAGCAATCTTTGTACCAATGAAAGTATTGTATGTTACTTTTATCAACTCTGCATTTTCAATCGTAGTCTCATAGAATGGTGCATGATTGATTGTTCTGTAAAACTTCTTTGCTTTCCTCGCAGCTTCTTCATCATCCACACCGAACAATATAATCTCAGGTCGTAGGAAGTCTTCGATTGTTGTTCCCATAGCTATGAAGAATGGATTGTAACATAGTTTAGTATACTCACTAAGTAAAGGTTTGATATGCTTTCTTATCGTGCCAGGTAATACAGTTGATATAACAACTACAGTCATTTCTTTTTTCTGTTGAAACAATTCATTGTCAAGTTCAGTCAAACCATCAATCAGATAACTGTAATCGAAATCTTCTCTTTCATCAGGTATCCTTGTTGAACCCTCAAACTTGTCACCATGTGGTGTTTGTATCGGAACAAATATAATATCTGAATGTTCTACGACTTGTTGTACACTTTTATGTTGTATGTTACTTTTCTTCAACCACTCTTTTGCTTGAGCCTCTTTATATGGTAACTCTTTTGTCCTTATGGTTTCCTGCACTTGTGGTGAAGGATCGTAACCAATTACTTTGTGTCCTTTTTTTTCTATTGCTAAAGCTACAGGTAATCCTAATTTACCCATGCCCATAAAACCAACATTCATACTAACCTCTCATGTTTTTTATTAAGTATTCTGCATATCTTTTATTTCCAAATGTGCTTGGATGGTAATCACCACACCCTTCAAAAATGTTTTCGCTATGCCTCATAAATTTTTCACTTGTTTCATATTTTTCTGCTTCAAATAAAGCTATTTGTTTGAACTCTAAAGAATCAGATAACGTTTCAAGATAGGGTACAGTTATTCCTCTTTTCAAATTTATATCCTCAAACCACCCTGCACAAGTAACTCCTAAATCTAATGGTATATCAACATCTAAATCTAATAAAGATTCTTGAAATACTTGTAACATAACTTTTTCTATTTTTATAGAACTTTTAGGTTCTGCACCTAACCATCTTGTAAAGTTTCTCCATGTATAAATATCAACATTATCCTTTGACAAGTTATCTAAAAAATCAAAATAAAGTTGTTCTTGTGTTTGTAAAAATTCATAAAAATCTGAACCCTTATATTTTCTCAATCTTTTTTGAATAAATTGTTGTCCTATCCAATCTCTACCTGGCTCTGTAAATTGTACGAATAAATTTGTTTTCTTATTATTGTGTTGAATCATTGGTAAAAAAGTTTGTACATTCATTAGTATGGTTGCCATTCCCTCACCTGGCACACAACAAAAAAAGTAGTTGGTATCCAACTCTGATGTCAAATGTCCACCCAAATTATTTTTCATGCGATAACTAAAGTTATCATATCTTACACGCATCGATTTAGAATTTATAACGTTTTCAAACACATCCATATTCTTAAACACATCCCAATCTATCTTATGTCTCATCGTAGACGCATTTAGTAACCAATGAATTGGTACATCCCTAAAAGGTGAAGCCATACTATCACCATATGAAAAACTCTCACCAAAAACAGCTGTACACGTATCTTTACCTCTATCTACATAAACTACTGTCGCAGGATGTTTTAGATATGTGTTAGTTACAAGTACACTTGTTGGAAATTTTATTTTGTGTATTTGAGCATTTTCAAATATATCACGTTTCAAAATATCAGAATAAATTCCATTATCTGATGATGGTAACTTTCTAAAATCTGCAGTCTTTTTTGCAGTTGTCTTTTGTAAGTTACTAAAGAAATCTTGACAATCTTTTACATTTAGTTTCTTATGATACATCATATTTCCATTCGTAAAGACAATAGTCTATGTTGATTATGAACTAATTTATCAATTACACCATTATACATTTCTGATAATTCTTCATGTTTTTTATTATTCAATTTACGAATCTCATTTTTTATTTTTTCAGTTTTTATATGGTGATTGTATACATCATCATATGACTCATCAAAAAATTCAGGAAATGTTTCAAACCCCAAATCTTTCAATCCTTTTAGAAAACCACATCCTGCTAAAACAATAAACGGATGTCCATAATATAATGCTTTTGCTATTTTTTCAGTAAAGAAAACACTATGGTGTTTATTACTACTTGGAAACCAACACTCAGTTTCGGGCACCACCGCAAAATAAGAATCATCTATAAATTCTGTTATACTATCTGTAGAGGGTGTGGAGTTACCAACTCTAATATTTTTCATCTCACCACTATCTTCTAAACTAATCCCTCTTCCTAAATAACTTATATGATTACTTTCAAACATTTTTTCTTTTTTATAAAAATAATATAAAGATTCTCTACCCTCATTTTGTCTTCCCATCATACAAATAAATTTTTTGTTTATTTTTTGTTTCGGTAGTATTCTATACACAGTTTGATGTCTTCTATACAGTGTAGCTGTATTCAATAATATTGTTGGTATAAATTTCATAGTTGGTTTTACGTCTAATTTTATTTTTCTTTTTTCTAACCAATCTACAAAAAAATCTTTACAACTATAATCTTCAAAAATCATCGTTAGTTTAGATAAGTCTAAATTTTTATCCATCAAAAAATTAAATAATTTTACCATTCTTGAAGAACTAAACCAACTACCTTCAAAAAACTCTTCCATAAAAAACACAACTTTATTGGCATCAAAACTTTTCAGTATTGAAGTTTGTGGTAAATTTCCCGTTACGTGAAAGTTTCTTAAACTAATCGCTCTGTACATTCCTATAATCTTCTATCGTTTCAATTAGTGCTTGTTCAATACCATATTTTAATTCAAATCCATATGAAAGTGCTTTAGTCATATCCATAACTCTTTTTCTATCACCACCACTTTTACTTACATCGTACTTGACTTCTTTATCACTATATTTAGAAATAATATTTGCTAACTCTGAAATTGAATATCCTATACCACTACCTAAATTTACTGTATCGTTTATTTTATTTGTAACCATATGAACCATACCACGAGCTACATCTTTTGAATAAATAAAATCTCTAACCTCACTACCATCACCCCAAACACTTATAACATCTTCATAGTAAGATTTTCTAATAAGAGATGGGATAACCATACTACCCTCATCATAGTTATCACCTCGCCCAAATATATTAGCAGGTCTTACTATGGATATATTATTATAGTCATAACTTTTACTTATTGCGTGACAACCTAACTCACCCATACGTTTGATATAAGCAGGAATCATATCATTCTCACTTGGAACTTTATCCCACACATCATCCTCTTTGAACAATTCACTTGGTGGATAAACACCCACAGAACTTGTGTAAAGAAACCACTCAGGTTTATATTTACCAACTGCTTCAATTATGTTTGCGTCAAATTGTAACATCGGTAGATAATCTGCAGGTCTTTCTCTTGCTGTTTGTGGTGAACCTTTCTTTCCTGCAACGTGATATATATGGTCATAATCTTTGATGATTTCTGTATTGGATTTGATAGTCATATCGGTTTCGATATCAACACCTCTAATCGTAAAGTATGTTTTGGAATGAGCAAGGACTCTCATGAGAGCAGTTCCCACCATTCCATTACAACCTATAACAAGTGCACTTTTATTTGTCATTATAGTAGTCTCCATACTCTACTAATAAAGTTGACCTATCTCCGTTGTAAGCACTTTGGAACTCTGTAAATATATTGTCAGGCTCTTCTAACAACACCACGTCTACTTCGTGTAACATCGACTTGAAACTCATGGTGTAATCTTGTGTATGTTGAACACCACCATCAAGTGGATTAGTAGAACCTATAGAAGTTCTCATAATTACTTTTGGTTTGAATGTTCCCTCTGTCATCGTCTGCATTTTGTCAAGATGATTTACTAAGCTATCCATACACCTCAACATGAAATCAAATCGTGGGAAACAACAAATAGGAACAATACCATTCAATGCCATACCTGTAGACATTCCCATTTGAACTTCTTCAAATACAGGAACTTCAATACGTTTTTCCTCATCTATATCTTTTAGTGTGTTGTAAATAGCGTTACCACTGTGTAATACAGATTGCCCTATAAAAATGGTATCGTCTTTATCAGCTAACCATTTCATACTTCTTATTAGTTCGTCTTTATACTTCATTAGAATAACACCCAATTTCCTGTTCCATGATGTGGATAAGTCCTTTCATACTCATAATGATAAACATCAGCAGGTGGTGTTTGTTTACCACCCCAAGTTTCTTCTGTAGGCGTGTTGGTGGATAAACCATTATCTTCAACTACAAATTGTAAAGGTAAATCAAAGTTACGACTGTATTTGTAACATTCATAAAAGATACCACTTTCGAAAGTCATATCACCTACAAAGCACCAAACCTTATTCTCTCCACCTTTCATCTTGATTGACATAGCAGTTCCAAGAGCTATCGGTATAATACCACCAACAATAGACGATGAATAGAACTTAGGTTTATCTGAGTATACGCTCATACTCTTACCACGAACAATCAAGTCTTTCAAAAACTCTTTATCAACTCCATGTAATAATGCGTGATAATGATTTCTCCAACTACTGAATACCCAATCATCTTTATCTACATTTTTGAATATCTCAATAAGTTGTTCTTCATTACCACCACTCAAATGAACAGGTGCTTTTATCTTACCATCTTCATATATTTTTTTTATATCTTCTTCAAAACTTATTAGTTCTTTTTTATCCATTTTAGAACCACCTCCTCTACGAATTTTTTATGTGCTATATCTGATGGGTGTTGGTCTAACCAACTTCCATCATCAGTTTTTCTATCTCCTGTAACATAACAATCTGCTTCATTGTCAAAATAATCTTGACTCCACTCAGTAATACCACCCGTTGATGATTTACTTCCTCTATGAAACCACCACTTTTTCCAATCAATCATGTTCCAAAGAAACCTAACATCAAAAGGTTCTCTTGGTATCTTTTCTAAACCTGATTCTCTAAATGTATTCCAACCACAAAAGAATTTGTAATCAATTTTTTTTGACTCTAAATACCACATCAATCTTGTCATGTTTTCTAAACCATAAACCATTGAACTCTCAGGTGTGCTATAATACTTGTACCAATGTTTTTGTATTGAATTATCACTATAGGAATGCTTTACCCACGAATGATTTGAATTGAATTCTTCTAATCTCTCATGATAAAATATAATATCTTTACCCTTTCGTGCTTTACCATTTGTTACATCGTAAGAAGTATCAAAATAAGAATCAAAATGATATTGTAGATTCCAATCATCACTACCCTCAACTATAAAATTTCTATCTATAAGTAAATCAACTCTATCGAAAGAAGTCCATTGTACAAACACATAATCTATTTTTTTTCCTTTTGACAATAACTCTTCACACTTGCTTATTGTTGCACGTGTTATGCAACCATTACCTGCACCAGGCATAGCTTTATTGTAAACCTTACCATCTATAGAATCTTCTAAATGATACGGCCAACTTTTATAACCTGAAAAAGTTTGCCATTTACTATGCTCCATACCAAATCTTGTATAATCAAGACAACCTGTACTTTCGCTAAAACTACAACCACTTGTAACTATATTCATAAATCTCTCTCACTTAATATTGGTTTATTGATAGGCCAATGAATTTTTATTCTTTCATCATCATACCTAACAGTTGTTTGTTCTTCAACATCTACATATTTTTTAGGATAGGATTGTGTGTAATGAAATACACACTCATCAGACAGACACAAATGTCCGTTTAGAAAATTTTCAGGAACTAAAATACTTTTATGATTTCTATCATTCAATAGAAAAGATTCCCATTTCAAATAATTTATTGATTCGGGTCTGTAATCGACTACTACTAAATACAATTCACCACTAACACAAGTAATATGCTTCCAAGTGAAATTATCACCATGAAGTCCTCTCAATACATTTTTTCTTGAACGTGTGAATTTGGATATTTTGAAGTCATAACCATTTGGTAACAAATCATAAGATTGTTCCCAATATGTCCACATTTCACCTCTATAATCTTCAAAGGTGTCGGGTGTAACAATTTTTACTTCGGGTAATATATCCGAAGACTTTATTTGATATTTAAACATCTGCCTCCCAAATTTTTATGTCTAAGTTAGAGGGTTAGGACTTTCTCCGTAGAGTGTTAGCTCTAACTGACTATATCTATAAATAGGTAAATTTATCGTAAACTTTGCTATATATTTTTTCGTAACAATCAAATGGTGTTTTTACAACCTCTAAATTGTGTGCTAATATATTCCACATAGAATGATACCATTCATGTATTTCTTTTTTACTCATACTACACAATCTTTCTATTTCTTTTACAATAGCTAACATCCTATCTTGCGGGTCTTCAATTTTATCATAACTTTCATCAATGTACGGATGAAATGTTTTGAACCCATACTTTTCTGCATAAGGTAAAGAGTTTGGTGGTCCAACCCAAATAAATGGTTGTAGTAAACCAAAACACTTAAAAAACTTATCATCTAAGTGTACCCAATCGGTATCGTAACTTGTGCCTGTTTGAATAGAAAAATAAGAGTTATTATGTGGTTCAAAAGTCATGTGAGTATTCCATGCACCAAAATTGTTTTTTAGTGTTTCATAATCTAAATCTATTGTCATTGGTGCCATATCTTTTGTTTTTTCCCAATATGGCATTATATATTCTTTTTCTTTTCCACGATATATCGGTGGTCTCTCAGAATATCTATTACCTTGAAATGTTTCAAAATTATCAACACCACCATCTAATAAACTTACCAACCCTTTATCAAATATACCTAACTTCAATAAATAAGCTATAATGACTTGTCTATGTATTTTAGGTAGTCTATTCATACAGACATAATAATAATCTCTGATATCCATGTTTACTTGAGAAAAACTTCCCATACTTCTATTAACATAATCTTGAGGTACTCTACTCATTTGTTCAAATTCGTTCGTCATCGCCGTAACAAAGTATTGTGACTTAATAACATCTACAGGTTCAATGTTTGGATTTTCTTCACAAAATTTTTTATATTTATTCTCTATATTGAAATCAGCTGATATAAACATAAAAGTATCTTTAGATGCTCCCACCCTATCTATGAACTCATGCATCGTTGGAAACGTACTTGGCATATTTATACCCTCATTCATCATCGATACAATAAGAAGACATCTTTTTTCTTCAATATCTTTTTTAACATCAGTAGGTACGATATCATAAAAATGAACAAACCAATCGTCATGCATATCACCTGCCTCATAAAACATCATATACTTTTCTTGTTTATGTGGTGTAAAAATAATATCGTATTTTTTCTTCGTTTGTTCATAAGCGTAGTTTGTACTTCCATCCGCTGGAATAAATGCAAGACAACCAAACCAACAATTTCTATTAATATCTTTACCATTTATCAAATCGACATTACCTTCAATATGAGAACTATGTTTAGCAAAATCTAAAGTATGTTTTATATTCGGATGATAAAATATCATTTTCTTTTTTCTATGATTCATTCACAACTCTCCTGTAAACTTTTAATAAATCAGATATACTTTTTTCGAATCTTATATCAGACATAAAATTATTATAATTATGAATCAATATATCACCTTGTGATTCATACCACTTTAGTAATTCTTTTTTATCCATACTACAAATCCTAACCATCTCTTTCATAAGATATTCACTACGTATAGAATTATTTTTTACTTCGTCATAACTCTCATCTATAAAAGGTGAAAAGGTTTTATAATCATTTTTTCTAAGATACTTCATGGTATCACAATTAGCCCACGGTATGAAAGGATGAAAGTTTAGTATACACTTATAAATTTTTTCTGAATAGAATACCATATTTGGACTCAATGCCCAAGTCTCATACACAAACGAAAAGAATGTTTTTTTATAGAAATCTATATCCCAATCATGAAATGAATCAAGCACATCAAATCGGTGAGTATCAACAACCATTGGAAGTTTTCTAAAAAAAGATTTTATATTTTGTGATGACCTTATTTTAAAAGTATCTCTTGACAATCCTAATCCTATAACATCAGGTTTTAATTTTCCTTTATACTCTTGTACAACTATATCTAATAAATCATCTCTGTTTACTAAATCTTTATTGAATTGTAAGTCATCTTCTCCTGCACAATCTGAATTTGTAATTTCATTTGCATTATTCATTTCTAAAGATGTTCTATCAATATCAGGAAATAAATTATACAAATCCCATTTAGATAAAACTGCTGATACTAAACCATCTTGTAATAAATCATAATGATTCAAAGCTAAGTGATGATAAACTCTTGACAACTTCCATCTTCTCATCAAACAAAGATATGTTTTCATATCTTCAAAATTATCTGATTTGTACTTTAGGTGAGATTCAAAAGTTTCACCAACATCACTAAAGTCTGATGAGATTGCTTTTTCACACCAATCTAAAAGAATCCAATTTAGTCTTTTTTCAATTTTATTTTCTTTACACCACCAATCATAATATTCAGGATCCTTATGATTACCACTTAGAAAAACAATATTCTCTATGGGAAAGTTTTCTTCTTTAGCACGTCTATGAGCTGTTTCTACTAAATGTGGATTAGGTCCCATTTCTTTTTGTGAGTATGAGTCTAATCCATCAATAGCAAAACCTTCAAAACTCAAATCGACTACCACTAACACTTTACCTTTTCTGATATGTTCTTTTGTGTGTTCTTTGATATTGTAAAACAAGGTGCTTCTTTTATCAAACTCACCACACCAAACTGCAGGTCCACCATTTGTTGATATAACATACATGAAAGATTCGTTACTATTTACGTAGTCTTTTGTATCTTTATCTTCTACAGCGTATTCGTTTTGTTTATGATTATAAAATATAGGATAGACGTTATGCCAAGCGTTAGTAACTTGATGTTTCATATCATCTAATGGTAAAGTGTCTGAGTCATTTTGCCAAGTATAATCGGGTGTCAATCCACCAAAGTTTTTGATAATCTTATCTCTAACTTCTGATTGATGTGAGTAATCCCAATAATCCCAACCAAATTTTATTTTTTCTTTAGGCATTCCTACTCAAAGTGTTATTTACAAATAAATGTGTACCATCGTGTACAACATTATAAAAAGTAGATTTTTTATCTATACGATTGATAGATTTGATTTCAAGTTCATCTAATGAATCAGGAAAACCATGTATTGTTTTTGGTTGTTCATCTTCTTCACTAACGTAACCTAAGTCACCAACTTCTAACTTACCCTCTTCATCCTTAGAATCTATAACTTCATATCCAATGTGTGGGCAGTTTGCTCCACATTCAAAGCCTTTTTTATGAGACATTTCTATTGGTGTATCTTTTGTAATGTTTACAACTAAATCATCAAACATACCCATAGTGTGTTCACATTGAGTGAATGTTATTTCATAATAGTATTCTACATCGAATGATGTAATTTCAGATACAGTAGATTTATAATTTTTATTACTACCCATATGAGAATTATCAAAACCTGTAGCCGTAGCTTCTATCTTAATATATTCTATTGCGCCAGGTGCAGGAACTGTTTCAAATTCACCAACTTGGTAATTATCAGTTTGGTATGATAAAAGTTTATCACCCACCTCTAAATCAGATATTTGTTTGTGTGATAAATCCCATAGAGTTACGAGAGTATCTTGTTTGTAACCAATCATTAATGTTTATGCTATAAAGTAAAATCCATTTATGAATATCATCTCAGTTTTTTCCATCTCAATATCCATTACTTCATACTCACCATCTAACTCTTCGATAGATACTACCTGTAAATCATTCTCAGCAAAGTTATCGTCAAGATTATAGATACCTGTTTTAGGTTCAAGTTTTGTGCTAGGAGGATTTTCATCATCCACATATTGTTCTACTAATACTGAATCATCGTATGCTACAATACCCTTGTCACAACAAGAATGTTTTTCATAAAGTTGCTCTGCTTCTGTCCCAGCTTCTTTTGCTCCCTCTTCTCTTGAACATCCCTCCGTAATAGTTCCATCTTCATTTTCCACATCACCACAAGGTAAAGGTCTTGAATAGAACGCAGTTTGTGCGTCTACTATCATGGTTCTATCATCAGAAAATGTAAGTCTGATAGCATTTTCGGTTGTTCTTGTAGAAACCGAAACAACTGTATCTAATACAGGTTCGTTAAGATTTACATTTGCTCCATCAAATTCTTCAGTTTCGTAATCAATACCAATTAGCTTATCCCCAACAGATACTTCACTCAATGGTACATCCACTCCCTCTGAGTTTCTAATTTTATCGGTAGGTTGAAATCCTGATAACATCTTTTTTTCTCCTTAGTTTAGTATTAACTATAAATATCTTCTTTTCGTCTTTCTTTACCCATTTCTTGAGCTTTTCGTGTTGCTTTAGTATTTTTGAAAATACGTAATTCATCTGAAGTATGCCCCATACACGAACGTTTGTATAAATCTATGATATCATTCATGTCTATTGGATCGTGACAAGTATAAATATCATAATCAGCATCAAATAATTCTACAAAAAGTCTTTTATTATACAAGTTAGCAAATGAAGACCATGTTGATTTATTTACAGTAATAAGAAATTTAGCGTTAGCCAACATAAATAAATCAACTATATTTTGTAAAGTAAAACGATGTAGTTTCTTAAATTTTTCTTTTTGATGATATTTTTTTAGTTCTAAATTTTTATAAGTTATACAATCATACTTTTCAAAAAATACTTTTATATTTTCTAATGGTACATCACAACTTATATAAAATTTTTGATTTGGATTTTCTTCTAATATCGCATCCATTATTTTGAAATACAACTCATTATCAATAGCTTTCATAGGAGCGTCAGGCGTAAATGGTTTAGTACCCTCACCTCTTCTGATATGTACACCTACCAAGTCACTCGCTTTATCTTTTATTAGTTTATCTAATTCTTTATTTCTTAGTTTTATAAGTTGTAAAGGTCTATGATATTTATAATTTTTTTCAATATCACGAACAAAATTAAAACCACAAGTTGGATACCAATCATATTGAGTATCTAATTCAAAATTATTTTCTTTGATATCCCAACTACTAAAAGGTTTTGTATATCTTATTATATTGTTTATAGAATTGTCAGGTAGATAATCAGGTTCAAACAATGGAATGTTAGTGTTTGTTGGTTTATGTATATCGTGATTATACATCTCTGTATATGGTAAATCTATATATTTATACTCAGGCCAAAAATGTTCTTGTAATAGGATGTTGAATTCAAAATTGTTTCGTTTATTGACTTCATAAGCAAATTCCCAATGAAATATTCTGTTACAAAAACCTGTATCGTTTGGTATCTTATAACCACCCCACGGCTCTACCCATTTTAGATATGGCATTATTTATAAACTACCTTTGCTAAGTCAGGTATAAAATTACTCAAATGTTGTTTTCTACTTATGTCAAGTTTCTTTGTTATACTACTAAATTGTAATATGGAATCTGATTGGTCGTGGTTTTCCATTACAGTTACAAGATTACTTTCTAATATACCTAACCATTGTTGCTCACCAACATCTAAAGATTCTCTATCTATTTTTGAGATAGAATTTTTTATTTTCTTTATTGATTCTTCTTTTATGTCCTTTGGAATATTTCTACAATCATAATAATTTGGATAACTTACCCAATTTGAAAATGGAACTTTCCAAAATCCTCTATCACCTAAACTATAAGTCCAATCGATTATGTTGTGCCAATCTGTCAAGTTTAGAGTTTGCATTGTAGCCTGTATTTGTAAATCCATAGACATTTCACTTTTCCACTCCGAAATCATATCTATACTCTTATTGACATCTTTCCACTTAGATGGAAATCTTATATACTCATTTACCTTATCAACCCCATCAATACTCATACCAATATAAATGTGTCTAAATTCTTTCCACAATTCTTTCAATCCATCTTTCAATAAATTTGCTGTTAGGTTTGTTGTGTAAAACAAAACAATATTTTCCGCTATACCGAACTTCACACACTGCTCTAAAAATCTTTGGTGTTCTTTTACAAGTAAAGGTTCACCACCTAAAAAATTTACTTGTTTTATATGTGTGAAGTTTTCTTTGAAAAACTCATCAGATAAAAATTTCTCATCTACTGATACCTTACGTGTTGGTATCTTTACTTCAGGAAACAAAGTTCTACTTTCCTCTTCCCATAAGTGTGAGTTGTCTACGTTACACATTCTACAAATAAGATTACACCTATTACCAACACTAAATTCTAAAAAAGTTACGTATGGGTCATCAATATGTTGCATAGGAACTTTAGTAGAATCATTCTTGTACATGATGTAACCCTTTTCTGATTGAGTATCTAACATCAAATCTTTATAGTATCCACTTGCTAAACTATTATTCCAAATTGTTCTATAACTTTCAGCACCATTCTCCTCTGTCTGCCAACATCTTAGACAAGAGGCATCTCTGACACCATTCATCAGATTAGTACGTATCCTCAAATGTAAATCACTATTGAAAACTTTTTTCATAGAAAAATCTTTGTCATTTACATTTATTGGTCTATCATCAATCTTTGGTATTTCATAATTGTTGCAACAAACCCTCACTTGTCCTTTTTGGTCGAAGCTAAGAGATGTATATAAGTGTGAACAAAATATGGGTTTTTTCTTCTTAGGCATTAATATTTTCCTGTCATCTCTGTTCGTTTTAGATTTATTCTGTATTTATCCACATCTAACGCATCTAAATAATTTGGCGTACCATATGTTTTCTGTAAATGTTCTTTGTCTTCATATTCATCGTTGACATTACCCTCATCAACGTATTCATCGTGAAAACTAATATCATATAAACTTACTATAGTTTTTTCTTCTTCTGTTTGAACTAAATGTATAGCTCCTTCATGTACAGGATCTTTATCTTCTTTGAATTTTTTCATTATTTGTTTTCTTCTTTCAGACCAAACAGACTTGTCAGAATATTTATATTCTAATGGTAGTTGTATATATATAGTATTTTTTGCTCTCTTATCTACAGTCAATTTATTATCAATCTCTAATTTGTAAGAACCATCTTCATTTGACTCCCACTTGAATTTACTAATCAATCTTGCACCATCAATATTTCTTTCACTATAATCTTCATCCAATTCCATTTCTATTTCATAAGGTCCTACTAATTGATGCATCAACCAACACCAAACTCTAATCTCATTTCTTGTTTGTATTTTGATTGTATCTTCAATGGATAGAGAAGGATCGTATTCGTCATTCCACGGAATATTCATTTCTTCTAAATATGGTACGTTATAATCTATATCTTTTATATCAAACTCTTTTGGAGCTTGTCTTCTGTTATGTGTTTGTTGCCAAAATGTTCCATTCCATTTTACTTTCCACTCATTGAAAATATCTTTATTGAATATAGAATCTTTATTTTTTACATTGAATTTTTTTATACCATCAGCTACAGTCCAAAAGCCTGAAAAATAAATCTTCCATATATACAAGAAAAGGTGACATAACTTTAGTCTCAAAAATCTATTTACGAAAGTATTTTTTAAATCCCAACTTGTCCAATCATAAAATATATTACCAACAGGTGATATGTTGAATACATCTCTATAAACATCTAATGGTGTGCCAGGCGTCACACCTGCGGGAAACTGATTTGCTGCTACTACAGGAATGTAATGTTTATTCTTATACAAGAAATATAAACTGATTATCCAATCAATATGATTTTCTTTTGGGTAGCCTGATATCCAATTAGCATCCATACGAATACCATTGTGCCAACAAGCTTCCCATAATGTAGCTACTTGTTCTACAGTCTGTCTCTTTTCTATAACCTCAAGTATCTTAGGTGTCCCACTCTCTACTCCGATAGACAACCACTTGAATCCTGCTTTAGCGGCTTTCTTCATCAAAGCCATATCCATCTTATTATGAGTTCTCGCATATCCACCTAAACTCAACTTTTTAAGTTTTGGATTTTTATCAACTGCTTCACATAACTCATCAACTAAAATCGTAAACTCTCTCATCGAACCATTCACAAGCGAATCTACAAAAGAGAAATGTGTTATACCATATTTATCCACTTGTTCTAAAATCTCTTCTGCTATATCATGTCCTTTACGATACCTAAACACTCTTGTTTCTGAACAAAAAGTACATTTGTATGTACACCCTCTTGAACCTTGTATTGGTAGGTGTGTATGTCCCTCATAGTGAAACTTTGCATATAAATCTAAATCAACCCCATCCCAATTTGCTTTTGGTATTGTAGTCAAATCTCTTGTTGGTACTCTCATACCTGTAAAGATTGGCCTACCAAAATCATTCCAAGTCCATACCCCTTTTACTGACTGATAATCTTCATCGGCTTCATATGCGTCAATCAACTCATTTATGATTATTTCACCCTCCATATCACAAGATACTTTTATCCAATGACGTGGTGGTTCCCCATCAGGTCTTGATATTAATAAACCACCTTTTGGTGCGTTCCAACAATAAGGACCTCCATAAAGAATATGTACTTTTGGATTTCTATTATATAATCTTTGTGCTATATAGTCAGTCACAACAACGTTAGAAAAATATACTGTAAAGGTTACGATATCAAAAGTAGCTAACTCATCTATTATCTCATCCCAATATTCTCTATAAGCAGGAACGATTCTATCCTCAAAGGAATGGTCATTAGTCCAAAAGAAATGTCCTGTAGGTGCCCATAGTTCTTCTTGTGTTTCTTTATCAACGTGGTTAGCAGACAATAGGTTGATATGAAATTGTTCACATTTCCTACCTTTTTCTTTCAACGAACCTGCTATCAATCCAAGACTAAGTGGTGGCGTCTCAAGAGACCAAGCAGGACACATTACAGCTGCAACTTTAGTTTTCATTGATTTTGTCTTTCTGTATTATCTCAAACATCTCACCTTTTCTCATCTTAGGTATTATAACGTCAGTACCACAAGTACAATGTGACTTAGGACATATAACAGGATTTTGTATGTTTCCAAAGTCTTCTTTTTTCCAAGTATTTATATTGGAAAATGTTTTTCCTACACCACAACTCGCTGCACTAACATCACCTCTTGTATTAATAAAAATAGCATCATTTATAAAACAAGTCCAACCTTTGAAGTTTGTCAACTTTTCAGAAGATAGCCTATTTGAATTTACAGGCCTAATCATACCATCACCCCAAACTTCAACACTATACGCAGGTCTAAACTCTCTACGTTCTCTTATCTTACCCCATTTTCTCTCATAACCATTTGTTGTTCTAAAAAATTCATTCTTCCATTCTTCATCATAATACCACATATCTGCACTTGTAGATAAATCTTTTAGTAACGGAACCCATTCAACAACACAATTATCCATTTCATCTAAAATCTTATTACCGACATCAATACATTCTTGAAATCGACTCTCTTCCATCATAACTCTCAATGCTAAGTAGTTCATCTTATCTTGTAAGAATTTAGCGTTTTCAATATATTTTTTATACTTAATAAATTCTATATGATAACTAGCTACAACATCTTGGAAGTAAATATAATTATCTTTCCACCAACTCAAAGGATTACTTAAATTTGAATTTATTGCTAATAGTGGTTTATCACACTTCTCATGTAAAAATTTTGCTATCGGTATCATAGATTTCCAATACGTTGGTTCACCACCCGAAAAGAAAAACTTGAATGATTTATATCCATTGTTTTGATAAACATTTATCAATTCATCTAAAAACCCTATATAAGTATCTGTATCCTCATTCATATTGTTACCACCCCAATTACCCTCATTACAATAAGAACACCTAAAGTTACACCAATCGTTTACCTGCCACGTAACATTTACATATTTATTTTCAGCAGGAAGTATTCTATCTAAACTCATCTGAATAACCACCAATGATAAGTATAACCCCAATGTTTTATATCTATATCATACATCTCATTCACCATGTCTATAGTGTATTCATTATATAATGAATGATAGTCTCCTGCGACAAAAGTTTTCTTTTCAAACGTGGGTAACTCTTCATCTTTATTTTTATTGATGTGTACTAATTCCTTTTCTAACCACGACTTATCACCTGTATGTGAATATAAATCTTGTAATAATAAATACCAATCATCTTTTAGATTTTCAAATCTTATTATTCTTTCCATCTTTATTTCACCATCTATTGAAATCATATCAATACAATTTGCTTGTGCATACCAATCTTTACGAGTAGGTATACTTTTATACCATCTACCCAAGTATTCTTGAAAAGTTTTCTCTTTGATGTTAAAACGTCGTTGAGCATCTAAATATCTACTAACACATCTATCCCACGGATTTCTTACTATAACAAATTTATAATAATCATCAATTTCATCACTACGTACCTGCGAATGTTTAAACTTATCGTCACCAAAGTAATGACCTGCATCTAAATGATAATGATGTGAACCTCTCATACCACTTCCCCAAGTAAAGTTGAAAAGTTGTTGTTCGATACTTTTACCTGCACATTTATCAGGATGTATAAAAAGTATTTTATTTTTTTTATCTATAGCCATCAATCATCCATCCACCAATTAGGAACTTCTAATCTCATAGATAAAGACATATCATATTCATCTTTCAACTCTTCAAACTCAGCAAATGTTTCAAAAAAATTATGTCCTCTCACCATATCCATAAAATTAGTATACTGATAAAACATTCTTCGTTGATTTGTCTCTGATTGTTTTACACCTTGTACATACTTACCATAACTTTCATGTGGTTTCCAATCTGTACCTAAATAACTGATTATTCTATTTGCGGCACCATGTAAATCTAAATAACTATTTTTATATGTACCATAATCATAATATCTTCTATACAAATTACTAGCTCTATCTCTTATATCATAAGGAAGATTTATAGCTCTAAGTTGTATTGGTTGGTCTATTATAATCGGATAAAATGATATGTGTCTATTCACATCTAAACTTTCCAACCATCTCATTAGTTTATAAGTTTCAAATATATTATATATCTGAAATACAGTATATATTTGCACCCTTACTTTTTCAGGCAATTCTATCAATTTCCTAAAATTTTTATCTATATCTTTCCATTTACAACCATATCTAATATATTCTTGAGAGTCTTTATAACCATCTATACTTACCTGTACCTCACTTTTGTCAAAGAATTCAAGTTTTTCATATAAGTCTACATTCCATGTTGTCAAGTTTGTCGTGAATGATACATGACATTCTTTATTACCTATTTCAATCAAATGATTTATCATATCGTCATTTGCTTTTATTATACTTGGTTCTCCACCCGTAACATATAATCTTTTTAGTGTTGGTGCAACTTTTTTAAAGTTATCTAAAAACTTTGGATTCTCATGCCACAACATATTAATTTTAGATATGTCTTGTTCAGATTGATACCACATATCATACAACCATATCGGCATCTGTTTTTTATATAGTTTATATATTTCTAATCTTTCATTATTTATTCTACTACTGCTATAACCCCAACACATTGTACATTTGAGGTTACAAATATTACCTAATCTAAGTTCTAAACTATTTAGTGCATCTTGAATATATCCATCATCATCCATCATCTCTATATTTTGTTCTATAACATCTTTCATATGAGAGTAGATACCACCATCTTTCATATAACTCTCTATACTATCCATACGTGTACTTTTTGGTTTTTCATGTTGTCCAAACGTTGATTCTGTATTTTCAACATTCCAACACACATTACACTCTTGTATTTGTTCACCTGCTAATAAACGTTTTCTAATACTACGCATGTGTGCTGAATTCCATATATCATCAATATTATCTACACCAACATTGAATTTTGTACCATCATCTTTCTCAATATGTAAATTTTCATTTTGAGCACAACATATCTTCATAGAACCATCGGTATTATTATTGAGGTTCATAAAAGGAAATGGGCAAAATGTTTTACTATCAATTTTCATAATGTTTAAAAAACTCAAGTTCGGGTGCGACTTGATATAAAGATTCACCTCTCAATTTATCTAATGGTGTATTTCTGTTTATAAAATCAGGTATAAGATTTTCATAGTTCTCTTGTTGTAAGAAATCAAGTATAGATTCAAATCCTCTTTTTGCAGCTCCGTCACCAAAGTTATCATCAATCCACTTTATATGTTCTTCGTATTTATCGATGAATTTTTTCCTCTCATTTAGTGGTATAATCTGTATCCTATATTCTGTAGGATATGTTAGTATATTCATCCTAACATTTTGTGGTTCTAATAATCCTTTATCAACCCATTCCTTATGAAAATCGGGTAGGTGATACACATTCATTATACTGACTGTGGGTGTAATCTCAAAGTATACATCGGGACATTCTTCAATCATACTTATACGATTCTTTTCTATACGATTCCAATTAGTACCTGCTCTAATCAACTCACCCCTTGCACCCATAGCATCAAGACTTGCAGCTATCCTTACATCCTTGAAACTATTCCAATACTCTAAGATAGATTTCTTCTTGAAGTACAGATTACTAAAGTTGGTTGTGTATCTAAGTCTTACATCAATATCATTCTCAATCCAAAAGTCTAATATCTTGTAGTGTTCCTCTGTAATGATTGGTTCTCCACCTGCCCAACACGCTTCTTCAACTGTAAGTAGTAATGGTTGTAAGTCATTCCAAAACTTTTCATTTTCCAATATGTTCATTATCTTTGGGTCTTCGGGCGTGTAACCATATAGTTTGATATGTTCGTCATACCAAGCACTACTCAGTTCAGGACCACAACTACGACATCTAAAGTTGCATATGTTAGATACTCTGATATCCATGTAACCCATGTTGAGTTCCTCAACACTACCATCAAGTGATGTGCTTTCCACCCTATCCCAATGATGTTCATAATATTGATTCACCATATTACGTAAGGTAAACACATTAGACTTCTCCATCTCATAACATCTACTACATTCTTTAGTCTCCTCATCATTCAACATATTTTGTCTGAGTTGTCTATACTTTTCATTGTTCCATATCTCATACAACGTATTGTCGTTTAGATTACCATACTCAACTGTACTATCAGACATACAACATGGAAATGCTTTACCACTCGGCCAAACATGAGTGTGAACCCACGGCATCATACAAAATACTTTGGATTCATTTAGTTTTAGTATTTTATCTCTAACACTCATAATACTTTTTTAGTTCAGGAAAAATATCAGAAAAACTCTCTCTTCTTATTTTATCAAGATACCATGTAAATTTTTCAAATTCTCTTTTATGTGTCTCATACAATTCTTCACTTTTCATGTGCTGAATACTTCTTGTTATACTCGACATGAAAGAGTTGTGCTCACTTTTAGCAAGTAACGATTTATTCTTATTCTTAAATTCATCCCATCTTTTTACCACCAAATCTTTTACTTCATTTGGTAATACTTGAGAACTAAGATGTATAGGTCCTGTCAAAGGTATCACAAAAATATTTTCTATTGCTTTCTCAGTTATTATTTTCTTATCTATCCAATCTTGATAGAAGTCTGCTAAGTGTATCGCATTGAATAACTGAAACACGGAACTAACACCTATATTTACGTTAGGTAATCTTTGTCTAACATATTTGAAGTTATCCTCAATAACCTGCCAATCTGTACCTTTTCTTATATACTCTGCTTTTTCACCCATACCATCTATACTTACTCTCAAACTAATATTTTCAAACTTCTCCCAATAATCAACAACACTTAGTTTTAATTTTGGATTTTTCAACATTGATAAATTTGTATTGTAATCTATCAATACATCCGTATTATTATTTTTTATCAAGTAATCTAATATCCAATAGTGTTCTCTAGCAGCTAAAGGTTCTCCACCTGCAAAGTAAATCTTTTTTACCTTACTCAAACTACCTTCAAACTTAGATATAAATTCCTCTTGTGTAAGGTTGTATCTTGGAATATATCCATCCCACTCTGTATATGGATGTCTATCATTGTCACGAGCTTCTTTTGCCCAAGTTGAACTCCATTCGGGTCGACAAGAACGGCATTTGAAATTACATACATTAGAAAATCTGAAATCTAAATATATAACATCAAAGTCTTTTATCGTTCCATCCTCTTGTGTGTGTTGTACTCTATAAAGTTCATCCTCAAAATCGAAATTGAAATCCTTGCGATATGAATGTCCTGTATTCTTTTCAAGATTTATACAATCAAAGCAATTTTGATTTTCTACACCATTCAACATATCTAATCTTAATTGTTTGAAATGATTATCATTGATAATGTTTTCTAAATCATTTGAAATTATACTTTTGTCAGCCACCCAATCAGAATTTTCTTCTTTCATTTTAGCTCTGACATCACCATCTGTCATTGCTTTATTGACACAACATGACCATACCGTAGAATCTGTATTTACATACGCACTCATCCACGGTAGAATACAAAATACTCCGTTGTTTTTTAGTTTGTCAATATCGTACTTCATTTACTTATAGATAAAAGGATCTCTCTTTTTAATTTCTTTCATCTTCTTCTTGAAAGCACGTTCAGTTTTGATTTTCATAATCCACTTTTTAATGATTTTTATCATTTTGTCTTCTCCTCTTTAGTTCTTGTCTTCGTTGTTCTAATCTTATAGAACGTTGTGTATCAGATACACCTGCTCTACAAGATAAAAAGAATTCCTTATATTCAGGAAATGCTTCTAAAAAATTTGTATCACGCCTTTTGTCGTGTTCAGTAAAAAAGTTATAGAAGTCACTCCTTGCTTTTCGTAGATAATCTTTGCTTGGTTCTGATGTTTTGAAGTAATCTACAACTCTACGAAACTTCTCAACTTCTATAGTTCTAAACTTAAAATTATTATCATCTTCTTTATTGTCAATCATAAATTCTAAATGCCTATTCATATGATGTGTAAAATCTTCTTTTGGTAAAATGTTCATATCATAATGTGGTGGTTCTTTTAGATATGGTGTATCTATTTCTATCCTCTGAAGTGGTACTATTTGATTTATGTTACCACGTTCTTTTGCAGTTTTAGTATTGTATTTCTTACGCCAATCTAATATCTTTTTTAGTAACGAATCAAAATTACTTACACATAAGTTATTGAATGTAATCATCAAAGATAAACGTGAACCCTCTATCTCTGTTAAATATTTGTTAAAGTTTCTTTCAAACAATTTTATATCTAAACCATTTCTCATATACTCAGCTTTATCTTTATCCCAAGTATCAATAGAAGTAAACAACTTGAATTCTCTAACTTTTTTCTCCTCTATAATCGGTTTCAACTTTTCTATAAACCTATCGAATACTCTTGGGTTAGCACCAAGATTAGAGTTTATGTTCAACTCGAGATTTGGCATAGGGTTCTTATTTATCTCATCTAACAATCTATATGTACTACCATGTATTGTTGGTTCTCCACCTGTAATCCTTAGTATATTTAGTGTCTTAGAAACCTCTGGCCACCACTTCCACCATGCTTCGATATACGGATTGATTTCTTCTGATTCATATAACTTTTCTATAAACCAATCAACATCATAAGTACCCGTATAATTTTTTCCATAAGGTCCATATTGTCTAATCTCATCTAAAAATCTTGAACTATATCTTGGATGACAATAACCACATTTGAAATTACAGTTATTACCAAAAGATAATTCTATGTATTCAGGATTTACATCCATATCCCACGGATTGTGAATAATCGTAGGTAATCTTGTTTTATCTCCCTCATGTATTGATAGTGTTCTTTGTTTTCTATCACTTATATAATCAGGACCCATAGCCTCAACATTCCAACAATAGGTACAACCTGCAGGTTTCTTACCCTCTAACATCATCTTTCGTTCTAATTTTTTTTCTTTTGTGTTGTGTAGAGCTGATGGATTGTTTTTTAGTTCGTCTAATGGTATGGTGTGAGGTTGTGGATGGTAACAACTATGTGTCTCTCCTAAGTGAAGATATATAGTAACGTGATGCCACTTAGCAAGGCAAAATGTAGGTGATGTCCTTGCTTCTATTTCAGGCAATACTTTTCTGATTCTATCATGTTCGTAATTCGACATCAGAATGTAACCTCTATCATCTTATGATTTCCATAGACATCTTTGACACCATGAACTTTGTACTTCATGTTCCTCACACCATATTCATCATTATCAATATCTATTTGATTATCTTGCATTTTAAATCTATATAATTTTTCGTTTACGCTTGTACTACTTTTTGAAAACTTACCATCGACTATTCCCTCATCTTCATGTGGTAAGCATTTGAATTTACTAAATCTTCTATGTGGAACAACTGTATGTGGTATTTCTTTTATAACTTCGTTTTTTATTTTACAACCATTTATATAACCATGATTATCATGTCCACTATTATCATATATAACTTGTTTACTCGCATTATTGAAGTCATAATCTAAAATCAAATCACCTCTACTATTGTGTATCTTGACACTTGCTACTTGTCCTCTAAAATATTTTTGTTGTGGATTTGTTTTGTTTGGTTTACCCATGTACATAGACTGACTTCCATATCTTTTCAAATGGTCTGTATAGACTAATGGTGACTCTGTACCCGTACCATGTCTCATCTCACTTTCTTCACCATTTACTGACAATCTAATTTCTTTATTCAGATTATCTACATCTAAATTTATTAGTGTCCATTGATTAGGATATCTCTTTACCCAACTATATAATAACTCATTTTTCCAAGTCCACATAGAATTTGATATAGCACGTGAGTTAGAATATGATATAGCAAAATCCCAACCTTGTCTTGAGAAAATAGGATATTGTTTATAGTCTTCTTCATTACCAATCATGAATTGTTCATCAACATCAGACGTTGGTTTTACTAACAGTTCCATATTGAAGTTTTTACTATTGAAATTATGTAAACTCCTTGACGATGGAATTTCTATATAATCACTAACACCATCAAACTCACAAACACTCTTCAAGCCAGGACCTTTTAGTTTTCTATCATTAGTCATTCCCTTGATATGACATCTCCAAAATAAGTCGTCATCTTCCATACCCCAACCCCAATAGTTGGTGTGATATCCATTGACTGCTTCAAATTGTTCTATGGTAAACAACACGACACCACCAAAGTATTCAACATCTCTGAGATTGTAATCCCATTGTGATAGATAGGTTGCTATATGTATAGGATTGTCTTTTGGGTATGAGTAATCTACATCACCCTCAGGCAACATATCGACATCATGGAATGCTACGTAATCACATCCCTCTTCTTTAGCTGCTAAGAACGCAGCGTTCTTTGTTCCACTACGATTGAACATCTTATCATCTACTTGATGTCCTATGAATATCTTGTGTTTTATATTTCTTTCGTCAAGATACTTTGTTAGATACGGAACTAATGTATCTAAGTGTTCCTTACGAACTCCATCACCTGCATCTCTATATGGTATACATACACCTAAGTAATGACTCACAATTCAACCTTTATGTGAGTATATAATGAGTTTTGTTTGATATCCTTTATCTTACATTTTAGTGTATTCAAACCATCTACTGTATAACTTTCTAAACCTTTTTTTACTTTATTGAAAAATCTTGTCTGATTATCTCTTGTCTCATCGTGAATCCATCTCAATCCCTCTGCAGCCCATGCTGATTTCTTATGTGATTGTGAAGTGAATGTACCTTTACGTCTAAATGGTATGTCTACATATCTTCCAAGTTTACCAATCTCCTCTGTATGATAAGCTCCTATTATCTCACCATTATTATACCAACCACTATTGTCTAATACTTGATTGTTTATAATATGTTTGAAATCATAATACAATAACAAACTCTCATTATAATCAAACTTGGTTAGAGATTTTATTGCTTTATTACGACATACTTTCTCAATAAATTTTTGTTCTACTGATGAGTTCCAAATAGCAACTTCAGAAATAGTTCCTCTGAAGAAATAAGAATAATCATTTTCTTTTGGATTTGCACATCCTAAATAAATGTATGATTGTTTTGTATAATCTAAAACATCTTCTACATACGTTGAATCAATCAATTTATCATTTTGATAAAAAGACATTCTGTTTTCATCTTTACTATATACCAAACTCAACAATGTTGGATAATGAGTTTCGATATCAGTCATTATAGCATTTGATTTTTTATTAGAATCAAATATATCTGCTTTATATCTTCTATGACTTGTATACGACAAACCACAATGGTAGCCAGGAATTGATAATACAAAATGTTCGTCGTATGGTATTGTAGAAACTTGATGTTGTTCTTGTGGATTTATTCTTACTGATATTGTGAAATCGTTTTGTGTAAGTTTAGATAACTCCTCCGAAACTTTTATCTTTACATAATCATCGTAACCATCGAATACTAACCCGCTTGTCAATAGGGTTTCGTCTACCCCAAAAAACTTTTTATCTAATGGTAATCCAACTTGCTTACATCTATAAAGTAAATCATCATCCTCAAAACCCCATCCCCAATAATTATTAGACCTACCATTTACTAATTCATATTGTTCTTTTGTAAATAGAGTAACACCACCAAAGTAATCAGCAAACTGTAACTCATAATCATATTCACTTGTATATCCTGCTAAGTGTATTGGTTTATCTACATCACAAGTATAATCAACATCACTATCAGGTATCAAGTCAACATCATGAAAAGCAAAGTAATCAAAATCCTTTACTGCTTCTAAGAAACCAACATTCAATAATTTACCTTGATTGAATGGTTTCTCATCATCTTGTTCAACAACAAAGATATGACAATCTAAATTACTATTTGTAAAATAATTTAGAAATCTATCAAGTTGTTTTTTTCTATTCCGATACGGGACTATTATCGCTATCTTTGACATTATCCCTCGGTGGTCTATTAGAACTACCCTCTAAGTAACCTTGAAACAAACTCTTGAACTCATGTAAATACCACTCAACACGACTTTGGTGGTCTACAGGATCCAACTCCAAAACTGTATCTTCAATGGTACGTAATGATTGAGCTATTTCTTCTAATGCGATTACTAATCTTTCGCTTCGACTTTTTTCTTCAGCCATTGTATTTTACCTTTCTATATTATCACACTTATCCATCTGTGATTTTTCTTGTAAATTTTATCTTGTGTTTTTTTATATTCTAAGTTTGACAAACCTATTTCATTTGTGTCTAATAACTTTGTTCTAACTTCATCATAAAAAATATCAGAGTTTATCAACTTGTCAGGATCGTATGACTTCAACATTGTTACTATCCCTTCAACATAGTCTTGATTTCCGATACTCTTATATTCACCATCTACTCTGTCACAAATATCTATTTCTGTACCAATGGTAAAACTCTGTTGTTCTACTTTTACAAAGTCAAGACTTTTAATTTTTACTTTCTTTCCTACTTTTATAATTCCATCATCACCATCAGCTATAGGTAAATTCTCATTATCATTTATTTTCTTTTTATAACAAGCCTTATTATCATTGTCTGTACTATCTAAGATAAAACTACTGTAACCTTTGGCGAAATCATAATATAACTTTGCTTGTTTTTTCAAATCGTTTCCATCAGTCATATAAAGTTTTCTGATATCCGTTGTGTCTAAACTTTTATCAAAAATCAAAAAGTCTGCTATCTGTCCAATAAAGTTTTCTTCAAATACACTATTACTACCAAAGTAAAACCACTCACCCTCAAAGTTATTTGTACTAACACAATCTTTAGTATCTATCTCTGAACCATTTATGTACAACCCAATCTTTGTACCATCAAAAGTATAAACAACATTGTACCACTCATTTGGTTCACGATATTGTTCAATTACTTTAGCTGTTTCTTTTTGCCAAAAAGTTACTTTTATTTTATTTTCAGGTGTATAACTTATACCAAATTGTTTAGGTGGTCTACAAAAGATTCTTTGTTCATAATTTGTTTGTTGTGGTTTTATCCAACAACTTATTGTAAATGGTTTACTTGTAAAAGTATCAATATTTTTGTTAGTAGCTAATTCTAAATGTATATTTTTTGTAAAGGATAAAGCGTTTAACTTTTTAGGTATAAAATCATTGTATAAATAAACTTGAGTAAAGTCATAGAATATCTGAGACTTCGATGCAGAAGACATATCAATAAGTTTTCTTGTAGAAACTTTCTTATCTTTTATTCTTTCTAATAAATCATTGTCTTCATATCCCCAACCCCAATACTCATTTGAAAATCCATTTACTTTTTGAAAATCTTCTTTTGTCATTATAAAAACCCCACCGATAAACTCTTCGTATGGGTAGTATGAATCGTCAATAACAGAAGCTAAGTGTGTTGGTTTTTCTTTATATGAATAATCACACTCATCAACCATTGGTAATAAATTTACATCGTGAAAACAAAAGTAATCAAATTCGTCTTTTATCAAATCAAAAGCAGCGTTGAATAGTTTACCACGATTGAACGGGCGTTCATCTCTTTGTTCTATTACTATTACTTGATAATTGACGTTTTTGTCTTTGAGAAAGGAATCTATGTGTGGTAAAAACACATCAAGTTCCTTTTGACGGTCACGGTATGGAACAATTATTGCTAACTTTTTCATGAAAAACCTACATTTTGCTAATAATAAATATCAACAAAACTTCCGAAAATTCAATATATTATGTTGGGGTGCCGTGGATATGTGCGTTGCTTCCTTTATTATGTACGACTGATTTACCTGCAAAATAGATATTTGTGCCTGAGACATCGATGTTTACAATTTCTATCTCTTCTTCCTTTTGTTCTATAGAGGTAATTTCTTCAAATGAGAGATTTGAATCCACTAATAAATCTTTTTCTTGTAATTCACCTGCAGGTTTCCATTGGAATACACCTTCTCTATTGACTAACATAGGATGTTCACTTGTAACTTTTATTCTATCGTTTACTAAAAGGTATTCATCAGCAAAATCAAAAAACATATTTTCTACTTCAGCTTCTTTTATATTTGCTTTCATATCCTCTGATACCCACTCTAATGATGACATTCCCTCTAACTCTAATGACTTTACCCTATCACCAATTAGAATATCTTCGATATTTTTCTCAGTTCCATCCCACATAAATATTGGTGTATCAGGAGTAAAACAAGCTATAGCAACACCATTGTAAACGTCTTCGACACTTACACTTTTCGATACCTGCATATTGTATCTTCCTGCAGTACCTATCCCACTATTATATCCGTCACTCTGTCCATCCTCACGAAAACTTGCAGTAACACTAACTAAGAAGTCACCATGATGAGCGTCATGAAATGTTCCCCTAACACCATCACCTACTGTATTTGCAGTATCTACGTTAGAAATAGCACCTGCCGTTAAACCTGAACCACTATTTTGTCCACCTGTTATTGTGATACTACCTTGTTTTGCCCACGAAAAGTTTTGAGGATGTTTTTTGATTCTATCAAATCTAGCACCCTCATTTGTAAATACAACTTCATATCCATGAGTTGTTGTGCTTTCATCCACAAATTTGAACCCTTTCAAACCTGAGTTCGAAGCGCTCATTGCTACTGCGTCAATAGCAAATTCTGACATAGCAACGTCTGAATTATCAGACGTTGTACCTGCAGCATCCTCTGCTAATTTTGAATTCGCAGTATTATTTACATCAACGTTTGCGGGATCTGTCGCTCTTCTGAGTTTTCCTAAACTTAAATCGGTAGGCATTCTAATTCCTTATTAGCGTATTTATTATAAATATCGTCATTTGTATAATTTCGTAATTTGTTTTACCCATTCTTTTTTATTTGTATATATATTCAATTCGTGTTTCAATTCATCAATATGTGTTTGTTTTTCACTCAAAGATAAATCACAAATGTTTTTGTAACATTCATCAAACTTTTCTTTAGATGATGCACGAAAATCATACCTTATATCACTCAACCAATCCTCAGATACTATGGGTATCTTTCCATAATCTAATGCTTGAAATATAGAATATCCAAATGGTTCGAAAAGGTGTGCTGAATGTGATATACCCCAATCATCTCTCATCATAAAAGGATGGTGTCTTTCCCATCTAAATTGATAAAACTTTGTTTTTTTCCAAGTAAAATTAGTATTTTCTCTCCACTCACTAACGTGGTCGGGTCGAGTAAAAAATATACTATCAATGTTATCCAAGAAGTGTGGTGCTTTTCTTGTTTCCATTCTTGCAGCAAATCCAACAATATTAGAATCTACTGCTTTTTTATTTACATTGAACTCATAATAATTTGGAATGTCTATAATATTATAATCATCGTGATATCTTGTTTTATATAAACCAATCCAAATAGTTTTATCACTCACATCTAACAACTTTTCTTGCCAAGATGTTTCTGCATCAAAATGTTTCAACCACTCTAAATCTAAATCTTTGTGTGCTTCTAAAGATTTATAAAGTAAACAATGAATTATATTTGTACGTATTTTATCTTGATTCTCTAATATAACTTTATTAGGTTCATAGTAACCATGTAAAATATGTAAGTCATCTGCTTCATCTATTATATCATAAAAGCCTGAATCATTTTTGTAAGTAACCTTTATTCCTAAATCCACGTCAGTTTCTAATCTATCACGATCGATTACTAATTCAAAATCATAATCTAAATTTGGTGAGACACAATCAATCCAATCTCTCACCCAAATATCTGAACCACCACCTATGTTAGAAACACCGCCTGTAGCGTAAAAAACTATGTTCGACATAAATATCCGTTACAGAAAAAGGTATGTATATTCCTCATACCGATTGAAACAATTTCATACTCACCTGATATATCTTCTATAGATTTTACAGGCTCAGTTTTTAACTCTTCTGTCACTAATAAATCTCCAATTTCTAATTCTTTCATCTCCCACCATTCCCAATTTTTGTCTTTTTTTTTAGCGAAAACTCTATGACTTGGTGTACCATTTAGTTTTTTATTTATAGATATATATGAATCTTTGAAGTCAAATATAACCCTTTTTATGAAGTCTTCGTAAATACTAATATTTTCTAAGTTTTCAAGTTCATAATCAAAGTAATTATGTTCTGTTGCTTTTGGTAACGTCAATGATTTTATCTTATCTTCTAATTGTAAATCCTCTACAAGTTTATAAGAACCATCCATCATGGCTATCTTTGAACCAACCAATATACAAGTAGCGTATGTGTAATCATAAAACTCACTCATAGCGTATGGTGCCGCAGCTAAGTTTGAACGATTAGTAGTCCCTTCAACATCAGCGTCAGAAGAAAAATCATTTGATAATTCTTTCATATCCTTTTCAGCTGACGTAGTTGATGTATCCGTAAAAACTTGACCTGTAGTTACGTCTGTACTCGTACCTAACTTATTGACTTGCTCAAAGCGAATCATTCCTATCGATAGTTCACCTGTATTGGGTATCGCCATTTTTTTCCTTAGACGTTTTCTAAGTGAGCACTACCACTATATTGAAATTGAGGACTTACTTTTAAACAATCATAGACGTGCTCAAGTACACCTTTATTATCTATAGAGCCAGTTAAATCGACCGATACAAAATAATCCTCTTCAACCAAAGATTGTGACATAGCGTTTCTAGCATTCTGATTAGAGTAGGTAAGTAACTTAACTTGCATATTAGCTCTCTCACGGAGCGTACCATCTTCTTCGTAGTAATTTTTACCACCACCCGCTTCCCATAATATTTTTGTTATTCTCGCGTATGAGCCACTAATTTGTAAACCCTCATGTTGCCATTGGTTATTTTTTAAACCCATTCTTCAACTCCTTCAACTCTTTTTCAAGTTTGTTAATTCTTTCATTTTGTGTTTGTGCTAATTGGACTAAATGTGGTACAAGTTGGTCCATCTCAATAGTCTTGTAGGCGCTCTCCCCTTTTTCAGGTGTCGGTGCTCCTACCAAATCATCGAATTGGTCGTCAACCCATGTTACCGCTTCAGGATAATGTTCTTCTAATTCTTGTGCTATAAATCCAAATCTTCTCTCACCTTTTTTCTCACCATACTTATATTCGTATTCTACAGGATTTAGATTCAAAATTTTGTTTTCGGATATACCTAATGTTTTTATATTTGTTTTCAATCTTTTATCAGAAGCAACAGAACCAAACGCTGTAATGTTACCTGTAGCAATCAAGTTACCACTACTATCTACTGAAACTCTTTTTGTTCCATTTGTATAAATCCAAAACACATCACCATTTCCATCAATACCTGTATTAGGATCGTCCACGAATGATATCGGAATATCCACACCATCAGCAAGTATTTGTCCGTTAGTTGATTGTAATCCACTATAGAATAAAGGTTTATAGTTTCTGTAACTACTGGTTGTCTGTATTTTACTATCGTTCATACTTCTGAATACTTGAACCCTTGTACCTGAATGTTGAAGAACATTCAATGCTGGAAAGAACCAATCATCGGAGTCGGCGTTTATTTTTTTAGAACCATCACTACCTACAGTACCACTACTTCCTTGATTCAATCTAACATTACCTGTTGATTCGATTGTCAAAAAGTTAGCTTGTAAGGGTCTAAGTGCATCTCCACCAGGATCACCTGCGCTAATCAAGTCTACATATCTGATATCTGCTGTTACCTCACATCTTGTAAAGTTGAAACTTTCTGAATCGCCCGTATCAGGTCCACCTGCTCTAAGTATATTGCCTGTAATAAAGGTGCTTGAGTTTGCTGAAGTGATTTTTATACTTCTAAAACAGAAACCATCACCCTTTATATCACCTGAAAGGAATGCGTCTACTGCGGTTAACGTACCACCACTCATTGTTATTAGGTCTGAATCGTTTTCTCTTATGGTAATTCCACTATCACTAATTGTTACTTTATCAGTAGATGAACCTATAACCGTTTCAGCTGCAAATTTTGCAACTCCTGCTCCACTCTGTGTAACTTCCATTCCGACTGATGATATCTTTGCAAAATTATTTGAATCTTCAAATATACTTACACCCGAACCTGGTTCAATCCTAATCACATCGTCTGTACTTGAAACCGATACATCAGCTCCTGCTGCACCACCAAAAGCGGCTTTACCTGTATTATCTATTGCTACTCTTTTTCTTGGTGTAGATTGTCCATCGTACATTGAGATAGCGGTATCGCTGATTTCTACTCTTGATTCTCCACTCCTACCTATTCTTGCAGAAGTTCCATAATTTGCTAAACTAACACTACTTTGGTCTCGTAAATCCATACCATTACTATCAAGAACAACTTGTGTTTCGTATGAAGATTGTCTTGATGCTAATGAAGAAGAGGTTGCTGTTTGTGAACCACTTATATCACCAGCTATTTGTGCAGAACCACTAATCAATCCATCCGTATCAGGCACAGTGTCACCACCAGCCTCTAACGTGATTTGTCCTGCTATTGTAAGTGTGCTTGTACTTGCATCCCATTTTAGTTTATTACCTAAACTAAAGTCACCTGCTGTTGCATCATCTTTACCTGAGAGATAAAAAGGTGTATTAGAATTGTAGTAACTACCTGCTCCTGAGAATAGTTGTCTGTTCTGCATCTTTATACCAGCGATAGAACCTGTATTAGCTATTATACCACCCTCTAAGAAAACATTTTGTGAATATAAACCGAATCCTGCACTTGCTGGCGCTGTACCTTGTAATCTTTCTGTACTCAATCCACTCAAGTCACCTAATCTTGCTTTTAAGTCAACATCAAAAGTACCACTACCTGTTCTCTCTACAATATCAATATATGGTGTTGCTGAGTCATTTGGATTTGCATTTATTCTTATATAACCTGTTCCAAGTTTACCTGTAGAAACAAGAACTTGACCAGGTCCATAACTCTGTCCACTACCTGGCGCTTCACCTAATGAACCACTTGGTCCACTAGCTCCACTTGAAAGAGAACGAGTTACAACTAAACTACCACTAAAGTTTGAATCACTTGAAGAATCTTCTCTCGCTACACTATGAACTTTCATATACTCAGTAGAGAAGCCTGTAGCTGTAACTTTTTTGACGCTCAACACTTCACCTGCAGCAAAACCACTAGCATTTGCTACTTGAATTGTTGTATCACTTGCACCAACTTCCGATGAGCCTGTAATTGTTGTTGAGTTAGCTACGTATAATTGTCCACCAACTGCGTTAACACTTTCTTTTTCAAATACAGTTGTTTTTAGTGTACCTCTAATTGTTACTTGTTCAAACTCTGCACTACCACCATCAGCCGCAGTGAGTCTAAAACCTTTTACTCCACTTGCAAAATCATTTGTCTCAATCAAACCTGCTGAACTAATTGTTAAATTGTTTGAAGATATAGTTGATGAACTTAGTGTCCAACCACCGATGGTACCTGATTCAGCTTTTAGAACACCTGCATTTGTTACACTAAATGGTGCTGAAGCAAATGAGGCGTTACCCATGTGTATACCTGTACCAGGAGTTAGAGCTACTGTAGTACCACCACTTCCACCTGATAATTGTGTTGATGATATGGTAAATCCACCAATCTTACCACCCGTAAACAATGCCGTCGAGCCTGTTATTTGTCCACTTGACTTCAATATCAAATTATCATTTGAACTTGAAATAGCAGCGGCTGTCAATCCAAACCCTGCTATTGTTCCTGTACCTGTTACATTTATTTTTCCCTTGAATAATGCACTTGAACCTGTTACGTCACCATCACTATTTACTTGAAAATTAGATGATGATATTACATACAAACCCTCAGGTTGTAGTTTTATTTTATTATTACTATCTGCTAAGTAACCTGTATTCAGAACCCAACCCGATACTCTACCCGAATCAGATTCAACCCTTGAAGCAGTTACTGTACCTGTAAAATGTCCTGATGAAGCTGTTAGATTTCCTTGTTCATCAACAAAAAACTTAGAAGATGATATCACACCACTTCCTGATAATATCATAGCATTTGAAGCCGCTCTCAACACATCATCTTCAATCGCCCAACCACCAATCTGACCTGCGGATGATGTTATCTTTCCTTCAAATACTGCACCACTTGCAAATAAAACACCATCTTTATCAACGGAGAAATTAGGACCAAACTTTACAAAGTAATCCATAGAAGTTACAGCTTGACTTGAAGTAGGTGTAAAATCTATATAATATTCGTTTGCTCTTACAGGAAAATTTGTAGCTTCTGATGAGTCGTCAGAGCCTGGTCCTCTATTAGACATATAGAGTGCAGCACCACCTGCATCAAGTGTGATATTAGAACCACTTATGATAGCTCTTTCTGTAGCAGTTCCTTTATCAATGGTTTTTATCTGCCAACCACCGATGTAACCCTCTTGGAAGTATGCTTCACCACTACCACTTATAGCCCAACCTGTGGTTGAGTTTTCATCTGTCCAATTTTTTGTTTTTATAATACTATTAGAAGCAGATATTTGAATTTGAGATGAGCCTGTTCCAACACTAAAAGTATTTTGGAAGTGTCCACTTGTTGCAACAACTGAACCTGTAACCTCAAGTTTACCTGTTGAGGTTCTGAATCTCATAGCACCTGCGCTACCATCATTTACTCCTGGTCCACCATGAACTTCAAAACCAACATCACCTATAGAATACTCATCAGTTCTGTCAGTTAGTACAGAACCACTAAACATCATAAATCCTGCTTTACCACGACTTGGGTCGTCAGGAGTTTTTGGCATTGAAGCACTTACATATCCTGCATATCCAACGTTTCTTATGTAAGATGAACCACCATGTATCTCAATACCACTACCCTCAGTATTACCACCTAAGAATATAGAACCTGAAACGTTGTTGTCGGTACGTTCAATATTTACTGATGAGCCAACAAATGGTTTTAGAGATTTTCCTATTCCAAATATTTGAGAACGATTATTATTACTATCTAAAAATTCAGCATATAAATTTATTGGTACACCTCTAGCAGTTAATTGTGGTGTCTTTACCACCATTGATGAAAAGTCAGGTGAAAATCCTGTTTCTCTCAACGGCTTTATACTAACGTTTCTAAAATACCACTCACCCGAATGTGCTACTAATTGTAATCTACCTCTACCATTTTTATCTGCTATAAAGTTATGTTCTACTTTATCAAAACTTTCTGATGGTGCATTGTTTTCTAATTCTAAATAACCTAAATCATATCCCCAACCTGTTTCATTATATACACCTGAGCCTGAGAGATAGAGTCTAACCTTTGCATCTTGCTTGAAAGTTCTACCCTCTTTAGCAGCTAAATCAGGATTTAGTTTCTTTGGTTTTTTATAACCGACAGCCTCAAACGAAACTTGATACTCAGTACCTGCAACTAAGTTTATAGGATATCTATGAAAGGCTGTTACAACTTTGTTATGTTCATAGTTTGAACCTGATATTCTCATTGACTTTGGTAATACATCAGGTGTGTATGATAAGGTTACACCTTTTTCAAAATTATCTTCACCCTCATAATAACCAGCGTTGACACCCTCTCTACCTAACCAATATTTGTTGATGTGAACTTGGTTAGAATAAAAACCTAATCTAAGTTTACCATAAGATACTGAAGTATCTATTAGTTGTTCTCTTGCTTCTAAACCTTGTTCAGCTAATACTTTATAACCACCTGTATCACCTGCTTCTTTATACAACAATCTAACCCTAGCTACATCTCCTGAATAAGTTCTCAGCTGTGTAAGATTTATTTTAGCATATGAAATTTTATTGGTAATCTTAAATGAGGCTGTAGCAGGAGTTTGAAAACTCATTGTAAATGGTGATGGACCTAAATCTTGAAACTCTTTGAAAGCAAAATTTTTGTTTATAAACTGACGATTTTGCATTATAGGTCCTTTGAAATCAGGAATTACAATGTTACCTCTTTTTATTTTCTTTATTCTACCTTTCAATAAAGGATTTGATAAAACGAATCTTGATACTGCTGAACCTTGTGCTTTATTCAAATCGTCTACAGCACTTGAGCCTGTTCTAACGCTGATGTTTATATCAGCTCCAATCATATTTTCTGTAAATATTTTATCGTCAGTTATAAGTTCAAAAAACTCTTGTTCAGGAGAATCTGTTTTCATCAAGAATGGTTGACTAAACGGATTACCACCCTCATGGTCAGCCTTACTTGCATTGTGAGATATTATACCATTACTTATATAAGAGTGTATTTCAGGTATTGTAAAGTTATAAACCCTTACGTCTTCATCATAGATTACTATATTTCTGATTGGGTCTTCGATTACATTATCATCATCATCCACACTATAAACTATATCACCAACGTTTAGTTTGTTTACAGGTATTTCATTCTTTTTATAATCGGGATGATATAGTAAATGGCTATCTGAACATTCTAATGACTTACCATGTTCTGTCTCAATAAAGTATCTTTTATGTTGTATCTTATTCCACGCCGATTCAATATTATACCAACCATATTCACCATTACTAAAATCATAAGTGTAAATCAAATCTTTTGTTGTAACTTCTTCTACAGGTATAGAACCACGTGACGTTCTAATCAACGTACCTGCGACAACACAACCTATACCATCACCACCTCCGCCAGCTCCACCTGTACCTTTTCCGTCAGCAGCTGCTGCCGCTGGTGGGTCAGCTGTTCCTGGCTCTAAAGTTAATGCTTGTACTGCATTTTCTGATATAAGATTAGAATCAGGTAAATCTTGTGGTGGGTCTAACTCTTCAGGTGGTGGTGCTAAGATTGTATAAGTAAGAGTATCCGTGGCGCTTCCGCCAGGTCCTGTAGCTGTAGCGGTTACTGTTTTTTGTCCTGGTGTTGTAAATACATGCCCACCTCTTATACTATTCTTTACAGTTCCATCTCCAAAGTCAAGACTAACACTTGTTACTTGTCCTGTAGTTTCAGTTTTTACTACAATTTCTTGTGGTGCCAAACCTGTTAGATTAGATAAAGCATCATCGTTTACTAAACTAATAGTTGGTGCAGGTGGGTTGTTTACAGTAATTGATGAACCACTCGCTATAATTGAGGAACCATTATTAGAAAATAGTTGTAACGTTGGTGTGTAACTACCTGCTGTAGTATATTTATGAGTTACAATTTCAGTAGATGCTTGTGTGGATTCACCATCACCCCATGTCCAAAAAAACATTGGATTAGCAAAAGACGAATATCCACTCCATGATTTTGAACCACTCGCGTTGAAAGTAATATCTTGTGAAGTAGATACTGTAGTATTATCAGCTGTAAAAGATGCTGATGGCGTTCCGAACTTTGAATTTATAAAATCTGCTCTTGATATATTTCTTTCGGTGCCTGAAGTTGTTGTAACTGACAAATCAACTTTACCTCTATCACCATCGGTTTGTGTAAAGTAAACTGCTTTTGGACTTGCTTGTGTAGAACTAGCTCTAAATATTTTTACATCATCAAAATAAACAGGATTTTCAGGATTTAAATTTTTAGCACCTAAAGCAGCTGATAAATGTTTACTTGATACGTTTGTAAACTTGAAAGTGAAACTATACTTGTTCCAATTTGGTTGTGCTGTAAATTCTTTTATTTGATAAGAACCATCTATAGTATCTGAACCAAAAACATTACCTGCTGCATTTACTCCAAATAAACCTGCTTGTATTCTTGTACTCGCCTTTTCGGTTCTTGCCATGAACTCCATTGTGTAAGAATGGTTTATAGTTATATCATCGAGTCTAAATTGATTTTTCCAATTAGTTAGATTAGACTCACCTGATGTATCATAAGAATAACCTTTTGTAATTACTGATGGAATTGCATCTGCGGTAACACTTGTATCATTTTCAATTTTCATTGAAAAATTACCATTCCACCCATAGTCAGAAGACGCTTCTACTGTAGCACCACTTTGTAATGCACCCGAACCAAATATTCCGTTAGCAAATGTGCCGCTTTCAAACGTTGAACTTTCTGCACCACTATTTAGTAAACTACCTGTAGTACCACCAACAAATGTATATAGATAAGTAAGTGACGCACCATCAGTAGTTGATTTGTCTGTAAACTGAACTGTTTGTCCTGCTTCAGTAAGGGGTAAATCAAACTCTCTTGGTGTTGCTGTAAAATCAGGAACAGGAATACTTGGCTCTACACTTATCATGTTTTCTACAGTTTGTGATGTAGTTCTACCATGTTCATCAGTAACTGTCAAGGAAACATCGAATGTTGTTCCTGCTAAGTGTGAACCTTGATAAGTATTCGACGGATTTTGAGAAGTAGATGTGTTACCATCACCAAAATCCCAAGCGTATGTTATAGAGCTTCCATAATAAATGTCATTAGCATTGAATGTAACCGATACACCCGAAGATATTTCACCCTCTGTAACACTTGTATCATTAGCTGTAATACCAATAACGGGCTTCGATGGTTGTATCAAAATATAATTGGTTTGTGTGGATGTGTTTGATTGTAATCCATAATTATTTTTTACAGTCAATGCTACAGTATATGAGCCTGATTGTTCGTACGTATGTTCAGGATATCTTACTGAGCCAGGAGCGTTGAATGAATCTGCTTGACTAGCTAATCCTGTCATTACATTTCCATCACCAAAACTCCAACTATATTCAGTATCTAAAACATTTGAAAATTTTCTTTCAGGTACTGTAGCGTCTATGATGTCTTCAACATTTGTTGATAAATCTACAAACTTAAATTTTCTTGATTTTGGGTCTTCCATACTACCCGTTTGTTTTACACTAGCAGCTGTTAATGTATCTGTTTGAGTAGCTTGGAACGAAGCAGTTGGTGCAGGTGGAGCGGCAATAACTAAATCGATTGTATCTTCACTATATTCGCCTGTAGGACTTTGTACTATCAACGACGCTACATAAGAACCCGACCTTGTATATGTATGTGTTTCTTCTTCATCACCATCGAACCTTACTGAAGATGTGGTTTCACTATCACCAAAATCCCAATCTCTTCTAATAACTGTTCCAAATGAATCCGCACTTGTAAAAGTTAGAGGATAACTTCTATTATAAATTCTACCACGTACTTTGTTTATACCTGTTACATCGTTATCAACTCCAATAGTTGCTCTAACAGGTAATATTGAACCAGGATCTAATAGTTGTGTTTCACCAAAAGGTATTCTTCTACCCTTGATACTGCCTGTTACAACTGTTTTTGTCGTATACGTTGATTGAGAAGCAACTGTTTCTGCTCTAATCAATTCTCTAACAGTAACTTGTGGAGACTTATAAAATTTTATTGGTTGTAGATTTAGTGCAGTTGGGTTTATGTTTACAACTTTTTGAAATTTTACATTGTATACACCTCTAAATTCTGCAGGTATAGAAAATCCCTCAGTAAGAGTTCTTAGTAATCCCAAGTCGTTTTGAAATGTAGGGTCTTTTTGTAGTTGTAATTGTTGAAATGCTTCAGGTGTAAGAGGTTGTCCTCCAATAAACTTTTCTTCATCCAACTCAGCTACTATAGTAAGAACCGCTCTGCCTGGCGGAGTCGATGGATAAATCTCAAGAGCTATCGACCTTGCTGTTCCTTCAGAAGTAATAAAATCAGGATCGTGTACAGGATTTACAAATATTGGATTTTCAAAACTATCTAATATTTCAACTAAAACCTCTGTATCTTTCTTTAGGTATTCAGAACCATTTATAATAAAAGAACTTCTACCTTGCGGCAAACTATCAGGAACATCGAATACTTGTATGAATTCGTTGCCTGTATCGTTGATTAGAACTTCTAATCTGTTTAGATTTCGTTTACGGATTTTCTTTTCGATTACCATATCTATAAATATCAAACATATAATTTTTCACTTTTTTTCTTTCGTCAAAAAGTATGAAAATTTTATGAATCAATACTTATTTACATGAATAAACTCGTAGACATAAAAATAAGACCTGAATACAGAGATATGTTGAAAGCATACTGCCAAGAAAATGGATTCAAAATGTATGCTTTTGTGGAAAATCTTATAAAGAAAAATTGTTCAGTTGATAAACCAACTAATACTTTGAAAAGTAAACCTACTAAAAAACAACTTCTTAGTTAAATTTTACTTGACTAAAACCTTTTTCTTTCTTAATTTCAAGTAGTGTATCAACTGCATCTCTCATAGAATCTATATGAGACACAATCAATGTAAATTGGAATTGTGTTTTTAGATATTGAAATAGATTGTAAACAGAGTTGATATTATCACTATCCATCGTACCCCAACCCTCATCAATAGCAAGGAAGTTACCTCTTGGTAAGTTAGATACATTTATCAATCCTACACGAATAGCAAGTGATGATATGAACTTTTCCATACCACTCGACAATTCAAGAGGCCATTGATTATCATTATCATATACTATGTAGTTGTTGATATTCTTACCATCCATTTCAAATGTCATTGAGAAATCTACTAACTGAGATAGTATGTTGTTGACTTCGTTTGTTATAGCAGGTAATGCTTTACTAATCAACTCATATGGTACACCATCTCTCTTGATAGCTTCTAAATAATATTTGAAAGCGGCATGTTTATTTTCTAACTCTTGAACTTCATCTATTATTTTTATTATTTCTTTCTTCTGATTCTCTGCTATTTTTAGTTCAACCTCATTCTCTTTCAAATCTTTTTCAGATTGCTCAAAGTAATAATTTACAGAATCAAGTTCTACTTCAACAACAGCGATATCTTTATTTACCTTTTCGTTGAATAAAATATCTTTTTCTTGTATATGATATTTTTGTATATCGGATTCTACAATTTCTATTTTGTCTGAAACATATACTAATTTCTCACCCAAATGGTCTCTTGTAGTTTCAAGTTGTTGAACTTCTACACACATACTATC
>Ga0160423_10000183_pt1 | contig 46889 bp, 46 predicted proteins | sample CRUFie14St8metaG_FD_108191 | JGI IMG/M metagenome (GOLD analysis project Ga0160423, IMG submission 108191) | Marine microbial communities from the Costa Rica Dome - CRUD Field 142mm St8 metaG | ecosystem: Environmental > Aquatic > Marine > Oceanic > Photic zone | place: Costa Rica: the Eastern...
GGCAAAGGCAAGAGAGGCTGTTCTAGCAAGAATTAAAGCGCAACCCGGCCCAGGGGATCCAGATTTTGAGAAAAAGAGGGCTGAACGGAAAGCAGCGGCAGAAGCTAGGGCCGCGCGCTTAGCAAAGCAAAAAGCAAAAAAGGAGGAACGGCTTGCGAGAGAAGCGGCAGAGAAGGAAGCTCGAATTGAAGCACAAAAGGAAGAAGAGCGGCGTATAGCAGATGAAGCAGTTGCTTTACTGGCTGCGCAAAAAGCCGCAAGAGACGCGAAATATGCAGCGAGAAAAGCCAGAAAAGGTAAGAAGTCTAGAAGCAGATAACGGTTTAGTTACCAGCGCCTGAAGCACCGGAGCCAAGAGGAGAGCCGTTTCTCCAAGTGTTAGAGCTCTTACACCTAGGACATATCCTTTCACCAGCCCACTGACTTTGAAAAGTTACCTCACACCTTAAACATCTTCTTACCTTAGGAACATCAACACGCGGCTCTTCAAAAGGGATTTCGTTGGCTGGAGTAGTTGGCATTATAATTCCTTCACACCTTTTAACAAACGCAAAGCAAGCTAAGGTCCAACAAAATATTGCTTTCGCAATAAGCTAGTTAGCACTAAATTGCAGGATACGTTAGGACAGCTATCTAAGTAGCTTCTTCGCTTGTGCCTTACAAACCGTTGGCAGAGCGACAACTTACTCTACAAAAACAGGCCGCACCATCGCACAGATTTTTGAAGTAATCAATTAGATAATGAGAGCGAATTTTAAAAAATCACCACTGATTGAGATTTTTTCTAAAAGTTCGTCCGCCTTTAAGAAGTCTAACGAGAATTTGATTCGCATGCGTCGTTAGCCAATACTCGGCTGCAAAGAAATAACAAAACAGATAAATGCTCAGAAGGGGATACCTCTGCCAACTCTTATCTCACCAACCAGCGTTCCTGACCAATTACAAATGTCCTCAACGCCGAATGCTTTGATTTTTTTGACGCTCTCCTCGTCTAAAATATTCAGCTTATGAAGAACATGCAACATCACGACAGATGCAGCCCGGTCAGCCCCATCGTCAACTTTGATGCAGACCCCCAGACCAAGACTACTAATCGCAGCCGTGTAGACGCCTTCTGCTCCTCCCTTTACCACGGCTTTATCAGCTGTTTCTGCCTGGATTAAAGTATTTATCTTGTTAGTACCTGAAATCATTATTGGGTTTTGACCGCATGCCTTTCGAATTTGAATGCACGCTTCTTTCACAGACTGACTTAAAACATCAGGGTCAGCGAATTTCGCCATTGCACGAGCCACAGACTCTATTGGAATCCCAAAAACAGGTATTCCGCAACCATCTAAACCTCTAGCAGTGTTCGAGAGGTCCAAATCACCGAGATTACTCATAAGTCTCATCAAATCTAATTGAACAGGGTGATCAGGTTTTGTGTATCCTAAGGTGGATTGTTTGTTATGTATCGCGGTGGACAGCATACCAGCATGCTTACCGGAACAATTGTTATGCAAAGATGAAGGGTTTTTACCCGATTGAATCAATTCTTCGGCCGCTTTTTGATCCGATGGCATCTGCGGCCCACATTCTAAATTTGCATCGTCCAACCCCAGCCGTTCTAACCAACCGGCAACCTTTTCAGTATGCACCCTCTCACCAGAATGAGAGGCGCAGCAGAGCGCTAATTCGGCACTGTTCATCTTAAGCGCGGCAGCCGCACCTGAGGCAACAACGGGAATGGCTTGAAGTGGTTTTATTGCAGAGCGCGGATATATAGGTCGTTCACGATCTCCCCAACTCTTGTATAGTGATCCCCTTGAGTCAGATATAACACAAATCCCCCTGTGAATACTCTCAACCATCCCTCCTCGCGTCACCTCTATTAGAATAGGCGCACTTTTGTTTTCCGGGAAATCGATAGCATGCGAAACAGCTGATTTTATTTCGCTCACCATGAGACCTAACCTTTTTTGAATAAAAGAAAAACCATCCTTGCATCAAGAGGTAGATATGTGCAACACCTGAAGTCATGAGAGGATATTTTGGAATAGGTGTCGAAGGGATTAGCAAGGAAGGCAATTTCGGAGCTGTTGCTAGAACAGCCCATGCTTTTGGCGCTAACTTTATCTTCACTGTGTCCGAGGCAATCGATCTTAACAGTCTGAATTCCGTAGATACTTCAAGTGCTTACAAGAACACACCATTTTATTCATTTGATAGCCCAGAAAACCTACTCTTACCAAAAGAATGCAAACTAGTTGGGGTAGAGATTACCGAAGATGCTATTGAGCTCCCCAGCTTCCACCATCCAAGATGTGCAGCGTATATTTTAGGGCCTGAGCGAGGAATTTTATCTGATCCCGTACTCGACCGATGCGATTACACGATAAAAATTCCCATGAAATTTTCAATCAATGTTGGATTAGCAGGGGCGGTTGTAATGTATGATAGACTATTGAGCATGGGTAGGTTTTCTCCGCGGCCTCACCGACCAGGTGGACCAACAACCTCGTTACCTACTCCAGTTTTTGGCGCACCTGCCTGGGTTCGCAAAAAAGCAAAGAAGACCTAGATAAGGTAGCGACTTTCCACCCAAACTAATTCGTTTAGATCATAAACAGAGATTTCAGATGGTAAAGTTCAAAACTCTATTCAATGATATCGATACCGAGGAAAGGATATCAAAAAGACTAGCTCGCGCAGGGCTATGTTCGCGTCGGGAAGCAGAAAGGTGGATTAATGCAGGTCGGGTCTGTATCGATAACAAGGTAATCAATACGCCGGCTGTCAATGTTTCCAATAAAAATAAAATATTAGTCGATGGAAAGCCTATTCCTCGAAAGGACAAAACTAAACTTTGGCGTTATTACAAGCCACGCGGTCAAATAACATCGAATAAAGATACGGAGGGCAGGAAAACAATTTTTGAAAATTTACCAAATAGAATGCCAAGAGTGGTCTCGGTGGGACGACTTGACCTAGATTCTGAGGGGCTTATCCTTCTTACAAATAACGGGGAGTTAGCGCATCTGTTAGAGGCCCCATCTAATAACTGGTTGCGACAATATAAAGTGCGAGTTTATGGAAGACCTCAAATAAGTGGTTTCGATAAACTTAGGCTTGGAATAACCTTAGAAGGTATAAAATACAAGCCTATAAAGATAGAACTCGAAAGACAAACTGGGAGCAACGCTTGGCTTAATATTGCATTACGCGAGGGCAAAAATCGAGAGATACGTAAATTAATGGACTCAATCGACTTACAGGTGAATAGATTAATTCGTGTGGCTTTTGGACCATTTCAACTTGGTAACTTGTCTGCCGGAGCAGTGGAGGAGGTGCCCGAGAACAAATTAAAGGAGCAACTTTCTATTTTTAAAGGAAGTCAAAACAAAAACATGAGAGTTATGCGAGGCAAAAATGCGCATCATATCCGGAGAAAGGCGCGGAGCAAAGCTGCTAACACCTAAAGGCACCAACACCCGGCCAACTCGCGGCAGAGTGAAAGAAGCGCTATTCAACATTCTATCCGGCCATCAGTTTATTAACATTATTACGCGAAGAATTGTTATAGATGCGTTTGCGGGAAGTGGTGCCTTGGGCCTAGAGGCATTATCAAGAGGTGCCGCTCTTTCCATTTTTATCGAAAATCACCAAAATGCAATAAAAACGCTTGAACAGAACATACGCAAATTAGACTACCACCACAGAGCAAGAATAATTCGTGCCGATGCCTGTACAATAGACATCCCAGCAATAGAAGAAGCAGGGCTGGTAATTATGGATCCACCTTACGACCTAGATTTGGCTTACCCTTGCATGGAAGCATTAAAAAAGGGTGGGTGGATTGGCGACGAGACGATCCTTGTACTTGAACATGGATCAAGCAAAGAACCAGATCATCCACCTTGGTTGGAGTGTTTTAAAATACAGAAATACGGCGTAACATACCTATTTTTTTACCGAAAAAAAACCGATCGCATTTGACTTTGACAGAATATTTTGACCCAGAAAATTCGCGGCTTGTCAGGGATCGTTTCTTAGCCAGTCTTCTATTAAACAACGAGCGATTGAGTCTTCTCGAGGTAAAGACTTTCCGAGTTTTGAGAATTGGCTAACCTCATCCCTGGTGAACCACTGGACATCCTCAACCTCTTCGTCGTTACGACGAATTTCTGTTGACCTCGCTCTCGCATAAAATCCAAGCATTATGGATGAGGGGAAAGGCCATGGTTGCGAGGAGTGATAGGATACATCTTCCACCTCTATATTTGCTTCCTCAAAAACCTCGCGTGCTACCGCTTCCTCCAACGTCTCGCCAGGCTCTAAAAACCCCGCTAAAGTTGAGTACATGCCTTTCTTCCAAACACTCTGGCGTCCAAGCAATATTCGATCACCATCGTATACCAACATGATAACGGCAGGATCAGTTCGAGGGAAAACCGGTTTCCTGCAAGTGATCTCCTCACAGTCAATTTGGTGTCCAGCTTTAGATATCGCTGTTTTACTACCGCAGACACCACAGAATTTATTATTTTTTTGCCAATAAAATATTGCTCGACAATAAGATAAAATACATGCATCAAAACGGTCCAAGATTGCCCCCACCTCGCGTAAATCTCGGAAAGAACTATCTTCCGGGAGCCCCTTACTAAGCTCAAATTCATCAACAGTGGAAATATCAATGCCAACATACCAAAAAGCATCTTTTTGGCCCAAAAAAACATATTGGTCTGTGACTTCAAGATTTGGTGGAACTTCTTCTAATTTTAATTTTACAGCACTGGGATAGCCCAAAGTCGGCTCGGAAATTAACGATTTGGATCGCCAATTCAAAACAAAACGAGTATTTGGATTATTTAATAGCCTCTTTTTCCAATTTGGTTCTTCTCTTGCAACTGATCGCCGATCAAGTCCACTGAAGCCGTATAGATTGGGAAAACCGTTGAATAAATGGAAAGGATAATTATCGGCCATCCTTCAACTATATATGATTAAAGTCATTCACTACAAATGAACAAAATATTTTTCTCAGCTCAACTAAACCTAAATAATAAAGATAGAGCCAAGATAGATAATCACTTGAACTAAGATCGTTTTACTACTAGTAATCTTACCTGTTTTTCATCACAAATTTTTCTATTCTCTTTCTAAGGTAAACGGTGATTTCAATGTTGGGCATTCTTGTAAAAGAGTTTACTGACTTCAAAAACTTAACCATAGAAAATTGCCCAAGACCAGAAATGGGACCGCGCCAGGTTAGAATAAAAGTCCAAGCGGCCGGTGTTAGTTTTGCAACTAGCCTTGTTGTTGCCGGAAGATACCAAAGAAAACCTCCTTTACCATTTATCCCGGGGACTGAATGCTCTGGCTATGTCATCGATATCGGTTCAGACGTAACGGATATGCAAATTGGAGATCGAGTTTGTGCTGTCCTAGACTGGGGAGGGCAGGCGGAAGAGGCTGTAGCCCACTCAAGTAATGTATTTAAAATTCCCGACAGATTGCCATTCAATGAGGCAATATGCTTTACAAACTCATATCTGACATCATACGCGGCTTTGGTATGGCCACATCTTCTTCAAGTAAAGGAACGTCAATTTGTTCTAGTCCACGGAGCAGCAGGAGGAGTGGGGATAGCTGCTATCGAAATTTCGAAGATTAAAGGAGCCACAGTTATTGCCACCGTGGGAAGCGAAGATAAGAGAAAAATAGCATTAGAGCATGGAGCAGATTTCACAATAAACTATAATGATGGTGGTTTTAGAGAACAAGTTCTAGAACTCACTAATAATTTGGGTGCTAACATCGTTTATGATCCTGTTGGTGGAGACGTTTTTCTTGAATCGCTGCGGTGCATCGCTCCCGAGGGGAAAATAATGCCTGTCGGGTTTGCAGCCGGCAGCATACAGCAAATACCGGCAAACATACTTCTGGTCAAAAATATCACGGTTGTTGGTTTAAATTTAGGCTACTACTTCGGCTGGAGCCCTATAGATATGCGAGAGTATTTCTCAGAACAGATGAAAGAAAGTATGGCCGAATTGTTTAAATGGCAAACCGCAGGATTAATTAAGCCTCGTGTAAGCCACTGCTTTTCCATTCAGCAATTCCAGGAGGCAATGGAGACAGTACTGTCCAGAAAAGCTTTAGGTAGAGTTGCCCTTGTTTTTGACGAAGAAGCTAAACGATTAAAAATATCTTAATTTAGATTGGTAAATTTATGACATCGCCCCTTTTTGAAGAACTTGAACTCCGAGGACTAACTCTACCAAATCGAATTATTGTTGCGCCTATGTGCCAGTATAGTGGAGCTAATGGCTCGCCAACCGACTGGCATTTAATACATCTAGGCCAGTTGGCGCAATCAGGCGCCGGATTGCTTATCTTTGAGGCTACGGCAGTCGAACCTCGAGGTAGAATCACTCACGGTTGCCTAGGATTATATGACGATAAAACTGAGGCCGATATGGCCAATTTAGTAAGAGTTTGCAAACAATTTGGAAATACTCCACTCGCTATACAGTTGGGTCATGCTGGTCGAAAAGCCTCTGCTAATCCGCCACAAAACGGCGGGAAACCTCTGTCAGAAGATGAAGAACCTTGGGAGACGATTGCCCCTTCTGATATTCCATTCGGAAATGAATGGCCGAGACCAATATCTATGACACGTGATATAATGGACGAAGTTACTCATGCTCATACTGAAACCGTAAAGCGCTGCGAGCGCCTGGGATTCGACGCTATCGAATTACATGGAGCACACGGTTATTTAGTAAGTTCATTTCTTTCCCCAATAGCTAATCGCCGCGAAGACGAGTATGGAGGCACTATTACTAATAGGATGCGCTATCCATTAGAGTTATTCACCAAAATGCGCGATGCCTGGCCTGACAAGAAACCAATGGGCGTGAGGTTCAATGGAACAGATTGGGACGACGAGGGTCTTACGACCGACGACGCTATAACATTTGGGAACGCACTAAAGGACGTAGGCTGCGATTTTTTCGATATCTCAGGAGGTGGCAATAGTATGGCAAGGCCAAAGGTTGGGCCAGGTTATCAGGCCCACCTTGCAAAGGCAGTGAAACATGCAACGAATATTCCCACTATGGCGGTCGGAATGATAAGAGATCCAAGGTTGGCAGAAAAGCTTATCACTGATGGTTCATGCGATATGATAGCTTTAGCCAGAGGCCTTTTATATGAACCGCGATGGCCATGGCGTGCTGCATTTGAATTAGGAGCAGACGTTTTTTACCCAGAGCCATATAAGAGAGCTAACCCAATGCTTTGGCCAGAAGCTTTTTCGCACCAGGAGGGTAAGGAACAGAGCGCTCAGGACTGGGAAATAGGGGCTGCACCTCATATTGTGGTTCCAAAGAATTAAGTACTAGACGAATTTATCGTTAACAATCAATATGTAAGCTAAATAGCAGAAAACTTAGGGTGGAATGTCGGTTAGTTCATTTCCATCACCAGACTTATTGGAATTATTTTGCCTCTAACTCATTTAACCATATTGGCGTTAATCCAAGGCTTGACCGAGTTTTTACCTATTTCTTCTTCGGGACACCTGATAATTTTCCCTAAATTACTGGGCTGGCAAGATCAAGGAATTACAATTGATGTTGCCGTCCATGCTGGCTCCCTACTAGCTGTTTTGATCTTTTTATGGCGAGATATAGGGCGAATTTTACTAGAACTGGGTCATCTAGCGAGGCCTGGGAGTTCTGTCACTCCCCCCCTCCTCCCCTTGTTATTGGTTGCCTCCGTTCCGGTAATAATAATTGGATTTTTAGTTTCAACGGTAATGCAAGACCTTACAAGAAACATAGAGGTTATAGGTTGGGCAACTCTTCTATTCGGTATTTTACTCGGGTTTTCCGACAGAATAGGTATGACGCTGAATAGGTTTCAGCATATGAGGTATTTCGACGCCTTTTTAATTGGCCTTGCTCAGATACTTGCGTTAATCCCTGGAGCTAGTCGAGCTGGGGTAACAATAACAGCAGCTCGTTTTTTGGGATATGAAAGAGCTTCGGCGGCACGATTTTCACTTTTATTAGCAATCCCAGCTATCTTGGGAGCTAGTTTTTTAAAAGGCCTCGATATATTTTTATCTAACAATGTAACTCTAGGAATTGATTTCTTGATTGCAGCAGGTATTTCCTTCTGCGCAGCCCTTGCGTCAATTTCAATCATGATGAAATGGCTAAATAGAGCTGGATTTATGCCTTTTGTAGTTTACCGGATAATTATGGGAGCTTTATTGCTTGCTTGGGTATATCTATGAGCTGTTGGTCAAACGAGATCGGTTCTATCTACCACCTGGCCTAAAACGATCCAAGTATGTTGGCAAGACTGCCTCACACGACATGGGAGAAATGCCAAGATCCTCGAGGGTTAGTGCGTCTTGTGATACTACATTATCTGTCTTTAATAGTTCGACTTGATCACGAGTAAGCGGCGGATTAGGCAAAGCTTCCAAAAATTTTGCCTGTAGGCTAGCTAGAAAAAAAGGAATGTTTACAAGCGCTCGTTTTCTTAGTGTGTGCTTCTCCAATAATTCTAAAAGTTCTCTAAACGAATAAATCGAAGGCCCTCCTAACTCATAATCTTTCCCAACTTTTACGCTATCCTCTAATGCAACCATTATTGCTGAAGCCACATCCTGTACGTATACAGGTTGGAATTTTGTAGTCCCTCCCCCGATTAATGGTAGGAAGGGTACGAATGCCGCTAAATTTGCAAATCTATTAAAAAAATTGTCATCCGGTCCAAAAATGATGCTTGGGCGAAGAATTACCGTTTTGTCGAATTCACCTCTTATATACGTTTCGCCCAATCCCTTAGATGACGCATATAGAGACTTTGAGTTCACATCTGCACCAATTGCGGACACGTGCACCAACGATTGTACGTTTTTTTCCCGAGCTATTTTTCCAACAATCATTGGACCATTCGCTTGAACCGTTTCAAATGTATTACCTTTACTTTCATGCAAAATCCCGACAAGAGAAACAACATGGTCGGCACCCTCTATCAAACTAGCCATTTGATCAAAGTTTGCGACATTCACTTTGATTAAATTAACTTGCCCTACGTCGCCCATCGAGCACAGAAACTTTGCTGCATCGGTATCACGGCATCCAACGTTAACTATTGCACCTTTTTTGCATAACCCACGGACGACGTTGCGACCTACAAAGCCTGCTCCTCCCACAACGGCTACGACTTTATCCTTCATTGCACAAATCTCCTACCATACACTCGTAAGTTAAAAATTAAGGATACCAATTCTCTGTTTTGCCAGTTAAATAAGTTATTTTTAAGCTGAAATCCATCCAGATAATTGCTGTTCACAATAAATGTATCAAAAGCATTGACCATAGACATCTTTATAATATTAAGTACGTCGACGGCCCAGGTGGCGGAATTGGTAGACGCGCTGGCTTCAGGTGCCAGTAACCGTTAGGTTGTGGAAGTTCGAGTCTTCTCCTGGGCACCAATCTCAAATCAATTTATGCAATATCAATAGGTTACCTGATCTACTGGTTTGATCAAGTGGCACGGTTTGTACCCTAGTTTTATATGAACCAATTCTAACTTATTCATACAATTAATCAGACTAGTCTAGTCACCCCGTATGCGGGCGCTATGGCACTCCAGATATATATCTGGTCTATCAGAATTAAAGCCAACATTGTATGGACCTTCAGGACACTCCATTCCAATGTGAGCGTAAAGTATTCTTGGATGCATTGTGGAGTAATCAAGTTCAACAGTTGGTTTACCATTGATAGTGATGAAAGGTCTTAATCTACTTGGAATAATTTGCCACCATCATCCATAAACTCAGGTTGCATAAAACAAACCCTGATAGCTGATAAAAACTTACGTTCAAAAAAACTTAAAACCAGTAGAAAATACCCATCAAAAGCTTTTGAAAAATTTTTTACGAGTAGTTTTATTATGCCAAAAAAAATTACGACTTCTGTTCAATTATCAAATTTATGTCGTCTTCACATTTTCCGCAGCAAGGCGTGCATTCAAATTCCGCTAGTATATCTCGCCATCTTTTTACCCCTGCGTCGATAACCGCAGCCACTTCGCGTTCTCTTATCCCATTACAATTGCAGACAAACATCACTGAACTCATAATTTTTTTTTATTATAAAAAGAATGAAGCCCATGAGAATGATTGTCAATTGCAATTTATACCGGCGTGAAAACCGCCTAATTTTTGATACTAAGAACCATTAGCGCAGAAAAAGCAAAAAATCGTTGTTAGTAAGAATCATTAGCGCATTTTACTATTGAAAACTCACTTCACCGATTTAATTGTGGGGTTTCTAGGAAAAAAAGTGTGATAAAGGGGAAAACAATGAAAGCAGAACCTGGAATAATTGGTCAACTCAACATTATATTAAAGAATGAGTTGACGGCTATTAATCAATATTTTCTTCACTCCAGAATGATAAAGGACTGGGGCTTCGATCGTCTTGCCTCAAAAATTTACGAAGAATCTATCGGCGAAATGAAGCATGCCGATCTTATTATCGAAAGAGTGTTGTTACTTGACGGACTACCAAATCTTCAGGACCTTGGAAAACTGAAAATTGGTGAGGATGTAGAGGAAATCTTCACCTCTGATTTGTCACTGGAAATGACGAACCAGTCGTGCCTCAAAGTTGCTATAAAACACTGTGAAGAGAAACATGACTACGTGACCAGGGAAATTTTTCAACAAATTCTGAATGACACAGAAGAACATATTGACTGGATTGAAACACAACAATCGCGCATCGAAAAGGTTGGCACACAAAACTTTTTACAAGAAGAAATGTACGAGAGGAACGGCTGATTTTTATGAATTAGAAAAAGCGCCTATTGACATAGGTCAATAGGCCATCAGTGCTATTCGTTTTTAAAGCTCGACTTTTAATGGCTTTTAAGCCACCCGATTGCATCTTCCAAACGATCATCTCCCCAAAAAACCTCGTCACCAACCATAAAACTGGGACTTCCGAATATTCCTTTTTTTACGGCAGCAGAAGTCTGATCCTTGTATAATTTGTCAATTTCCTCAGACTGGCTACGAGCTATAATATCGTCCGTGTTCAATGATAAAACGTTACAGGTTTTTGCAAGGTTTTCATAACCACCTGCCTCCAAACCACCTTGAAACCAGTTTATATAGCTTTGGAGGACATAATCTTTAATCCAACCGTCTTGGAATCCCACCAGAGCTATTTTGTTTGCTCTATCAAATTCTTGGAGTGGATAAGGGGCAGGTACGTTTGCAGTAAGACCATATTTTGTGGCGCGCCTTTCGATATCTCTCCACATATATTTTACTTTACTCGCTTTATTCGGAGGAAACGGCGCATTATCCATGTCGAGCATAATTTGACGGACGCTAAACGGCATCAACCTCAAGCTAATATTATGGTTTCTTTCAATTTCATTCATACGCATAACAGTGAGATACGTATATGTGCTACCAATTGAAAACCAGAATTCTAACTCCATACGGGGGTCCCATTTCAAACGCTTAATAAACTGTTGGTTCAAGTTAAGTGACCAACCTTTCGTTAGGTTGGACTAACATTAGAAGCTTTAATATCTAATAATCCGTGAAGTGTTAACCACAGAATTATTTAAGGCAAAATCAAACTAGAATATCCGTTTCCACGGAGTAAGTTCCAACTGACTGTGCCAAGAGCCCCAAATTTGAAATAACGTCCAAGTAATAACTGCCATTTGTGGGAGCTGTATATGCAATACTCGCGTCAAAAGCAGTTCCACTGTCATCATCCTGAGCCACCAGTACACCGTCCGCGTTATATAAGAAAGCTTGGGGATCCCACAGTGTACCGTGCGAACTGTTAGAACCTCGCACATCGAATTGGTATGTTGTTCCCGCTTCCAATATAAATTGATACATATCTCGGTCATTTTGAAAATCGATAGCGCCTCCAAAAATAGTATCCAACGTTGTTATTGGCGCATGTTCCTGAGTCTGTCCGATTAAGTCACCCAATGAACTAGTAGAGACCCCTGATTGCTGCACATCAATTTGATAAGTACCGGTTTGACTTGAACTAAAAGCTCCTGCCTCCAAAAAAAGTTGCCCGGAGCCGGTGGTCGTGAAAGATAGTGAACTTTCGAGTCCATTTCCACCATCATCATTTTGTGCCAGCACTCTGCTATCCGCATCAAGAACACGCAATAATGGATCAGCTAATGTTCCTAATCCGGATGCCGATCCTCGTAAGTCGATTTGATAGGTACCACCCGCGGTTACGCTAAGAGAGTAAACATCCTTATCACCACCAATTTCAAGATCTCCTGCAATAGGTGTTCCGGCAGAAATAGCAATCAAACTAGAACTAGGTGTATCGGCCACATCTCCCCCGGTTGAGCTTGAGCCCACAGAAATCTCATAAGTACCCGTGTTAACTCCAAACGCACCAGCCTCGACGTAAACAGTCCCACTAGTTATTGGGGTATACGAAATCTGCGATTCCAATCGAAAACCACCATCATCATCCTGAGCAAGAATATTTCCATTCACATCTCTTAAAGTCAGTAATGTATCTTGCAAGGTACCAACCGATGAAAAAAAACCCTTTTGGTCAATTGTTAACGTTGTTCCCGCTGTCACAGAGAGAGAAAACACATCTATGTCTCCAGCGTCCTCTATATCTCCAGTTTGCGCCGAACCAATAATTAAGCTCGAGTTATTTCCAATGCCATTTGGTTGATCGTCCCCGCCTGAGACATTAGCGACATCGATTTGATAAGTGCCAGTCTGGCGTGAGCTAAAAGCTCCCGCCTCTATATACACCGTTCCAGATGAAGTCGCGGTGTATTCAAGCTTCGACTCGAGACCTGTTCCACTATCGTCGTCCTGCACCAAAGTTGTCCCGTTAGCATCAATAATGCGAACGAGAGGATCAGAGAGTGTACCCAAGGATGACGGTGATCCTCTAAGGTCTATTTGATAAATTGCTCCAGCCTCCACTGATAATGAAAATACATCTTTATCGCCGCCGGTTTCTAGCTCTCCTGTTATCGCCGTCCCCACTAAAACATTGGTGTTATTGCCAACTAGGTTTGGATGATCGTCCGAACTTGTTGGTGGTGTTGGCGAAGGAGTTGTTGGGGTTGAAGAAGGAGAGCCCGTAACAAGGCTTGCAAGGGCATTTACATCAACTACTCTATAAATGCCTTCCGTTGCTGGGTCTGAAAAAGTTGATGCCGACTGCGTTAGAAATGTTTCAAAATCATCTACCGACAAGTTGGGCTTGAGCTGGCGCATCAACGACGAGACGCCGGCTAAATAAGGCGAAGCCATGCTTGTTCCGCTAAGTGTTTGTATCGCTGGCCCTGCTCCCGGCGCAGCATTGGTGATGAAAGTGCCTGGAGCAAATACGGCAGTAAGTGTCTCACTTCTTTGAGAATAGGATGCGGCACCCTCATTTGCACTATCTAATGCACTTATTGCAAGAGCATTTGGGTCTATAGCCGGGTCACCGAGCCCTTGCGCATTAAAGGTTGCAAAGCTATTACCAGCGGCTGCAAAGGTGATTATTCCCATTGAGCGAAGGGCTGCAAGTTCATCAGAGATTAAACCTGCCGCTGATTCTATATTGCTGTTACTTCCGTCACCCAACGATAAGTTCACCGACGTGATATTGAGAGCGGAAGCATTACTTATAACCCATTGCAAACCCGCTTCCACGCTTGACGTAAAGCCACCATTTGCACCCAACACTTGAATTGCGGCAACATTTGCCCCTGGAGCAACCCCGGGCAACGATGTATCAGAGGACATTGCTATTCCGGAAACATGCGTTCCATGTCCATCAGGATCCGATGCTCCATTCCCGTCACCGTGAAAATCTTGAGAGGCTACAATTTTATCTGAAATTCCATCCCCATTTGCATCACCCCCAAAGAATGGATGGTCCAGGTCTATGCCTGTGTCTAAAACGGCTATAGTTGTACCTGACCCGTCAATAGCGGGATTATTTATTTGAAAACTTGTCAAATTAGTCGCATCGGACGCCGTAGCTAGCGGTTGAAGCGACCCCGTTGACTGCGAGACTGGGTTATTTGTCACAATGCCGCCAACTGAGGAAGTCTCAATCGACATAAGAGCGGCTAGTGACTTTTCTGTGAACATGCCAGCTTCAGACTTAGAATTACTATCACTAGCTGTTACAACGAAGCTAGAGGTTACTTGACTAGTGCCGTCATCTGCAACAACAGAAATGGTGGTGGGGGTAAGCCCTTCTTTTAGCGTGTAACCGTAAATTTGACCTGTAGTTTCATTGAATCCAAGATATTCGGGGAGTTCCGTCCCATCAGATGACATCGCCGTCATAGAGACTCTTGCAAAACCTCGCGATGAAAAATGATCGTCACCCAAGATTATGTTAATTGCGCCGTCACCTGATAAATTTGCAGATGAAAAAGGCTGATTTAACGTAATGGTTGAACTAGCACTCGCAACTTGTGCCGCCTCCCTAGCATCAACAACGCCGCCGTAACCTATAATACCCTCTGAGTTGTATTTTCCATCAGCCTGAAAGGTCTCAATCTCAGCTCCATCCGCTGTATAGTGGTGGTTACCCGTTTCTGTATTTAAAAATCTATGAATTGCCTGGGAGCCTGCTACTTCCTCACTTAGCAAGTTGAACACAACACCTTCTTCAACAAAATTATTGTCATCTCTCAGCGCAGCTATTTCGTTTATATCCGAAGTAAAAACGTGATCATTTGTATTTGAATTTAGAAACCTAATAATTTGCAGATCACCGCTGTCAAAGCCTTCAAAGGCAGCCTTGCGTGCTAGACTTTGGTCCAGCGTAGCCCCCTCGCTCTCGTTTGCATAGTGCAAGAATCCCTCTTCGTTCGAGTATTGAATTATGAGTTCATTATAAATTTTCGAAGGCATCTGATTTTCCTTTAAAAAATAGAGGGATTAGTAATAGGGATGACCAAAATGACCAGTACAATCAACCCTATCACACGGCAAAATTTTCGGCTGTGAAATAATTCACAGTACTCAAAACTGATTATAAAAGCCTCATTTTTTTTGTTCCTTGGCCATTGACTTGTAATATCCAGGGTTTTCATTGATTTGCTTTACTGTCAATTCTAAATTTTCCATATCGATTTGGGAGTATGTTAATTCAACGTTCTCCCGTTTGACCGGGATAATTTGTACAAACGGACGACCCCTTTCAACCGACACAACGTCTCCCTTTTTTTTCAACGGAAGTGCGAATGGAATACTCACCATGTTGTAATAACGATCACAGCGTACGAAGCCAGATATGCAGAAAGGCTCGTTATTCCCAGATCGGTTGAACGGTGACGTGAAAAGGCAGGAGTACCCGTTTGGGACTTCTATAACCCAGGGCAGGCCTACTTTTATAACATGGAAACCTTGGAACTCGGCACCTTTATACTGCGAAAAATCGTGTCCTCCTATAATTGGATAGCCTTTGTGATCACAAGCAATCATCTTTCCCAAATTTGGATGATCTCCTAAATACTCAAAAGTCATTGTCGTTGGAAATTCGATTATAATTCCCTGCAACATTGCCTCAATTGCAGGTAGACAGTCAGACATATTCAGCTTGTTATCCACTAACTTCTCTTTTCGTAAATCCTTTATCCATGGGGGGAAGCACTCGTTTGATGGTTTCGGTTCAGCCCACCAATCGGCTAGACCAGGAACACGAGCTATTTTTATTTCAACCATGGAAATGGCCTTTTATTGTACGTTTTAACTGGTTTCAAGTATAGTAGCTGCATTACATTAGTACCCAAATAAATAACAATCAGAAAAACGTAAAAAAAGGATGTCACTGATGGTTGGGGCACTCGAAGGCATACAAATTTTAGATCTTACATCGGTAGGTTTTGGGCCCTACGCCTGCCAAATACTGGGCGACTATGGTGCTGAAGTCATAAAAATAGAGGCTCCGGAGGGTGATATCACGCGTGGTATAGCGCCTTTCAAAAATAAAGGTATGGGGCACTTTTTTATTAATGCAAATCGCAATAAACGGAGCTTAATTTTAGACTTAAAGAACAAAAAAGGGAAAGCTGCTTTTTTTAAGCTTGTTGAAAAATCTGACGTTGTCATGACATCAATTAGACCAGCAGCAATGGAAAGGCTGGGAATTGGCTTCGGAGCCTGCAAACAAATAAATCCATCACTTATCTATGTTGCATTGGTTGGGTTTGGACAATCCGGGCCGTATGCGAAACGCCCGGCTTATGACGATATAATCCAAGGCGTATCTGGAATGGCTGCGATGCAAGGAGGAAGAGAGGATGACCCAACCTTCGTGAACGCCTCAGTATGCGACAAAATCTGCAGTCAAATTGCTGCCCATGCAACACTAGCTGCTCTCTATGCGCGCACCATGTCTGGCACTGGACAGTTAGTTGAAGTCCCAATGTTTGAGTCAATGGTAGGATTTAACCTGGTCGAACATCAATCTGGTATGACCTTTGACCCGCCACTTGGATCGACGGGCTACGAAAGATCGATGGTAAAGTATCGACGACCTTACGCTACTAGAGACGGGTTTGTCTGCGCTTTGCCTTACACTACGAAACACTGGCAATCTTTTTTTTCGATAATGCAACGCGAGGATATGCTGAATGATCCGCGCGTGCTGGATCCAAAAGTTCGAAGCGAAAAAATAGGGGAATTGTATGAACTCGTTTCTGATTTAGTAGCCGACTGGGATACAGAGGATTTGTTGAAGGCACTGGAAGAAGGTGATATACCCCATGGTGAGGCAACCCAACTCAATGATTTAAAAAATGACGTTCACTTGGAAGCTGTAGGGTTTTTCCAAACACATGAGCATTCGACAGAGGGAACAATTAAACTTACATCACCACCGGTTAAACTTTCTGAAACACCAACTAACATTCGAAGGCTTCCCCCGCTTTTAGGAGAGCATAGTTCAGAAATTTTGAGAGAAATTGGTTATTCTGAGGAAGAAATAAGGGAGCTATTTGAAAAGCGCTAGCCTGGTGGCCCTCTAAGACAATTATTTATACTAATAAATTAACCTACTAAATGAGGAGCTTTTTAGAATAGCCAAATATTAGTCTACTGGGCAATTACAGAGTTTTATTCGTCAATACCAGCAAATGAGGAGATTGCTTTTTGAACAGAAAAGAGAAAGCAAATATCACCCTTCACAAGGGGGATTTACCAGCCGAATTAGATTTTGGTAACTCTGTGGCTATTGATACTGAGACCATGGGATTAAAACCCCATAGAGACAGACTATGTCTTGTTCAATTATCTTCGGGGAATGGAGAGGCGCATATTGTTCAGTTTGATCAAGAGGAATACCGGGCTACCAACTTGATTTCAATATTGCAAAATCCTGAAATATTGAAAATCTTCCATTATGCCCGGTTTGATATGGCAATTATGGAGATGTACTTAAATACAACCACGCAATCAGTTTTCTGTACGAAGATTGCTTCCAAACTAGTTCGCACTTACACAGATCGACACGGGCTGAAAGACCTATGCAAGGAATTGTTGAATATCGAACTATCAAAACAACAACAATCTTCCGATTGGGGAACCTCAAAGCTTACGGACGAACAAATGCAGTATGCAGCATCCGATGTTCTTTATCTTCACAAAATAAAGGAGATATTAGCCAGCCGATTAGCCCGAGAAAAGCGCGAAGAAATTGCCAAAGCCTGTTTCGATTTTATTGGAACACGAGCCAGTCTAGATCTTTTAGGGCTCGAAAATGAAGATATTTTTAGCCACATGTGATATTATTCAAACTCCTAAACTAAGAGTTTTTCTTAAGAACTGTCTTTATCAAAACGTGCCGGTTAATTTGGAATGCCTACTTCATCTGGAACTAAGTCGAAACATTTGGAAGATATTACTGCACGACGAAGTCGACTACTTCCCGGAAGAGTGTCGGAACAACGCGCTTTAACGACCAATCACCTAATCGCGATGCTGAAATTACTATTGCCGGCTATCGCTATCGCAATAATTGGTTTAACATTTGCTTGGTCTCAATTAATGCCTGAAAAAGGTAAATTCAGACTTGGTGAGGCCTCTATAGCCAATGTAGGTGTGGAGGGTGTGGTTATGGAGAACCCCCGATACCATGGCGTTGATAACCAAAATCACGCGTACCAAATTTCAGCTACACAAGCAATCCAAAAGAACCAAACCGATAAGCTGATTTTCCTCGAACATCCCAAAGCAGATATATTCTTGCGGTCAGATAATTGGGCCGCTATCAACTCTAGAAATGGGATCTACGATAAATCTCTGCAAGAAGTGAAGCTATTCGGCGATGTTCACATCTACTATGACCGAGGCTTTGAATTGAAAACTGATTCCATTAAACTAGATTTAAAGCAAGGAACGGCTATAAGTAGCGATAATGTTAATGCTTTCGGCCCAAGTGGTGAAATACACGCAGAAGGGTTGCAGATAGTCCGAAAAGGGAAACACGTAAAATTTTTAGGAAAGAGCAAAGCCAAGTTTCTAGTATCAGGGAATACTGGCCCGTGAAGCGTAATGAAAAAAACCTTCTTTTAACAACATTACTTGCCGTCCTTATATTAGGGGGTCCTTTTTCGGGGATTGTTATGGCCAGTCCGAAAATTAGCAAGTCCGATTCGAGCCAGCCTATAGAAATAGATGCCGATCAAGGTATTGAGTGGCTTTCAGAAGATAAAGTCTATCTTGCACGAGGTAATGCCAAGGCAAAGCAAGGTGATTTTTCTATGCGAGCAGACATCTTGAAAGCGTTTTATCGAAATACAAGATCGAAAAAAGATGAAATTTATAGGATTGAGGCAAACGGCCAAGTAGTAATCAGAAACTTAGTCCAAAATGTTTTTGGTGAACATGGTATTTATGATCTCGACCGCTCGTTAATTGTGGTAAGTGGCAAAAATCTTAGACTTGATACAGGGAAAGAGACAGTTAGAGCTGAAGAGGGTTTAGAATTTTGGCAAAAATCGAAGCTAGCAGTTGCTCGTGGCAATGCATCCGCCACCCGGCAAGATAGGACGATTCGCGCTAATTTGTTAACAGTACAATTTATAGAAGATAGAAATGGCAATCTCACCGCAAAACAGATTGATGCACAGGGTGGCGTTCTTATAACTACGCCCTCGGAAGTGATCGTTGGCAATGAAGGAGTTTACGACGTAATTGAAGAATTGGTGACGCTATCGGGTAATGTAAAAATAACGCGAGGGCAAAATCAGTTAAATGGCTCTATGGCAGAAGTCAATTTGCAGAGTGGCGTCAGTAGGTTAATATCAGACAAGAGTTTGGGTGGCACTAAAAAGGTTCGTGGACTTTTCATTCCTAAAAAGAAACGGACCCAATGAAAGAGATTGAATGATCAAATACCAACCCGAAATTTTGAATAGTGGCAAAGGCCCAAGGCTCATTCAAAAGAATGATGGTCTAGTGGCAAGCAATATAGGAAAGCGTTTTAAAATGCGCCCCGTTCTACGAAATGTGAGTCTCGCCGTTCAAAGGGGCGAAGCCGTTGGTTTGTTAGGACCTAACGGCGCAGGGAAAACCACTTGTTTTTATGTAATGATTGGGCTCATGACCCCAAACTATGGGTCTGTTCATCTTGATGGCATGGATATTTCTAGTCTTGCAATGCATAAACGTGCAAGATTAGGGATAGGTTATTTACCGCAAGAGGCGTCAATATTTCGGGGCCTCACTGTGGAACAAAATATTCGCGCTGTTGCAGAAATGACGGAGCAAAATAAAGATCGGTGCGACTCCTTCATTGAGGACCTATTAGCAGAATTTTCTATAAGCCATTTACGCAGAACACCGGCCCTAGCCCTTTCCGGTGGGGAGCGGAGAAGACTCGAGATTGCTCGGGCACTTGCATCTCAACCCAATTTTATTTTGCTTGACGAACCGTTAGCTGGAATAGACCCAATCGCACTCGGCGAAATACGAGATCTTATTTCGCACTTGAAAGATAGAGGTATTGGAGTGCTAATAACTGATCACAATGTTAGAGAAACATTAGATATTGTTGATCGCGCCTATATCTTACATGATGGAACAGTTTTGATGGAAGGAGCGCCATCAGAGATTGTTGCTCATCAAGAAGTTCGCCGTTTCTACTTAGGTGATCGATTTAAGCTGTAGGATGATCTAGTATGGCCTTATCGCAGCGTTTGGATCTAAGACAATCCCAATCACTGGTGATGACTCCTCAATTGCAGCAAGCCATAAAATTATTGCAATTTTCGAATGCTGAATTGACTGAATTTGTAGAAGGTGAATTAGAAAAAAATCCATTACTGGAAGCAGACGAAGGAGAACGATCGTTTTCGGAAGAAGCATCTGAAGATAATGTAACAGCTTATGAAAAAGCCCATGATCCAGATGTTAAACAAACAGAAAGAGAGGAAGGTTTTTCAGATGAAATTGTCCAAGATACGTTACTTCAGACTTCATCAGAAAATTTGCCATCATTAAACGACGACCCAAATGATACTGATTATGAAAATCACTGGGGAAGCGCCGGGATCAATGATCCAAATGAGCTAGGACCTAGCGCGATTGCCGAGGATTATACATCTTATAAAACCTCCGGCGGCTCTAATAATTTTGACCATCCCGATTACAATATAGACGAGACGGCTAGTGCTGACAAAACACTACGCCAACATTTATATGAACAACTTGGGGTAGACTTTATCGGCATTCAAGAAAGACTAATAGGCGCCCACTTAATTGAAATGATCGATGATACAGGATACTTATTGACCGACCCTTCGGACTTAATGGCAAGCCTCGACTGTACCGAAGAGCAAATAAGTAAGGTTTTATGCAAACTACAACACTTCGATCCCCCGGGTGTATTCGCCAGAAATTTATCGGAATGCCTCGCCCTCCAACTACGTGACAAAGACCGATTAGATCCTGCAATGCAGACGCTTATTGAAAACCTTGATCAACTAGCCAACCATCAGTTGGACAATTTGAAAAAGTTGTGCAATGTAGATGATGAAGATATTGTAGAAATGATCTCCGAAATAAAATCTCTAAACCCAAAGCCAGGATTATTGTTTGATCCTTCGATTGATCAACAAATTGCACCAGACGTTATCCTAAGGGCCAGTCCAGACGGCACTTGGCTAGTTGAACTTAACCCAGACACTTTACCCAAAGTACTAATAAACAATAGCTACTATGCAAAAGTTTCGAAAAAGCAGATGCTTAAGCCGGAAAAAGAGTATTTAAATGAATGCATCCAATCAGCCAACTGGCTTGTAAAGTCTCTGCATCAAAGAGCAACAACAATAATAAAGGTAGCCTCCGAGATAGTAAGTCAGCAAGACAACTTTTTTAGGTTTGGGGTGCAATATCTGAAACCACTGGTTCTTCGAGACGTTGCATCTGCAATAGACATGCATGAAAGTACCGTCAGTCGTGTCACCAATAATAAATATATTTCCACCCCGCGAGGAATGTTAGAATTGAAGTATTTTTTTTCCTCTTCAATCGCATCTGCTGCGGGAGGTGATGCACTGTCTGCAGAAGCTGTAAAAGCAAGAATCAAAACTCTAATAGATTCGGAAGAGCCCAATAAAATTTTATCCGATGATCGCATAGTAGAGATTCTCGTCAGCCAAGGTGTTGATATAGCTCGTCGTACCGTAGCTAAGTACCGAGACGCGATGCGGATCCCTTCTTCGGTTCAAAGGAGACGGCAGAAATCGATTAAAATCTAACTTGATAAAAATTTGCAAAAAGTGTTCAGAAGTCATTATAAATAAATGCTTCTGAGGACCAGTAAGATACCGATAAATTTAATCGCCAATATTGGTGCATAATTATGCTTGATAAAGAAAGTGGAAACAACTTGGAAAATAAAGCACAAGCGGACAGACATAACCAAACCGTTAGAGATTTGCCCAAAAAGAGCCCAGAAATAAAATATCCGGTAAAACCTAAAGACTCGGCAAGCTTAATAGTACTGAGAAATAGAGAAAGCGAGCTGCAAGTACTGATGGGCCGGCGGGGACGTAAAGCAGTCTTCAGCAATGTCTATGTATTTCCCGGCGGAAAACTTGAATCTTCCGACAAGCTACCTAACCCTGCTTCAAATTTGAGACAAAGTCTGTCCGAGAGGATTTCAACCGATACAGAAAAATCAAGTAGCTTCGCGATGGCTGCTGTACGGGAGACCTTTGAAGAAACTGGGCTTTTTCTTGGCGCACCTGGGGACGTTGGCGAAACACATAATGAAAGCTGGGACCAAGTGAGAGCTTTGGGACTTGCTCCAGATTTAGCTAAATTAGAATACGTTGGCCACGCGATCACGCCAGCCTCTAAAGCTTTTAGATTTAACGCACGATTTTTTTATGCTTGGGAATCAGATATGTCCGGACAGCTTGGAGGCAGTGGTGAACTTGCCGATCTGGCTTTTTTAGACATTGAAAAAGCGTTAGAATTACCACTAGTTGATGTTACTCAGTTTATGTTAGAAGAAATAATTCGCCGTAAGGAAAGTGACTTTTCTATTCCCAAAACTTATCCCTTTTTTGGATATCGCAAGGATCGACGGTATCAGCGCTATAGATAAAGCATGCTCAGTCCCTATCACCTTATTACGTACCGACCATCAATATCTAGCCCTTCTAATGCTTCTACCTTTTTCTGCTCCACTAAGTAGATAACAGTAGCAAATAGCGAACGAGCCGCCGCTGCATGCAAACTTTCTGACACATCTTGGTAAACAGTCTGGACCATCTTATCGATGGTATCGTTTCCAAATTTCAAACACTCGAGAATCTTCTCCTCCCTTTCTCGGCGGTGATCTTTAAAAGCAGAAATAAGTTTCTGAGGCTCCAATATTTCGGGGCCATGTGTTGGGTAGTATATTTTATCATCTCTCGACATTAGCTTATCAAGACTTCTCATATAATCTCCCATATCTCCATCAGGAGGAGAAACTATACTGGTTGACCATCCCATTACCTGATCACCTGAGAAAAGCACTTTCTCTTCATCCCAGGAAAAGCAAATATGGTTGGAGGTGTGACCCGGAGTATGCAGACAACTAACACTCCAATCATTCCCATAGATTACAGAACCGTCTTGCGTTTTCTCATCTGGATAAAAATCCATATCTCCGCCAGTTTGAGCTGTTAGTTTTAAAGCTGGTTTTCCACTACCATGTGGGCCAAAACCATAAGTTGGTGCGCCAGTGACCTCTTTTAAGGCTTTAGCCGCTGGTGAATGATCATTATGTGTATGTGTAATTAAAATGTGTGAAATGACTTCATTTTTTAAACCCTCAAGAATAGCTTTGACATGCTCAGGTTGATCTGGACCTGGATCGATAATAGCAACGTTCCCTTCACCTAAAATATAAGTACCCGTACCCCTGAAGGTAAACGGACTAGGGTTATTGGCAGTTATCCTTCTTATTCCGCGCGCAACATTTTCTATTTCGCCGTAATTCACTTCAAAATTTCTATTAAATGGGATTTCTGTAGCCAAAACTCTCTCCTAGCCTTCAATGATTGGATTTGAAAGCACACCTACTTGGGATATATCTATCTCACAAATATCACCCGGCCACATCCAAACCTTTGGATCCCGCCTAGATCCGACGCCTCCCGGTGTTCCGGTAGCGATCACATCGCCAGGAACTAATTCCGTGAAAGTTGAAATATAACTTATTATCCTTGGGATAGAAAAAATCATATCCGATACCTTGGCGTGTTGCATTACCTCACCATTCAGCCTTGATTCAACCGTTACATTTTGAAGGTCTGTTATCTCGTCAGGAGTGACCATCCAGGGGCCAAAGCCACCGGTTCCCATGAAATTCTTTCCCGGTGTGAACTGTGTAGTGTGCCTTTGAAACTCCCTTACGCTTCCATCATTATAACAAGAGTAACCAGCTATGTGACTGAAGGCATTCTCCTCGGTGATCCTACGCCCCCCTGTTCCAATTATTACTGCTAGTTCTGCTTCAAAATCTAACGTATCAGACTCTTTTGGTTTGATCATTGGGACATTGTGACCAATTTGGGCATTTGCAAATCTCACAAAAATTGTCGGATTTCCAACCTCATCATGACCACCTTCCAATCTATGCTCATGATAATTAAGCCCCACGCATAGGATTTTATCTGGATCAGTAATTACAGGAAGAAACATTGCTTGATCTGCTGCCACTGTTCCAGGTTTTTTTGCTAGGTCTTGGCCTACTTCCTTTAATTTTTTCTGGGATATGGCAGAACGTAGCGTAGGTAGTTCCTTTAAGATGGTTTCATCAACACTAATGAGCTGACCATCCTTCACAACACCCCAGGTATTTTGGTTATTATCTATAAAACTTGCAAATTTCATCTCATTTCCTCCTCAAAACTTTGTAGCCCACTTCTATTAAAACAAGTAAACAAGATATTTTATAAACCAGGTAAGCCCTTTCAGGGCTCTATATCCCAGAAACCAGCTGACTCATTGAGCCACATTTTAAAGTCCTCAAATATTTCACTTAAATTTGCCGAAAGAGTATATCCTATGTCACCTAAAAAACGGTCTGGCGACATTTTTATCCTGTCCCTAGTTCCAAAAAGATTGATGTTAGGAACCTCACCAAACTCGCAAAGTCTGTAATTAAAATCAGGATAAAACATTTTTAAAACCGCGCACCAGTCGAAGACACTCCAACTTTTGCCAGAACTAATATTGTAGAGAGACGAATTAATATTTTCATGATTGGCCAATTTATAAAGGGCTCGAGCCACATCGCGGCTATAGGTCCAATCTCTCTGTTCTTTGCGATCCATAAGAGCAGTTTCTCCCTTTAACGCTAACAAAGTCGCTTGCATAGGAGCACTCAAGGTATCTCTGACACCCGTGTCGTATTCCCAACGTCCAAAAATGGCACTCAATCGAACGTTAATTACTCTTTTTTTTAAAAGCTCACCCATCCTAAGAGCTACGCGTTCACCAGTATATTTTGATATAGCATATAGTGTCTGGGGATCTTCACGTGTGCGGGATTCATCTAGGCTATCGTTCCAGCCATTATCACCAAAACCACCATTTCCATAAGCTGAACCAGAACTAATATTTATAATTCTTTTTACTGATGGAACTCTGCAGCCTGCTTCGAGAACATTAAGAAGTCCACTAACGTTTACATCAAAGACAGATAGAGGATTAGAGATTTCCCGCTCTGCACCCGCAGTAATCGCTGCGCCATAGAAAATCACATCCACATCGCCTCCTGAAACAACTCGATTGACGTCTTCTGCATTGGTGACATCGAGTTGAATACTTGTGAATTTTCCCGGAAGTTTTGAGAAAAATTTCTTAGCCGCGGGAGGAATCGGCGACTTATCTAAGGCGATTACTTGTTCTGAGGAAGACAGCAATTCCTCAATCACATTTAAACCGATAAACCCTGCACCCCCAACAACTAAAAAAGTCATGTAAAAAAAGGACCTTTATTACTTAACGTCAGCAGCGACCTGCATTTTTTCTATCTTGTCTGGGTTTGCTGGCGGTTCTCCCCTCGTAATATTATCTACAAATTCCATACCGGCGCTTACTCTACCCCAGACTGTATATTGCTTATTAAGAAATTGAGCATCATCAAAGCAAATGAAAAATTGGCTGTCACCGCTGTCGGGGTCTTGAGCACGCGCCATGCCGACAGCGCCACGTGTGAACGGCTCGTTGGAAAATTCAGCTACTAACTTTTTGCCAGAGCCACCAGTTCCAGTACCGGTAGGATCTCCTGTCTGCGCCATAAATCCGTCTATTACTCGATGGAATACAATACCATTATAAAAACCTTCTCGCGTAAGTTCTTTTATTCTTTCTACATGTTTGGGTGCAACGTCGGGAAGTAAGTCAATTACCACGCGTCCATCCTTAAGATCGAGAAAGATCTGATTCTCGGGATCAATTGCCCCGGCTTTATCGGCTGTCATTATAAAAAACAAAGCTCCTATAATTAAAAGAAAACGACCCATGCTAAGCTCCAAGGATCAACGTTAAAAAGAAAACCAATACAATACTCACAAGCTCCTAGCGCGCAAGGTCCAAAAGTCTTGGAACATCAATATTTTTATCTAAATGCTCAGAAAATTCATCTAACGTCGTTTCTATGTCTACATCAAAGGACGACATACTAAGTTTTTCCAGCCCACAATATTGAAGAAATGCATGGCGGAATTCGTCTTCGATGAACAACCCATGCACGTAAGTTCCCAGGACAAGACCATTGGGTGAAGATGCGCCGTCTAATCTTCCTTCGCTGTTCCCGGAGCGAATATTCACCAATGGGCGCGCGCAGTCTGGCCCATACGTTGATCCAATATGTATTTCATAACCCGTAATTTTTTTTCCAAATTTGATATCGGTACCACTTACTTTTGTAACAGCTTTTTCTGAGGTAAGTTTTGTCGAAACGTCTAATAAACCTAGTCCTGGGGCTGTTCCTGCATTACCTTCTATTCCCAGGGGATCACTTACTAGTTTACCCAGCATTTGATACCCCCCACATATACCCAAAACAAGTTTTCTTTGTCTGACATGCGCCTGGATGTCTATATTCCATCCCTGTTCAACCAAAAAAGAGAGGTCACCAATGGTCGACTTACTTCCTGGAATCAAAATGAGATCCGAATCACTATCTATCGGCTCACCAGGCTCCACTATTCTCAAATTTACACCTGGCTCATTCTTTAAAGGATCCAAGTCATCAAAGTTAGCAATACGCGATAGCCTAGGCACAGAAATTTTCAATTGTTGTCTGATTGAGGCAAGCTCTCCTTTCAAGCTCACTGCGTCTTCAGCGGGCAGCTTTCTCGCATTTTGAAACCATGGAATGACTCCAAAACCCTGCCATTGCGTTCGTTTCTCGATTTCTTGAATACCCGATGTAAAAAGTGATACGTCACCGCGAAACTTATTAATTACAAACCCTTTGATTAACTGAGCTTCGTCAACGGGCAACACAGCTTTCGTTCCAACTAAATTGGCAATCACTCCACCTCTATCAATATCACCTATTAAGATTACGGGAGTGTTTACTGCTTTAGCAAAACCCATGTTAGCGATGTCGTTAGTTCTCAAATTTATTTCGGCTGTACTTCCCGCCCCTTCAACAAGGAGTAAATCTGCCTCTTTTTTTATCCTCTCAAAACTTTCTAAAACATAGGGTAGCAGTTTAGGCTTTAATTTTTGATATTCTCTCGCAGTAGCTCGGTCAAACATTTTTCCTTGAACAACGATTTGGGAACCACTGTCCGTCTCAGGCTTTAGCAGAATAGGGTTCATATCAACGGTAGGTTGTATCCCGCATGCCTTTGCCTGCAAAGCCTGAGCTCTTCCAACCTCCCCATTTCCTTCAGCTACAGCAGCATTATTCGACATATTTTGGGGTTTAAATGGTTGAACCTTAATACCTCGGTTTTTTGCCCATCTACACAGCCCAGCTACAAGAAGGGACTTGCCCACATCTGAACCCGTTCCTTGAAACATTAAAGAGCGAGCAGACATTATTCTGGCCCAAAAAACACTATATTTACCAATTTTCCACCCAAGGCCTTAAATCTATTTCAAAACTCCAGGCGTTTCGGGGTTGACAATACATATTCCAATATGTCTCTGCGATAGCAGACGGATCCAGAATACCATCATTTTCTTTTTGCGCGTATCTGTCAGGAAACATTTTTTTTATCCACTCAGTATCAATGGCGCCATCAATAACGACATGCCCAACATGAATGCCCTTCGGTCCTAACTCACGAGCCATTGATTGTGCCAAAGCTCGCAATCCATGTTTACCTGAAGCAAACGCAGAAAAACCATTACCCCCTCTCACACTCGCCGTTGCACCGGTAAAGATGATAGTGCCTCGTTTTCTCTCACACATTGCACGAGAAACCTCTCTACCCATGAGAAATCCACCAAAACAGCACATTTCCCAAACCTTAAAAAAAACGCGCGATGTCGTCTCATGTATTCCAAAACGGACATTACCTCCAACATTATAAACAGCAACTTCTATTGGCCCTATGTTGCTTTCTATCTTTTCAATAAATGGAACAACGTCATCCTCTCGCCGGGCATCAACTCCAAATGGATGAACAATGCCATCCATCATCATTATTTCTTGAGATAAGTTATCGAGGCTTTCGATTTTTCGTCTTGTTACAACAACTTGAAAACCTTCTTTGGCAAAGCGTTTTGCTATTGCTCCTCCAGTCGCATCTCCAGCGCCAACAATCAGAGCTACACCTTTTTTAGTTTTAGTAGACATAAATTTTCCTACATCACGATTATCTTTAATGCATTTCGGTCAAATGGGCTGATCCTTATCAAATTCTCAAGCAAAAATAACTGATTATTTCGCTGATCGACTAGGGAATTTCTTAAGAGTAATTTAATACTACCTGGACTAACGATGGTTTATTGCAATCAAAAAACCGCCACTACTCGTGTTTCTATACTTCTGCGTGGTGGGTAGTTTTCACCTCCATTAGGGTTATCGAACGATGTATGCGGACAATAAATGACTCTGTCCGGTCTCTGATCCATTTGTTTTAAAACGATAACTTCGTCAAGCTGCATTTCTGGAAAATAAAACCATCTATGTGACGGGTTGTATACAGGAGCCGCTACCAGACTATCTCTTCCTCTGCCCGTATAAAAGTAATCAATTACATCGTCGTCCGCGAGACTGCTATTATCGATGAAAGCTAAGGGATTATTTATTGCAGGATGATCAAACGGTTGCCATGTGTTAAACCAAGCAAAAGTATCACTTTTATCGGGATCAACCCCATTTCCACGCAGAACGTCATGAGACATACCTACTATGCGCTTTACATTGTAATCGCAGTGGACAAAGCGTGCGTAGCCGTCGTTAAAATCGATCGGCTTTTCTGTTCTGACTAAAAAGCCGTAGTGGTATGCAGCCTTTGCACCGGTGAGGCGACATATTAAGTCTTGCATCTCAGGCAGATACACCCTGCTAATAAGGTCCTCATCTCTAAAATTATTACACTGAGTTCTATTATTTGTTAGCGTGAAACCAGTTTGCTCAAGTCCAATTTTTCCATTTTCCAAATGGGGCCGAGCATCCTCTATCAACACATCCTGATACGCTGTGTGTTCTCTCCTAGATTCCTTTGATCCAATTTTGGGAGCAACATCTTTATGCTTCCAGTCTGTATTAATATATCTAACTTTAGTGGGCACCATAAAGAAACCTCCGATTAATCCATACTCCATAGTTCTTTAATATTATGCATCATTGCTTCGATCCACATCAAGGAGTTAGACTAGTAGCTATTAAATACAGTTTTCTTTTACTTTTAGGGAAACACAATTCAGTTAACTAACGGATAGATAGATGACGTCTATAACAGAGGCTGAGATGAACGAACAATCAACCAACCGAAAACATGTTTTCTTAGTCGACGGGTCGGGGTTTATTTTCAGAGCATTTCACGCATTGCCCCCTATGAGCCGAGACGACGGAACACCGACTAATGCTGTTTTTGGGTTTACCAACATGCTAATTAAGCTCATAGAAGATCTTAAAGCCGATCACTGTGCTATAATATTTGATACTGCCAGAAAAACCTTCAGAAATGATGTTTATGAAGAATACAAGGCAAACCGACCGCCGCCGCCAGACGAACTCATACCCCAGTTTGCACTTATACGTGAGGCTGTACGTGCCTTTGATATTGCCTGTATTGAGATGGAAGGCTACGAAGCCGATGACTTAATCGCAACCTATACGCGATTAGCAAGAGAACAGGATGCAGACGTAACAATCGTATCTTCAGACAAGGATCTCATGCAACTTGTCGGACCAAACATAAAAATGTTTGATCCAATGAAAAGCAAGGATATTGGTGTAGAGGATGTTATCGAAAAATTTGGGGTCGGGCCGCAAAATGTAGTTGATGTTCAGGCACTAGCCGGAGATACAAGCGACAATGTTCCAGGTGTTCCAGGGATAGGAATTAAAACCGCCGCGCAACTCATACATGAATACGGCGATCTAGAGTCACTATTGGAAAGAGCAAGTGAGATCAAACAGCCAAAACGCCGGGACAATCTAATCAATCATGCTGAAATGGCACGCATAAGTAAAATACTTGTGACACTGAAGCAAGATGTGGACGTCTCGCAGCCTCTTTCAAAATTAACATTGGAAAAACCAGACCCACTAAAGGTGTTGGAGTTTCTGCGCGCTCAAGGTTTCAAAAGATTAATTGCCCGATTTGAGGCTGAAGCACAGCAAGAATTTGGAGATAAGTTATCCCTATCAAACCCTTCCGATAAAGTAGAAAAAAAATATGTATTAATTGACAATTTAAAAAGTTTGAACGAATGGGTAGCACTGATCGAGAAAAATGGTTTAGTCGCTTTCGATACTGAAACCGACTCTTTAAATGCCTCGCAAGCCAATTTAATTGGGATATCTTTAGGGGTTTCGGTTGGAACCGCATGTTACATACCGTTACGGCACGAAACAGGAGGTGACCAGACAGAACTTCTTGGTAAATCAAAATTAGATGTCAAACAGATAGAGTTTGGCGCTGCCATCGAAATCATTCGACCTATCCTTGAAGACCCGAGCATTCTAAAAATTGGACACAACATCAAATATGATGCCTTAGTAATGAGACAACCGCACAATGGAGGCATAAAATTAAGTTCAGTCGATGATACGATGTGCTTATCCTATGTTATGAACGCGGGTCTCCATGGACACGGGTTAGATGAGCTATCGCTTCTGCACTTCGATCACACAAATATAAAATATAGCGAGTTATGCGGGACTGGAAAAACAAAGCTTCCATTTGCAAAAATTTCGCTAAACAAGGCTTTGAAGTACTCCGCCGAAGATGCGGACATGACATTTCGCTTGTACAAACAACAAAAGAAAGACCTGCCAAAAAAACGCATGGTCTCTGTATACGAGACACTCGAGCGTCCGCTTATCGAAGTATTGGTTGAAATGGAACATACTGGCATAAAGGTAGATCCCATAATTCTTAAAAAAATGTCTGAGGATTTTTCACACCGGTTACAAAGTCAAGCGGGTGATATTTATAGATTGGCTGGAGGTGAATTTAATATCGCGTCCCCCAAGCAGTTAGGTGAAATTCTTTTTGATAGACTATCTCTACCAGGTGGAAAAAAAACAAAAACAGGTTCATACGCAACAGGAGCAGAAATTCTTGAAGATTTGGCGGCAAATGGCAGTGACATAGCAGCAAAAGTTTTATATTGGAGGCAAATTGCCAAACTTAAGTCAACGTATACTGATGCGTTAATTGAAGAAATTAATCCTAAAACTGGCAGAATACACACTTCATACTCAATGACGGGGGCGAGCACTGGGCGCTTAAGTTCAAACGATCCTAATCTTCAAAACATTCCCATAAGAACTGATGAAGGAAGGAAAATACGAACAGCTTTTATTGCAGAGCAAGGTAATGCTTTAGTTTCGATAGATTATTCACAAATAGAACTGCGACTTTTGGCCGAGATAGCAAATATCGACAGCTTGAAGCAAGCTTTCCGGGATGGCGTAGATATCCACGCTCAAACTGCATCGGAGGTGTTTAATATCTCTGTCGAAAATATGGACCCGATGATCAGAAGAAATGCAAAAGCAATTAATTTTGGAATCATTTATGGTATTTCGAGCTTTGGCTTAGCACGACAACTGCGTTGTCCCCAAACCGAGGCCAAAGCATATATTGATGCTTATTTCGCGAAGTATCCCGGAATTCAAACTTATATGGAGCAAACCAAAGTTAGCGCGAGAGAAAACGGTTATGTTAAAACACTTTTTGGCAGAAAAGTTCATTTATCTGGTATCAAAGAAGCTAACCCAGCACGGCGGGGTTTTTATGAAAGAGCAGCCATAAACGCACCTATCCAAGGAACCGCAGCCGACATCATAAAGCGAGCCATGATCCGCATACCAAGTCTCTTAAAAGAACAAAACCTAAGCGCAAGGATGCTGCTCACCGTCCATGATGAACTGTTATTTGAAGTGCCGATAGTACAATTAGATAAAACTTCTCAAATTATATCGGCGGCAATGGAAGGGGCGGCCGCCCCTGCCATAGAAATGTCCGTTCCCTTAGTAGCTGAAGTTGGTATTGGAAATAACTGGGCGGAAGCGCATTAACAAAACCATACGTCTCATTGGGACAAACCAATTACTCTATATTTAATCACAGATTACAGGCCTGACCATTCGCTTACGATCTCTTCTAAGGATGGCCGACTGCGGGGTTGAGGTTGCTCTGAGGCAGTCCCAATATAAATCATCCCAATGATATCAGTTTGATCATCGTGACCGAGAGCTACTTTTATTTCGGTATCAAAAGATAACCATTCTGTAACCCATTGTGCTGAATAACCGAGTGCGTGGGCAGCGTTTAATATATTCATACATACCGCTCCGCCTGATAATCGCTGTTCTAATTCTGGGATTCTGTGAGGTGATTGTATATCAGAAGTAACAACCAGTAGCACCGGTGCCCTTTGCGGTCGCCGCCTCTCGGCCTCTATTTGCTTCTCACTCGCTCTTTCACCGTGCTTATTTGCAAATATTTTGGCCGCAAGATCTCCTAGGACTTCCTGACCCTTTGGTGTAATTACTTGAATTCGCCAAGGCCCAATTTTGCCGTGATCCGGGACACGTAAGCCCACTTCAAGAATTTGCTGCAAATCTTCTTTATTAGGTCCAGGGCTTGTAAGATTCTTGACAAGGACTGACCGCCGTGATTTCAAAAAATCTATTGCTTCCATTATGCTCCCTCTTTTTTTAAAAGAACAGTAGAGTTACAGTCACCCCCCCGCTTATTTCTAATAATGTAACTACAAAAAATTAAAGTGCCAGAGTATTTTATTCTGGAATCCAACCACGCAACTCCTTTAGAACAATTTCCTGCAAAAGATCAATGCTTTCTTCCGAAGAGTTTAAGCAAGGAACGTAAGTAAATTTTTCCCCACCCGCTTCAAGAAAACTCTCCTTCAAACCTATCGCGACTTCTTCCAAAGTTTCAACGCAATCGGATATAAACCCTGGAGAGATTATTGCTATTTTTTTTATGCCTTGCGATGGCAATTCAGTTATTACCTCTTGTATGTATGGCTTCAACCATTCTTCTCTACCAAATCTTGACTGAAAAGCTAATCTGACCCTGTCACCAGTCCAACCAAGTTCCTCTGCTATAAGTCGGGAGGTTTGTGCACACTCGCAGTGGTAGGGATCGCCCGCATCCAAATAACGTTTGGGTAAACCATGAAACGACGTCAAGATCACATTTGGCTCCCAATCGAGACATGCAATATGTTCGTTAATTGACTTTGCCAAGATTTCTACATATTTTCTGTTGTTATAATATGCTGGTGCTGTTCTAATTACAGGCTGCCACCGCATCCTTTGCAACGCCTGAAAAGCTTTGTCATAAGCGCTTGCAGTAGTGGTAGCACTATATTGAGGGTAAAGAGCTAGCAGAAGTATTTTGCGACAACCTTTAGCACGCATTGCTTCCAGACGATCACCTATCGCGGGTGAGCCGTAGCGCATTGCCCAATCTATCTCTACAGAAAACCCGTTCTCCATAAAGCGCTGAGATAATGCATCTGACTGCGCACGGGTGTGAAACCTGAGGGGCGACTCATCCGTTGTTTCCAGCCAGATTTCCTTGTACGCTTTTGCTGATATCTTTGGCCTTACATTTAATATAATTAAATTTAGAATTATACTCCAAAGGACCCGGTTCACTTCTATGACGCGAGGATCTGATAAAAATTCCTTTAAATATCGCCTTATACTCCAAAAATCTGTGCCATCTGGGGTACCCAAATTCAAAAGCAGCACGCCAACTTTTTCTTTCGGAATATCTGGGTGCTCATCTGGGATATGAGATGAAGTTATAAAATCTTCTGTCATTCTTTCAAAAACACTGAGACAATAATAAGCCAAAACTATACTTGCTAAAAATCTAAACGCAGGAATTGCAGTTTTATTTATTTTGGTGCAATTACCATAATCATTTGTCTGCCCTCGAGTTTTGGAAAAGCCTCGATTTTTGCAACGTCTTCGGTATCGTCACGAACTCTATTCAAAACATTAACACCCAATTCCTGGTGCGCCATTTCCCGGCCTCTAAATCGCATAGTGACTTTTACTTTATCACCTTCGTCTAAAAATTTTTGGACGTTACGCATTTTCACCTGATAGTCGTGCTCATCAATATTAGGCCTAAGTTTAATTTCTTTAACCTCTATAATTTTCTGTTTCTTTTTAGCCTCATTTTTTTTCTTCTGAGCTTCGTACTTGAACTTTCCGTAGTCCAAAATTTTGCAAACTGGCGGATCTGTATTAGGTGAAACTTCGACTAAATCTAACCCTTGGGCATCTGCTTGCGCTATTGCATCAGCTGTTTTCATGACACCCAATTGTTCTCCCTCCGGCGAGATACATCGCACTTCATCGTTGAGTATGTCAGTGTTGACACGTGGTCCTTGCTTCACCGGCTGCTGGTTTAATGGTTGTTTTGTTATCTAGAGCCTCCTATTTTTCTTTGCTATACCCCCTTCTATACTACCTCGGAGGGGCCGATTCTTTCAATAGTGTATTAACTGCATCGTCAAGCGCAAGTATTTCCTGCGATTTCCCGCCCAAGCGCCTCATCGCCACTGTTTCATTTTCTTGTTCTTTTGTTCCCACGACTAATATAACCGGGATTTTTGCGTTACTATGCTCACGAATTTTATAGTTTATCTTTTCATTTCTTGTATCAGTAGCCGCTCTCAAACCGACTTTCTTGCATTCTTCTAAAACTTTGCACGCATAGTCATCGTTATCACTTGTAATCGTTGTTATCACCGCCTGTACCGGGGCTAACCATATTGGGAATCTGCCTGCATACTGCTCGATGAGTATACCAATCCAGCGCTCCATAGAGCCTAGTATTGCCCGGTGCAACATTACCGGTCGTTTTTTAGATCCGTCAGAAGCTATATAGTTAGCATCGAGACGCTCCGGCAATACGAAATCTACCTGAAGGGTACCACACTGCCAATCTCTGCCAATTGCGTCCCTGAGAACAAACTCCAGTTTTGGTCCATAGAAAGCGCCCTCACCAGGGTTCAAGGTGGTCTCTAACCCAGCAGCCTCGCAGGCACTCTTGAGTGCCTCTTCCGCTCTATCCCAAGTCTCATCATCCCCTGCTCTAACAGCTGGTCTATCAGAAAATTTGACGCGAACATCTTCAAAACCGAAATCTTTATATATTTTTCTTAATAAGTCACAGAAAGTAATACTTTCGGAAGTTATCTGATCCTCAGAACAGAAAATATGCGCGTCATCTTGTGTAAATGCTCTGACCCTCATTATGCCATGCAAAGCACCAGATGGCTCGTTTCGATGGCATGAGCCAAATTCGGCCATTCTAATAGGTAAATCTCGATAACTTTTAAGTCCTTGTTTATAAATTTGAACATGGCCAGGACAATTCATAGGCTTGAGCGCAAGAGTTCGATCGTCTTCACTATCGGCTGTAAACATATTTTCTCTAAATTTATCCCAATGACCCGACGCCTCCCATAGAGATCTATCTATCAACTGTGGCGTCTTAACCTCCTTATAATTTCCATCCTCAAGTCTCCGGCGCACATGCGCTTCGATTTCCCTGTATAATGACCAGCCCCGTGGATGCCAAAATATCGAACCCACAGCCTCTTCTTGCATGTGGAAAAGGTCTAGCTCTCTACCTAACCGACGATGATCGCGCTTTTCCGCCTCCTCTAACATATTTAGGTAGGCCTTTAACTTTTTTTCATCTGGCCAAGCTGTACCGTAAATTCGCTGCAGCATTGGGTTTGACGAATCCCCACGCCAATAAGCCCCCGCCACGCTCATTAGTTTAAAAGCGTGGCCAACATGTTTTGTTGATGGCGCATGCGGGCCTCGGCATAAATCCAAAAAGTTGCCCTGTCTATAAAAAGAAATTGGCTCATCATCTGGAATACCCTCGATCAACTCGACTTTGAAGGGTTCTTTGATCTTCTCGTAGTGCGACATCGCCTCATCACGAGCCCATACCTCTCTCTCGAACGGATCCCCTCTATCTATGATTTCATGCATTTTTGTTTCTATCGTCTCGAGATCGCCCTCCGTAAAAGGCTTTTCTCTATAAAAGTCATAATAAAAACCATTATCTATCGCCGGGCCAATTGTGACCTGAGTTTCGGGGTACAGTTCTGTTACCGCTTCCGCCATGACGTGTGCGCAATCATGCCTGATAAGGTCCAGAGCAACTGCGTCCTTTCTTGTTACAATCACCACATTACAATCTTGTTCAATCCGGAAAGATAAGTCCCTTTCATTCCCATCCACTATCATCATCATTGCCGACTTTGCTAAGCCAGGCCCAATAGCAGAAGCTAATTCAAAACCATCTACGGACCCATCAAAACTGCGAATACTATCATCCGGCAGGGTAATGTTAGGCATCATTCTTACCTTTTTATTTTTGTTTACTCTTATGAGCCACTATAATTTTGATAGAAGACCTTCATGAAAGAGATATAACTTCATTTTAACTTCGAATAAAATTCCAATTTACTGTTTCCTACCTGTTCAAAGTTTGCACCACACAGCCAGAATTTTTTGTGGTATTTGTATCCAGTGTCTTCTCGGTTTTCAACCATCTAATTGAAACAGTGATGCAATAATTTTTTAGGCATTCTATTGTAAAATAGTTGAGATATAAATACTTTAAGTATTATGAGTGAACCTCGGCTGAAGTCGAAACTACAAATACAAGCAGCGGTTTTAGCAAATTCGCAAAAAGGGATACCTACAACTGTAATAAAACGTGGAGACCCCGACGCAGGCATTATATTTGTTAAAGTGTTTGGCGGCACCATCGGATGCGTCATATTCAGCCAATCATACGACTTTCAAGAGGATCGCTTTTATTGGTCAAAGCTTACAGGCGATAAACCGGTTGAAGAGGCCGAAGCCGACAGACTTATTGAAAAACAGGTGAGTTTTGATCAGGATATCTGGGTCCTAGAGGTCGAGGATAAACTTCTCAGGAATCCACTCGATCCCAGTTAAGTTTCTCACTGTCTTAGTAAGCTGATAACTCATACAAGCGAACTCTATTATCTAGGGCGTTAATAATAATCAAAGACATTAGAGTGATTTATTTTTGAGTATTTCTTAGATCATCCCACTGAGTGACCAATATACCGCCAATTACCATGATAGCCCCGAAAAATTGCTCAAATGTTATACCTTCATTAAAAATCAAAATCGCTGCAACAATACTGGCTACAGGCTGGCTATTATTTATCATCGCTGTTGGTTCAGAACCTATACGTTGGATGGCAAAATAAAAGAAGGGAATAGATACTGTCTGGAGCACTCCTACAAGCAAAAACCCTAACCAACCACCAGTTTCATTAGGTAATCGAAGCTCACCAAGATACCAAGCCAAAACCCCAACTATTACAGAGGCTATGGTAGATTGATAGAACACTATTATAAACGGGTGCACACCGGAGACTTTTCTAGCAACCCATATGATATTTACAGCACAAGCAATACCTGCAGTAATACCAATTGCAACACCTCGGAGGTCTAATTGGTGTAAATCAACTCCCAACATCACAGCTAATCCAAGGAAAGCGACAGTAATCGAAATTGTCTTTATCAAAGACGGCCACTTTCTAGCAATCGCATGATTTAAGATAGCCACTACAGGAGGATAAATGAAAAAAAGTAGCGCAGCTAAACTAATTGGGATGTACTTCGTAGAGCCTACATTTCCAAACGCCATATGGGAAAACAGGCACCCTAGAAAAAGCATGGAAATTAAGGCGCTGCGCGGAAGTCTAAGTGAAATCCCCATACAAATACAGATTGTTCCCATGGCAACAACCGATAATAATGACCTAAAAAACGCTACAGAAAGTGGTGTTGTTCCCCCATCAAAGGCAAGTCTCCCTAATGCCACAGCCAAACCAAGTCCCAGAGAACATATAAGTGCAGAAAAAATGCCACTCAGTTTATAATCTTCCAGCCCTTTTATATTTTTGAAGTATTGCAAAAAATTATAGTCCTTAGGTAGGATTGTTTAAAAGATTGGAAAAAAAAACCTAGTTTAATCGTTTTAATTTTTGATTAACATAAACTATCTTAACTGAGTATTTCATTTAAAAAGAATTAAACCATGCCACAATATAAACACATAATTGTAAAACCTATAGCTGGCGCCATTGGTGCCGATATTGAAAATGTTGATATTTCCAAACCGTTAAGTGATGATGAACTTTCCGAAATAAGGACCGCTTTTCTCGCCCATCTGGTGATTTGTATCCGTGGTCAAAAGCTACAGCCCAAAAGTCAGCTAGCTTTTGCCAAGCACTTTGGCACGCCAATGATTTATCCCTTTGTAAAAGGGCTCCATGAATATCCAGAAATAACCCCAGTAATCAAGGAAAAAGAACATAAAATAAACTTTGGTGGATTATGGCATTCTGACACCGCCTACGAGCAAACTCCACCACTCGGCACCATGCTTTACGCGCGCGAATTACCACCCTACGGCGGCGATACTGAATTTTCAAATATGTACCTAGCATATGAAACGCTTTCAAACGGTATGAGAGCATTACTAGAAAATTTAATCGCTGTGAACATATCTGGAAAAGGTCGCGTTCAGAATACGAGGGCACCCATGCGAGGCACTGCTGCGACTTCAGCAAGAGAAGATAGTTTTATAGCCGAACATCCAGTAATCAGAACACATCCAGAGACGGGTCGAAAGTCGCTGTACGTAAATCTAGCACACACAAGCCATTTTAAAGGTATGACGGTCGAGGAGAGTGCACCGATACTGGACTATCTCTTTGAGCATCAAGTAAAACCAGAATTTACGTGCCGGGTGAAATGGGAAGTGGGTACATTAACATTTTGGGATAATCGCTGCACACAACATAATCCCCTCAATGATTACCATGGCTTTAGAAGAGAAATGCATCGCGTTACGCTTGAGGGGGACAAGCCAGTATAAACATTCTAAAAAAGCTACAAAAATATGCACAATTTCTGTTAGATATGTTATATTGTTAAAGTATTAGGCTATCATTTTTTTTGAATTTGTGTGCTTTTGGAGTTGACCGATATGGGCCTTCGCATCCGGGAAGATTATCGTAGTATCACTGGTCCTGAAAAATCTGCCATACTTTTGATGTCGCTTGGCGAGGATCAGGCAGGGAAGCTGTTTGCGCTACTAGACGATGAAGAAATAAAAGAGATCTCGCAGGTTATGGCCGGCCTCGGCACAGTGAGTTCCAATATCGTTGAACGTTTGTTTGTTGAATTTGCTGAACAATTATCCAGCACAGGATCCCTCGTTGGATCGATGGATAGCACACAACGACTTCTAACCAAAATTTTGGGGGAAGATCGTGTAAACGATGTTATGGAGGAAATTCGAGGTCCAGCCGGCCGAACGATGTGGGATAAGCTGGCAAACGTCAATGAGCAAGTATTAACAAATTACCTAAAAAATGAATACCCGCAGACCGTAGCCGTAATACTAGGAAAGATAGCCCAGAGTCATGCTGCAAAGGTGCTTGCAATTTTGCCGGAGAACTTCGCGATGGAAGTGGTAATGCGCATGCTCCGGATTGAGGCCGTCAATAAAGAAATAGAAAAAGACGTTGAACGAGTGTTGCGGACCGAGTTTATGTCAAACCTCGCGAGAACTAATAGGCGAGACAGCCATGAAACCATGGCGCAAATCTTTTCAAATTTAGATAGAGCAACGGAAACGCGCTTCCTAAGTGCATTAGAAGAACGTAATAAAGATGCATCGGAACGGATACGAGCACTGATGTTTACGTTTGAAGATCTTAAGAATGTAGATCCAGCGGGGATTCAAACGCTAATGCGTGTTGCTGATAAAGACAAAATGACGTTAGCTCTTAAAGGTGCGTCCGAGGAACTAAAAGACTTGTTTTTTTCTAACATGTCAGAGCGTGCTGCAAAGCTGCTAAGGGAAGACATGGAAGCTGCCGGAGCCGTTAGATTAAAAGACGTGGAGGAAGCCCAGCAAGCCCTTGTTCAATCAGCTAAGGATTTAGCAGATAGGGGAGAGATTATTATCGGCGGCGGATCAGGCGACGATCAGCTGATATTTTAAAGTTCAATCCTTCTGAAGGCCTTTAACATAGGTATAAATATTCATCTGGTCTTGTAATGGGTCAGTATTATTAAATGCCTTTATAATATCGTAAGCAGCTGCGATAGCTGTACTGGGTGTTCCCTCGTCATTTGCGCCTTCAACAAACAAACTTATATCTTTTTCTATAATATGTGCTTCTGCCCCAGACGCGTCGTATTCTTCAGTTGCTACATATTTAGGAAAAAGAAATTTTGTTGCGAAATTTTGCCCTGAACTCTCATTTATGACTTCCAACATTTCGCCAACTTTAAGCCCTCCAGCCTCTCCATAAGTTAAAGCTTCAGAAGAAATAACATATGACGCAATGCAAATAGCATTATTCAAAACCTTCATACGCTGTCCTTGACCTGGTTCGGTGCCTACGTGAACTATGGCTCGCGAGTATCCCTCTAGTAGCTTGTGTGCTTTTTTTAATTCGGAAGCTGGTCCTGATACCATACTTACAAGCGCACCTTCTTCAGCTCTAAATTTTAAACCGGAAACAGGGCTATCCAAATATTGGATCCCAACTTCATTCAATATTTGAGCGTTGCGTTTTGCTGCATCTATGCCAATAGTACATGTATCCACAACTACTGTTCCTGCTATTCCTGACTTTGCAATCTCGAGAACAACTTGTCTATTAGTTTCTATGGTTGGTAGAGACAAACCTATGACCCTTGCTCTTTTAGCGATTTCATCGTTCGATTGCGCTATTATACAACCATCCGAGGCTCTATCAGCTGTCCCCGCAATATCATGGACAATCAGTTTACATCCCCTTTCAAACGCATTTCGAGCCATGGGCGCCCCCATATTACCCAAACCAATAAATCCAAAAAGCTCCTCACTCATAACTTCACCTCAATTCAGTTCACTTTTTTAAACTTGGATACTCATTCCACCATCTATCGATAGAACATGGCCATTAACGAAGCTACCTGCCTCCGACATCAGGAAAACTGCGCCTCCGCCAAGTTCATGTGGTTGCCCCCATCGGGCAAGGGGTGTTTTGGAAATAACCCATTCGGAAAACTCCTGATCCTTAAGAAGTGCTGTGTTAAGTTCCGTTGCAATGTAACCTGGCGCTATTGCATTAACCAATATACCGTCTGCTCCAACCTCTACTGCTAACGCTCGGGTTAGAGCTCTGAGGCCCTCTTTTGCAGCGATGTACGCAGGTACTGTTGGGCGTGCTTGGGGACCTAACATCGAAACGGTATTTATTATTCTTCCACCACCATTATTTTTCATCAACCGGATAGCCTCGCGGCTCAAACTAAAGCACGATGTCAAGTTAGTTCGGAGAACGAGTTCAAAATCTTCGTTCGAGAAGTCTAAAATAGGGCTTCTAAATTGTATGCCAGCATTATTTACTAAACCGTAAAGGTGACCGAACTCCTCCACTATCCGTTGCACAGCATTTTTTCCCGCCTTAAAGTCGTTTACATCAAAGACCTGATAACTTGCTTTGAGATTTCGTTCTGTTAATACGCGTACTTTTTCACAAAGAGCATCTTCTTCACGAGCATTTAAGATCACATGCGCCCCATATTCCGCTAGCGCTTCAGCCATTGCGAAACCTATTCCCCTCGAGGATCCTGTGATAAGAATCACGCGATCATCAACATCAAATAATTTTTTCATTAGTTCACTTTTCTCAAAAACTAAAGACTGACAAATATTTTATAATCAAATAAGCTAAGATTACGAGTTTAAACACAGGATTATAGAAGATGGAAGATCGTTTGGAAATTCTCCCTGTCACCCCTTTGATTGGTGCCGAGGTAATAGGAATTGATCTCAGCGAACCACTAACAAACCATCAAAAGAATGCTATCCATAGAGCTTTTCTTAAACATTCGGTGTTGTTTTTCCGAAACCAAGATATATCCGTTGAGCAGCAAAAGAATTTTGGCAGAAGTTTTGGCGAATTACATATTCATCCCGCAAGAGATCGCAACGGCCTTGAAGGTCATCCTGAGATTTTATACCTCAACGCTGGACCCGATACATCAAGGGTTAATGGAGATGAGTGGCACTCGGATGTGTCTTGCGATGAACAACCTCCCCTTGGTAGTATTTTGAGGCTGTTCGAAGTTCCTAGCAATGGAGGCGATACGTTGTTTTCGAGTATGTACGCCGCATACGACGCCTTGTCGAAAGCTATGAAGGAACTCCTTGGAAAACTATCTGCTATGCATGACGGTGGACCCAATTATATTGACCGAGCGAAACGAGCTGGTATTTATGATCCTACCAAGGTATTTCCAGCTAATCCCCATCCAGTTATTCGCACTCATCCAGAAACTGGTCGCAAGGCTATATTTGTTAACAAAATTTTTACACAATATATTATCGATATACCTAAGGATGAGAGTAGGGCCATTCTGGACTTTTTGTTCCAACACATCGCCAAACCCAATTTTCAATGCCGGTTTAAATGGGAAAAAGACTCCGTTGCATTTTGGGATAATCGTTGTGCCTTACATCATGCAATGTGGGATTATTATCCAGAAACTCGGCGAGGTTTCAGGGTGACGATTAAAGGCGATAAGCCACGTTGATTCCCAAAAAGATAATATGCAATCAGACAGGCGATATTCTAACGCTATTGTTGTTCAAAGATAGCTTAACGGCCTAGTCATTTTGATTAAGTATCTCTCTTTGCGTAGTTCCCTTATACTGCGTTCTGAATATACCACGGCGTTGTAGTTCAGGAACAACTAGCTCCACGAATTCCTCTATTGCACCTGGGCTGTGGATTGCTGTCAGCATGAAACCATCCCCGCCTACCTCATCAATGAAGGCCTGCATTTGATCTGCGATACTGGTTGGTGTTCCAACAAACTGTGGAAGTCCAACACTTTGCCCATGACGCGCAGCCACCTCAGACACCGTCATGGGAGTACCATCTATCTTACGGAAGCGGGTTCTCATTCGGTAAAGCTCGGGTTCCTCTCGTTCTGTCATCAGAGCGTCTGCGGGAATTCTGGATAAATCGAAGTCTAAATGGGCAGATAAAATCGCCATGCCGCCGTCTAATGGAACTAGAGAATTATGCTCCTCTTGACGCTCAAGCGCCTCAGCTTCAGAAGAACCAATTATTGGCTGCATACCAAACAGAATCTTGCAAGTATCTGGGTCTCGTCCCAAGTCAGACATACGACTTTTAATTGAATCAAAGTATTTTGCAGCATCAGATGCACGAGGTTGTATGGCAAAAATTGCATCCGCATATTTGGCGGCAAAGTCCTGCCCTTTAGCAGAAGTTCCCGCTTGCAAAATTGCTGGGCCGTTCTGCGGCGATCTGGTTACGTTTAAGGGCCCCCGTGATTTGAAAAATTCGCCAGAATACTCTATGCGTCGAACTTTTTTTGGGTCTGCAAAAACTGCTTTATGATGGTCCATCACCACTGCATCATCGTCCCATGAGTTCCATAATTTTTGGCAAACATCGATAAATTCATGCGCTCTTTCGTACCTTCTGTCAGTTGGCTGCCTTTCTTCGCCATAATTGGCGGCTTGGTTACTGTTAATTGACGTAACAACATTCCAGCCAGCACGTCCTCGGGTGAGATGATCAAGTGTGGCCCAGAGCCTTGCGGCATAGAAAGGGTGGCTGTGGCTGACAGAAAAAGTCGCCGCCAATCCAATCTTTTTTGTTACAGCAGACATAAAAGACAAAAGTGGGATTGGATCATGTTCAGGCGCTTGTGTTGCATACCTTAGTGACGGTTCCATAGATCCTGTATAAGTGTCGGCGATATAATTTAAATCAGCAAAAAAAACTGTATCGAAAAGGCCCTTTTCACAAACTTTGGCTATGTGTTGATATAACTCTGGACGATCCCACTCATAGCCTTTGTCGATGGTTTTTGGGTGCCTCCACATACCAAGGCTATGGTAAGTAGGCCCATGCACTAAAAATTGTGCGAGGTTTATTTTTTTTTGTTTCTTCAAAATGTTTTCTCTAGACCTTTTATTTTCTCGAAATTTTAAATATATCAGAAGTTGAAAAAGTTAGCATGTAAATTTCGGTCGAAAATTGTACGATCAATAAATAACGTTTTATTTTTTAATTTTATGATATGCTTGTGGTTAAGGAACAAGGGCGTCAAATCAAATGTCACAGGAATATATCAAAAAAAAAGCCCTCGAAGCAGTCGAGGTTGCAAGCGAAGACCATAAAGATGCTGCTCAGCTGCTTAGGGTGTGGTCCGAAAACGACGATGAACTCAAGAAAGCACTTATTAAACCCTTTTTATTAAACATTTGTTCATTGGCTATCCAACGAGCTACCACAGACATGTCTAGAAAACGCCAAAGCCCTAGCCGTGACCCCTCATCCCTGCTTTCAGCTATTGCTTCCCCGAAAACACTCACGATGTCCAGCAATAAGCAACCTCAGTCCCCACCGCCTCGAAGCAGCATCCGTCACCAAAAAGCGATAGCGGCCCTAGCTGCTTCATTTAAAAAAGCTTAGTTGCTTGAATTCTCATTTCGAGCTGCAACCATATTGTTATATATCGAAGCAATATAGTCCGCGTTACCACCAGTTTGTTCGCTAGCGCTCGTTTTATTTTCAGCTGTCTCTGATACGCCCTTGGCAATCATCTCAGGCGTCGCCTCATCAGGCGCTATTATAGACCCATTCTTCTGTATGCCTGCTACAACATCTTGAGCTTGTTTACGAAACCGCTGATATGACGTGTTTTCTCCTGAAGTATCGTTTCTGGCTTTTGGGTCTGATGCTCTCGCAATAGCCATAGAGAAGATATCAAGGACTAGGTTGGTATCATAGCCACCAAGATATTCATCTACCATGGCATTAAAAACGTGGGTGATATAATTTTGAGCACCTCTTTGTCCCATTAGACCAGATCCCAGCGACGCATCAGCCGCTTCAATCATTTTATTACTAGGTTCTCTAGGCATTATAACAAATCCAGCCAATTCCAGCGATTGCAGAACTTCCTTACTATCACTTATATAATTCTCCCATTCACTCTCTATGAGAAACGATCCTAGAATATCGACTTGATCATTTTGTACACGGTTCACATATCTAGCAAACTCCTTAGCTAAGTGCTGCGTTATATCGAACGTTTGGCTCACCTGTTCTCGTCCGCGCATCTAAACTCCTCCAAAAATATAAGATGATTTTTCGTGAAATAATTAATGACTACAAACTATTCAAGCTTTGATAATAAAATTTCTTGATTGAAATTTCAAACATCGCGATCCATCAAAAATGATGGTAACTTTCCCGGCAAACCATCATCCAAATATTTCCTTTGATTGTCTGACAAGATACTTTCCCAATCCCTCGCGGAATTTTTGTCAGTCCGCTTGAGCGATGAGTATGCTTTATCGTGTGCCTCCCTCTGAACATCTATCTTCTGCCATTTAGGAAGAGTAGCAAAGAGTAGTCCTGCTCGGGTGACATCTTTTATTTCTCCTGATCTATACGCCCTGTCTACCTCTCGGGAAACTAAATTTGAAACCCCTAGTTGTTTATTCATTGCACTTGAGAGTATGCCTAAGGCACGGCGGTCTAAAGGATCTATTTGTGACATTCTTTCCTCCGCTATAATTTAGGCAACAAAACATTAGCTCTATTTGTAACGGTAAGTGTATTATAAATATAAATAACCTCAGCGAGTCTTAAAACAAAAATCCTATGCCACCAATAAATAAAATTGCTCTAACGCGCGAAGCGATAGAAAACGGTAAAATCTATCAAATAATTAAAAATGGAGACTATGGAGTAACTTTCATCTCTGACGAGGAACGTAAAAACTCGCTGAAGGAAATGTTTAATTTTCAGGACATAACGAGAGATGTATGGTTATTTGGTTACGGTTCTCTGATTTGGAACCCAGCCATAAATTATTCAGAACGTAGTCCAATGGTGGTGTCTGGATATCATAGAAAATTTTGTCTTGAAACTCACATGGGAAGAGGATCGAAGGATGCACCAGGTCTCATGCTAGGACTTGATGTAGGGGGAAGCTGCCGGGGGATGGGTTATAGATTATCCCCTGACGAAGCGTTTCGAGAGTTAGAAATAATATGGAAAAGAGAAATGGTAACCTCCTCTTATGTTCCAAGATGGCTATTTGCGACAACTGGTGGAAAAAAAGTTAGAGCCATTGGCTTTGTTGTAAATAGAAAAACCGACCGTTATGTGGGCGGTATAGATGACGCTGAAGCTGCACAATATATTTCACAAGGTAGTGGTTTTTTAGGAACGTGCCTCGAATATTTGAATAATACAGCAACCCATCTTACACAAAATGGAATGCCGGACAAATACCTCAATAGACTTCAGACGATGGTCAATCAGCTGAGAGCATTATAATTGCGAGGATGCAATTAAAAATAAGTCCCAGCTAATGTATAGAGATTACCGCCCAGCCCCATCTTATACCTAGACACACCAGCCATTGAGAACCCATCCACACCACCTAAGTCAAACCACTTTACACCCCTTCCTTTTAACTCTTTAATTGCACACCAAAGTAGTAAATTGTTCGCATTTA
>Ga0160423_10000185_pt1 | contig 46803 bp, 40 predicted proteins | sample CRUFie14St8metaG_FD_108191 | JGI IMG/M metagenome (GOLD analysis project Ga0160423, IMG submission 108191) | Marine microbial communities from the Costa Rica Dome - CRUD Field 142mm St8 metaG | ecosystem: Environmental > Aquatic > Marine > Oceanic > Photic zone | place: Costa Rica: the Eastern...
TGAGGAAGTCGAAAAAAAGATTTTACAAAAAATTCTTTTATCTGACCCATCATATAGATATGCTTTTGGTCGTGGAAGAAAATTAGAAAAAGAGTGGAACAAAAACGCAATTCTAAAAGAAGTTCCTCCTGAACAAAAAGAGGATGCAAATTATGCCATAGATAATTCCAGCAATATTCTAAAAGGAGCCATCGCGCCCATAGAAAGCATTATTCATGACTTTTCCGTTGAAATGTTGAAAAGTCTAAAAAGCATCTTTATTCTTGATAACGAAAAAGAACTCCAAAGACAAAGAAAAGAAGTTGAAAAAGCAATAAAAGCAATTCAGGCTTCTGGCTCTGAAGAGGCTATGCTAATTTTGCAAAAACAAATGGAAAAGCTAAAAAGTATTGAAAATATCTCTACAGCTGCTGAAGGTTTTGTTTTTGATTATGATGGTCATACATATAAATTTACAGGTAATTTCGCCCCTATGAACCAACTATTGGGTTTATTCAAGTACGGTCGAAAAGGGATCCCTGCAATGGAAAAAATTGATGAATCCCTTATAAGTAAAGTTTATGATATAATCTTAGAAGAATTAGGATCAAATAAATTAGACGCTATTTATTTACCCGGAGGTTTCAAGCCTCCCCACAGAGGTCATTGGACCATGGTTCAAAGCGCTGCTGACAAATACCCAAATGTTCCAATCTATATTGTCAGCGGAAAAGTCTCAAGAGAAGGAATAACCTTAGAAGATGCTGAAAAGATTTGGGATATTTACATCAAAGAATCCGGTCTAAATAACGTTGAATTGGTCAAGGTCGACGAACCAATTGTAAGGACAGATAAAGATGGAAATCCTATCATAAAAAAAGATGGATCTACCTCGACTAGTACAAATCCGTGGGAGTGGATCAAGAAAAACGTTCCTGGAAATAAAACAAATATTGGAATAGTGTATAGCGAAAAAGATAAAAATTATGATGCCCTTGCTGATGTTCACTTAGGTGGGTTTGAAGACTTATCAGTTACTCCAATTATGGTTCCGGCATGCCCTGATGAAGACGGAAGTTGCGCTTTGAGTGCTACCAATTTTAGACAAGCTCTTAGAAATAGACAAGGATATGAAAATTTTATTCCTGAATTTGCTTCTGATAGGGCTGAAGATATTCTAGACGTTCTTGGGTTATCAAAAGAAGAACCTGAAAACGAACTTGTTGCCATGCATGAAGTTATTTTTTCATTGATAGAAGAAGTTATTGAAGAAAAGGAAACGAAAGTATCAAAAGCTGGCCAAGAACGCGTTGCAAATAAAATTGCCAGTATGACAAGAGCTGGTGAATGTAAAGAAAATGCCGATCAATGTGCAGCAATCGCATATTCTTACGAAGAACAAGGCAAACTGGAGGAAGACGGTGATTTAGAAGAGGCATCAACAGCAGCATCGGCCGCTATTGGGTCCGGACCTTTTCCTGGGTTGAGAATAACAAGAAAAAAATCAAAAAGAAGCCATAAATCAAACTAATTATAAGAAAACTGGAGTCTCTTTATAAATGATTGATAGAAACAAAATGCTAGAAGAGCAACTTCTTAGAGAAACAATTCGAAAAGCAATTCGAATTGTTCATAATAGAAAAACTAAAAAAGAAGAAAGTATTAGAACAATTGTTCGCCACCTAATCAAAGAAGCTAATCAGGTAAAGTATGAATATACTGCATTAAATTTGTTAGCGCATTTTATTAAAGAAACTGTTGGAGATCCCTCTAAGCCAGATAGTAATCCTGCTTTCAAGGATGCGTATACCGATCTTAGTTCTGGATCTGAAGATAGAGAAATTTTTGTTGAATTCCTTCTAGACTTTGCTAATGAAGATTTCAAGACGATGAATGCCAACAAACAACCAAAGCCCTTGGGACAAGACTTTGTAGAAAAAGGCTTTGTTGATGATGAAGCTGAAAGTGAAGTTTTGGAAGAGCCAGAAGATGAAGTGATTACTGTTACTATTGGTGATCTTGAAAAACAAGGTGGGGATATCTCTCCTTCTGAAGAAGAGGAAGATCTTGCTCTTGGCGAAGATAGTATGGAAGAAGAGGTAGAAGAAGAACCAGAGTCTGGTGTAAAAGTTTATAGCAGAGAAGCTTACAAAAGAATGGGTCCATCTCTAAGGAGATATTATGGACAAATTGAAAAAGGTAGCATGCTCAAGAAAGGCGTAGAAATTGATGGAAGAGAATATCAGCCTGGAGAACTTTCTGAAAGAGATTTATTTCAAATCTATTTCAAGAAAAATTTAGTTCTCTGGGCAAATAGATATGAAGATGAATTTTTCAATCAAACACCAGAAACTGATGTTGATATTGAGTCCGGAGGCGAAGAAGAAATGGGCACAGAAGAGGATATGGACTTAGGATTATAAAAAAATTACATTTTTTTCCTTGACAGATTACCAAATCGTTGTTATATATATATCATACTAAACAAGCTTAACACTCTAATCACTCTTAACACACTAAACATTCTAATCATACTAACAATAATCACTCTAATCATACTAATAATAATCACTCTAAACACACTAATATGAAGTAATATGATGTCTTGGAAGCGCAAGAAAAACTATAATGGTAAAAATAAAAATTATAGTATTAGCAATAAGCTAAAAAAAGAAAGGCGTTCGAGTGATGAATTTGAGATCATGCTTTCTAATCTTACGTTAGAAGAAGTTGTTGCTCTCAAATTAGAATTATCAACAAAGCCTGTATCGGGAAGATTGTATGGAATTCCTATTTGGAGTTCTTTACAACATATTGTACAAGATGCAGTATTCAAATATGCTTTTTCAGCTACTAGGACGCAAGGTGAAGCCATGCGTTTTCTTGGCTTGAAGGAGGATTCTTTTCATATTTTGAGAAAAAAGTTTGGTATTGATGATTATTTTCTTGACAAAAAAACAAAAAAACAATAAAATATAAGAAAGGGAGAGAAGGGCGTTATAACTATAAACAAGGAGATGGATCAATATCTCTCATGATCCTAGGGTAAAAAGGAGGCTTTCTTCCGAAATCCCGAATTAAAGAGAGGATAGCACGTTGGCAATGCGAGCAAACCAACCCCTTTAATCCCACATTATACAACAAAGAGAAAACAGTGTTACATAAAGATATGATTGACGGAATGACGCTAGATCAGATAATTGATTTAGCATATACAGAATACGAAGAAAGTTTACCAGATAGTGCAAACTTAGAAATAAAAATTGGAAGTGACGATGGCGGCCGCCTTATTGAATTTCATGTCGAAGGTAAGAAAAACGCAGAACAACTTCGAGAAGAATTACCCCCTAAATACAAAAAGATGCGAACAATTGTCATTTATAGATACGAACCAGATCCTAGCTTGGAGGATTTACTATATTGAAAAGATTGATCATATCAGATACCCATATTGGATCTAAATTCTATAAAGAGAAAGAATTATATGATTTTTTGGATACTCAAGAATATGATCAACTTATACTAAACGGGGACATAATTGAATTTCTAAAAATTCCTCGATTTACAGAGGGTTGTATGAAAATTGCTAAAAAAATAGATTTTTCAAAAGAAATAATCTATATTATAGGTAATCATGATGTAGCTCTAAGAAATTTTTCAAACAAAGAAATGTTTGGAATAAAATTCAAAACTGAATATGAATTCGAAGATAATGGTAGAAAATTTAGAATAGAACACGGAGATAAATACGAAAAAGGAATTGTTCATTATAGGACAACAATGAAAATAATTTCTGTTTTTCAAGATTTTTTAGAAAGATATTTAAATATAGATATATCGACCTGGTTCAATAATCTAAAAATAAACAAAAGAAAAATAAAAAAATTATGGGATATAATTGATTTAAACAACGATGTTGATGTTTTGATCGTTGGACATACCCATATTCCAGAAGCCGTGATTTGGATCGATGAGAATGAAAAAATAAAAACATATGTCAATACAGGAGATTGGGTTTCTCATGCAACTTATGTTGAAATAAATAATGGAGTTGTAAGATTGAGAAATTTTTTAAAAAAACAAAATATAGAATAGTTACTATTGACTGAGAGGTTGAGATGGTTGTTTTTGTTTTTTTGTGGTTTATTGGATTTTTTTTCACCTCTCTTATGTTTTATTTGAATCATAGATTCGTTGGCCATGGTAAACTGGGTAAGTGGCCTCTTCTAAAATACATAAGAAAAATGCATATGATTCATCATAAGAACGATTATAATGAAGAAAGAAACAATTATTTGAGGCTACCAGCATGGTCGAAACTTTTATTTTTTATAACATTTCTGATGATTTCTATGATTTCTTTATCATTTGCGTGTGGGTACTTATGTTATGTATTTTATTACGAATGGTTGCATTACAAAATGCACAACGATGATCATACGGGCTGGTGCTCCAAGCATCATTTCATCCACCACAGAGAATCTGCAAAACATAATTTTTCAGGCACGATGCCTTTTATAGATAAATTATTTGGAACTTATTATAAAAAAAACTTGACAACAAGATAATGTCATGATATATTATTATTATGATGGAAAAGAAAGGGCTTATAGCTCAGTTGGTCAGAGCACCCGGCTCATACCCGGATTGTCCCAGGTTCGAGTCCTGGTAAGCCCACCAAATAGGAGAATGAATGTCTAGAATACAGAAACTAAAAATTGCAGAAATACCAGAATCTGCAATTGTAGTATTGAGATATATTGATGGCTCTAATGTAAATCGAGACCATGATTATGAAAACGATGTAATTGAAAGTACGTATATCGCAAATCATTTGAGCGAAATGGTTATCAATCCATGTTTAGAAAATAATAATATTCTAAAAGAAATGAGAGACTGTGGCCTCTTGGATGATTATGAAAAAGGAACATTTGAATTTGAAAGTTATGTAGCAGAAGTTATCAAGGATAACTGGAGAAAATATGGCTGGATAGACGCAGATCTAACAAAGCATGGTTATAAAAAAGGGTATGCAAAAGTTTCTGCTTCCCTGACAACAACTGCATCAAGTATTTATCAGATGGCAGATTTTGAATTGTCAGGGTGGGAAATTATTATTAAAGACTCTTCAGATATTCTATATTTAGGTAGCTAATAAATTTTATAAGCCTCCGTAGCTCAACGGATAGAGCATCGGCCTTCTAAGCCGAGGGTTACACGTTCGAATCGTGTCGGAGGTGCCATTTTGCAAAAAGAGGAAAAAAGTGAAAGATATTTATTGGGCATCATTGCCAACACACATTGTGGGATCAGAGCACGAGAATACAAAACCAGATGATAATAATAAAATTACAACAAAGCATAATAAAATTTATTTTTATTCTGAAGTCTCTCGCGCCAGAAATCTAGAACTAAATTTAGCAATCAAGTCTATGGAAGGAGATTTATTGCATGGCGCACAGCTTTCCGGTGGGGATCCGAGAAAAATTTTCTTGCACATCAATTCATACGGCGGTTCTGTGTTTGCGGGTTTTTCGAGCGTAGATTATATTTTAGGGTGTAAAGTTCCGACAGTATCTGTAATTGATGGCTGTGCTGCATCAGCGGCAACTATTATGAGTGTCACAGCAAATCATAGGCAAATCAACAAGCACGCATATATGCTAATTCACCAATTATCATCTGGAATGTGGGGCAAATATCAAGAACAGAAAGATACTATGGAAAATAATGATAGAATTATGAAAATGATTATTTCTATCTACGAACAGCACACCAAAATTCCCAAAAAAGAATTGGATAAATTACTAAAGCATGATTTATGGTGGGATGCCGAAACATGTCTCAAGTATGGTTTGGTAGATGAAATTGTTTAAAAAAATTTTGAAAAACTACTTAGTATTGGGAGTCGGAGTTATCTTCGGCTCTACAATCGCAACTATAGTGACATATGTGGTATTCTCAATCAGCCACGGTACCCCATCTGCTGCTAAGGTTTTGCAAATTCAAGAATGCCTGGAGGAAAAACTAAATGAGTAGTGAAGAAGAAACAGCCGGCCCCACCATCATGGTTTCCGGTGGATTTGATCCAATTCATGTCGGTCATGTCCGCATGATTAGAGATGCAGCCAAATATGGCGATGTTATCGTTGTCGCCAATTCGGATGAGTGGCTTTTTCGCAAGAAGGGCTTCAATTTTATGGGTTTTAACGAAAGAAAAGAAATCCTTATGGCGATCAAAGGGGTGGTAGATGTTGTCGCGGTAGACGACAATGATGGTACTGTTTGTTCTGCATTATTAAAACATAAGCCCACTTATTTTGCTAACGGCGGTGATAGAACGTCCGATAATACTCCAGAAAAATTAGTCTGTGAAGAGTTGGGAATTAGAATGTTGTGGAACATAGGCGGTCAAAAAATTCAATCATCTTCAGATTTGGTAAAGACGGCGACTTCCCTAAAAGGCGACAAACATAGGGTAGGATAATGGTTAGTTTGATCAAAAATAAATCACCCCTATCAAAAGTAAAAAAAATAGCTTTTCATGTTGGTTTCTGGTCAGTTGTATCTGGAGTTGTTATTATAAATTCTTTGAGCAATGGTATCTATCAAGAAAAAAGGAAAAATGCCTACTTTAACGAATAATTATTATTATGAGGGAAACTAACTGGTTTTTATATGTAGTAAAAGAAACTTTTATTGATGGTGATGATGTTATCAAAGCTGGAGAAAATGGAGTAGGAAGATGCTCTATGAGTCCTGGAATTATGGAAGCTCCCCATGGTATGATGTATGTAATACCTTATGAATTTGTGGCAGAATATCACAAAAAAAGAGGACAAAAAAGGCCCTGTGCAACCTTGATAGCGGATGCTGCCGAAGCATACTTCGGAACACGATTGATAGATAGGAGATAAATTGTTAGAAAAAATAAAGAATAACCTTATTAGAATCTTTAGGGATCCGCTAACTTCTGCGCTTTCAGTTGCTTGGTATGTAATTTGTTTTGGGGCCTCTATTATAATAATTTTGTATGCTACTGCGTTTATAAAATATCACATCACTAATGCTTGGGGCTTGTTGGGTTTATAAATGAAAAATAAGATAAAAGAAGGTACACCGTGTTTTGTTTCTAAAATTGGTCATAATGGATTTTGGTACCCAATCTATGAAGTTCAAGGAATGACAGAATTTACAGAAGAAGTATTGGATGTAAAAATAAAGTCTTGGATATGTGGAAGAAAAGACATGGTAGCAATTGAAGTTTTGGCCAGTAAGATAAAGAATTTATACGGAAATCCTTCTGCCACCACTATCGTTTGGGTCGAAAGAAAAAACATAGAATATCACCCGATAAGTAATCTTTTATCTGACAAACAAACTACTTAAAAATAGATGAGTAATAAGACCTATGTTTTAGATACAAGTGTTTGCTTGACAGAATCATCTTGCTTATATAAGTTTGAAGACAACAATATTGTCATTCCCTTGAAAGTATTAGAAGAGATCGACAATCACAAAAAAAGACAAGATGCTGTAGGCGCTACTGCCAGAAGAATTATCAAGATATTTGATTCCTTAAGAGAAAAAGGTAATCTTCAGAAAGGTGTCACCCTAAGAGAAGAGGGTAAAGCAACATTGAGGGTAGCTCCAGCAAATCTTGATTTACTTCCAGAGGATCTGGATAGAAAAGTTGCAGATCACGTAATTATTTCAACAGCACTATCTGAACATATATGTAATCCAGGCAGAGAAACAATTATGGTTTCTCGTGATATCAATATGAGAGTGATATGTGACAGTTTGAGTCTAAAATCTGCTGACTATAATTCAGATAAAGTAATAAAAGATCATTCTAATTTATATAACGGCTTTGCTACTATTATTGTTGATGACGAATATATTGATCGCTTTTATTCCGGAGAGGACTTATTTTTGCATTCTATGGAACTAGAAGAAGATATTGAAGTTTTTTATAATCAAATGCTGATGCTAGTATCTTCATCTAACGAAAAAAAAGCTGCTCTTTCGAGGTATCAGGGACCCAGAGCACCACTTAGGCAATTATATACAGCTGATAAGAAAGGTCTTTGGGGGGTAAAATCTAGAAACAAGGAGCAAGCATTTGCTTTCGATTTGCTGATGGACCCAACTGTCCCATTTGTTAGTTTAGTCGGAAAAGCAGGTAGCGGCAAAACACTTCTAGCCATCGCCGCCGGTATATCGCAAGTTATAAATGATCCATTTCAAAGCCAAACAGAGAGTCCGTATAAGAAGTTGGTAATCTCAAGACCAGTTATGCCAATGGGTAAAGATATTGGTTTTCTTCCGGGTACTCTAGAAGAAAAGATGCATCCATGGCTTATGCCAATTCAAGATAATCTTCAATATATTATGGGTAGCGATAAACTAACTATTGAAGAGTATGTAGAGAAGGGTATCATAGAGATTGAAGCTTTGACATATATTCGAGGTAGATCTATTTCTAATGCATTTATTATCATCGATGAGGCTCAAAATTTATCCATGCACGAAATCAAGACAATTATGACGAGAGTTGGAGAAGGTACTAAGATTGTTTTGACTGGGGATGTTGAGCAAATTGATAACATTTATGTCGACGAAACATCGACAGGCTTGGTACATGCAGTAGAGAAATTCAAAACATCAGAATTGTCAGGTCATATTACGCTGAAAAAAGGCGAACGTTCCGCCATAGCAACCTTGGCTGCAAAAATATTATAATATTTGCTTGACAAATACAATAATATAGGTTATAATTATAATATCAAGGAGAATATTATAAATGTTTAACGAAAGAGAACTATTGGAAAAGAAATTGACTGAATCTGAAGATACAGAAAGTGAACTGAAAACTCACATTATCAATTATGTTGGTCAAAAATTGAAACCCGAAGGGGGACTAATCAATGTAGAAATGGTAATTTCCGTACTAGCAAGTGAATTTCCAGATATCGTTCTGGCACTAGCAGAGGAAAATTTTATTAGAGGCTATACTCAAGGACTTCATGATGCAGACAATCCACCAGTGATGCCTCAAGGTACACCTGAAAATGGCGAATGATTTTATAACGGACTATTTAAAAGAGTCTCTAAGAAGATCTAAAGATCAGCAGAGGGAGTATAATTTGGCCGGTAAAATAAATCTCTACATCAAAGATCCTCTGACCAGAGAAGTGGATGTTCGAAATGTTATGGAAAAAATAAGTTCTACTGTACCTCCTCATCTTTTGGGCGAAATAGATGCAATTTTTGTTGGCATGTTTGATGAATTCGAAGAGATGCAAACCAACGCGATGTTCAAAGATGGTGCAATTTATCTAAGTAATGACCAAGATGACGAACAGGATATGGTAGATGATATTATCCATGAAATCGCCCACTCTATAGAGTTGCCCTATGGGCACATAATTTATGGAGATGGAAGAATTCAAGATGAATTTTTAGCAAAAAGAAAAAAGTTATTTGAAATTCTAAAAGAAGAAAAACTAAATCCAAACAAGAAACTGTTTATGGATCCAGAATATTCGAAAGAATTAGATTTTTATTTATATGAAGATGTGGGTTATGATAGGCTGAACTTTATTTGCTCTTCTTATGGTCTTTTTACTTCTGCATATTCTGCCACTTCTTTGAGGGAATATTTTGCAAATGGTTTTGAATATTTCTTTTTGGACGACAGACAATATATGTCAAAAATATGTCCACAACTTTACAAAAAAATAGAGGAAATATATGATGATCAATGAAGAATGGGTAAAAATTGAAAAAAAAGGGGGCAAGTTATTTGTAGAAATTTCACTTCCCTTATATACAATTCAAAACAAGGTAGTTAAGACAAAATATACAACTTCTCACATAAGGTCTTATGTAGAATCTTTAGGTCATAAAATTATCGGATGTTCAGAAGATCCGTATTCTGTTCACAATTCTTTACCTTCACAAAGAACTAAAACATGGGTGTTTGATCTAAAAACAAGACAACAAAATAAATCTAATTCCAAAAGAAAAAATCAACAAAAAAGTAAAAAATCGCTTGACAAAAGTTCTGAAAGTGTTATAATGAATATAGAGAAAAAAGATTCTTTTTCAAAAAACACAAATCGCGATTGATTTACTGAGGAATAATTGGCTCACATTTCATTTTCAGAACTCAAAAATTGGAACTTTTGCCCTTTTTATCACAAACTAACATACATAGATAAATTGAAAGGATTTACTGGAAATGAATATACGGCTTTTGGTACAGCAATTCATGATATTGCTGAAAAGAAAATTCTTCAAGAAAAATTTGAACCTGAAGAGATGTTTGTCAAAAGGTTTGAAGAATGTTTGCAGGAGCTAGATAAGGATTTAGTATATAGAGAAGATCCTGAAAAAATGGCAATCCAGGCTTTAGGAATCATACCGGAAATCGAACCGGCTATTAAAGAATATTTTTCTGATGGATATGAGGTTATTTCTACAGAAGAGCCAATCATGGAACCAATCGACGGGTATGATTACAATTTCAAAGGATATATTGACGCAGCTGTCAAGACTCCTGATGGCAAGTATCACATCATTGACTGGAAATCTTGTTCTTGGGGGTGGGATGCAAGACGTAGATCTGACCCTATGGTGACATATCAACTAACTTTTTATAAAATATTTTTTGCCAAAAAGCACGGAATTGAACTTTCTCAAATAGAAACACACTTTGCTCTATTGAAAAGAACAGCGAAAAAAAATAGAGTTGAGTTTTTTAGAGTAACTAGTGGTAACAAAAAACAAAGTAATGCAATGGAATTATTGAAAAAAGCAATTTACAATATAAAAAAGAAAAATTTTATCAAAGACAAAAGGTCTTGTGCAAAGTGTGAATTTTGCAAGACCCCTGAATGTCCATAAGAGGTATAAATGACAGACAAAAAAAAGATTTTCGTAATCTCTGACCACCCTCTTGCTCCGTCTGGGGTAGGTACTCAAACAAAATACGTTATCGAAGCCCTTCTAAATACAGGAAGATATAAGGTGGTTTGTTTAGGTGGAGCAGTGAAGCATAAAGACTACAAGCCACAAAAAGTAGAAGGATGGGGAGATGATTGGGTTATTTATCCAGTCAAAGGCTACGGAACTCAAGAGATGGTAAGGTCAGCTCTTTTCAACGAAAAGCCAGATATCCTTTGGTTTATGACGGACCCTAGATTTTATGGTTGGTTGTGGTCTATTGAAAATGAGGTAAGAAAACATATTCCAATGGTATATTACCATGTTTGGGATAATTATCCTTATCCAAAATATAATAAGCAAAACTATGCATCTACGGATGTAATTGCTTCTATTTCAAAGGTAACACACGATATTGTAAATAATGTAGCGCCAGAAGTAGAAAATCATTATGTTCCTCATGCTGTGGATACCTCTATTTTTCATCCTTTTCCCGAAGAAGATATTGAAAAACTAAAATTGCAAAACTTCAATATTGATGATGATAGGGTAATTTTCTTCTGGAATAATAGAAATGCTAGGCGTAAAATGAGCGGCTCCCTGATCTATTGGTTCAACGAATTTGCAGAAAAAGTAGGCCCGGAAAATGTAAAGCTAGTTATGCATACCGACCCAAAAGATCCGAACGGGCAAGATCTAGGAGTAATCTTGGATAACCTTGGGGCCACTGATGGTCGCATTGTCTTATCTACTAAGAAAATTTCTCCTCAAGCACTAGCAGCAATGTACAATATGGCAGACTGTACAATCAATATTTCCGATGCAGAAGGCTTTGGTTTGGCAACTTTGGAGTCCTTATCTTGTCAAACTCCAATTATTGTAAACATGACAGGGGGTCTACAGGAGCAAGTCACAGACGGAGAAGAGTGGTTTGGTATTGGTATCGAACCATCTTCCAAGGCAGTAATTGGATCACAAAACGTCCCTTACATCTATGAAGATAGAATCTCTAAAGAAGATTTCATTAGTTCTTTGACAAAATTTTATGAAATGTCGAAAGAAGAAAGAAAGGTTCTTGGAATGAAAGGCCGAAATCATGTTGCAAAAAACTATAACTTTGAAAATTTCAAAAAGCAATGGATTGAGCTAATCGACTCTGTTGTTGAAAATCACGGGTCTTGGGAAACGAGACAAAATTATAAGCCTTGGGCTTTTATGGAGATCACAAAATGAAAAAAAAGGTAATTCTAAAAGGGCCTGTATTATCACAATCTGGATATGGAGAGCAAGCAAGATTTGCTCTTCGTGCTTTGAGAACAAGGGAGGATATTTTTGATATCTATATTGTACCAACAGCGTGGGGTCAAACTGGCTGGGTAAGTGAGGTATCAGAAGAAAGATTGTGGGTAGATAACAAAATCAAAGAAACTCATATCTACATCAATAGTGGAGGAAAATTTGATATTTCTGTGCAGGTAACTATTCCAAACGAATGGGAAAATCTTGCAACAGTAAATGTTGGATATACTGCCGGAATTGAAACTACAAAGGTGGCCCCAATTTGGCTGCAAAAAGCTAATCAAATGGATAATATTATCGTAGTATCCAATCACTCTAAGGAAGTTTACGAAAACACAGTATATCAAGGAAAAAATAAAAACACTGGTCAAATTGTAGATATCTTGTGTACTACTCCAATTGACGTTGTAAATTATCCAGTAAAAGACTTCAAAAAAGAAAAAATGGATCTGAATCTTGAATATGATTTTAATTATCTGGCCATTTCTCAATGGGGTCCAAGAAAGAATTTCGATAACCTCATCAAATGGTTTTTGGAGGAAAATTTTGATCAAGAGGTTGGTTTAGTTCTAAAGACATCCTTTAGGAATAATAGTATTATTGACAGAGAGCACACCCGTAAAAGATTAGAAGCCTTACTTGAGGCTCATGGTGGTGAAAATCGAAAATGCAAATTGTACCTTGTTCACGGCGACTTGACGCCCGAAGAGCTAACCGGTTTATATCAACATAAAAAAATCAAAGCTCTTATTTCAACTACACACGGAGAAGGGTACGGTCTTCCGCTTTTCGAAGCGGCGTATAATGGATTGCCAGTAATTGTTCACGGGTGGTCTGGCCAAAAAGACTTTTTGTATGTTCCGGATCCTCGTCGAGAGGGTAAAAATAAGCCAATGTTCGCATCCGTAGAATATGAACTAAAAAATGTACAACCAGCAGCTATGTGGGAAGGGGTAATTCAGCATGATTCGCAGTGGGCTTTTCCGAAAGAAGCTTCTTTCAAACGCCGACTTAGAGAAGTTAGAAGTGAATATAGTAGATTCAAAAAGAATGCTAAAAAGCTTCAAACATATTTGATCAACAATTTTACAGAAGAAAAGCTTTATTCAGAATTTTGTGAATTAGTTACAAAAACAAAAAAAGGAATTGAAGAAGACCAATATATCGGGTCTGTTCTTAGGGACACGGTAGTTTCAAGTCTAATTTAGGAAAAAGAAATGGATCTAGGTATAATTCAGATAACTAATAAAAATACTAAAAGAGAAGATCTTATGATTAGTGAGATCATTCCGAAATGTATTGAAATAACAGGCGGAAAATACACTCTGGTATCTCCAGAGAATAAAAACCTGGAAGAAGAAGTAACAAAAAGAGGTGGAACTTTTTCTCTATATACGGCATGGGACAAGGATATGTCTAGAAAATGGAGACAGGGCATCCAATCAAGAAAAGAAGAGTGGGTAGCCTTTTTTGCCGATGATATCCTGCCAGACGAAAACTGGTTATCGGAGATGTCTCTATTCTTAGAAAAAAAAATACCGGGTCAATATGGATTTAGACTAACAGACGAAAATGGCAAAAGGCATGAGTTTGGAGAAGATTGGATGCAGTTCCCAAATAGAATGTTAAACCTCTCTCACAGGCCTCTAGCCTACGATATAACTACAGGAGAGATAGAACAGTCTCCCACGTCATATGTAGCAAATTGTGTAGTCCATAAAGATGTTTTAGAGATGATAGAACCATTTGGAATTTACGGAGCAGCCCCAGATGTCTCGTGGAGTTTCGCAATTAGGAGCTGTGGCTTCCAAATAGGGTTCAATCCGATTGCCAGAGCTTATCATCTTGGAGATAGGAGTGATAATAGAAAATGATACACGATACAGCCAATGTTTATAATTCTGCTGAAATTGGAGAAGGTACAAAAATTGGTGCCTTTGCTGAAATTGGTAAAGATGTAATTATTGGAAAAAATTGCTCTATTGGATGTGGAGCCTTTATTCCTGAAAATGTAATTGTTGAAGATAATGTATTTATCGGACCTCATGTCGTTTTTACAAATGATAAGTATGCCCCCTCTCGCGGAGCGTGGAGGCAAGAACCTCCAACAGTGGTCGGCTCCGGTTCTTCGATTGGTGCAAATGCTACAATTTTGCCTAACTTGGTGATTGGAAAAGATTGTAAAATTGGCGCAGGAAGTGTCGTAACAAAATCTCTAGAAGACAAGTCGGTAGCTTTTGGCAATCCAGCGAGGGTAGTATGATTAGGGCAACAGTAGGACTTCCTATGTATAGGAGTAAAAATATTGCAGAGTTATCTCTAGAAAGCCTGTGTGCACAAAAAAATATTGATTTCGAGTGGGAGTTGTTGATTATCGAAGAAGAAGAGGATTCATTAGGTAAGGAAAATATTAGTTCTTTTTCTAAAAGACTTTCAGATGTTGGATGTACAAAGATAGAATATTTTAGTATCAAGGGCTGGATTCCCCTTTCTATGAAATGGTATCATCTATCTCAAAATGCTTCTAATACTAGCGAATGTTTTCTCTTGAAGGCCGCCGATTGTTATTCGCAGCCATATAGATTGAAAGAAACGTATGATATCTTTTCGAAAAATGAGGGTATCGACTGGGTACAGGCAAAGAAAGGATATTTTTATGATATTGCTTCCGAATCAGTTTCAAGATTTAATCATGATCTCTGTTTCACCATGACAGCCGGCGGAAGAAGATCTCACCCCTGTGCTCTCAATATGGCAATTAGGACAAATTTATTAAAAAGAATACCACCAACAAAGGTAAGAAGAGGTGTCGATGGCCATATTTATTCAGAACTGCAATTAATCAAGGGAGAGCCTTTGAACGTGGGCTGGTTAGAATCAGATAATTGGAAATTGGGATTGGATACACATGGTTTGAATAATATTTCTCGCCTTCGTGGTAGAATGATCGTCAAAAATAAACCACCATTTGAGGAAACAACAGCCACTATATCAGATATTGTCCCTAGTCAGATTCAAGATTTCTTAAATAAACTTAGAGTTGATGCTCTTGAGCATAAGTATAAAATTTAGTTTTTTTGGAGAGAGGAATGACTAGAGAAAAAGATAAAAACTGCTATAATGAAATTTATAAATCTGGTGGCTACGGAGGTGCATATTTAAAAAAAGCAAAAAATGTACCAATTTATAGTACTTTATGGGAGAAAGTTGCAAATTTAGTATCAAATTCTGGATATTCAAAAGTGATTGATTTCGGCTGCGGCCCAGGACAATTTGCGGAAATCATGAATTCTATAGATTCCGATGTAAAGTATGTTGGTTATGATTTTTCTGATGTAGCAATCGCGCGCGCCCAATCAAAAAAAATTTCAAATTGTGAGTTTTCGGTAAGAGATTTATATAAATATTCCTTAGATGAGGGTATTGAGGAAAATCACGCATATGTGTGTTTGGAAGTCCTGGAGCATTTAGAGGGGGACCTATCTTTATTAGAAAAAATTCCAAAGGGAAAAACTTTATTTTTTAGCGTCCCGAATTATGATAGTACCGGTCACGTTAGGGTTTTCAAAAATCAAAAAGAAGTAACAGATAGATATGGTCATATGTTCGAGCTGGAACATCAGAAAACTATTTCATGGAATAATTCAAAAAATAAAATTTTTATTTATAGTGCAATAAAAAGATGAAAATCTTGAGCGTAATAGGGACTCGCCCACAATACATAAAAATAAAACCAGTTTATGATTATTGTCTTCTCAATAAAATTGAACACAAAATCATAGATACTATGCAACACTATTCAAACAACGTCTCAAAAAATATTATACAAGACCTTGAAATGAACATAGATTATTCCTTATCACCAGATACTAGGGGAGAAATTCCCTTTATATCAAGTTGTTTATTATCTTTGGAGAATTTATTTTCAAAAGAAAAGCCAGATTATGTATTGGTTTATGGAGATACTAATTCTACTTTTTGTGCATCATTTGTTTGCTATAAAATGAGAATTCCTGTCGGTCACGTCGAGGCAGGTCTACGATGCAACGATAAGAAAGTTCCTGAAGAGATAAACAGAATTTTTTCTGATATTATTTCTGATTTAAAGTTTTGTCCTTCTGTGGAGGCAATGAACAATTTTCCGGACGGCATATATAATGGAGATCTTGAATACGAACTATTGAATAAAATAAATCCAGAAATAACTATTTCAAATCACGCTGTCATGACGATTCATAGACAATCTAATACGAATATTGAAAAAATGTCAAAAATTTTATCTTTTTGTGAAAAGCTACCGAATAAAATAGAATTTTATGTACATCACAGAACAAAGCCAATTCTGAAAAACTTGACTATTCCCGACAATATTATTCTAAAAGATTCGTGTAACTATTCCACTATGGTAGATCGTCTGTCTTCTTGTAGGTATGTAATAACTGATTCCGGAGGAATTCAAAAAACAGTCCCTTTTTTTGGTAAAAAGGCGTTAGTTGTGAGAGATGAAATAGAGTGGAAGAAGACAGAACAAAAAAATTATGTAAAGAAGTGTACTTTTGAACAAGAAAACATAGAATGGCTATTGACACAGGACCTGAAACGTGATAAACTATTTTATATGAGTGGGAATAGTAGTCCTTCTGAAATTATTTTTAATTCAATAGAGAGACTATTTATATCGAAATAGGAGATAAAATGATTCCTTTATTTGATTTATCTAGAGTGGTAAGTCCTTATAAAAGCGAACTAGAAAAGAGCATAAGTGACTGTATTTCAACAGCACGATTCATCAATGGACCCAGTGTTCTTGAATTTGAAAATAATCTAAAAAAATATTTAGGATCCAAGAACGTCATGGGCGTATCTAGCGGTACGGATGCTCTTTTGACAATTTTTATGTCCCTAGGCTTGAGTCCGGGTGATGAGGTTTTAGTTACGCCGTTTACTTTTGTAGCTTCCGCTACCAGTATTGCAAGAGCTGGCTTATCTCCTGTTCTAGTTGATTTAGGTGAAGATTCTTTTCATCCAACTATTGAACAGTATGAGAAAAATATTACTTCCAAGACAAAGGCAATCCTGTGTGTTCATTTATTTGGAGAACCAAATGATTTATTGGAATTGAGAAAATTTTGTGACTCTAAAAATCTACTTTTGATAGAGGATTGTGCCCAATCTCTTGGCTCAACTTGGAATTCTAAAAAAGTAGGAACTTATGGAGACGCAGCTGCTTTCTCATTCTTCCCAGCAAAAAATCTTGGATGCTTCGGCGATGGTGGCGCAATTTGCACTGATAACGAAGATATTTTTGAAACTGCCAAAATTGTAAAGTCTCACGGGGCAAAAGAAAAATACAATACAATTATGATGGGTGGCAATTTTAGATTAGATACTATTCAAGCTGGAATATTAAATATTCTTTTACCGCAGCTCGAATGCTGGATTGAAAAAAGAACACAAAATGCTAAATACTATACAGATAATTTATCGCACTTAGATAATCTAACATTACCAAAAAACACCCCAGGCCACTCTTGGAACCAATACACTCTAAGGTTAGAGAATAGAGATGATCTAAAGAAGTATTTAGATAACAAGAAAATAGGAAACGCCGTATATTACCCAATTCCATTGCATAGGCAAAGGCTCTTTTATAAAAGCGAGACATTGCCAAATACAGAAAAAAGATGCTCAGAAGTGTTATCCATTCCTATATATCCTGGCCTTACAGAAAAAGAAAGATCCTTAGTTGTGGAGTCGATTTTAGAATTTATGGAGAAAAAATGAAAAGATTTGGACTAATCGGTGCGGCAGGATATATCGCACCAAGACATATGCAAGCTATCAAAGAAACGGGAAACACCCTTGAGGTTGCCTTGGATCTTCATGATTCGGTAGGTATTTTAGACAGGTACCACCCGGATGCATCATTTTTTACTGAAATTGAAAGGTTCGATCGACACATTGATAAGTTGCGCCGGCGAGGCACCGGTCTTGATTATATTTCTATTTGTTCTCCAAATTACTTGCACGATTCTCATATAAGAATGGCTCTTAGGAATGGTTGTGGTGTAGTTTGCGAAAAGCCTACCGTACTAAATCCTGAAAATTTAGAACTTTTAGAAATATTAGAAAAAGAAAACGGGAAAAAAATAAACAACATCTTACAACTAAGACTTCATGAATCGATAATTCGACTAAAAGAAGAAATAGAAAAAGATAAAATTTATGATATTGATTTATCATACATAACATCTAGAGGGTTGTGGTATCATCATTCTTGGAAGGGAGATATTCAAAAATCGGGAGGACTGGCAACTAACATAGGGATTCATTTTTTTGATATGTTGATGTGGATTTTTGGATCCGAATTAGAAAATAAAATATACTTGTCAGAAAGGGACGCAATGTCTGGTTATTTGAGACTAGAGAGGGCAAATGTCAAATGGTTTTTGAGCTGTAATGAAAAATATGTCCCAGAAAAAGAAAGAAAAATGGGACAGAAAACACACAGATCTCTAAAGATTGGAGAAAGTTCTTTTGATTTTAGCAAAGGATTTACAGATTTGCATACGAAAAGTTATGAGCATATTTTGTCTGGCAAAGGTTTCGGAATAGAAGAAACAAAAAAAGCAATCAATTTAGCATCCAAAATAAGAACTTCTGAAATATCAGAGATGGATGACGACATTCATCATTTCTTGGAGAAAAAGTGAAATTAGGAATCATTGGTAACGGATTTGTAGGAGCAGCAATCTACAATGGGCTTAGGGATCATTACGATATTTTTGTCTACGATAAAGATTCATCTAAGTCTTGCAATTCTATGAAAGAAATAAACGAAAAAGCAGATGCAATATTTGTTTGTGTTCCAACCCCCATGAGTCAAGCCGGCGAAATAGATTGTACAATAATCAATGAGACGATCAAAGATTTAGATTCGGAAAAATTATTAATTATAAAATCCACAATTACGCCCGCCGCCGCAAAAACCATTCTAGAGAAAAATGATCACAAAATGGTATTCAATCCAGAATTCCTGACTGAAAGAACTGCCAAAGAAGATTTTCTAAATCCTTCTAGAATTGTTTTGGGCGGAAATGAAAAGGATGTAAAAGAGGTAAAAAGTTTATATGAGAAAGTCTTCCCAGATGTAAAATATATAGAAACAGACCACAAGACAGCATGCTTCATAAAGTATGTCTCAAATTGTTTTTCAGCAGTCAAGATATCTATTATGAATGAATTCCGACAAATGGCAGACAGTGATAATCTAAATTGGCAAGATACTTTGGATGGCATGTTGGCATCCGGATGGGTAAACCCTATGCACACCATGGTGCCAGGACCCGATGGTAGCTTGGGTTTTGGGGGAAAATGTTTTCCCAAAGATATCAATGCCTTTATTAGTTATGCCACCAAAGTAGGAGTAGATCCAAAAGTGTTGCGGTCATCTTGGAAAAAAAATCTAGAAGTTAGAGAAAATAAAGATTGGCTAAAAATCCCCGGTGCTGTTTCTAAAAAATAAAAATAATTCACCTTTATACTTGACAAATAGCTAATAAAGAGTTATAATATAGATATAAAGGAGAAAATTATGAATTTATCTAATCAAGCGCTTGGCGCAGTAATGTTAGCACTACAAAAATCCCTTATGGAACAGTCAGATATTGTGCCAGTATTACAGGGTTTTGTATTTAAAGATACTGATGACGGTCTAGTTGTGGAAAATCCTCCAATTCTAGATTTTGGTCAACAAACCCAAGAAGAAGTAGAAGATGCCGAGGTATAATTACTATTGTGCATCTTGCGATGAATATTTCGAAATTAGACATGGCATGTCGGAGTCTTTAGAAGTGTGCACGGAGTGCGAATCTGAAGATTTCCGGCTTGTTCCATCTATTCCGTCTTACCTAAATAAGACAAACAAAGATGCCGATAAAAAAGTCGGGTCTGTTGTGGAAGAATATATAAAGAAAAATAAAAAATCAATTTCTGAAGAAAAAAAGAAATTGAGACAAAAGGATTATAAAGTATGAGCTGGGCACTGATTTCTATAGTCTTATCTTTGGCTTTACTTGTTAGTATTGTGGCTAATCTGGCTACAACTTGGTATGTCATAAATCTATTGAGGCAAGTAAGATATTATGACGAAGAATTGACAGAAAATATTACTGTTATCAATAACTTTACAAACCATCTGAAATCTGTATATGAATTGGAAACATTCTATGGTGATGAAACTCTTCGTCACCTATTGAGACATGCACAGGATTTGACATCCGTGTTTGATCAATATAATCTATATTCTGATATGGACTTGGCAGAGGAAACAGAAAATGACAACACAGCAAGAAATTAAGCCAAAAAAACGCAGAAGAAGAATCAGAAGAAGTAAAAATTCTAGAAAATATTTTACTCAAGAACATGAAGACGCAATTATTGAATATAACAACTCCACAGATCTGGATAGAAGAGAAGAGTTGTATAGAACAATGATTCAGCCAACCTTTAGCGAAATGGTAGATAAGATCGTTTTTACATATAGATTTACGACTTTACCAAACATTGACACACTTAGAGAAGATTGTAAAGTCTGGCTAACAACAGTCATTGAGAAGTTCAATCCAGATAAGGGGTCGAAAGCTTTTTCTTATTTTTCTGTTATTACGAAAAATTGGTTCATTCAGAAAGTAAAGAAAAACAAAAGAAGCAGACAGAGAGAAATAGAATTTCAAGACTTATCTAAAGAAATGGAACTGAAATATGTTGCAGTAGAAATGGAATACGATGATCTTCGAGAGAAGGATGAATTTTGGAAACACCTGTGGTCAGAAATTGAAGGGTGGGACAAAATGAAGCTTCGAGAAAATGAAAAGAAAGTTTTAGAAGCTATAAAAATTCTATTAAGTTCTCCAGATGAGATAGAAATTTTTAATAAGAAAGCTATTTATTTGTACATAAGAGAAATTACCGGATTGAATACAAAACAAATTGTAAATTGTTTGAATAAGATGAGGAACCGGTATAAAATTTTCAAAACCAAGTGGGACCGTGGCGATTTATGAAAAAACTTGATAAGTACATTGACGAAGCTATCGACAATATAAGAAATGACAGAGATGTCACTCGTCGTTTATTGGACGATGTAATGATCTATCTAAGCAAGAGTGAAGAAAGACATAGAGAAGTTGGCATAACAGCCGCCAAATATGTAGAAACATTACAAAGATCAAATGAGCAATTAGTAAAAGTCGCGACCCTGATACAAAAAAAGGAATCGAAACAAGAGGGCCTTACTGACGATGATAAGGCCGAGATTTTCGATTTACTACAAAAAGGGGGTCCCGTTGACTAATGGCTGGCGACGATAACAACGACGATAATGATGAGTTTTACCCGTCCTTGGGAGTTTTAAATCCCTTGGTAATGCCTACTGATGGTTTTAGGTATTCTAGGTCTATGGAAGGCAAAGGGGTACCCCAAGTCAAGACTGGAGTGGAGTGGGTAGCTGACCAAGGTCAAAATGCTCTCCCTCCTCTACCATGGGAAGCAACAGTCATTGGAATAGAAAAGGCAGAAAAAACTTCTTGGATTCCTAATAGTTGGTACCCAGGTGTTTTTTCAAGAAATTCTCCAAAAGCAGCTATTTGTCATGTCGATATAGTGCACACATTCGTAGCAAAGTTTAAAAGGAAAGAACTAAGAGGACTAGAAGAACAAGAAAGAATAAAATATAATCTAAAACAGTATGATATAATAGCCAGAAATGGAGGAACCTTTACAATACACGTAGATTCTCCGGAAATGGAAGCCGTCGAACTAAAACCTGGAGATCGGGTACAAATAAACTACAAAGATCCGAAAAAATTTACAGGCGGATATGTAAGCAAAGTTTTAAAATTAAACAACGCTAATTTCTTGCCTCCAGAATGGCGAGACCCAGTTCGCAACACCGCGCCCCCTGCTGATCCCAAATCAGCATTCGAAGCCGGAGAACCATCAACCGTAGGAGACCTAACTCCAGCAGAGGATGCAGAGTTTCTAGATGTTCCTCCTGCCGAATTCGAAAATGAACAATTGGATCCCAACATTCCTCAAAATTTTAGACCTTTTCTTCATCCCCTAAATGGAGTAGGAACAATTGCTTCAGCCGCCCCTCTAAGAAATACTAGAACTGGTACTCACGCTGGGGTGGATATCGGTCCAAAGGGCACCCCCATATATGCCATGGCCGATGGATATGTTTCAAGTGCTACGCAGGCCAGCGGCAAAAAGTCGAAAAAATATGTTTCTGATCGCCACCTTCGCTATTTGACAGAAGAAACATTTACGGAAACTTCTGGAGAAAATATTGGAAAGAAGTATGTTTTTAGAGATAGCTCGATGAGTTCGCAAGCCGGCTGGTTTTGCGAGCTTATACATTGGCCAGAAAAAGTTGGAAAACATCCGGTCAACAAGCAAGGATGGAATGCAAATAACGCCAACGGATATGGCAGCAGATATCTTCATATGATGTCTCCTCCTTTAGTCAAGAAAGGGCAAAAGGTCAAGAAAGGGCAACTACTTGGATACGTTGGTGGTACGCCTTTTTTCGCCCCGCACCTCCATTTAGAAGTCGTTTATAAAGGCCTCTATGCGGATCCTACCCCATATATGTATATGGATATTAATGCAATCGCCATGATAGAACACGGCGGACAGGGAGCAGATAAACAATCAGAGGGGTCCGACTTTGGGCTAATTAGAAAAGTCTTTACCTATAATGGCACATCAAAAAAATATAACTATAGAATTGGAAAGTTTGTAACGGGTCAACAATTGGTGTGGCCTAAAAATGGTAATATTAACCCAAACAATCCAGACTCATCTAGACAGTGGTATAAGCCAGTATCAGGAAATCCTCTCTCTAACGAAGAGATGACTTATGTTGCACAACAGGTGGAAAACAGCAACCCAACAGAAGATTCAGAAGGTAAGGATACAGAAAATTCAAAAACTCCAGATATAGGAGATATTCCAAGTCAGCCAAGACCAGAACAAGGAGGCGAATAAATGCCAATCAATTTATCTCTATTGGGTATTTCTAAAAAGCAAGCAGCCACATGGATAACTAACAGTGCAAGAAATTTAGAGAATCTCAACCCATATGTAAAAAGCATTGTAGAAAGTGGAATTTCTGAACTAAATGAGGATCCCTCTACAATAAAAACGGAGAAAAATCTATCACCGAGTGTTCCAGGTTTGAATAGTGCACGATCAGCTGAACCTATTTGTCGATATATCAAAGGGGAAGGAGAAAGGGTGTTCAACAATTCGAATGATGCTTGGATTGTGTTAGGTAGAGATAGAAAAGACAATTTAGCAAGTGGATATGGCGGAGCCGGACATTCAGGAGCAAGCTCGATTGATATAGTATGCGGTCGCGGCGCCTCCGCCGGCGCCGATGATGACTCATATGTTGATCCAAATTTTAAAAGTGATGCAGCCCGTATATATATAAGTCAAAAGTCGGATATTGATGATTACTTATCGCTCGTTGATGGTACAGTTGGGAACTCCAAGGCAAGGTCTGCAATTGGAATGAAAGCAGATTCCATCAGATTAGCAGCCAGACAAGGAATAAAAATTGTTACGAATGCGGATGATACAAATTCGTTTGGTGGGCTTCTGCTAGGAACAAAGGGCATAGATCTAATCGCTGGCAATAATGAGGAAGAATTGCAGCCCATTCCAAAAGGAGACAATACTGTGAGTGCATTGAGAAAAGTCAATGAAAATATAAGTCGCCTAAACGGGATTGTTATGAATTTTATTTTGAACCAAACCGCATTCAATATTGCTCTACAGGCCCACACTCATGCACCCTCTTTTGGTATGGCTCCATCTATAGAATTGCAGCCTGTCGGGGTATTTTCCAATAGTCAGATTATTCAAAACATTCCAAACTTGTGGCTAAACAAGGTAAATACTGAATTTATTTTTCCAATGAACTTTCTATATCCTTTCGGTACGAAATATATTTGCGGGACTAACAGGACAAACTAATGACTGAAAGATGTAAAGAAGAAATCGAAGAAAAAGAAATAGATTGTGCACCCTCTTCTGGCAAGTGCGATAATCCCCCTTCTCCAATGCCAGTTCCAGACTGGCGTAAAACAAAAGATCCTTTCAAAAACGAAAAAGAAGGAAAATATTCCGTAACGATAACGCTGACAGAAGAAATAAAAAATTTAGATGAATTGGATACAAAAAAAGGAGAAGAAATAAAAATCTCCGCTTTGCTGGAGATGCTTGATTTTTATGGAAAAGATGAGAAAAATGTAGGATCCGTATCTTACGATGACATCGATATTGAAAAGCTGTACGTTGACCCTAGAATTCTAGTAAAGCCAAAAGTATTAGTAAGCGTATCATCTCAAATTTTTGACAAAATTCCAGAAAATCTATCCGAACAAGAAGAGGAAGAGAAAGCTCCCTCTGAAGAATCTTCCGATACAGCAGCTAGCGAGAGTAAAGAAAGCGAATCCGCTGATGTGTCTCCAGAAGAAGCACCTATCGCAAATTACGTTATTTTCGAATCTTCAGAAATAACAAAAATGTTCGAAACAGTGGCAGAAAAAATTTCAGAGTTATCTGTAGAAGCTGTGAAATTATCATATCAGGATCCTGGCCAGGTTTTGACGATCAATTTGATAAAAGAAGCACAAAGACTTTTAGGATATAGATCTTCTTTAATTTCTCTTATTGAGAAAAATGGTTACACTTTACAAAATATAGAAAGAGTAAAAATTCAATTCAATTCAGATAGTGTTAGGAGTGTCGAGGTTGGCCCGAAAAGCAATTGCTCAAAAAAACTAGCAAAAGGATTTCAATCTTTCAAAAAAGGACCAGATGTCTCAAGACAACTAACAAACAGCTTAGTATCTAGACTTCCAGATATATATAAAGATTTCAATTCTAGAAGATCTTTGAATTATCAATCTTTTATAAACAAATATATGTCCAATGTTCAATCTTATTCTCAAAATGGATATGTAGATAGGGTTTCTGCACAAGACATTTATCCTTTTAGAAAATATTTTTCAGAACAGTTTGAGACGAAAGTTTTGAAAACACAGTCAGAAGTACAAAGAGAAGAAGAGCTGATGACAGATATGGTAATGATGAAAGATCGATACCAAAATCTAATAAAAGAACAGATATCAGTAAACGATCCTATCTCAAATAGTTTTCCTGATCTTGTAAAATCCACTGGAACCGAATCTGATATTGAGTTTTTTTGGCAAAATGTTGTAAACGGAATGGGAAAGAGGGGAATCTCTTCTTTGGCCAGGGTGGCTCTTAACAAAGCTCAAGAAAATTTAGGAGTAGATCTCAACAATTCCATTATATCAGAAAGCTTTGTTATGAATCTAAATAATGCTGATTTGGCTAACTTTATAAGAAAAATTCCAACTCAAGCAGAATTACAAGAAAACATTAATAAAACTGCCGAAGATATTCTTGTTGGAATAGGCATAGAAGAATATGATATCCCATGGCAAAATGGCTCCCAAAGAGGAAGCTTTTCTAGTACAAATCCTAATTCTGATTCATATAATCGCGAACCCCTTTCAGAGTTTGAAGAGTTGATGAGGTATGGCACCATCGCCACCGGTTATCGTGAGCGTGTTACTCAAGAAGTTTATGATGCATACAGGCAAGCAATTACAGAGAACATGATGCCAGAATCTATCTTGGCAATCGCCGATATAAATTTCGAAGGCCCATCGTTTTATGATGTATTATGCTTGAGAAATAAATTTGGTAAAGTTGATATAGATTTACAACTTCCAAAATTCAATGGGAAAATAGGAATTCCAGAACTTCCTCAAATAAAAGTCCCAGACTTGTTAGCAATTGTCATAGAAAATGCTATTCAAGCTGCTCTAAAGCTAATCTTGAATACCGTTATGATGATTATAGAGAAAATATTGTCAGCTTTGGGTGATGGTGTTTGCGAATCTCCATCTAATTTTGGTATCGAAGACATTCCCGTCTCAAACCTTAGAACGATTATCAAAAACTCAATACCAATTCAGGGAAATGCTCCCGAACTGGTAGACAGTTATATGACAAGCTTTCTTTCGTCTTCTGGTTTTACACCAGATAATTCTCCAAAAACTAGATCAATAGTTGCAGAATTTATTGATGATATCTCTGTTACTTTGACAGAAAACGAACTAATGCTTTTACTAAAAGGTCAACCAACAACAGAAGTTTTGGTACTTGTATCCGAGTTAGCAAAAATGAGAGATAACTTTTTAGCTAACCAATTGACTGATCCGAACAATGTGGCAGACCTATTTTCATCTTTGAGTAATTTTATCCCTCAAGATTTTTTGAATAACCAAACTGATCCAAGCCCGATAAATCCAACAAGTATTGGAATCTGTAGAGATGAAGGCGCCCTCGATAAATTCAGTGCTCTAAGATGCTCGTTGCTGGGTCAGAACAAGGGATTGAAAGAAGAAGACTGCAAAAATCATCTAGATATTCTAAAAGATTTGGCTAAAAATGATGTAGAAGATTTAAATAATATTATACAAAATCTTGACAACATGATCGGCTGCTCTTTGCCTGATATTATCGCAAATCCATCATGTCCGGGAGAAGACACTTCATCTGCACTGTTACCACAAATACCAGACCAAGTAAAGCAAATTCTAAACTCTGCAATGTCTTCTTATTTTGATACTTTAGAGTTGAAAATAATGGAAGAACTAATTGATCATCAAGGTTTTTTGGATATGGTTTTGGTTGATGAATTCGGAGCCGGATTCAAGCAGCACAACAATCTAATAAATGGCCCACTAGGTGCAGAAAGTCCAGAAGATTGGAAATTACTAGGAATATTCTCCTCTCACGCATCACCAGCTTCTGGATCCACAGGCTCCTCTATTCTACGGAATAGTCCCACTGGCTCAATAGGTAATTTTCCGGAAGAGGTGGCTTCACAACTAAAAGAAAATTTGGAAGAAATGGTAGAGAAAAATTACGAAGTTACCCAGAATAATGGATACGATATCTTTACCTATGAATATCCAGAGAATCTAGATGATTATTCTTTTTATCTAGCTGATACAAATTTGAATGGAAAAGAATATATTTTGAAACTGAAAGAGTCCTATAAGCAAGGTGGAAATAAAAAAGTAGATATATTTGAAGAGGAAGCCCTTTATGTAAGAGGAGAAGAAAATATCGATGCAAGTTTGGGCATGTACATCAGTTCTGAATTAGGAGTGGATATAAATTCACCTACTGCCAAAAAAGATTGTATATTTTCTACCATTGTTTCCAATGTACCAAACTCGAAAGAACACGAAGTTTTTATAAAAAGCTTTAGTGATAAGCTATATTTCTATTTTTACAAAAAATATCTAAAAGAAGTAACAAACAAAATAACAGAAGAGGTATCTGGATCGACATCTTTTTCTTTTGGCTATGATCCGGAAGCAAAGCCAAAAAAGATTTGCTTAGATCCGGAACAGTTTGGTGGAACAGAAGAAAATCCACCATATTATTTAGAGCCTCCCGAGAGATATGGCTGGCTAAACATATACGACAAAATAATTCCAGAACAAGATGGCGAAGAGCCACATCGCTCTTCTATTATAAATTTTGAAGAAATTTCTTCTAAGATTGTAGAAAATTCAGAATTGTTTCCCGATGACGAAAGAATATATGTAGACACGCGTAAAATGTTTATTCCACCATTCTACCAGGTTCTTGATAAAAGTTCTAAAGCAATGATGGAGGCTACTCTTCGTGCAACATTTAGGGTGTATATTTTTGATATCATGCTAAAAGGCATCAATATATTTACCAAATTCAAGCCCGATTTTACTGAAAATTTTGACGATGTATTGCTCTCTTATTTGTCAGAAAACATCAAGATGGGCTTGTTGGACGAAAGTAAAACTTTTTATGGCAGAAAAGATGACGCTTATTATTTGGAGTTTTTAGAGCAGACAGTTCAGATATTTGGAAATCTTGTAGATGCCAGTCTTGCTGAACCAACCCTGCAAGAACAAAGCGCGATAGACTACCTTAACCAAGAACAATCTAAATTGGGTGTAATTTGTGAATCTACTAAGAAAGAAAATAAAAAAATCAAGCTTGACTTTCTAAGAAGGGAAGACATTCAAAAAGAAGCTATGGTGATTTTCAAAAGATATATCGCCGAAGAGTTGAAAAAAGTGTCTGCTGCCTTTGAAGAGACTTTAGATTTAGATGCTGAAATAGTTGATGACATCTTTGTTCAAGAGCAGGGCTGGATTCACAATCCTATCGAGCTTGGTCGTGTCGTTGAGGGAATGACACTAATAACGGATGTAGTGGCAGATACAGCATCAGAGATTGATCCTCCTGATTTTAGAAACAACATTTATGGAAATCCTCCTGGGAAATTTGATTTATCAGAATTAGATTATATCCCATTTGTATTGGAGCGATATATAAAAATAGAAGACTACAATGACAAGGAGGCTGAAGATAAAAACATTCCTTCTCGTGTAAGAAATAGAGACAAAAATCTATACGGCGTAGTAAATGCAACTTCGTGGTCGGATTATTTAGATTCTATTTCTGATATTACTTCCGAAAAAGAAGTTAGCGATTTTTGGAAAAGTTGGAAATTTGGAATAAGGATTAGTATCGTACCAACTGGAGATTTTATTGATGGAAAAAATTTCAAAGACATTTTGGTTGATACGCCAGAAGAGATGTGTCAAAGCAGTAAAGCTTACAAGATAGGTAAATATAACTCTCCTTTATTACCGTTTATTAATCACGAGGAGGATATTGAAAATAAATCAATTTCTGAATATCAAAATGGTCAAATAGTTACAGATTTCAACAATAATCAAAAATGTATGTTATTCGATTTTTTTGAAACGCCTCAATATAGATCTATTTTTAAGTATTCTATGTCATTCTCTAGAATTCTGTCCATGATGGGAATTTATACCATAAACGGATTTTTACCTTCTTTTCAGGATGCAGACGCGGCTTACCTTGGCCCCCTAAGAGGCCTAAAGAGTTGGAATAGAAGAACTCTAAAAAAATCAAAAGATTATGCAAGAATAATTTTTGAATCAATTTATAATTCTAGGGATCCAAATTACAAAGACAGGAAATCTCGTCGACCAACGGAATTTTTTAGAAATAATAATAAAATTAGGTTTTCTTCTGTCGATATTGGTCTGAAATGGTTTGAGCGCCAGCTTGAGTTGCCTAGACCATTCGATAAAGATGGTAATCCAAAAGATTTTATAAAAGAAGATTGCTCATAAATAACTAAAACAGGGAAGTAATTTATTTTTTAAGCCTAATTATAGGGAGGAATAAGTATGGCTTCTGGATATTCACCAAAATTACCAATCTCAAGACATGCCGATGATGGGTACTCATTGACTAAAACCTTGGAGCAGGTAGCATCTCAAAATCTAAAGCACCTGTTGTTGACCAATCCCGGAGAAAGAATAATGGATCCAGAATTTGGAGTTGGTTTGAAGAAATTTTTATTCGAAATGAGAACAGAAGAAGTAAATTTTGAAATGAATTCCAGAATAAGAGAGCAGGTATCAAAATACTTGACCTATATCAACATACAAAATATTAGCTTTAATAGCGATATTCGAAATGAAAACCTTGTTGCGGTCTCTATTGTGTATAACATCTTGCCTTCCACAAAGCAAATCATAACAGATTTTTTAGTTTCACTATCGCAATAATAGCCAAATTACTACTTACTATAGAGGAAAACAAATAGATGGCAAAAAGTAAAAAAACATCACCAGTTATTTATACCAGTAGAGAATATACAAGTATTAGAGATGATCTTTTACAATTTGCAAAAAGATATTATCCAGAGTCTTTTCAGGATTTCAACGAGTCTTCTTTCGGGTCTTTGATGATTGATACAGTCGCATACGTGGGAGACATTTTGTCATTCTACCTAGATTACCAAACAAACGAGTCTCTATTGGACACGGCTATTGAATATAATAACGTAGTTAGGCTTAGTAGGCAGTTGGGCTACAAATACCAAGGTAAGCCAACTTCTTCAGGAGTCATTGCACTTTATTGTATCATCCCATCAAACTCTATAGGTTTGGGTCCGAATTCATCATATTTTCCAATTTTGAAAAAAAATACACAACTCAAATCTAAAAATGGAGTTTCTTTTTTGTTGGATGAGGATGTGAGATTTGACAATCCAAACAACGAAATAGTGGCAGCCAGAATTGATCAAACAACCGGCACTCCAACATCATATGCCGTAAAGGCATACGGAAAAGTCATATCTGGTATCTTATCTGAAGAAACAATCATAGTTGGAGAGTTTGAGAGATTTAAGAAAATAGAATTATCTTCAAGAAATATATCCGAAATTTTATCAGTAGTGGACTTGGAAGGAAATGAATACTATGAAGTAGATTACTTGTCCCAAAACGTAATTTATAAAGACGTTACCAATCGCGGTTTAGATAAAGAAGATACACCTTCTATTCTCAAACCATTCGTCGTACCAAGAAGATTTACTGTAGAGCAGACATATGGCAAAACTACTCTACAATTTGGGTATGGCTCTGATTCCGAGCTGGCAGAGCCTTCTATTGCCAACCCAAGTAATGTAGTCCTAAAGAAGCATGGCAAAGAATATATTTCAGATTTTTCTTTTGACCCTTCAAAGCTTTTGAGCACCGATAAATTTGGCGTAGGGCCGGCAAATACTAGGCTAATAGTAAAATACAGAACAAATAACTCTAGAAATACAAATGCAGCCGCAGGAACTCTAAAGACAGTTAGTAATCCTATAATTGAATTCAACAATCCACAAAACTTAAATAACAATACAATAAGAAATGTGCGCTCTTCTATTGAGTGCTATAACGAATCACCAATTACGGGAGACATAACACCAGAAACTTCTGAAGAGCTAAAGATAAGAACAATGGATAACTATGCTGCACAAAATAGAGCAGTGACCACACAAGACTATAAATCAGTTATCTATGCAATGCCACAAAAATTCGGTGCGATAAAGAGATGTCAAGTAGTCAGAGATAGTGACTCTTTCAAAAGAAATATAAATATTTATTTACTATCTCAAGACGAAAAAGGGAAACTAACGACAGCTTCTCAAACTTTGAAAAATAATCTAAAAGTCTGGCTTGGAAACATGAAAATGGTAAATGATACTGTAGATCTAATAGATGGTAAGATTATCAACATAGGTATAAATTTCAAAATCGTTGCAGATAAAAATTCTAATAGATTTGAGATTTTAGATGCCTGTACAGAAGCCTTAAAAAATAAATATATTGAACCATTTGATATGGGTGAGCCAATATATTTGAATGAAATTTATTCGACACTGAATAGGGTAAGAGGAGTTATTGATACTGAAGATGTCGAGATTGTTGTAAAGCGCGGATCTTCTTATTCTACAACAACTTATAGCGTAGCGGAGGGAAAAGTAAACGGTGGAAGAGAACTTATGTCTCCACTAAATGCTGCGTTTGAAATAAAATTCCCAGATTTAGATATAAAAGGTACTATTAAATAATGGCTATTAAAAAGTATTATTCAAATGCAGACAACACTATAACCAGCGCATATCGAACAACTTTAGTTTCTAGAGGTACTGGTTCGAATATGGGACTATCAGATATTCTAGAAACATTTTCAATTTATGGTCAAGAAACCACTAACTCAACAGAATTAGAGAGAATTTTGATAAAATTTCCTGTAAATAAAATATCTCAAGATAGAGCAGCGGGACAGATCCCAGGCGCTGGAAATGTAAAATTTTTCTTAAATATGTATAATGCGCCACATAGGCAGACAACCCCAAGACAAGCTAAATTGGTAATACTTCCAATCTCGCAAGCTTGGCAAGAAGGAACTGGCTTAGATATGGAAGATTATACCGATGTCACAAACGATGGAGACGGATCTAATTGGGTAAATGCTGGAAAAGCAGCTCCGTGGGTCAGGCAAGGGGGCGATTATTTGACCACTCCTGTGTTCTCTCAAACGTTTCCTGTAGGAAATGAAGATTTGCAAGTCGACATTACAAGCTTAGTCGAGGAATGGATTGATGGATCCATCGACAATTACGGTGTGGGAGTACACTTTACATCCAGCCAGGAAGCTTATTTTGACAATTCCCTGGCAGCAGACGACGGACCCCAGTTATATAATCCAGATGGAAGTACGGAAAGTTGGTATACTAAGAAATTTTTCGGGAGAGGTTCTGAATTTTTCTTCAAAAGACCCACAATCGAGGCTGTTTGGGATTCGTCGATTAAGGACGATAGAGGTAACTTCTACGCAAGTTCATCATTATTGCCAGCATCCGACAACACTAGAACTGTTTACTTATATAATACAATAGGCGGTAGATTGAGAAACATCCCGGCAATTGGCACCGGTCAAATAAATTTGAGAATTTTTACGGAAGAATCTGAAGGCACACAGTTGGCGACAGGGCCAATCGTTGGCGGCCACGTTTCTACTGGAATATATTCTGCATCCTTTGCCCTAGACACTACCGCTAGTGTTGTTTATGACAGATGGTTTGATCCAACTTTTACCAATTGTTATTATACAGGATCAATCGAAATCAAGAATCACCAGGTGTCTAATTACAATCTGTATCCAAATTATGTTACAAATTTGACAAATCTTAGACCAATTTATTACACACACGAAACGAATAGATTTAGATTTTACGTCCGCGAGAAAGATTGGAGTCCAACTATTTACACGGCCGCAACTAAAGACAATGATACTTTGATTATCGAAAGCGGCTCATATCAAATTCATAGAGTTATAGATGATCTGGTTGTTGCACCATTTAGTACTGGAAGTAATATTGGGACAGAAATGTCCTTTGATGTCAGTGGTAATTATTTTGATTTCAAAATGGACTTTCTAGCTCCAGGATATTCTTACGGAATCAAAGTGGCATATTATGATGATACCGTAAACAGCTACGTTGAGCAACCCTATATTTGGAAATTTAGAGTAGAAAAAGTATGAGCATTAGAGATTTTTTCAACAAGTCTTATAAAACCCTTTCTTCCGATATATCAACCCTCGGAGAAGAGACGGAATCTACAGGTAACCTCTCAAATAGACTAATTGAGAAATATAGATTTATACCCCCTGTAGATTTTGAAAACCCAGAATCTTTTGCAAAATTCGGATCCGCAAGGAGGTATTACGAAGATTCTATCCAAAGAATATATAATACCTATCCATATGACGGCTCTCTTCAAGAGCGCACCCAATTTTCAAACGAGTCTACATATTTGGACTTATATATTTTAGATAATTTATATCCTAGATCCACAGGTTATGCCATAATTTCTCCAAATGGCTGGGGAACTCAAGTATCTTCTAAGTCTTGGGGCGCCGGCGGAGACGTGATTGGAAAGCCGAGTATTGTAGAGTATATTCAAGTTATCGGCGGCCCACATACTGCTTCTGGTGGGATGACCAATAAGGATCTTGCAGACACGTTTAGTAAATCAAATATTTACGATCCAGCCTTGAACCGCGAATCTAATTTGAAATGCGATTTTGATAGTGGCATAACTATAGAATTTTGGATGAATAAACAGCAGGGATCACTGACAAGTGGGTTATCTGATGTTGAAATGATCGCTCACTTGACAAATGATAATAGTGGTTCAGTTCAGATTTATTTAGATACAAAAACACCGGGCGATGATTTGAAGCGCCGCTTAGCAATTGCCGCAACAACACAGACTCAAGTGGCAATCTTTGAATCAACTCTTACAAATATAGAAATTTTAGATGGAAACTGGCATCATTATGCAATTTCTCTAAAAAATTCTGGAAGTAATCTAGAAGTAAAGACATACTACGATGGAATCTTGCGAGATAGCGACAATGCAGCATTTTTTATAGGCACCGCGCCGCTGTCAGAAGTTACTGGTGCCCTAAAGATGAACGTTGGAGCAAGTAGGGAGTTTTCCTATGACTTAGGAGGGCCAGATTTAGACTTTCCATCTGATGGGTGGTGTAAATTATCCGGATCAATCGATGAATTTAGATATTGGAAGACAAAAAGAACTTCTGAAGATATTGGAAAAAATTGGTTTACCCAATACGGTGGTGGCACGAACCGAGATGCTGCAAATACAGATTTGGGTGTTTATCTGAAATTCAATGAAGGAATCACCGGAAACGACCACATCGATTCTGTTGCTCTTGATTATTCTGGAAGGTTATCCAATGGCGCGTGGGTTGGTTACACATCCGAAGCACGATCAACTGGTTCGGCAATTGATTCGCATTTATCAAGACAAAGCGAATTCCGTGATCCAATTATTTACCCGTCTCACCCAGAAGTAAAAAGTTTGTACGAAGAATTGTCTCAATCTGGTTCTGTTTATGATTTGACCAATAATTCTTCGATATATACCTCAATTCCATCTTGGATTACAGAAGAGGACACAAGAGAAGGAAATTCAGATTTAGAAATCTTAACTCAAATACTTAGTAGCTATTTAGATACCCTCTATCTTCAAATAGAAAATTTACCCCACATCAAAGACAAAGGTTACGATTCTTTGGATGTAAAGCCGTACCCTTTCTTGGATAAGATATTAGAATCTCACGGCTTTATTGCTCCTGAAATTTTTGCAAATGCAGATGTTATTTCACAAATTTTACAAAGAGATGGGGCTAGAAAATATGAATTAGATTTGACAGATATCAAAAACGCGATTTATAAAAACATATATAACAATCTGGAGTATATATACAAATCAAAAGGAACAGAAAAGGCATTTAGAAACTTAGTTCGGTGTTTCGGCGTAGACGAAGAGTTGATTAAGATAAATGTATATGGTGACAATACATCTTATGACTTTAGGGATTCTTATAAATCAACTTCTGAAAGAAAAAAATATGCTGATTTCAACGATCCGGACCGCTTTGATTCTACAGTTTATCAGCAAACTGCAAGTGGTAATCCAAATACCCTATCATATGTTCCGGGTGTTAGCTCCTCATATGCAAGTTATTCATCATTTACGGCAGAAGTAGAAGTAATATTTCCTAAAAAAATAGAAAAAAGAAATAGTGCTTACTTTCCTACTACATTTCTAACTTCTTCTATATTCGGTTTTCACACGGCCGATACTGGCACAGTCGAGTTGACATGGAAAAGTCCAGATTATGATCTGCAAGTCTATGCTATTAGGTTTGAGAAAGAATCAAAAGACGTGTACTTTAGTTTACAGAACACCGATGGAACCATAAATCTAACTACAGACATATATAAAGACGTTTATGATAATCAAAAGTGGAATTTTGCTGTTAGGCTTAGTCCAGAAAAGTCTCCGCACTCCGATTTACCTTCTGGATCATCAGATACGAACTATCTTTTAGAATTTAGCGGAATAAACTCTGAAATTGATTATGTTTCGGGAGAATTCAAGTTATCTGCCAGTATAAACCCGATTACTGGGAGCGCCCTCCTCGGAGAAGCTAAAAGAATGTACTTAGGTGCGCACAGAGCCAACTTTACCGGCTCCACTTTGGCATTTTCTGATGCTAAAATAAGTTCTCTAAGGTACTGGGCAAGCTATCTGGACGATGATGTCCTATCATCACACGCTAGAGATCCGTCCAACGTTGGTGTGGCCGCCCCATATGCAAGTACGTATTTGATGCAAACTAGTTTGCAAAATATTATAGTCCCTCAAATAGAGACTTTGGCCCTAAATTGGGATTTCTCTTCGGTTACTTCTTCTGATGGGGGCTTGTCGGGTATCCCATTTGTTTCCGATGCGGGATACCTAGTTCAAGATGTTTCTTCTGGTTCGCTAGACACTATCGATCGATATAAGTGGCTTGGGGATGTAGTAAATCACCAATTGACCGGTCGAGGAGACTTTTATTTAGCAAATGATAGCAAAGTTACAGACGCTAGGTATGTTTATAGCGGAAAGCAAGCACTACCAGAAGTTATTCAGGCTTCGGATACAATAAATTCTCTGGGAGAGAGTGATCTGGCGTTCACTAGGGACACCAGACCAGCAAGACACTTCTTCGCAATAGAAAAAAGCATGTATCAAGCAATTTCGGAAGACATGGTCAATATGTTTTCCACCATTGTTGACTTCAATACACTGGTGGGGGAACCTGTCAACAGATATAGGGGAGAATATAAATATTTACAAAAACTAAGGCAACTTTATTTTGAAAAAGTGGAGAATGAGCCAGATTTAGAGAAATTTATTAGCTTTTATTCCTGGATTGATCAATCTCTAGGTAAAATGTTGCAAACTCTCATACCAGCTTCGGCAGAATTCTCTGAAGACATTAGGAATATGGTAGAAAGTCACATTCTAGAAAGAAATAAATATAGATCAAAGTTTCCAACTCTAGAATTTACAGCCAGAGATCCAGAGGCCGGCCTAATTGGAATAAATAAACATTTATACGACTGGAAAACAGGTCATTCTCCTGTAAATGGCCAAGAAAATGAAAACTGCTATTGGTGGAAAGCTCGCGCAGAAAGAAACAATCCAGAAATAACATCCGGGAATGCCACAGTTGATTCAAACAGGCAATCTTATCTAAATGCAACGATTAGTGCGCTAAATCGCTCATATACTACCCCTCTTAGGCTAAATATTGCCCAACAAAGGACCATTCATGGTGGAAATAACATGGATTCCAAAAAGTCGGTAGATATTACACGATCAAAAATAAAATTTGGCACCTCTGATGGTGTAGAGATAGCAAATCTTTCCCCTTTGCCAGATTGCACAGACGAATCTTTAGAAAAAGTAATAATAAACGGTGCCATGAAGTCAAATCCAGCCGAAGAATATCTAAATTCTTCAGCACAGAGATACTTTCCATACACATTTTACTTCTCTTCTATGGGACTGGAGCTGAATAACTTACATAGAGACGCATATGGCCCAGATATGGAAACCCCAATGCAGTCTCCGTTTACAAATGCGCACGTCGGAGGCCTTCAATCTAGGCACGTACCTTTGAATCAGGGAGCGGATACTAAATCTACAAGACCAGAAGCGTGGGATTTGCAATTTCTAACAATTGTTCACCCTGCATCGGACAATCCCAGGGCACCATACTACCGAGATGAAACCGCAAAAAGGCCGCTAAACATCAAAAACATCAAAGGACCAGCCGGAAATTACCAATACGACTATCAAGCGATTATGACATCCGGGAGATCCGTAAATAATAGGGCTTTTGTCAAGTCAGAAGGCTTTTCTTTGATAGACCCAATCAGTGATGTTTCTTCATCTTGGGTTCCAGATATGGCAACCGAACTCGGCCCAGAAATAGACAGGCTCGGCACTTGGGGATCAAACAAATATATCATTGTGGAGAGATTTTCTGCCCCCGGTGGCCCAGATACGATGGGTGATGCCAACGGCGGCCCCGGATTAGACAAATACGCAGCAGAAATGTCTCCAAATAATGATCTGAATTATAGAAACTCTTTCGTCAGAGATGTTTTACAGAGCCTACACACCAGTCATGTAAACAAGTTTGGATATTTTTCCGATTCACAGGACATTCCAGGTGCAGAAGCTTCTGAAGTCAACCCTCTAAACTACGAAGGTACTGGTTCAATTTATAAAACTAATAGAAATACTAGATATTCTTATCGCCTAAGTGGTACAGTTGCGGTCAAAACGCCCCAATATGATAACTGGTACGTTCAGCACCCAATCCCGCAAAGCGATTTTCAGTATGCTTGGATCACTGCATCATATGTATCTAGTCCTTATTGTGGATATTTACCTCCAGATGGAGCACCATATAGTAGTTCACTAGGTTTGATACCTGCTATCACTTTCGGCCCTATTACTTCATCTTATTCGTGGGAGATTTGGCCAACATGGAAGCAAATAAGAACCGGAGAGGAACTTCAAGCGAGACAAATAAGAGAAAACAATCAAATAGTGTATAACCCTCCAGGGAAAACTTTCAAAAATTCTTCAGGAATAACGATTATTCCTAAATTATCTCCAAACTACAAGACTTTTGATGAACCTTGTGTGGTATCTAAGTATAGACCTGTAAATCAGGTCTTGAATGATTCTAAATTTATACTAAGTGCGACAAAAATTTCTGTAAAAAGCAGTTATGGAAATAATTTATCTTTCTTTTCAAATGAGGAGCTGAACATGGATTTGAATGTTAAGCCTCCTGAAAGATTAGCTTATGATAGTATAAAGGACAATTATCTTGAAACCGAACTAATTATTAATCCAGAGCTAGAACAAGGTGGAATTACTGCAACCAAATTGGTGGCACCACTTTTAGATAGCGTAAAGTATGAGGAAATTGTTTTCCCAGCTTCCTCAAACACTTATAAAAAGAGAAATAGAGAAAGAGAAGGTTATCAAAATGATTTTTGGAGAAACAGTAGAAGCGCAAGAAGTGCTCTTGGAAAAACTAAGTTCGGAGGCTAAAAATGCCTAATTCTCAAGGTATTAATATGTCCCAGAGCGCCTGGGCCATGGATGCAGTCGAAGAGTTTGAAACTTCGCCAATCTATACGGCAATGAATGCAGACTCTGGCTCGGCTGGCGAACTTCAAAATGATTATACCATTGTTCATGCAAACGAAAGATATGAAAATGATTATGCGCTTTCTTGTAGTAATTATGGGATTACTTGGACAATTTTTCATCCGGCATATAACCCTCCGGCATTTTCTGAAGGAACAGGAGTGCAAATAGGGTATTCCAGCAGTCTTTCTACGGCATCATTGCCAGCAGGAAATTATAAATTGAGTTCTGATTGGGGTTCGGTATTGAACCCAGATGACGGATTTACTTTATCGATTTGGATAAATGAAAAGGCTATTCCCCCATCTGCATCTCCACCATCTCCACCACCAGCAGGACCTGGAGGTACAGGTCGTTTTCCTTTTGTTGTTGATTGGCCACTTTTTCACTTTGGCACAACGGGTAGTCTCGCTGATTCGGAAAGAGGATCTTTATATTTCGGATTGGTAAAAGATTTTCCCTCTGCGATATCTCCGGTAGGCTTCTGCATGTCAGAACCTTGGATGCAGGATAGGTACAGATTTATGTCATATATAGTTTACAGCAAGTCAAGTGTTTTTCCAGATCCAGCCGTAGATATGGTATATTCTTCAAACATTTTTGAGGCTAACGAGATCACAAATTCAAGCACTTGGAAGCATGTAGCTTTGACTTACCACAATTATCCTGGCTCATCAAAAGAGAATAGGTGGAGAATTTACCTTAACGGCGTTCCTGTAAGTCTATCTCATTATATGAACCCCAATCCAACCAACGGAGGCGAAATTCCAAAAAATTGGCAACGCCGTCCGATTAGAGATGTATCATCAATTGGGGTAGCCAAAAAAGATAATTATCCATTTGATACTGCACCATTTGGCGCATATATGGATCCAACTGCTTGCGGACTTTTGCCAGCAACAAGTGGAGACTTTTTTCATATTTTTAATGGACTTTTAGATGAAGCTACAATTTGGTCAGAGGCTCTGAACGAGTCACAAATAACAGAATTATACGGCGGAGGTAGGGCATCAGACATATCTAGAATTTCTTTTGGAACTTCTTCTTTGGCATCTTGGTATCGTTTCGGAGACACCCCCGGAGACACACAAGGAATTTGGGATACTGCCAAGATAAATGATTTGGGAAATTTCGGTGCTGATGCTGCGAACGTAACAGACCTGGACACAGGAATCCCAACAGTTTCAGCATCAATTTTACCAGATAGGGGCCTTGTTGTTTTTAGCACAGAAGCACCTCTTGCTGGAACTTTGGAATATTTGTCGGCCTCTCCTCTTTATAATAGAAAACAAACATTGCAGAGTGTTTATTCAGTTGTTGACCGTCACGGAGTTCAAATACCAGAAACAGCACTCGCACTTCAAAACTTAGATGAAGAATGGTCTTTTATTTCATGTGCAGACAAATACTTAGAGGAAGCCCCTCTTGGATCCATTCAGCCATTCGGTGGAACTGCCTTGTGGGAGGCGGATCGTCTTGCCGGATATGGTAATCCTTTTGTATCATCTTCCAGATCACCATTTTATGATACATATGATGACTATTCTCTAGACACAAAATATGCCTTCAAAGAAGGTACGATCCTTTCAGAGTTTAGGATAAGCGAAAAAATAAAAAAATACATAGAAAATGAAGATTTCTTGGTTGACTCGGGAGATGATTTTTCTATATTTGGAATTCCGGAAGGAACAATATCAAATCCCCAGAATAGCTCGGAAGACAACTTCAATACTTATTATTCTAATTCCGAGTTTATGCAATTTTTCGATATCGTAAGGTCTGACCATGATGGTGTAGCTCTGCCTGAAAAAATAACAATTAAGTGTAAAGGCTTAAAGAAATTTATCCCTTATGATGGATTTTATCCTGCTGAAAGATCCTTACAAATAGCATCTCAATTTTCCAAATCATATGCAGAATATATTGAACCTGTTGGTGGTTCTGACGCTGATGTTGCGGATGCCACAAACAGACCCATCATGGCCGCCATGTTTTCTCCGGGAATTATGTATAATTCTATAAAAGCAGGAATGGCAGTAGATTATCCCGTTTCTTTGAACTCAGTACAAAAACTACAATATAATACCTTTATTTCTGGTGCCCAAGAGCTAACTTCATCTGGTTATTGGGCTTTGGGTACGGGATCGGCAGGTGTTTCTGGTTGGGACTATAGAGTTCCATTCGAGGCACTGTTAGAGCCGGAAGAATATCTAAAAAATAAAAATATTACTGATATGGAGCCTGATCCATCTGCTTCTCTTGGTCTCACAACAAGACTTGGCCAGACTGGAGACAATCTATATAAATTGATGATCAATAACTTTTTGGCAGAAATTCCAGAATTTTTCTTAAGAAATGATGAATTCACAGCAATTAGGTCGATTCCAGATAATTCTAAAAATTTTGGCAAAGTTGAGCCTGGAAAAACTTATGGAATGAGAGTGAAAATGAGAAGATCGATGAACAAAACCAGAAAATGGTTTCATCCATCTTTTGTTGCAAACGAAAATTCTGGTTTAGAAACAATTACTGAATACGAGGTGCCTCAAGATCCTTTATATCAGCCAGACTTACGAGAAACCTTTACAATGTACAGTCGACCAACAGCATTCGGCCCACCAGTTGCTGCAACAGATACATTATATAAATCTGAATGGGGAGATAATGCCTTCGATCCTCACCCTTCCAGGGTCGACGCGGGCTTTGCCATCAGACAATCTTACGCAGGAAATCCAAATCTACCGGGTACCACTAGTTATACTTGCTCAGCCGGCCAGCAAAATCAAGATCTTTATCCATCTGACAGCTTAAATGGGTATAATCCATCGTTCACGCCACCATATTATAATGGAGAAGCTTGGGCGGATATTTTATATACAGCACCGTCTAACGTTACAGGGAATGTTTCTTTAGACGATATTCTAAATAATTCCAAAGTAATATATTGGCGTATTGATGGCAAGCCAATTTTGAGATTCAAATTTGCAGGACAAAGCCCAGAAAGTGTAATTCAGGAATGGCAAACAGCTAGGGGAGCACTTCCAATTCCAAGCTCTTCTTTACCAGAATATTGGGCACCAGCAACATCCTCCACCCTAGTCGGTGAGGGATATGATTTCACCGGCCTATCTTCCTATAATCCTGGACGTTCTGGTACTGGGTGGTATTTTTGGGGTACCCCCTCTGCGTGGAATGGTTCGGGATCTTTTCCTATGGCGCCCCTATATGCCAACAAATTCGCAATGCAGCTTTCTGCTTCAATAAATCTCTTAGGCAGAGAAGATGTGTTAGTAGATGACTTTTCAGCTGATGGAACTAAAAATAATGAATCGACAGTAAATATTTCTGGCCGATGGGTTATCCAGCCAAAGTTTGAAACGCCAATGTTCAATTTTGGTGATCAATCTATACGACCAATTTCGAATGATAATGATACACTAACAATACCAACAAATGGCTCCGAATCTGTTCCTAGGGGAATGTGGCATCAATATGGTTGCCTACCTAGGCCTAATGAGGGAATATTTTTAGAAGTTGCAGACATTCCGGATAATTGGGTTAGGTATCGAGGCGCGTTTGATGGTGCTGAAAGAAAGCAGTGGAACATAGACCTCGATGGAGAATTCAGAGGAGAAACAGCAGGGACGTATAGGAGTGAATATTATGATGATTATGGCGCAGGAAGCGGTGTTTCATCACTAATGGATGTGGCAGGCTTTACAAAGGTAAATATTAACTCTGATGTTGATCTTGGCAAAGTCAAAGGAAGTCAGAAAAATATTAGCAAAAAATTAGGACAGCTAAAAGAAGGCAAAACTGTTTCTGAAGCAATTGTAGCTATTCCTTTTTACATGGAAGACGGAAATCAGAAATTGTTTGGAATATCAAATAAAAAAATACAAGCCATCATTGATCAACAAAATGGCATAACTCCAAAAACAGAAGTCAATATTTTGAGTCAAATAGGTCCTTCACTATATGACTTGGTTGAAAAAATGCAAAAATTTGTTTTACCTCCAAGATATGATTTTGTAAATTATCCAGAAGTTTTGAATAATCCAGATTTGGGCGCGTTTGCAATGTATATTTTTGAATTCTCGCATACATTTACTTCAGAAGATCTATCTCATATTTGGCAGAACGTAATGCCAAACGCAGGTTTGAAGTCGGTATTTGGAGAACCTGAAGTTGAGGCTTCCATTACGCACGATTTGGTGAATACGGAGTTGCTAGACGCAGAGGATTTTGAAAAAGAAATTAGATGGCACGTTTTCAAAGTCAAGCAACGCGCAGCAAAAAATTACTTTGAAAAAACAACATCTAATACCAGAAAAATAAATACAACTCAAGACGCGTCCGCTCCAAGCTATAACTGGCCTTATGATTTCTTCTCGCTGATAGAGTTGGGTAATATGAGCACAGAAGTATCTCTGAAAAATGAACAAGAGAGCGAATTGGGAGAACAAGTTCCAGGAACTACAATTCCCAAATTTAATTACAAAGAAAATCAATAAAGAAGATAATTATTAGCAAATGACCTATTTCAACAAGAAAGAAGAAGTATTGGATATACAGCTTACTCAATATGGTAAGCACCTATTATCAATTGGAAAATTGAATCCAACATATTATCGTTTTTTTGATGATGATATTTTGTATGACGTAGGGTATGCGGGCCTGGAGGAACCTCAAAATGATTCGCATCCTAGAATTGTTGATGATACTCCCAACAAAAAAACCCAACATAACCACATCGGACTTGAAACAACCGTAAAAACAGATTATAATAAAAAGCAAAAGCCATACACAATTGCGGAGCATAAAAAAATAGTCATGCCTCCGGTTGTTGAGAGTGAATACGTACTAAATAACCCTCTCGGAACTTCAAATTTGGGAGAAGACAATGCTCCTAATTTCAATTTGGGATTATTGCGAGGGGAAATAAATAAATTTTCAAAAGAACTGATAAGTGAATTTCAATCACTGACAATCCCACAATTAGATATAAATTTGACTCAAAAATTACAAGTTCGAAATCTGAATACTGTAGGTGTAGGGCAAACAGACCCTGAATTGGCAAGTCCCCTATTCGAAGACAATACTTTCATCGGAGTATATCCAGATCACATTTTGGGAATATTTTCAGAAGATGGCACGCCCTTTCGAAAAGAAAATTTCAACATAGAAGTCTATGAAATGATGGATGTTAGCGCGTCCGCCGGCACTAAATTAGAATATGAGCTTCGTCAGCTTTCTTTCGCAACTATTCCAAACCCAGCAATTGTAAATGGAATTCTTCTAGATAGCGAAGAAATAAGAAAAGATATAGTAAGCCTTACTCCGGACCATGTAGAGTATTTTTTTGAAATTTTGACCGATGAAGAGATTTCGGAAGGGACAATTTGTGAAAACTCTAGTAGGCTCAAGTCTCTAAATATATCTTTAGATAGAGATATCAATTGTCCAGATATACCTTTTACTGATAAGATTCTAGATCCATATTATTCAGAAATAGATGAACAAAAGGCTACTGTCTGTAAGGATGAAGGGGAATAAATAGATGGCTAAATTTGAATTAGGGAGCGAAATTATTCCCTCTGTCTCGATTGATCGTATTATTTTAGAGCCAGGTTCAGAGGAAGGAAAAACGAGCGTATTTTTGGATATGTCAATTCAAGATACGTTAGATAATAAAAATACTTCATGGTTTTTTCAAGAAGAATTTATTGACTATGTGTCGATAAAAGTTATTCAATCTCACTCAAATGAAGACACCAGAATGATATTAACTCAAGATATCTCTACTATTCTTGCTACCCTAAATAATAATTCAATCAGCGATGATAATAAAGATCTAAATCTATCTCACGAAATAAAGAAATTTCAAAATAAAGTAAATGATAACGGCAATCTTATAAAGGATTTATCATTTGTTGATGACCCAGTTGAAACTTCTGATGGAAATCTAATATATAGAATCCCAATAAGGTACAATCTTGAAACAACAATAGCCGACCATTACTCTATTTTTGTTTACGCGCATCTCGATTTAGGAAAGATTGCCCAAGAATCAGGCCTCAACATACCCATTGACGCTTTTACAGAAAAAGTCTATGGAGAGATAAGTGGAGAAACAGTAATAAATAATGACACTGTGGTTTCCACAAGCAGCGTGTTTTATACAACACAATCAAATGGAGAAAGAATAGTTTGGACCGGCCCAGTAAGTTATGATTCAGTAACTAAAGAATATTATGTTCCCATGTCAAGTCCTAGAAAAATACTCGAATTGACATCTGTGCCAAATTATAAAGTGCAAGATATGAGGGGAACAAGAGTTTTGGCAAATCCTCCAGTGATTACACAAGCTATGGATCAATTCAAGCTGGCCCAAAAAAGACTTTACAATAATACGACCCTAAACTTTGGTATCAATACAGAAAACTACTGCTCACCTGGTGCTGTTTCGAGAGGAGAAGAAGGAGTCGTATCTTTTATTTTTGATCTGGACTTCAACAACCTCGTAAAGTACAAAAGTCTTTTTGGAAATCTAATGTCTGGGCCATCTCAAGAAGATATTTTGGAAAAATCAAGAATAACAGAAATGAAAATCGTGCGGCGCCGAGTAAAAAGAAGGAGCACAAATTCTAAGCTAGATACAACAATTTCAGATATTGATGTTTTTGATAAAAATGAACCATGGGAAACTGTTGTGATTACTGGAGAAAAAAAGGATACAAGATTTATAGAACAAGTAGGCTATTATGGAAATATTCCTAAAAATTCTAGAACAAAAGACAATATGATAGGTTCAATTACGGAAGTATTATCTGCAAATAATAATCCAGAATTCCCTCTATCTCTTAGGGGATTTATGTTCGAAGACCACACATTGAAAAATAAGACTTACGGCCTGTATCAGTATGGCCTCGAAATTCAAATACAAGACGGCACAGTCCTTTTTTTGCAGGATATGCTAATAGAACTCTCGCAAGCTATAACTTCTCTTTCGAATTATTACACAATTTCAACTTCTTTGAAATTCTACAACCCCGAAACTAGGAAGTATAATCCTAGTCTGGCCAGATTTTATGAATTGAATAACGAATCTCCATGGGAAACAGCAATATCTACCTATATTGATTCTCTAGAGAAGCTAATTTATAGCGTTTCAGAAGATGATAAAGAAGAGGGTGGCAGCAAAATAGATATTCTAACTGGATTAGAAAAAACTAACTTAGCAGTTGAGCTAAACAATTTAGCAAACCCTAATAGTGGAACCCCGGAAGGAACAGATGCTCTGATTTCTTTGCTAAAAAATTTAGAAGATTCTATTATCAAAACTTTGCAGGGTAAAACAAGATTTATTTCTCAACAAAATGATAGTTCAAAAACAAAATCTTATCACAACAACAACTATAATAGATTTATTTTGAATTTTTCTCACCATTTTTCTTCTTGTGTAGATAGTGACTTTCCGGACGGTACCGGAATTAGCGTCTTACCAACGGAAAGTCCCACTCTTTATCTTCCAAAACTAAAAACAAGAGCACAGCAAGAGAGTGCAAAATATTTCAAATATAAAAATCCAGGAACTCTACAGAAAAACATTGGAAGCATTCCGGGTGTAAATACAGAAAATTCAGGAATTACTAATGTTACAGATTCATTTTACACTTTCTTTTCGCCATCAAAAATTTCAGTCAATGGTCAAGAGCTGGAATTACAAAATACTGGAAATAAAGTTTGGGAAAATTCTCAATACGAAAGCTTTACTTCGCGCCTTATGCAGTCAGTTGGAAGTCCTAAATTGACTTCTGCTGTCGGCAATAATACAAGCCCATCTCCGTCTCTGGGTATGCTACAAGATGTGTTGTCAAAATATTCTGTTACTGTTTCGGTGACACTAGAAGAGAATAAGACAACAAAA